>OFSF01000009.1_pt1 | contig 73583 bp, 64 predicted proteins | sample 1543271 | NCBI WGS metagenome assembly OFSF01 (sample SAMN07774227, study PRJEB24372) | wastewater metagenome | isolation source: Exp Tend VB 100WW | collected 2016-02
TTCTTTCTCTTCAAGTGCAGCTTTTAACGCGGCACGCGCTGCTTCCTCCTGTTTACGTAATACCTTTGCATCACTATATTCTTCTTCGTCTGGTTCACCTCGTAGTATTGCATTCGCCATCTTTTCTTTTGCTGCATTTTGAAGTGATTTGGCCGCATTCGCAGCAGCCCGATCGGCTTCATTGAAGATATTCATTGAGAAAGCAATGGATTGTTTGAGTTCCAGTGCCAAGGTATGAATGATTCGCCGAATGGGTTCACAATTCGCCAATGATCCAAGCGATGAATTGAGATTGCATTTCCCATCGTAAATGGCTTTTAAAACATCATATTCTTGTTTGATACCTGATATACTAGGATGTTCCAATTTATATAATTCTTCCAGACCGAGGGAATGGAGAATTTTATATTCATTTGAATCTTTTGGATATGGCTCTTTCGCTCCAATGCGTTCTTCTGGTAGAGTATTTAAAGTATAGGAATCTCCAAGATGCGTTATGGTTCTCTGTCCCCCTTTAAAACCACCCGAACGAGCATGAATGGGATGAGATGGGCCATATACGGAAGGTAGTAGTGTTTTACTTATGTCTGTTTGCATAAATCCTCCATCTCCCCCGCTCATGGCATGAATGGTCCCTCCTGCAGTAGGTAATAAGGATCCCCCACCGCTCATCGCATGAATCATACCGCCTGCAGCAGGCAATAAGCTTCCTGCCGTGTGCATGGCAGTTCCATCCCCTCCTCCATGCATGGCATGGATCATGCCACCTGCGGCTGGCAATAAAGTTCCCGCCGTTTGAAGGGACATTCTATCCATACAATAGTTTAAAATATGATAAAAAATACGATAAGGCACCTAAGAGGGTTCAGCGTATCCGCCAATAGGCATGGATAGCTATACATCAGATCCACAAACTCGTCGTCGTAAGATTGAATGCAAGCCCGAGCTTGTTATTTCTAGTCTCCAGCGATTCTATGCGAGTCAACCGGAAATTGATAAAGTGTTAACTTATCTGAATGGGGAGGCACCTCTGAGTCTTCGAATCATTGACTGGTTTGTCACCAAATACAGTCGAAAGAACTTTGTTCGGTACCCTTTGAACGGTCATGAGTTCTTAGTCTATCTGAGTTATAAGGGTCAGCTCAAGGCGTATTCCAAACAGTATTTTGATCCGAATTGCCGTCGTGAACGCATTATGTTTACGATTCCGAATAATGAGGCGTTCATGACTACGATTGGAAAACTGAATTTCTTTCGATGGGCACTCGAGTCCAACATTTTAGAGTACATGGAAGCCCATGAGGAAGATATCCGCAAGGGGTACAATGAGTATTTGAAGGAAACGGTGCAAACGCAGAAGCGGAACAAGAGTGAAACGTTGTCGTCAACGACGTCAGATGAGGCGGAGCCCATAAATAACACAAAGATCGCGGTGAATCCTGCGAGAACCACTCGTCGTCGCACGAAACAATCACCGTCATCTCTTAATAAGCTACAGGTCTACACCACGCCGATTGAGCTCGATTTCTCTTAAGTGCACTTTTAAGCGGAACGCGACGTCGCCGCAGGCGACTTAGAAAAAAGTGCTCAAAAAGTGCAAGGTATTTTTGGGAACTTTTTCTTAAAAAGTGCAAGGTATTTTTGGGAACTTTTTCTTAAAAAGTGCAAGGTATTTTTGGGAACTTTTTCCTAAAAAGTTCTGGGCTTATTTTGGTAAAACAAGCGAATATCGTCCATCTTCGGTCGTAATTCTTCCGCGGCCTTTGCTTGTTGAACGGCCACCGTCGGATCGAGCCATCGATTATCAAATTGGCGTTGAAGCAATCGATCAGATTCTTTTTGAAATCCCGTGTTTTTATCTTCGTATACACTGGCTTTCAATTCTCGCGTCATATTTCTTGCGTCAGAAGTGGTATCATACTTGTCAAAGAATGAATTTTCTACTCCTCTTTCTCCTGATGCATCGTATCGTGGTTGAGCTCGATAGCTATGTTCACTTACACGGCTGCTATTGGGCAACATGTCATAGAAGGGTGCCTGCTGATTGACATCCGGACGGTTCGTGGTTCCATACTTACCATTCGTCTGCCAATGTTCGAATTGGCGTGCATTAATTGTATCAACGGCATTGGTTTCACGTCGGGTACGTCCAATGAAACGAGGAAGAGGAAAGGCAGCGATCGCCGCAGAAGTACGTTGATCAGGATAAGCTGGCTGAGTCATTTAAAGTACCTACTTACTAGTCATGTAAAGATGTTTATTCTCCCCTTTATTCACAAGAAAACAACCATACGAGGGACACCCGTCTCGATTTTTCATTTATTATTGATGGGGTCATCTCTTTGGGAAGAGGAGGATCATCTGGATATTATACATGATGTTTTGGAACCGAATGGGCTTGTGTTAGCAGGAGATCCTATTAGCAAAAATGATGTATATTATTGTCCGATGGATCCGAATACCAAGTTGGATGATTATTACCGATGGGAGGAAATTCCGCTACATAACACCGATACCTTTTGTTGGAAAACGATTTATATCATGGGAGAAGAATCAAAGTGGTTGCCGGTTCCCATGGAAGAATCCCTCGGCCCTCTTATGGTTCGCGATGTCATCCCGCTACTCGCGTCCATCTAAACCCTCGACACGATCTAATAGTAGACATGGATGGCGGAAATCGACACCTTACGCTTAAAAAAAGTGGAGACACGGACCCACCGCAGTCATTGAGTTCGTTATTGGAAGACAGTGCACGGGAAGCCTATGCTCGCCCGTGGCATCGAATTGAGCGTGGTCTACGATTGAATCGGTTGCGTTTGTTTATTGAAGATGTTGCCAAGCAGTATGAAATGACAAAGGAAGAGAAAGAGGGATTCTTCGTGTTTCTTCAGAAGTCGCTAGATAAGAAGTTGTTGAATACGATTAAAGTGGTTCAGTATGATCCTGAAACACAACGTATTCAGACCATCAAGGGTCTGGAGATGAAACGAAATCCAGAGGGTGTATTGAAATGGGGATTTAGTGTAAAGAAGGTGAAACCGGATGGAACGCGAAAGAAAAAGAAGGATGACAGTCCATCGGTTTCCACGATCGAAACCGCAAAATTTGAGGAATGAAATAGACAAGAAAAAGGATACAAATGAACTTCAAAGAGAAGCTACGTAATGCCATAACCCTATTGGATCAATGGTTGACCGATCCAGAAGACGATGTACAATTGGAACAATGGATGACTTCGGCGGAAACGTTTGTTGATTTCTTTGACTGGACCGAAGAAGAAGAACGATACATTGATCTTATACTGGATAAGTATGAAGATCAGTGGAAAAAAGTGATTGCGTATCGTAGAAATCAAGGGCAACGCAGTAGACCTACAAAAGAAACACTGGATGCATTATTGAATCAGAAACAGACGGAACAGCGAACCCAAGAATGGTATGATCAAATGTCGACCATTTTATCCGCAAGCGAACTGGGAAATCTATTTGCATCGGTGAGACAGCGTGCCACCATGGTGGTAGCCAAAACCAAGCCCCCACCTGTTCGATACCAGAATCTTGCCGTTTCTTCAAACCGTATGAACCCATTTGACTGGGGAATTCGATTTGAACCGGTGGTGAAACAGATTTATGAGGATAAATATGGGGCGGTTGTGAAAGATCTGGGTCGACTGCGTCATCCTACCGATCCTCGGTGCATGGCCTCGCCCGATGGACTCGTCTATCATTCTACATATCCGCAACGGATTGGGCGACTGGTAGAGATCAAGTGCCCCGTGACGAGAGAAATAGACGGAACGGTTCCCAAAGATTATTATGCACAAATGCAAATGCAATTACAGGTATCGGGATTATATGAATGTGATTACATCGAGGCAGTATTCTCGTCCGCGTATAATCAAATGGAGATCAAACAAGGTCCGTGTTTGTATGATGGCGTTATTGCATTGGTTCAGAAGGCCGATAACGAATTCTACTACATGTACGGTCCTCTTCATACATTGGAGTGGAACCCACCCATCAAAGAGGAGGAAGAAATCATCGAACTCATTCCATGGAGATTGTATCAATGGGATGAGCAGGTTGTTCTACGAAATGATGAATGGTGGAAAGGACTTGTACCAATGATTGATGCCTTCTGGGAGGATGTAGAAAAGGCAAAACGGAACGAGTTTGTGGTTCCAGATTCGACACGGGCTCCTAGGGCAAAGAAGCAGGATCCATGTATGATTCAATTTCATAAGATGGATGAAGATGGAAATCACTTGGCCTGATAGAAATTAAGGGTTAGATCTTGGTTCCAGCCACTGCAACTGTCGGGATAATTCCTCTTATAATTGTTGGTCATTTGACGGAAGTTTCCTGTTTTTTCCATGGTTTGTACAAAATCGGTTGCATAACATGATCGGCTGGAAACGGATTTTTTATCACGAGAATGAGCCATGATATCGCTTAACAGGTGGTAAGGCTGACGATTATCGATATTCGCAGGGCTGGGTCCGTTGGATAAAAGAACCGCAGTGTCGGGTTCTTTTACATCCGCTAATGGGGCTGGCTGGCTCTCAAACCCCTCGAATGTATTGTAGTATTGATAGACCAGCACAATAAGGGCCACAAATAAACCGACGATCTTTAAACGACAGAAGCCAACTAGTTTCATGACTCTACTTGCGTTTTTGTTAAAAATTTGATCAGTTTGGGGTCCGTTAAAAAAGGCATACCGCGGATCAAATCATCATTCCGGAAACATGTCCATGATTAGTATGAACGTTGTCAAGCGCAATGGCGGATTGGAGCCCGTCTCATTTGACAAGGTTCTCACCCGTATCCAAACGGCCGCACAGGGACTGGAAGTAAATCCGACCCTGATTGCCCAACGCACCCTTCTTCGTATTTACGATGGGGTGAAGACCTCTGAACTGGATGAACTCGCCGCCCAGCTGTCGATTTCGCTCATGACTACGAATCTCGATTATGGAACGTTGGCAGCCCGGATTGCCATTTCCAATCATCATAAAAATACATCGGACAAGTTCACGGACGTCGTGTTCGAACTCGCCCAGCAACCCGTAGAAAAAACGGGCGAAATCGTGAGCAATGTCTCACAGGAACTCGTGGATCTCTGTCGTCAATATGGGGATCACATTAATGCGAAAATCGATTACGAGCGTGATTACTTGTTTGACTATTTCGGATTCAAGACCCTTGAAAAACTACAATACTTGCTTCGCAACACGAAGGGTAAGACACTGGAACGCCCGCAGCACCTGATCATGCGTGTTTCCCTGGCGCTCTGGGGATCAAAAGATTTGGATCAGGCATTTGAGACCTATGATCTTCTGAGTCAGAAGCTGTTTATTCATGCGACTCCTACCAACTTTAATGCAGGAACGCCGCGTCAACAGCTAAGCTCATGTTTCCTGATCGCCATGAAGTCGGATTCCATCGTGGGAATCTATGACACGCTGAAGGATTGTGCGATGATCAGCAAACATGCGGGTGGAATCGGTCTGCACATTCATAATATCCGTGCAAAGGGATCACTGATCAAGGGAACGAATGGAACCAGCAACGGGATTGTACCGATGCTTCGCAACTTTAATGATACTGCACGCTATGTTGATCAAGGTGGCGGCAAACGCAACGGCTCCTTTGCAATCTATTTGGAGCCGTGGCACGCGGACGTCGAGGACTTCTTGAAGCTGAAGCTGAACACGGGATCGGAGGAGGAACGTTGCCGTGATTTGTTCTATGCACTCTGGATTCCTGATTTGTTTATGGAGCGTGTCGAAAAGAATCAGCCGTGGACGCTGTTTTGCCCTTCGGAGGCTCCTGGGCTCGCAGAGGTGTATGGCGATGAGTTCCGAGCACTGTATGAGAAGTACGAGAAAGAGGGTCGTGGTCGAAAACAGATCGATGCCCAGAAACTGTGGTTCAAAGTGCTGGATTCCCAGATTGAGACGGGAACGCCGTATTTGCTGTACAAGGATGCGGCGAATCAGAAATCGAATCAAAAGAATCTGGGTACCATTAAATCGTCCAATTTGTGCACGGAGGTCATTGAATACAGTGCTCCCGACGAGACGGCTGTCTGTAACCTCGCATCCATCGCACTCCCGAGCTATGTTCAGAACCAAACCTTTGATTATGACAAGCTGAGACAAGTGGTCAAGGTAGCGGTTAGAAATCTGAATCAGGTAATTGATATTAATTACTATCCGACACCTGAAACCAAAAATTCCAATATGCGTCATCGCCCGGTTGGACTGGGTGTTCAGGGCCTGGCGGATGTGTTTGCCTTGATGCGAGCTCCGTGGGAATCGGAGGAGGCAGCAGAAATCAATCAACGCATCTTTGAGCACATTTACTTTGCTGCGGTAGAGTCATCGTGTGAGATCGCACAAGGAGGTACTCCCTATTCAACCTTTGAGGGCTCTCCGATGTCAAAGGGGATCTTTCAGTATGATATGTGGACCACGAATGGCGAACCGGTTGTTCCATTGACCAAACAGGATGGAACACTGGACTGGGATACGTTGAAGGCAACCGTGAAAGAGTATGGTGTGCGTAATTCTCTATTGGTGGCCCCGATGCCGACCGCGTCTACTTCGCAGATTCTGGGATTTAATGAGTGTGTCGAGCCATTTACGAGCAATATTTACACTCGTCGAACCCTTGCAGGTGAATTCGTTGTGATTAACAAGTATTTGATGCGGGATCTGGAGAAACAGGGTCTGTGGAGCGAGATGATGAAACAGCAGATCATTGCACGCAACGGATCCATTCAGGGGATTGATCAGATTCCAGAGGAGACCCAGAAGTTGTATAAGACATCATGGGAGATCAAGCAGAAAACCCTGATCGATATGGCGGCGGCACGCGGTGCCTTCATTTGTCAGTCGCAGAGCCTGAACCTGTTTGTGGCGGATCCGAATTATGCAAAGCTGACGTCGATGCACTTTTATGCGTGGAAGAAAGGTCTGAAGACGGGTCTGTATTATTTGAGAACACGTGCACCGGTCATGGCACAGAAGTTCACGATTGATCCTGAGTTGCAACGTGAGGCGGCCAAGTCGGAACAAATGAGACTGATTCGAAAGAATGCGACGGAAGAGGAGTGTACAATGTGTAGCTCTTAACTAGGATGCGGAAGAACATCGATCAATTACGAGATCAAATAACATCGGCTCTTTCTGATCGAAATATCGTTCAGCATTTGAAGCAATCCACAGATGGAATCATTGATGTGCTTCTTGCAATAGGAACAAAAGATAAAGATCAATGGGCTACACATGTAAAGGGTTTATCACGAACAGAACAACAACAGTTTACGGAAGCATTTCGTCCTTATGTAGATTTGATTCGTGCTATTTTTCATCCCAACAAGAGTCATACATCTATGAAAGGCGGTCAAGCTCCCGCTAAAGCTGCAGCGAATGCACCATCGCAGAATGCTCCGTCGCAGGGTACTTCGTCGCAGAATGATCCATTAGAACCCACCTTTGCGGAGCAGGCAAATATGTCTGAAGAAGAAGTTCAATCGAAAATGGAACAATCGACAGGAACATCGTCAAATGGATCCAATCCAGAAACCATGACGGGTCTAGACAATGTATACGCAAAGGTCATGCAACGAATTGGACAGGTCAACTCGGTAGTAGATGGATATGCATCACAATATGGAGTTCTAAAATTGGAAAAACAATATGATATGGATCATGACATTCGGTTGATTCCGGATCCTGTTATTCTCTTTCTGGAACCTGTAACGGGACCCGCAGCCTCTATTTTTCTTAAAAAGATTAAAGTATCCTTTCGAACGATCGTATTTGTCGTATATTTATTATTAGATATTGCTCGCATAACAGCGGGAGTAGCAGGAAATGATTATAGTCGTAAAGTATTATCGGTTATCGTATCGGTATTAGAGATCCTGAGAGGTGATTGGAAAAAGGCAATCTTAACCTTTATGGGATTTTATGGAATGACACCACTTTTGATTGGACAAATAGGAAAAATGTTTATTACACTATTTCGCATGTTATCCCCGACTCTTCAAGATACATTTATCTATGGTGCATTTGATGCAACCAAGTCGTTCTTTATTGGATTATTATTGACGATTTTTCAAATAACGGCCCCCGAAGAGGTTCGCGCGCCGTTAATCGGAATACTAGAAAAGATTGCAAGGAAGAAGGCTGAAATTGATGGAATCCTGATTGATGCAGATTTATCGGCACGCGCGGATCATTTTGCACCGACCTTTGAGGATTTTAATAACATCCAAACATTGATGGATGATCCAGAATTTATTTGTTCAACTGAATATGAGAAATTAATTGAAATCATTAACACCACGTCTGTTATTAATATGATTTTACAGATTCTTCGTATTCCAGTCTCCAAAGAGTTTCGAGCCTATCGTTGCGGAACCAAACCAAGTAAGCCTTTTATTACCTTACTCGTGGATCAATCCAAGAAGAATAAGGAAAAAGAGAAATTGGCGGAACCCATTTCGGATGCGAATACACAAATGCCGGTTTCTGCGGGTTTACCTGCGACAGAAGCGTCTGAATCCTCGGAGGAAGCACCAGCAGCAGTAGTAGAAGAGAAACCAGAAGAGAAACCAGAAGAAGCTGCAGTAGAAACACCTCAAGAGAAAACAGAAACTGCAGAAACACCTGCAGAAACTGCAGAAACACCTGCAGAAGAGGCGAAAGCAGCAGAGAAACCTACATTGCATGCTCCAACGGGTTCTGCACAGGAGAAACCTGTTGAAACAGCGAAAGCAGTAGAGAAACCTACATTACATGCTCCAACGGGTTCTGCACAACCAACAAAAGGCGGTCGCCGTCAAACGAAAAAGCGTCGTGTACGCGCTTATCGCTCTTTTTAGAGCTTATAGCTCTTTTTAACGCTTCTTAGCACGAGTGTCTTCTTCAATCTGAACACCCGCGAGACCATGGATGAACACCAAATATTCTTTCGGGAATCCCCAGAAACACGATGGGGCCTGATCAGTAGGCGGAATGCGACGACTCGACTGGTTCTGACCATGTGAAAAGGCAACAATGATTTGCTGGGGTGGAATCTCAATAACCTGATTTTCACGTCCTTCAATCCAATTTTCTCCCTCTGCCAAGGAGACATTGGGAAAGGGTCGTTCCTCCCATGCAGATTTGCGAAAAGTCAGGGTTGCCTCCGATATTCGCTGGGAGAATGGAATATCAAATGGTGGAACATTGACGGCACTGATCCCCGTCTTCAAATCGTACAATGCCAGTGTCGTACAGCAGGCAATCGTCTGTTCGGTCTGACCCCGCTTCACTCCCTTGTTCAACCAGGCAACACGGCGACGAAACGAAGTCGGCGGATAATGATCGTCATCGTCCATAAACAAAATGATATCATTGGTTGCTTCACGAGTCGCACAATTTCGCTTCTCACCAATGGACATCTTCCCATGGATCGGCATGTATTTAATCTTCATGGTAGGAACTTGCAACTGGAAATTCATAATGAGATCCCCCACCAAATGCGGGGTTTGTTCATTATCTTCAATGACGATCCATTCGATCTTATCTTGAGGATAATCGGTTGCCAACAAATTATGAAAAGCAATCTCGATCAATCGTTTGCGGTTATACGTCGGCGTAATGATACTAATCGGCGGACAATCTTCTACTTGAAGAAGGGGAGGGCAATGAACAACTCCTTTGACTGGGCGAAGCGTTGAAACTTGTTGTTGCAAGGAGCGAAATAGAGGAAGGGCAGCGTCGTAGAGAGCGGCAAAACGGTTTGATGCGGTCTCTTGACGGGAAGAACGGATATATGACATGTCGGCGTTCTTGAATTGTGCAAAGGCGGATTCCAAGTCTTGGCGAAGTGTTGCAGAAGGACGTGCCAGTGCGTACCGTGTTTTCCCTGATTCTTGAAGCTCGTTGGCAATCCAGGCAACACCCGTCCAATCTCGATACATGGAAGTAAAGGCAGGAAGAGCATTCATGATGGCAAAGGATCCAGCGACCTCTGCATTCGCGGCGGCATATCCAAATGCCTCGCCGCTGCTGAGAATCAGGTGTCCACGATAATTGGTCATGATCTTATGACGGGTTGAAACAGAAAGATCCTGACAGACCACTTGCACGTCAGAGCATATACCATTCAAGGAATCCGCGAAATCCTGGCGACTGGTATACACGGTAAGGGGTGGATCCGTTGGTTTCCAAGATGGAAGAACTGCCTTGATGTATTCGAATTTGCTCGTGGATGCACCTAGAAAGCAAACGAATCCTGCACCACGCCCCTCGTACAAATAGGAGGATTGGATATCCTTGACCTGCCATGATGCACACCAGGGAAGATAGTGTAAATGAGAAGCAGAAATACCTTTCTGAACGAGTTCTGTTTGAAATTGCTCAAGAGATACCGGATCGCGGAACAATAATGCATCAAAGGCATGAATGTACGCATCGTAGGCATAGACCCATTGCTCGGGATTCACGAGCATGATGTTGGTATGTGCCCACGGAATCGCGGCGTAAATGGGAATTTCCAAATGAATCTGAATGTCGCAATGGAGCAACGGCTCACGCATGTCCAATAATTTGGGCTTCTGAATCGTCTGTCCGATAGAGTTTGATAAGGAAACGAGAAGACGCTCGATGACACGCACATCATCGGCGAGCCCGTAGGTATTGCTCTTATTGTAGATAATGTGGACCGTCAGTGGAGCAGGCATATGTAGTATAAGAGAAGACAAATCTTTTAAGTGGTATGGATAGGATGACGGCGCAGGAAGTCAGAGATCTTGGCTACCTTGCGTGGCGAGATCCCTGGGCATGGATGGAAACCATGAAAGGGAAACGCTGGGAACATTTAATTGAAAGTGAAAAGAGGCATTTCCATGAACTATCATCGCAACCTCGTGTGGAACAAGAAGCCCGACAGATGCAACAGGAGATTGAGAATGCTATTCAATATGTTAATATGGAGGGTCCTACCATTGGAAATGGTGCCATAATGATCTCAATCCTAAAAGGGCGAGATATGTACTGGAATTGGACGGGATCCAAGGAAAAGAAACGATTTGCAGATATTGATACCCAGGGCAACCTCGTATGGTATATAACGGACGACGATGATCATCCAAATGAAAACATTCTTGTATGCGAGGATCTACATGGGCGAATTCTATGGAAGAAGAAGAACGTATCAGATCAAGTAGCGGTCATCAATAACCTGTGTTATTATATCAAGGTTCTGAATTATTTCACCAGTACGGAACTATCGTGTTGTGATGCAAATTCAGGAAATGAAGAGAAATTGGTGTATCGAGAGAAAAACGTAGAAAGATATTTGAATCTATATCGAGCTGCCAATCGAACGTTGTATCTTGCGTCCGTCGATCCAGAACAAAATCAGCTGTTTTGTATATCAGGAAAGAAAGCAGAACCTGTCTTTCCCCATTCTACCTTTCAATTTCCATTGGGTAAAAACATAGATGGTAATCATTGTGTCTTGACCAAACAGCGTATTCAGGATCCGTGGACGGCTCATGGAATACCCATTAAGGATTGGATTCTACCTTCAGAGCAAATTCAATGGGTCAGTTTATTATCGAGCTTGATCCTTACCAACAAAGAAGGAAAACAGACGATTTGGTTCTGTGCACCTCACAAAAGGCCACGATCGATCATGAGTATTCCTGTAGGAACAATGATCCCAATGGTTTGGCCACAATGGGAGAATTCAGTATTGCAATCGTTTTTGGTGAAGGATCCGTTCGAGATTCCCTATCTCATAACCGTGGTGGACAATCAGGTTCGAAGACTAACCAATGGAATTCCCATCCCGCACCCTGTTTCCTTTCGGCCACTCGAGATTCATCGGTTTCATGCACGATCCAAGGATGGTACCATGGTTCCTTATGTGACTATTAAAGAACGTGGGTGCAAACCGAAAGGTCAATTCATCTATGTCTATGGATCCTATGGATCAACGACACCCATTGACTGGCCGTATCAGAATTGGTATCCGTTATTGAAACGAAAATGGATGATTGTCTTTGCACTGGTTCGAGGAGGAGGGGATGTGGATGATGCCTGGGCCGAGGCGGCACGCCGAGAACACCGTCATGTATCGGTCGACGATTTCGAGGCGGTTATTCGTGCATCACAGAAGAAACATCATCTGACACCTGAGAAAACCGTTATTTATGGGAGATCAGCGGGCGGAGTTCCGGTAGGTTCCATTGTATCTAGGTTTCCAGATGGACAATTGGTGGGTGCTGCCTTTACGGAAGTTCCCTATGTAGACGTGCTTCGTACCACTTCCAATCCTGATTTACCCCTGACCAAAGGTGAATACAAAGAGTTTGGTAATCCGAAGGATCATGTACTTGAGTTTAAAGAACTGATGTCTGTATCTCCGATCAACACACTTCCCCCGGATGGCGCACCCGGCGTGTTCGTCATGAGCCATGTTGGGTTGTTGGATCGACAAGTGTATGCGTATGAGTCTTTCAAATGGATTCAGAAGTTGAGAGGAAGAGGATCTCCGAGCGATCCTGATTTGCATCCGAAAGGAAAGTATGTCACGTTCGAACGAAAGGAGGCACATCAATACAAACCGGATCATATGCCGAGATTTCGAGCGATCGATTTTTCGATTTTGGATGCTTGGGTGGAGGGAGAACTCCGATTTGCGTAAAAAATAATCTCATGATCAAGTATAAAAGATGGAAGGAAACAACACCAAACCAGCAGCAGGATTCGCCAACGCAGCATCAGCCACAGGCGGTCGTCGCAACCGCCGTCAGACTCAGGGCGGTCGTCGCACTCGCCGTCAGACTCAGGGCGGTCGCCGCACCCGTCGCAACCGTCAGCAGTCGCAGGGCGGTCGTCGTCGCCGTCAGCGTCAGCAGTCGCAGGGTGGCCGTCGTCGCAAGTCTCGCGGCAAGAAGTCCCGTCGCCACTCGCGCAAGCATTAAAGTCGAATTAAACACGACTCCTTTCGTTTTCCACGTTGACTTCCGCCTGGCAACCAACGTTGTATGTATTGCTCTCTATGTAGTTCATGACCTCCATAGAGACGAATACCTTCCCTGTGTTTTGCCGTTCCATATCCATTGGATGAGCATAAATGATATCGTTCCTCACATTCTGGATGAGCCTCGCAATACGTGTGGATCCATTCATCATGGGCAACCTTGGCTAGAATGGACGCTCCTGCAATGGCCATGTATTGATCATCTCCTTCGACGATGAGCTCTTGAACCCCATCCCATTTATCTAATGATAGAACACCGTCGATGAGTAATCGGCAACCTGATTTATCAGGAAAAGGGACGGATTGGAATGCACGGCGAAACGCTTCGCGGTTGGCCCAGGTTATGCCTTCACGATTGATCTCTTCCGCTCCTACGACACCGATCCCATGCAAAGGAAGTAGTTCTTTGATTTGTTTGGACAGAATCGCCCGTTTCTTAGGGGAAATCTTCTTGGAGTCGCGTAATTGTCCTAGGGTAGTTCTCAGTGTATCTGTCCATTCGGATTCGGGAGGAATCATGAGGGCACCGGCCACAATGGGTCCCCAGAAGGAACCACGTCCGGCCTCATCGATTCCTATTTCAGGGATGGCATCTTCTACAAAACGATTGGAAAGCGGCATGGGTGATGAATCGTTCTTTCGCAATTCTGTATCAAATTTTAGCATACAGTAGAGAGAAATGATTTTGAAGCTATCAATTGTTGGTCTTCTTATCGTATTGGTCATTGTCTTGACACTATCATATCATTTTAACCAGGAAGGATTTAATTCTCCACTACCAAGTCTGAATGCTGCACTACTTCCTACAGGAAGGGATTGGCAAGTATTCAAATGCACGGTAAAAGATGTTCCTGGTGGGAGTGGAATAGGTTCGGTATATGAATACCGTATGCCCACGAATAAAGTTTCAGCGACGACTCGTAATCCAAGTGCAAACATTGCAGATTGTTCCACTCTTATATTGGATCCGGTTCCACGTCCTCGATCTCGTGATTCAGGTGCAGCAGCAGGTGGTTCGGGTGCTGCTGCAGGTACTCCTCCTGCTTCAGGTACCCCTCCTGCTTCAGGCACTCCTCCTGCTGCTGGTACCCCTCCTGCTTCAGGTACTCCCGCATCCATGGTTGGTCCCAGAGGCCCACCCGGTCCAAGAGGTCTTCAAGGTCTAAGAGGCCCTGAGGGCCCAAGAGGACTACCTGGACCTGCTACCGGTTCAGATCTCTCAAGAGGCTCGTCATTGGTTCCTGTATCAGGTGCGGGGCCAGCTCCCTATGGAACCCTTGGAGCTCCTGGATCTCAACTTAATTCCAGTGCCGCGACCCCACAAAGAACCGATGTTCGGCCACAGAATACCTTGAGTGATACGGCGCAAACAGCGATGGCATCACAGGGCAAATCCGATTTTTTGAAATCCATCCAGAAGATTATTCGCAATGAGCTTCTTGCGAATCGATCGACCGATTCTGATATGATTGGATCATCGGATGAATCATGTAATGGAACCGATGCAACCCAGCAGGGACAAGATTATATGTCTGCAAAGTCGGATATGTCAAAGTACATTAAAAAGGACAGCATTCCATGCTATGGATGTGCACTAGATTATTAAGACGTTCCGGTTCTTATCCCAGTGTTTTATAACAGAAATAGTAGAGGGAAATGAAACATATCGCATTCCTAGCGCTATGTATCTTACTATTGCTCGCCGTTATTGTATGGACAAATAAACATGATGGATTTGCTAATCCAGGTGAGGCAGTTTATTGTACGGGGTATAACCCAAAGGGTAATGGTGCGGTATACCGATATGACGGTGATAAGAAAATACGCTGGTATCCATCCCCTGAAATCGCGGGATCGTGGGATCCTAACTGGATTTCGGTGACGAGACGTCCAGCGATCGATTGTACTGGATTTACACTTGGTCCAGATATTACGATGAATCCAGCATATGCCGCCAAAAAGTGTGTGTTTAATGCAACTAAATATGCCGATTACTATCCAGATTTGAAAGCTGCATTTGGAACGAACGCGGCTGCATTAAAGAATCACTGGCTCGTTCATGGTATTCCTGAAGGGAGAACACCGTGTGGTTCCGATAATACATCGTGCAAATGGGATCCGGCACAGTATATCAAGGCCAACCCAGAGGCACAACAGCCTTTTATTACTCCGATAGAACATTATAAGACGATTGGAATTGATCAAGGACTTGCTCTGTGTATTCCACCCTCGACCACACCACCAACCACCGTTTGTCGTTCGGTATCTACACCTTTCCAACCAGAAGGTGGTGGTAATTCCGTTTTCCTTGATCGCCATAATATTGTATGCAATGACGATGAGATGATTTCTCAGATGCGTTATATACGAAGCGGTAGAGACACCTTTCGCTATGATTATAAATGCTGCAAGATTGACCCTTCGAAGATGGTAGGACCTGCAGGGCCCTCTGGTGTAGCAGGCCCTGTGGGCCCAAAAGGCGAGAATGGACTAGCTGGAGCAGCAGGAACAAATGGAGCACCAGGTGCACCTGGTCCAGCGGGAGCACCTGGAGTAGCAGGGCTAAAGGGAGATAAAGGTTCAAAAGGAGACAAAGGGTCAAAGGGAGACAAAGGTGATCAAGGACCACAAGGCCTCCAGGGCATACAAGGTTTTCAAGGACAGAATGCGGTTATGCCAGAAGTAGCAGTCAGTGATACGAGTTATAACGCGATGGCATTACAACAACAATCAAGTGTCTTGCGTGATATTCAAAACATCTTTCGCAATGAATTATTGGCGAGTCGCAGAACCGAGAATCTAGTATCATAATTTCCTTCACAATAAAAAGATAAGATAAGAAAGTAGGATGTTTGCGTTCTTATCATTACTATTTGTGTTAATTGCCGTCTTCTTTTTGACATCTGCAAGCAATGTTGCAAAGGAAGATTTCACGAATCCACCGTCTCATACGGTATCCATTCCCGCAGTTCCCTCTCCCACTTCTCTCCTTCCGGATCCCAAGAAGGCTGAGGTACAGCCTCACACTCTCCCAGGGGAAATCCCAGTGGCTCCCTATGAACAACTCGCGATCATGAGTCCGCTCCCCTATCAGGATACCACGGCGATCAAGGCGAATCGTCAGCAAATCGTTTCATTATTGGAGATGATCAAGGGTTTCTTGGCGTTTGAAGCGCAGAGTCTCTCGGAAAAGTCCGATCCATCGATTCAGTTGCCATTGACCACCGCTCGCTCCGATTTTCATACCTTGCAGTCTGCCGTCGAAGTACTGAATCGCAATCCAGGTATTCAGCCCACTCTAACCCTAACGAATTTGAATGAAATGAACTCTAATTTGGCCTATTTGCAGGAAAAGGCACGCCTTGAAGGAAGTGCAGGGGCCCTACAAGGACCGATCAACCCATTCGCAGAACCATCAAAAACAGAAGGTTTTCGAGGAGGGCAAATCGCAACGATGCAGGATCTGATCCATTTCGTCTCTCGCATTCAGGGGGAGATTCTTCGTTTATCCAAGAGTGGAACCACGGATCCGATCGTACGTTCCCGTGTGGCGGCGCTAACCCAGATGAAGACAGACATTCAAACGATCATTGATCAAGTCAAGCAAGGAACGCTGATGGAAGTGGAAATCCCTATCAATAAGAAAGATTTGGATAAGGCATTTCCGATCCTGGGAAAACCAAGTGAACCCTTGCCGCAGTTGATCAAGACCCTTCGTCTTCCTGCGGGTCTGGCGAATGCTCTCCCCTCGAATCTTCAAAAGGATCCGGCAACGACGCGTCAGATCAGTTCATTGATCGATAAGTATGCCGACCAGATTGTCAATGGAATTAGTGCTACATTCCAGGTTTCGTATTCTCCTCAGGCTTCAGAGTCCGATCTGGCTCAATCCTCTACGATTGGAACATCAGGATTTCCATCACCGACGGATTTGAATAATGCATGTCAGGGTAAGTTGAATCCCCTGGACATGGCTCGTCCGATAACGGATCGTCTCGCCCCGACACCGATGGATGCAGGTCGCGGCCCGTCGCATTTTGATTGGAAACAGCGGTCAAAGGAGATTGAGGCTCAAATCAAGAAACGCGGGCTAAAGCAGTCCGATTTTGGTATTATGCCGCAAGGAACCAAAGTATCCGATGATTTTTCATGGAAGGGATATGCACGAATGATTTGCACGCGTCTACAAGCGTCCATGGACCCCGCTCTTCCTGAGACATGTGGATGCCCTCCGATGGACTGGAAGGGGTGGAGGATTGCCAAATAAATCATTCCAACCAATAGAATGACGTATATTGTGGAATCCGATTTCATTATTCGTGCCGTCGATAAGCCGATTCACCAGCGAAACATTCTAGGACAGTTTACTTCTGCCGATATTGCCTATCAGTTCATTGAGAAGTATTTGGGGGATACCAAGGAGCTTCACACCTATTTTACTAGACAGATGCTTTGTTCAAAGGAAGATTATTCTGAATATATTGCGAATGAGCGCATCGTAGCGATTAATATTGTACTGGGTCAATTCGAGGATATGATTTATGTCCGAAAGGCCGATCAATCATAACGAATTTTATTAGCTGATAAAAAGTAGTAGAATGAACCCCATTCATTTGATTGTAATTTTTATTATAGGTCTCATCGTTGGACATTTTCTATCAAAGTTCTATCCCTATGAAGGATTTCAGAATAGAGGATCGATGTGCGATACATGTGGAGTGGCAGACCCATGCGGTTGCGAGAAACCCCGTCCCCGTCCCATTCGTCCGGCGTGCCCTGAGTGCAAACAGCCGAATATGAGCAATTATGTTCTCAAGTCGTCGATCCCACCTTGCCCTGCGGTACCTGACATGAGCAATTATATCCTGAAGAGCGAGTGCCCACCCGTTCCCGATCTCAGTAATTATGTTCTCAAGTCGTCGATCCCCAAGCAGAATCCGATCATTCTGGACTGTTCGAAGTGCCAGAAGCCAAGTGGCGATTGCCCACCCTGCCCTCGCCCACGTTGCCCTGAGGTCAAGTGCCCACCGGCCACGAAATGCCCCAGCTGCGCCCCATGCCCACGTCAGTCGTGCCCTCCGGCCGTGGTGAAATGTAAGGCAGAGGATGTGGTTCCTGATTCGAATTCCGTCGTGCGTCCCTATTTGGCTCCTCTGAGCTATCGTGGATTTGGTATGGATTAAATCATATGTATTGTATTTGTTATCTTGTCGATTTCATAAATGGACAAGATAAATTGTGGAAAAAGGATAGGAGGATGGATACGCGGTTTTGGGGTCCATCGGGCTGGAAATTATTTCATTTGATTACATTTGATTATGAATATAGTGCGGAATCTGCATTTTCATTTTCCAGTTTTTTCGAAACGATCCCCTACATCTTACCGTGTAAATTCTGCCGTGCGTCATTGACTGATTATTATCGAATGCGTCCTTTTTCTCTGGCAAATGGTGGCATCGACCCAAAGATGAACCTTAAATTATGGATGTATACCATTCATGGTCTTGTGAATGCCAAGTTGAGAAAACAGGGTCTTCATTCTCAACCGAGTCCGCCCTTTTCACATGTAAAAGCGTATTATACGGATCTACAGAAACAGCCGTGGCAACAACAGCTGGCGTTATTCTGGGATTTTCTGTTTGCGGTGGGATATCATCATCCGAAGGAATCGTCGGCTCATTCTGCACCGATGCCTGATTGCCCGAAGGAGGCGAAGACGTGTAAGGATCCTTGTGAACGGAACAAGTGGAATGTTCTTCCGTGGAAGAAACGAATGCATTGGTTTAAACGATTCTGGATCTTTCTTCCGGCCGTCTTACCGCATGAGATTGCGGGGCATTGGAAAGAGGTGGAGGAAAAGAATCCATCGACGCTGACGTGTCGAAAGTCGACGCTGGCATGGCTCTGGAGAATGCGATGTGGACTGGATGCATCGTTTACGGATCCCTATACGAGCATTTGTAAGAAGATTGCAGGATATTCCAGTGATTGTGGGAAGAAAATGAGTGGGATAACGTGTCGCAAAATCAGAAAGCCTCGTATTCGGACGGTTAAAAAAACAAAGAAAGACAGTAGGGTATGAACGAAACATATAAAAACGTATTCATTTATGCAACCATTCTCATGCTTGCAGCACTGATTACGGTGTGTACGTTTGATACATGGCAAACCGTATTATTGGTTATGCTCTTGATCATTGTGGTGAATTATATGGGGATCATGACGGTAGATAAGCTAACAACGATTAATGTCTTTCCCATTCGGGAGGGGTTTGAGGGATCGGAAATAACGGAAGCACAGAGTTCCAAGTATGAATGGCTGACGAATGAGGATTTGTTTGATGATTTTTATGCATCGGTGTTTACGAAGTTGACGCAGAATGAGAATCTGATTCAAGCGGAGACGGCGATCTGTTTGGAGGAGTTTGCACGGAATACACCGAAAGAGCACTTGAATATTCTGGATGCGGGGTGCGGTATCGGAATTGCGACGTGTTCCTTTGCGAAACAGGGTGCGGGACATTCAGTGGGAATTGATAGGAGCCAGGCGATGATCCGATACGCCAAGGGAACAACGCTTGCAGGAACCACGTTAACACCAGAGCAACATGATAATGTCGAGTTTCGCATGTTTGATTTGATGGGACCTGGTGCGGCGGCAGCAGCGGAATTCACGAGTGCCTGTTTGCTGTATTTTACGATTTACTATTTTCGTGAAATGGATACCCTGTTTCGCAATTTGGCATTGTGGGTGAAACCAGGGGGATCGTTGGCGATTGAGGTGGTGAACAAACACAAGTTTAGCCCGATTCTAGATTCGAGTAATCCGTGGGTAGGAGTGAGTCCGCAGAATTATGTCAAAGATCGCCTGAAAACATCGAAGGTGGTATTTGACAAGTTTGATTATGAAGCGACGTTTGAACTGGATGATGATAAGGTGGACAGCGTATCATCCAAAGCAGAATTTCGAGAAACGTTTCGATTCAAGGATGGATCGACGAGAAGACAGAAACATACGTTGTATATGCCGAGCATCAAGGAGATCATTACGAAGGCCCAGAGCAATGGATGGTCGTATACGTCGTACGTGGATTTAATGCCGTTATCGTTTCAGTATGGGTATTTGCTGTTTTTTACGAGGAACGCCGAGTAGATTTCTTTGTTTTGCTATTCTTCTTGGATTTCTTGACGGTTTGCTTTCCTCCTGTGCGATATCGGTTGTATTTTGGATCTTTCCAATCTTTCCACCATCCCCATCGTTCGCTATTTTTAGCTAACTCTATTTTGAATCGGTCTCTTAACGCTCGATATTTTTCTGCTTCTGGGTCTGTTTTATCAGTATGAAGATCATTAAGTTTACGTCCAGCACGAATATAGTTTCTTTCAATTCGTTCTAGTTCAACGGGTAGATCTTTAAGTGATAAGGCTGCGGCACTAATCACAGAAGTTCTTTTTTCTTCCGCTCGAAGAAGACTCTCCTTATGATATAGTTTAAGATTATCGATATTTTCATTACTTCCACTGCGAGCAGCAACTTGTTTTTTCATGTATTCTCCAGCAAACTTTTCATCATTCATAAACTCGATTGAATCTTTTAGTTGATGTTCTATCGCTTGTAATCTACCGTTATTAGCGGTTGCACCATTTTGTTCAAGTTCTTGTTTTTCTAGTGCCAATTGAATCAATGACATACCCTTCACGTCAGGAAAAGGTGTAGTTGGCTTTCCAGTAGCAACCGATGATAGTTTATTAAATGCCTTATGTCCATGCTCCACGTTATTTTTGTCTTGTTTTTCGATCGCTTTCTTAATTTCTGAAATATTATCCATGGGTTGCATTCGAACTAAATAATCCTTTCCGAGGTATGTAATACGGACGTATCGTTCTCCTTCCTTTGATTCGTTCATTTTCTGTTGTATGTAGGTCTCATAGATCTTATTGATTCTACCTCCAAGTAGTTTAACGGGGTCAGAAGATTCTCTTGAAGCTGCCATCGTCGCGGTAACAATTTTTAAATCTTTTGGCAATTGATTAAATGGAACCTGATAGGTTTTAAATATACTGGATTGTGGCATAGGAACATCAATTTCAACAATTTTATTATTTTCACTGTTTCTTTCTTTATTGTCCTGTGCAGATTTGGCAAATTTTCGTGCACCAGGTGTTAATGCCTCCCTTCTTTCTCCTTCTCGTGATTCCGCCATAAATTCATCTAGATCTCCAATATTATTTTCTCTTGCGGCTTCGCTCGATGAAGCACCCTCCGAAGGTAGTGTATAACCCATTTCGGAAGAAGCCACTGATGAACCATTTGTACCAGCGATAGAACCCGATGCATTGGAACCAGCTGCAGGAACCGATGCAGAAGAACTGGATGTATTGGTACTAACGGCAGGAACCGCTGCAGAAGAACTGGATGTATTGGTACTAACGGTAGGAACCGCTGCATTGGAACCAGCTGCGGCAGAACCAGATGCGGCAGCAGCAGAGGCAGCAGCAGAGGCAACTGGTACTTGAGAGGCAGCAGCACTAGCAGGAGGAGGAACTACGTTTGATAATTTTCTACTTAAATTTGGAGGTAAATTTGGAGGTAAATTTGGAGTAGCCATCCCTTTCTCCTTCTACCCCAGATAATTCTTTGGCTATCATAGCGATGTCGGAACTCTTTGACGTGTTTCAGCCTCATCTGAAACGTGGATCCGCACATCTCCCATTTGACCCAAAAAAAGCATATGCATACGTGGAGCATCCACAGGAAGGATGGAGAGTCTATCTACGGGCCTGTACGTTTCTCCATCGTGTATCGGAGCCGTTTTCAAAACAGCACTTTTTGGTGGTAAAAAAATGGAAAGCTCACCGTACTTCCTCTGTATGGGAACCACCGAAAGGTCAAATGGAAGGTAAAGATATGGATCCGCGTACACCGATCATCCATTTGTTAAAAGAGAATGCGATGCGAGAAACAGAGGAGGAAGCCCATATCCAACAGATTCAGAATCTCCATCATACAGGACTCGTATTTCAATCACAAGAGCATGATTATCCGCCGAATCATTACTTCCAGTATCATGTATTTCAAGGGTTCGTGTCGGACGAGGAACTTGAAAAAGCGGAAAAGACGTTTGCGTGGATGAAAGCCCATCCGAAAGCCGTTCAGCGATGGAAACGGGATCGTAAAGAAAAAGACGAGATCGCCCTGTTTTCTCCGAGCCAGACCCGTCTTAATCCACGATGGTGTCCGGATATTGTTGCCTTATACATTCGTTATGTGAAGCATTAGATTCGCTCAAGCTTAGAAGCACGTGCTTCACTGTCCATGATCTTTTGGATTTCCTTGGAGGCTTCTTTTCGATAATCAAACGTACAGCCATGTTCTTGAGGTTGTAAATGTGAAATACAAAACCGTTTTTCACATTTGCAAATGTATTCCATCAAACCGAGCTTCTTATTACAACATGAGCATCGATTGCTCTGTTTGCTTTGCATTACTTGTGAAGAGCTTTGCTTGACCTGTTCAGTTGGAGGCATGTTTAGCGGTACTCATACAACACCAGCACATCAAATTTTTTAGACCCGTCCACATAACACTCCACGTACTTGCATTGCCATCGAGTTGATATATCGCGTGTTCTTGCTCCAATGCTCTGCGATATCGTTGATAGGGCTGCGGATTTTCGTCATCCCAAGGATTCAATGAACTGCGTCGATACTCCATTTGTAAGAGGATCGTAGAACTCGTTTATGTTCGAAACCCACCCGTTCCGCTGGGATCATATCGACTCAGAACATTCTGGCAATACGCGGTTTGAAATGGATGACGTGCGATGACATCGGTACTAAACTTGGTATCTTCCCGTCCCTGGAACTCTGCGGATTCTTCAAACCGAGTATGGAATAACACAGTGCGTCGAACAGAAACATGTCCGTTGGCAATCGGATATTCTACTGCAGGATATCGAAGAATGGTGGATCCCCACTCGCATCGATCCAATTGATTCAAATATACGTACATATTTTGAAACATGGTAAAATCGATTGAAGTTCCCAGTTCAATATTATGAAGTACAATTTGGGTATCTTGTTGTTCAAAACAATCGACAATAACGGATAGACGTTGAGGGTGCATGATGTCATCGGCATCAAAGAAGGAAACGATATCAGTATTCAGAAGTTCAGCCGCCGTATTTCGATTCTGGGCAGCGTTCTTCTTTCCCTTATGAATCACGAAGGTAAAAGGAAAGGAGTACATGGAACGACGATAGACAACATCCTCTAAAGCCGTAGAGGAACAGCTAATAACGACCTGATCGGGTTTTCGAGTTTGTCGTTCTATGGAATCAAAGAGTCGTTTTAAATGAGGGAGATGCCCTTTGTAGCAACAAATCGCCACACCAATGGTCAGCACCATTTCTTGATAGTACATGCGAGAATTCAACATAGTATAAACTCGCGATTCATAAAATTCTATAATGGCCTTTTGGAAGTTGTATCCTTTGGCAACCTGGATCTCTTCGTTTTGGAATCGGGATCGTTTTCAGAGCTATCTCTTTCATAAACAACCCATTCCATCTCCAACGGGTCAAGCAGGACACTGGCTCCAAGCGGATGAGGATCGTACCACCGTTCTTACCCATCTTCGCACCCATTTTGGATCACCACCGCAGACACCTGTATTGGATATCCCAGAGGAATACCTGTTGGGTCCGAAGGATCATTTCTTCGTAGTGCATGATTCGAATGGAATCGCAGGAACGATTCGATATCATTATGTGGGGGAGTTTGTATCCGCCCATTGCGAAGCAATATACGTGGTAGACTGTTTCTGCATTCATCCGAAGTGGAGGGGGAAGGGACTGGCGGATTATCTTCTAACAGAACTGCATCGGTATGCGAATCGAAAGGGAATTCCCTATGCGATGTTTTTGAAAGAAGGGTCGAAGTTAGCGATTGCACCTGCACCATTTTATACGGGGTTTTATGCGTACCGAGAATTGGTAGCATCGGATCCGTCCCCATATGTTTCCGATCTTACAATGGGACAGGCATATCGACTGATGGAAGTGTATCGAATGATTCATTCGGATCGGTTCTTGATCTTAAACAAAGAGGGAACTAATCAGATGTGGAAGATGTTTCGAAAGGGAGTTCATCGGATTTTAGTATGTGTACATGATGCATTTCAGAAGAAAGAGGGGAAGCGGATGGCATGGATGACCGCGTGGCTGGAATCCGCGGCAATGACGAAATCGGTGAGAGAAGAAGCGGTCATAGCATTAGCGGATTCCTTGTATCCGAATTTCGACTATGTGTGGATCAATCGACAGTGGGGAGGGGAGAAGTGGATCGCGGATGGAGGGTTTCATTGGTATATGTATCAATGGAACTCTTCAATAACCATGACGATGTCTTATTCTTTACCGATGTAATGTCTTCTTTTAATGGTGCGTCTCCTTCCACCTTCTGCACCTTCTGGAACAGTTGATAAACGACGTGCTGATGTAGGATCAGTTGCATTACCTGGACGATATCGTGCTGTTTGGTGAGGGTTTGAACGAAGACCTTCACGACGAAGGGTTCTATCAGAAATCGCAGTAGCAGGTACACCAGTTGTATTTGCCAATCTTTGTCGTTGAGAAGGTTGTGCCACTGGTCCTTGTGCTCTTACTTGTTGCTGCTGTTGTTGTACCACTCGTCCTTGTGCTCCTCTTACTTGTTGCTGTTGCTGTGCTTGTTGTTGCTGTGCTTGCTCTTGTGCTTGTTGTTGCTGTGCTTGCGCTTGTGCTTGTTGTTGCTGTGCTTGTTGCTGTTGTTGCGCTTTTGCAGCATCTAACTTTTGTTTGTATTGAATAATATCTTCTACACCATCAAGATAAGTGGTCTCACAATCTTTATAATATTCCATCAATAGATCACGTGCATCATCATTGATGTTATTTAATTCTGTAAATCCACCCTGAATTAATGAGGGGTTCAATGAGATTTGAAAATATCCGCTACTCTGATCTCGTTGAACACGGAACAATCGATTAATGATTGCCCCACATTTTGTTGCGTGAGCATATTGACGTGCAAATAGTTTCTTAACGGATTCATAGACCAGTTTGGCAAGAGGATTCGGTATTTCCATATCTTCATCGGAAACACCAAGAAGTCTACACATTGCATCATCGCGCGAAATAGACACGGCATCTAATCCTTCTTTGATGACTTCATTAGGAGAAGAAGCGACCCGTGCAACACGAGAGGTATCTCCAAACATACGAGACATGGTACGAATGAATTCCAGGTATTTATCCTTACTCGAGTGTCCGTCTTTTCCTGGAGTCGTACCGATAAGGACTTGCGGTGTTCCGAATTGAACTGTGTCATAGAACAGTTGAGCTAAGGCGGATAGACCTGGACTTTCGTCTAGTTTTTTAACAGGGAGACCACTTCGAGACACGGTGGTTCGTATACCGTCTTCGGAAACACGTTTCGATTCCACAAATTTAGGTTTACAAATGGAAGAAATCCCACCTTTATCAAGGGGGGCCGCACGAAGAAGTTGCATCCCGCGTGCAATGCAATGTCCAAGAGGTTTGACCCTTGATAAATTCGCTATGATTTTACTCAGGCGTAATTGTGATTGAACATCGCGTTCTGACTGATCATTTATTCCTGCAACGGACCCCCCTTCTACAAGAGAACGTATGAGTGGAACCAGAATGGTAAACATCTTGTTAAAATACCCAGAAATACTAGTCTCTCCCGATATACTGTAGGTATATCCAGTGCTACTGCTAGTGGAGACCTTACCAGAAACGGTTATGGACTTTTTGATCGAACTAGGCAGGTCCGCTTCTCGATCAACGGTTTCTCCTTTCTTTTGATACTTGATCTTTCCAAATGAAACTATAAAATCATCCGAAACTGCTCCTCTTCTTGGAGTTGCGGTCATGGAAAGGTAGGAAAAGTTGTATGCATTATTGTAAGCGATCGCAAACTTTCCCTGATGGGTATTGGTTGTATCTTGTCCATCGATATCAGCAGTGAAATAGATACTTCCAATCGTTGTAGGAGTGGTTCCCACATATCTTGTTCGAAATCCTTCATTATCTTTGGTCTGTTGAGTGAGAAACTCTTTCAGAAATTGGAAATTACCCATGGTAGTCAAAGAAAACGCTCCACCATACATCGTGGTAGGATGGAGTCCAGGTGCACCAAAGGATCGACTTTGATCTGCTCCATCAAAGATACCAATCTGGGAAATATCATTGATGTCGTCGATCAGTGTCAAGGCAATCGATCCATAAATCTGGAAAATGCGCGTATAGAAATACGCCAGGGTTAAACATAGCGAATCGCGGTACAACTTCTCTTGAGCCGTTGGTTCGGTAAGTTCTTTGATGGAACGGAAAAAAATAACGCCACGCTTATCGGTTCCAGGTTCGACCTGTAGTTCATAGAAGAGTTTATGAATACTATTGGCAAGAAACATAACGTATTTTTTAGAGCCTTCCGGGCTCGATAGTTTCACAAATTCAGAAACGGTTATTTTATGAAGGCCATAATCTAATAATTTGTTCATAATGAGGCGGGTGTCCTTTGTCATATCAAATAGCTGTTGATGATCCAATCCGGCAGGTAAGGATGAACTACCACCCATTCTATTATCATCTGTTTTTATTTTATAATACTGTTTCCAGAACTTCGTGATAGGATTCCAGACGGCGAAGACATTTCTGGAGCGTAGCAACCGAGATCTCACTGGCTTTGGCGATCTTTGACAGGGGAATGGTGAGGTTCTCGCATCGTTTGATAACAAAGGCAACACATCCTGCCGCCAAACTCGGAGGCATATTTTCCTGGGACAACCCCGCTTCGTCCGCCTTGACGGCAATGCGCTTGCACAGCATAAGAAGATGCTCCATCTGATTTCGGGGAATGGGAAGACGACTGAGAGGGAGTTGAATGTATTCGATGGCCTGCGTACTGGAACGACTGGGTTGGTTGGTGGTGGTCATGTGAAGAAGGCCCTTTTGGCGGGCGAGGGCCATGACTTCCTGCATTTGTTTCAGGGCTTTGGTAAACGTTGCGGAGGAGAGGCCGAAGATGTCGGCAATTTCTTTGGGTTTACGAGGGGAACCTGCTTGTTTGAGGCTCATGTACAGACAAGCGGAGAGGAGGGCATCGCGACTGAGACCTTGACGTCCGCCGATTTCTTGTAGGGTGGTATAGAGATTTTTGGATTCTTCGATGATGGATTGGTTGATTCCTGAATTGAGACCGATTAAGGATAGACGCTCACAGGTCTGAATGAAGGATCGTTCCTTATAGGGAACGGTGTTCCAGGAATGATATTTGCGAACACGATACATGGCTTTGGATGTACCGTATCCATTAAGAATGACGGTCCCAAGGGAGGCTTCGGGGAGTCGTGGATCTTGTGGGGCACCGACACGGGTGGGATCGCCACCACGATCCTCTTGGGAAAAGTAGCGGTATTCGGCGGTGTTGTCGAACGGTCGAGAGACGATGTGTCCACATTCTCGGCATGTGACAAGGTCGCTACTGTATAAACAGTCCGTATTGAAACAATTTGGACAAGTTTCGAGATCCACAACGGGTTTCTCTTCTTTGAGCTCTGGATCGTCCTTCCAGAGCTCAAGGGCTTCTTTGATGGGGGGTAGAGTACGACGGAGATGAAATAGTGATTCCATTGTGTACCCTATAGAGGGATGGGAATGTGGATCAATTTTTAGAACGCGTTTTTTGACGACGTGTACGATGAGATTTTCGCCGACGTGTTCTACGACCACCTTCATTCTTTTTAGACTCTTGTGGATACTGGGTACTGAGTTTAGGTTTATAAATTTCTATCGCTTCATCATATGCCTGTATAGGTGTGGGTCGTGGATTCATATTTTTATCAAATATAGTAAATTGTCCCATACGTAGCATTAATCTAATCATTTTACTTAATATATTATCAGGCTGATGTATATCAACGTCTGGAAAGAATATACATAGTACTTTAAGTAAAGGCCATGCTAGACCAAAATTATCAATACAGTTTCGTGTGTGCACGATTGTTTCATACTCAGCCGATGCAATATAAGTTTTATTCTCGACCTGGCATGTATTAAAATAAGTGTCAAATGATGCTTTATCAGCAATATTTAAATATTTGATAAGAGGAATACGATAACTTTCGTAAAAAAATTCTTTATATTCTTCTACTTGTCCTTCTGATGCAGATTTTAATGTATCAAATTGTACGGGTAGATCCAGTAAACATTCAGGGAGTTTATTATAAAATCGATGTATAACGATAGATGATTGATCAGGATAGTTATCAATTGGCTGTAAAAAATCAAAATCAATAATTGTTAAACGAGGATTTATACCATCCATTTTGATCATAACATTTGAATCTCGAATGTCGCAGTGGATCATGCCTGATTTAATAAGTTGTGCTGTTTGGCCTAGTAGTTTTTGTATTTGATATATTAATTCAACAAAATTAATTCGACCCCGATCCTCTTCAGTAAGTCTATAAATATCCATTCCATTATTTGGCATACGTAGTGCTGGAATTCTTGGATTTTTACTTATAAAGACTTTTATAAAATGGTCTACTACTTTTTCTATCATATCGATTAGTGTATATACATGCGTTAGCCCTTTCCATAGTAATATATTTACTTCTTTTTCTGTTAATTCATTATTTTTATACTTAAGACGTATCGGATCATTATTGTCATATGACTGTAAGCCATGCGTTATATATCCCTCGATTTCATCTAGGGATGTGCTGGTTTTAAAAGCTTTTAAATAGATCTCTACGTAATGATTGAAAGCTTCAATGATATCATGTTTAATATATTTCTTTTGAACTTTTTCTGGTAATTCATGAAACATAATTGGTGGACTGTATTCATTCATACGATGCCCTTCATTCGGACCCATGATTGTTGATAATGGATATTTTTCTAATGTTTTTACTATTTTTTTTAATTCAGCGGCGTTAAAAAATACTTTCATAACATTGGTATTTTTTTGATTTGTATTAGGAACAGGATCTCTTATTGCTTCTGTAATAAATCCATATGAGCCTGAATGTAGATCCATTCTATCTAGATACAATAAAAATATACCATATAAGAAATGAGTGTCCCCCAGCAGGGCTCAGAAAAACGTACGTCCATCCTTCCGAGTATGGCCCCATCGGGAATCGGATTTTTTGGATCTCCCTATAAACCGGCCGATCAAATGAAAACGCCGCCTCAACTCGGGGTTCGCGTAGGAGATGGTATGGGTGATGTCGTAAACGCCGTGAAGGGTGTCGGATTTTACATTGACCAAATTGGATTTGGTGGTCCATCTACCGGTTTAACCAGCGGGATGGGATTGAAGCCGTTGGGTGTGAATTATTTTATCAAGACGGGTGCACAGTGTTCCAATGGAGCAAATATGTGGAGTTATATGCAGGGAATTCCGGAAGGAAACGCATTCGGAGATAAGGTAAAACAAGCCATGTCAGAGATGGGAAATCCAAGTCTAAGGGGTCTCGCACCAGGTATGTTGGAGGATGTGCAAAAGGGATTGAATCCGGCTCCTCTCATGAATTCCCTATTTGGTTCGGGGTATCCGCAGTGCAGACAGGAAACTCTCATGGTAGGAGATTATGAAGGTCGTATCGCTGATCCCAGTACGGGAGAACCGTGGATTTCCGATCCCAGCACGGCGAGGCGTGAAGGAGGCGTGTATGTTCAAACACGATGGGTACAAGATAAGGATCGATATGGAAAACCGATTAGTTTGACACGTGATGAATGGGTGGCGGAAGCCAAGACGTATAATGAGGATGGAACTCCGAAATCAGAAGGGTTTGAACAAATCATGTCCAAACCAGCTACGATCATTACTGTGGGTGTTTTATGCTTATTAGCATTTGCAGTTGTACGACGATAATTATTCATAGGTCGAGCCTTGAACCGTATACATCATTCGATACACTCTTGTATAAAATGAATTGGTCTCTCTATTGCTGCGACTATACCGCATAAATTCGGCTTTGCGATCGGGATGATTGTGTAAAAAACGAATGGTCTGACTCACACAATAAGGATTCTCCGTAGACGTTCCTGCCTCGGCAAGAAGACGCCGATAGAATGCCAATCGATCGTCTGGTGTGATACGTTGAGCCATAGGGGACTCTCCGTAGGATCGGTTTAGGCCCGCTTGGACATCTTGTACGCGTAGTAGGCCGAGGCACCGCCGAGGAGCTGGGCGACGACGTAGCCGGCCAAGTGAGACGAGTTCAAATCACCGTTCATGTACATGGCTAGAGACACAGCGGGATTCACGTGACCGCCGCTGAGACCCGCAATCATAAAGATGACCAGGGCTAACGCGGAACCGATGACCAGGGGGTTGCCACCGCTGGCAAAGATCGCCAAAATAAAGAAAAACGCTCCAATGTACTCGGCCAGGTAGGAAGTCAGGGATACTCGCATGGTTCTACTAGTTCTATTTTTTAAAGAAAATACCATCGTCTTTTTCCAGCAAGTCGGAAATCACTTTTACATGATTTCAAAATAGAACTATTGTCAATTCCTGTTTCAATTGATGCTTGCTTCGCAGAGGGAAATTCGAATCGTTTACTATTTTCATCAAGATAGTATACTGCCTTTCGGAAAATAGACTCGTGATTCATTTGAACAGAATGTTTCATATTTTCTTTATTAGTAATAATCTCTAAATTATCCAATTTATTATCCCCTTTTATTCCATTAATATGATTAATTACAATTTTATTGGTGGAAGGAATATATTGTAAATATGTCATTGCGATAATGACATGAGCATATAAATCTTTGTAGATACCATTATCTCCTTTTAATTTTATCTTTTGATATCCGTTTGGTAGAATTGATAAACAGCACAATCTTTTTAATTTTTTACTGTATATTTCTGCATTTTTTGAAATCATATAATTTGAATAGCATGGGATGTTTTGAAATTGGGATAGATCAAATGAATTATTGTTTATAGTTCTATTTGAAGATGCACTGTATAGTGTATTCTCTTTATAGGTTAAATATTCAAGATTTTCCAAACGACTATCTATTTTATTTTCATTTTTATGGTTAACTACAAATGTACCATATGGTTTTTCAAGAAAATGACTTGCAACAATTGTATGAATATTAAATGTTTTCTTTTTATTATTCTTACATAATGTAATGGAAGGATATCCATTTCGTATATAATACTTTAAGATTCGATCGGTTATGTTATTTTTAATGGTTCCAACCGTAGATACAGAGTAATTTTCATAGTTATTTATCTTTTTCCATATGGGTTCAGACATACATCAAAAATATCTAGATAGATAGATTTCATATTTTTCTCTTAGGTACTTTTCGCCTCTGGTTGCGAATGGCAGATCAACTTTTGACTTGTAATAAGTCGAGATCCGATACACATTGTTTCTAGTTCCTGTAGCAACAACTTGGATGCATAAGGAAGATTAAGGTGCGAAAAGCTAGTCGTATTTCCGCAGCCACGACACGACCAGATGTTTTGTTCAGGGTTCGCAATCGCCAGCAAACCGCAGTCTTTACACGAATAACACGAGAAGGAATCCGAACACTCCATCAGTCTCTCCTTCGTAAAGTCAGCCATTCCATGCGCCACCACGCAATCACGCTCCATTTCCGTTTCTACCTCGCTCAGTAGAGCATTTGCTCTCTACATCATTGCTATCTATCGCTCACCTATGCCATACGATCTGTATGAATATGACACGCGCTTACGATAAACACCCTCTCGGGTGGGACTGGACTATATCTTAAGCATATACTCGCCGAGTAATGCCCACTACCATTTAGTCTCTGCACCTCGCCCCTACTCCCGCAGGAGGGTAGGGCTTTGGCTCAGGATTGTCTCTAGAATCACATTATACCTGTACCCACTAGTTTTCCCAGTGGCCATGATGGACTTTCATCCCATCACTTAGGAGTGATACTTCAGGCGAGAGTTTCCCTGAATTTGATAGTGTCGCCCTTTCATCAAGGACTAGCACGACTTTTATATCGCACTTTGGCAAATCTTTTACCAAATCGCAAACCACCCTCACGCGCCCTGCCTTCGGCAGGCTGACGCGTCAACATAACCAGCGGACCCGATGCACGACTATGCATCTTGTCGGCCGAACAATGTCTCAGACGCTGATAATAGCACGGACCGATAAAGATGGACGTCTCCATCATTCGTCCCGTGTATCCGTTGTACATGATTTCATTTCCATGGGGCTCCATGCCATAGTTGTCCCGCAGAATTGTGGACAAATCTTCCACCGTTGTCTCACCAAACGGCGAACCGTCGCCCAACGCACCCGTCATGCAACCGACTTTGCTCATAAGTGTCTCCATGAGCTGTGCAATGGTCATACGCGAAGGAATTGCATGCGGATTGATGATGATGTCAGGAACGATACCAGACGCGGTCTGGGGCATATCCTCCTGGTTCAAGATCATGCCCATGGTTCCCTTCTGTCCGTGGCGTGATGAGAACTTATCACCGATCTCAGGGATGCGGTCTTGACGCATGCGGATCTTGACGAAGGAGTAGCCCTCGCCATTTCGGTTCTTGTAGATCTTGTCGACGTAGCCCTTCTCGTTGTTGCGCGGCATCTTGGAGACATCGCGCGACTTCTTGGCACCCGCGGGCAGAACCGCACCCGTGGGAACACGGAGCGGAACCACCTTACCGATAAGGATGTCATCGGGCGTGACATAGGTATCCTTGGGAACAAACCCGTCCTCTCCGATTTTCTCGTAGTGTGCGTTCTTCATGTGTTTGGTTTCGACAGGATCGGGGCGGCAGAACTTCTCCTCTTCACCAGAAGACTGATTCTTTCGCTCCTCATCTTTGTAGGTGCGGTAGAAGATAGAACGGAATCGGCCACGATCTAGTGCCGCACGGTTGATCATGTTGGAATCTTCCTGGTTGTAGCCCGTGTAGGTCATGATGGCAACGACAATGTTTTGGCCAGCGGGCAGTTTTTGTGCGCCATAGAACCGACTCATGTAGGTCGATACCATGGGAATTTCGGGGTAGCAGAGGACGTGGCTCATCGCATCAAATCGTTCGCGATAATTCAGGGCATAGATACCCATCGCCTGTTTACCCATCGACGACTGGTAAGCATTGCGAGGAGATTGATTGTGATCGGGGAAAGGGATATAAGAAGCGGTCGTTCCCAGAATAACACTGGGGTGAATCTCGCAGTGGGTTGTGGTAGGATCGGACAACATCTTGGTATAATCCATGGCGATATAGGAACAATCGGATTCGCCGGCATCGATATACTCGAACAAGTTCCTACCAAGCGTCGTTTTCCAGAGAAGAAGCTGGTTCCACTCTTTGATGGCTTGAATCTGTTTCTTCAAGGAGCCCGTCTTATCCGCATAGATCTCGCGAAGGGCGGGGGCGTAATACAAGGGACGAATGACGCGACCCGCCTCAGTGCTGATCCAGAGCTCCTTATACGCGTTCTTCCAGACGATACCCGTGTAAAGATGAAGAACGCCTGCACGCTTAGCCTTACGCAATTTCCCCACAACGCTCTGTGTATCTTCGTTAAGAAGGATACCGATCCAGGATCCGTTGAGAAAGACGCGTGTGCACTCGTGTTTCTGCTGGATGGTGGATTCGCGGAGGGAGATCAGTTTGTTGAGGCCCTGGATATAGGCGTAGACCGTGATAGGACTGCTGAAGATGCTGATCATCGTAGTCGTCGCCATGTTCTTCACGACACCGACACCGTGGCCTTCAGGAGTCTCACAGGGGCAGATGTAGCCGAATTGTGAGTTGTGTTGTTTACGAGGGGCAATCAGTTTACCCGTTTTCTCAATCGGCGTGGAAATGCGACGCAAGTGGGATATTCCAGCGGAATAGTTCATGCGGTTCAGCACTTGAGATACGCCGACTTTGTTGGGGCCGCCGATCTTGCCGCACCCAAAGTTGCCCGTCGCCAAGGAGGATTTCAGGCAGACATCCATGATTGTCGATTTGATGATTTTGTTGATGTTGTTGATGTTGACAATCTCTGTCCAATTCCCAGTGGCCTTCCATGAACCACCGTGAATCTCCTTCGACAGGGCGGCTTTCATGTCCTTGACCATGCGATTGTTGTACGTCTTACGGAACAAGTCGGCCAAAAGGAAACCAGGGATGTCGACGCGTTTGTTGGGGTAGGCATCGCGATCATCGGTGGGGATGCGTTTGGTCACGGTCCAGAGTACTTTGCGGCAGAGATGGGCGAGGAAGCATGCCTTCTCGTAGTTCATTTCCAAGCCGCCAATCTGGGGAAAGAGTTCTTCGGAAAGAATGTCTTGTACGTTGCTTTGTTTCTGTGATTTGACGGACCACGCGTTGGTGTGCTCGCCGAGCCAGGCGAGGGCTTGTTCGCGCGTATTAATAGAGCTCGCCTCCAAGATTGACTCGGTTATGATGGGATCGTACACTTCTTCTTTACCCGTGGTTCCCAGGATGAGTTCGTAGATATCGCGATCAGACAAGACGCCGAGTGCTCGAAAGAGAATCACGACGGGAATGTCGGTCTTGATACGTGGAAGGGTGGCACGAATCATGGTAATGAGTTGATTCTTGGGATGGTAGACGATCTTGACGGTATTCGATTTGGGAACCTGATCGTTGTCAGGACCAATGCATTTGATCTCGACGATTTCCAGTTGTTTGGCAGCGGTGCGGCCGTTGCGGAAGACGAAGGGGCGATTCTCGGACATGCGTTCCATGGAAATCATTGCACGCTCACCTCCTTGAACAATGAAGTAGCCTCCGACATCTTCGGCACACTCTCCCATGTCCTTGGGATGAACGTGGAGTTGGTCGTGAAGAAGGCAGTACTTTGATCCGACCATAACCGGAATCTTCCCGAGATGAACGTTGGGAAAGATGCGAACGTTGGCTTCGCGGATGCTGTTTCTGGTATGATCGATGAAGGTGGTGGTGACCTTGACATCGACGTTCAGCGGCGCCGCGTAGGTCAGATTGCGCAGGCGTGCATCGTTGGGCATCATAGGGTGAATGGCGCCGTTGTTTTCAAAGATGGTGGGTTTTCGGATGGAGATTTTCTCGAACTCGAGGGTCACTTCGTATTCGTGTTGCACTTTTCGCCCCAGAACAGCAACGCCATCAGCAGCGGCACCCATAAGGGCATTGGCGGCGGTGGTGGAGAGCCCCGTGGCGGTAGCCAGCGCCGAACGGGGGCCTGCCAATGGGATTTCCGGCGATCCATACGAAGTAACGGGATTCGACATATGAATGATTTCGGGAATGTCGACTTCCATGAATTGATTGAACGACTCAATCTGATGGCTGATAAGCTGTCTTCCATCGGATTGCGTAATGAATGTTTCCAGGATGTGGCGATGGCAGGGAAGGAGATCGGCATTCGACATGGTCGGGTTGAAGATTTTTAGAAGGATTCCATCGGTCAATTTTTTGGGTTTTAGGCTGTGAAAAGAATCTCGCGTATGATTAACTAGGGTCTCTTACGATGTCAGAAGGAGGAGAAATCAAACAAGTAATAATTACTGGCGGAGCCATGACGGAAGGAGGAAAGATTAAAACACGAAAACCAAGAACCAAGAAGAACAAACAAGAAGGGGGTGATCCTTTGGGTCCAATGGAAGCAGAAACAAGGACCTTTACCATTGGAAATCCCGTCGCCCCGTGCCCGATTCCATCGGTATCGAGGGCTTTACCTGATCCAGCACCTACTCCAACGTTAGTACCTGTCCCTACGCAAGCCCCATCAGTAGGAGGAGCCAAATCGATCAAGGTAGAGCTCAAGAAGCGTCCCACGGCAAAGAAGGTTCATCTTCATCCCAAGAAGACAGATGTCCCTAAAACACCTTTGGTCAAGAAGACTCTGACAAGAAAAGCTCGTAAGATTTCGTTGGGAATCTCGGCACTTCATATGAAGATGAAGAGTGCCAAGAAGACTCATAAGAAGATGAAAGAGATGCCCCTTGATAAGTTGAAAGAAGAGTTGATTAAGAAGAAGTTAATCAAACCAACGAGCAAGGCTCCAGAGGGCGTATTGCGTCAGATCGCTGCGGATGCACAGGTATTAGAGGATAAGGCTCTATAATATATAGAATGGAAGACCAAGAAACAATAAAAAGAGCGATCGAATCTCCTTTTTTTATTGGACGAATTGCGGGAATCGAATTGCAGACCGCGCATCATTTGCATACGGGATCACTTCATCAGATTGTAAAGGACAATGAAGAACTGGAGAACAATGCGGGGATTCATTTGAAGGGAGGGGCGTCCTTGGCGATGTATTGTAAGAAACTGGTAGAATCCTATGAACATTGTACGCACATTGCGGAATGGGATAAATCAGGAATAGTCTTTGAGAAAACGGGTAAGAGTCAGGAATGGATTGCAGAGAAAACGCCGCACATTTCGAAGATTGATGCACTGAGTTTGGAGCCGTATTATTTTCAGGATTCATGGATGCCGAACATCAAAGGAAAGCGAATATTGATCATTCACCCGTTTGCAAGTACGTTTGAGAAACAGGTTCCGAAGTTGAAAGAGATCTTTCCGAATCGATCATGGTTCGAGGATTGTTCCTTTGAGATGATTAAACCTCCTATGACGATGGCGGGAAATCATGAGAACAAGGACTGGCAGGAACATTTGGCGGAGTTTCTACCGAAACTGGATGACATCGAGTTTGATATTGCATTGGTCGCGGCGGGTGGGTATGGAATGTTGATCTCTGATTATCTTTTTACCGAGAGAAAGAAGTCGGTGTTTTACATTGGGGGTGCACTCCAGATTTTTTTTGGGGTGATTGGGAAACGATGGTTTACAAATAGCACGATTATGAAACTGGTGAATGATGCGTGGACCAGACCGGCTATGGAGGAACGACCGCAACAGTATACCAAGGTGGAAAAGGGATGTTATTGGTAGAACCTAAAATAAAAGTATGATAAATATTCAATGGAGTCCGCTCTCACCTACAAGCGTGATACGATCATCAAATCTGGAATTGATACGTATAAGCGTGGATATGATGAAGGGAGAGAGGACGGGTACAAACAAGGAGAAGAGAGAGGATACCAATCAGGATATGAGGAAGGAAATGAAGAGGGATTTGAAGAGGGATATCAAAAGGGATCGAAGTCAGGGCTCTATACAGGTATAATCATTGGATCTTTGTCGGCGTTCATGGCATCGTGTATGATGGTTAGAAATAGGGTTTAAAGAATTAGCACGTGTATAAAGTGTAAGACATGCACAAAGAATACATTGAATTGTACCAGACGTACACGAAGAAGTATGGTCCAAAGACCGCCATTTTCCTGATGGTGGGTTCGTTCTATGAGCTTTATGATATCCAAGATTCGGAAACAGGTGAAACTCAAGCTAATGTACGTGAAATCGTAGATTATTTGGGGATTCAGATTGCCCCCAAGAAGGGCGACGTGGGGCCAGGCAAAGAGGGTCTTTTTGCAGGATTCCCAGATTTTGTTATGCACAAATGGGCGGGTCGTCTGACATCAAATGGTTGGACGGTGGTCATCGTGGATCAGGTGAAGGACATGCGAGGAAAGGTCAAGGAGAGAAAGGTCTCTCGTATTCTGAGTCCCAGTACACATGTAGAACAAACCATTTCAACGGAAACCCCATATATTATGACACTTTTCTTTCAAGCACTAAAAGTTGCTCCAACCTTTGGAGCCGCTGTTCTGGATTTGACCACGGGTTCCACGCGGACGTACTCGGGACAAGCACAGGGGCGATCTGACATTTGGACAGCGGATGACGTCGTACAGCTTCTCAGCGTATACCCTCCCAAGGAACTGTTGATTTATTGGTCAAACGGAGTGTGTCCTGAAGAATCAATGTTTCGTAGAATCCTGGGACTTCCATCGTCAGTCGTAGTACACATTCGGGCAGTGGAAACATTGGGATCCTTTGCATCAGATCTTGTTCGCATGGAATATCTTCAAAAGATTTATTCGATCCAGTCCTTGCTTCCTCCACGAACCTATCTAGGGATTCGCTCGGAACAAGAGGAACTGGCGTTGCTGTTCCTCCTTCAATTTGTGGAGGAGCATGACCCGAGCCGTCTGCGATCGTTTCAGCGGAATGAGCCGTGGATTCCGCATACAAAACTGATTTGCGGAAACCATGCCCTGACACAACTTCAGCTGACAAGCACGACGAATCCGATGGAATCGGTTCTGGGTCTGTTTGATAAGGCGATCAGTCCGATGGGAAAGCGGGCGATGAAAGAACGTCTCCTAAGTCCGTATTCGGAGGCGGCGGAGATTGAGGCTCGTTTGAAAGAAGTACAAGAATACATCAGGTGGCCTGAGGATAAATCGAAACCGTTGGAGCGTCAACTACGATTCATGTTTGATCTCCCGCGTCTACATCGCAATGTCTTGTGTGGATCGATTGCTCCTTCAGAATTTAGCCAGTTGTTTCAAACGTACAATGCGATCGAAATCATTGTAGATAAGATTGTTCCCGATACGTTGCTAAAGGAACCGTTCACGAAAGAGCAATGGACCCAGTATCAAGAGGTGTTTCGAACCCATGTATCAGAAGACAAGGCTCAACAAGTGTGCGGGGATGTATCGGTGTTCAATGTGGAAACTTATCCTGAAATTGGGGCAAAAGAGGCGGAGATTCAATCCATTCTGGAACAGTTTCATATGATCAAGCGGGATATGGCGCAGAGGGGTCGTGTTGCGGAAGATGCGATTCGTCTGGAGGAGCGAGAGAAGGAGCCGTTTGGTCTGAAAGGATCAACCATAACCCTTCAACAACTCAAGAAAAATGGCAAGGATCTGCCAGAAGGAACCAGGATTTCCGAGTTGAAATCGGGTGGATGGATCGATTGTACCGCTCTACAGCAATGCAATACCCGTTTGCAAAAGGCGAGGGAGGTACTGGATCATCTGATTCGAATCCATATGCCCGATGTATGCCTCGCCATTTCTCAGGCAGGTACAATCTGGCCTATTATGGAACAATGGGTGTGCCATGTGGACACGACACAGTGTATTGGGCGTGTCTCAAAAGAGCGTGGATTTCACTGCCCGACGATCGAATCGGCGGAGAATGGATCGAGTGTGGACATTCAACAGGTACGCCATCCGCTAGTGGAAGCGACGTCGAGTCGTATTTCGTATGTGAAGCATAATGTTCGGTTGGATGGGGAAAAGAAGGGGTGGCTCGTCTATGGAATGAATGCGAGTGGAAAGTCGACGTTGATGAAAGCGACGGGTCTATGTGTGTTATTGGCTCAGGCGGGATGTTTTGTTCCTGCACAGAGCATGACGCTTCGCCCTTTTCGTGCGATTTATACGCGTATTCTGAATCAGGATAATTTGTTTGCGGGTCTGTCGTCGTTTGCGGTGGAAATGGCGGAACTGAGAGACATTCTTCGAAATGCGGATGATCGAACGCTTGTTCTGGGAGATGAGCTGTGTGCAGGAACAGAATCGATTTCCGCACAGGCGTTGGTATCGAGCGGAATTCAATGGCTCAGTAAGAGGAATGCCAAGTTTATTTTTGCGACGCATCTGCATGATTTACCGAATCATCTAGATGTTATGAAAGAGGGAGTGGAAGTCTGGCATTTGCATGTGGAGTATGATTCGCAATCCAAGAAGCTCATCTATGATCGATCCTTGAGACCGGGTTCGGGATCGACGTTGTATGGATTGGAGGTCGCGAGGGCGATGGATCTGCCGTTTGAATTCATTGAGCAAGCGTTGACGAATCGTCATCGGATCATGGGAACCTCGCCACAAGAGGAAGCACCACGTTCTTCTTGGAATACGAAGATTGTAAGAAAGGAGTGTGAGATTTGCAAGAAGGATGCAACGGAGTTGGAGGTGCATCATGTACAACACCGTGCATCAGCGACAAATGGATTATTGCAGGATGGATCGTCGATGAATCATGAGAGCAATCTGATGGTCATTTGTCAGACGTGTCATGATAACATTCATGCGGGAACCATTGAGGTGGGAAATCTGCAACAAACATCGAGTGGTCCGGAACGTATCGTTCAACACGTGGAGACACCAAAGAAGAAGGGGAAGTGGACGGAGGAGGAATGGGAGACGATAACGAGTACGTTGAAGAAGTATTCGTCATTGTCGCTAAAATCCATTCGAGCGATGTTGAGCTCGAAGCATGAGATTGAGATCAGTGAAGCGGTGCTGGGAAAGGCAAGGAAGGGTACTTTTTAGAAAAAAGTACTCAAAAAGCTTTTGGGAACCTTTCCAATAAGTAGGTTTTTGAGCACTTTTTGAGCGGAAAGCTTTACGAAGTGCAAAGATTTTTGCAAACTTTTTCTCAAAGTCGCCTTTGGCGACGTCGCGTTCCGCTTAAAAAGTTTTTAGCGTCTGAATCCGCCGCCTTGAACGGTACCACCACCTGCTTCACGTCGAGCCTTATCCTCCGAACTGGCTGAAAGGGTCATGAGATCCTTCGTGAATTCAGCGTTTCCATTCTCGGCACCCTGTACCAGCTTCATAATGTGCTTGCGATAGATCAGATTCTCCTCCGTAAGAAGCTCCACTTGTTTCCGGAGAGAATCGACATCGCGGCGAACGGCGTTAATTTCATGGCGAACGGGGTTGCCTGCTTGGTAATTCAGACCAGAACCGTACAGAACCGATGTCATTTCTGATGTCGTCGGTACTTTTATTTTATGCATTATAACGCATTACTTATAAAGTTCATCCACTAGACCGTACTCCATGCACTTTGTCGCATCCAACCACAAATCATGATTCAACAATTGATCCAGCCTTTTTGAGGTTAGGCGAGTATGGGTGAGATACATAGAGCGGATCCGTTTCATAAGATCCGCCAAATTTTGATATTCATCGGTTAACTCTGACATTTTCCCCCATGATGACCCGCTTAACTGGTGAATCAGCATATAGGCGTTCGGACGAATGAATCGTTTCGTACAGACCATGCTGATCATGGTTCCGGCAGAAGCTGTTGCACCTTCAATGATCGAAAAGACGGGTGCACGGCAGCTTTGAATAGCATCCACTGCGGCGAGTGCCGAATGAATGCACCCACCGCTGGAATATAAATGAAGATAAATGGGAATGGGATCAATTCTCATTCGAAAGGCAGTTATAACACAATATTCTTCGGTATCTCGAAGGAGAGTATTTAGTTTAAAAATAGAGGAGCGATCGATCTCGGTATGGAAATAAATGTGATTATCCTCCCGATAGATATCTTCCGTTTTAACGTCATCCTCTTCCGAACACTCGACCACTCGTTTCGTACCACTTCGAAGACGGCCTTTCATACTGTTGCATAACCGCACGATTGGTTTAGATTCGAAATCCGTAAAATTTGAGGAGGAAAACCTTTCCCCGAATCTGCTAGAGATGATTATTCCTGTCCGTTGCATGAACTGTGGAAACGTATTGGCCGACAAGTGGTTGTTTTATCAACAAAAGGTGAAGGAGCTATCCAAGTCTAACTCAGAACCCATTTATATGGATGGGAAGACCGTTCCGGATACGATAGAACGACAGGTTCTCGATGCTCTGGGTCTGAAACGGTATTGCTGCCGCAAGCATATGTTGACGCATGTGGATCTAATTGATAAAATTTAAGAATCAAAAAACAGTATAGATGGAGTTCTTTATACCAGGATTATTTATTTTTTTGATTGCGGTTCTCGTATCCTTTTTCTTGGTTCCGAAGGCGACTCCCATGACCGCCGCCATTTTAGCGATCGCATTTCTTACCTATGGCGTCTATGATCATTATCAGCTATTTGCCTCCGAATACAAATTAAGTACATGGCAGGAGGGTCTGAAGATCTATGCACCTTTTATCATGGTAGGTGTGATTATCATGTATAGCATTTATGGAATGGTTGCATTCTTTACGGGTGGGGCGGTTCCAGTTCCCAGTCTTCCATCGATGCCGACAATGGACAACGTTCCCAGCTTGAACCAAATGTCAAATCAGATGACAAATACTCTCAATGATGTCGCAAATTCTATTGAAAATGCAACGTCCAATATCTTTTCAAACAATAATGGAAATAATGGATCCAGTTTTAAGAATAGTATAACTAATTTCGCAAACAACCTAGGAAACAGTCTGGGATTCAATAACAATCAGAATAAATTATCGAGAAGTGCCGCGGAGGTTATTTGATTAAAATCATAGGAAGAAGTAGTAATGGTTCATAAAACAAGAAAGCATTCGAATCATGGAAAAGGGATTTACTCGATCCCTGAATTACGGCGTTCGTTTGAGCACATTGAATCCTTTGTAGATGAAAAGCTGAAATCAAAGGACTCCAAGGATAAAATTAGCAAGGATCTAAGAAAAGAATGGTTGAAGGTGTTTAACAAACAATTGGATAAGAAATCGGCGGACGCTTTTCTGGAGGATCGTATGTCTAAATCGGGCAGACGTATCCGTCATACGGGTGGTGGTCCTCTAGAGGGTGCACCCGTTGAGTACAGTCAGCGTGCTGGATTATATTTGGCTCCTTCAGGTCTTCCTGGAAGTGATGGAGGTCTTCCTGAATCGGGTCAAACAGGAGGCGGGTTTGGAAGTTTTGTTCAGTATGTCGCGAATGGATTTTCTAATCCAGAAATCGCGCAAACCTATGATCCCGTTCCAGGACAGACCAAGTGGCCCGTTCCGTTTCTAAGCACGGGTTCCAATCAGACAGGAGGAAAACGGAAGAGCCGGCGTAAGATTCGAGGTGGTTCCATGGGATCGCTATTATCACAGGCTTTTACTCGTCCAATTCCATCCATGATTCCACCCGGTCCTCTGCAAGATGTACAAGATATGTGGCATGGAAAGGAAGTAGGTGCATCGCCTGATCAAGTACAGCGCAGTCCCGAGTATCAGTTGGGTTCGGTGTATCCAAAGCCCATTCATTTCTAAGATCCTACCAAGAGATGTCTACTCCACTAGATGTCTTGAAAAAAGGTCTCCTTAAGCAACAACGTATGTCTCCAATCTCTCCTAAACGAAAGGAAGAATTTATCTCTCATCCTAATCCGAAGAGGTTTGATTACCGCGTCGCATTATTGAGAGAACGATATTTGGTTTCGATGAATGCCATGGATCCAGATGATATCGTTCATGAATTTATGTATATTCCATCGAAGACACCTCCCAATGCAGTGAAAGGATCTAGTGTATCTCCTTCTCTTGTTTCGATTCCATCTCCGACTGCGTTTTCTAAACCGTCGACGCCAGGTGATTTGGTAGTATATGAATCGCCGAAATCGCCCAAATAAATAGTTTCTCTTTCTTTCATCTTGTCTACAGCATGTGAGAAAGAACCGATATAAGACTCTTCTCCACTACTAGGAGACAGATGGCAGGAAACGCTGCACGAGAGTTATCTCGAAAGTTGATTGATACGTATTTTCGTACCAATTCTTATCCTTATACGCGTCATCATATTGATTCCTATGACCAATTTTTGCAGCAAGATATGGCGAACATGATCAAATCGCAGAATCCGATTTTGATTTTGAAGGAGCTGATTCGCGAGGATCCAATTGTTGTATACAAATATCGTGTGGAGATTTTCGTGGGAGGGGAAGACGGAACGGCGATTGAAATCGGAACTCCGACAGTCAGTCTCCAGAATACGCAAGAAGTCCGTGTCTTGTTCCCGAACGAAGCACGTCTACGAAACCTGACATACGCATCCACGGTCTATGCCGATATCATCGTGAAAATAACGTATACTTCGGCGGAAGGAGTGGTCAGAGATTTATCACCCGCTCCTGAAACATTTAAGAAGTTTCCCTTGTTCAAGATCCCGATCATGCTTCATAGCCGATTCTGTATCTTGAATAATAAACCAAAGGAATTTCTCCGTGAAGCGGGAGAATGCCCATATGATCACGGTGGTTATTTCGTTGTAGCGGGAGCTGAGAAAGTACTCATTACCCGTCAAGAACAGGCGTTCAATACCTTGTATATTACCCCACAGAATGATCCGAAGCAAGCGATTTATGCATCGATCGAATGTTTGTCGCAAGAGACACGCCAGGTCAAACGTGTTTCCATTGCGTTGATGCGTCATGTGGAGCGAGAGGGATTTGTATCACATGCGACGATCCTGGTGTCTCTCCCGTTTGTTCGTAAACCGATTCCGCTCTTCATGGTGTTTCGTGCCCTTGGATTTCAATCCGATGAAGATATTCTCAAGATGATTTTCCCTGATTTTTCGAGTTCGGAGGCGAAACTCTTGTTGCCTAAACTTCAGCCCTCCATCATTGATGCCTTTCCGTTTATGACCACCTATACCGTCATTCAATATATCAAGACCCTGACTAAAGGTTTTAGCGAGGCACACGTCATTGATATCATTCGCAATCAGCTGTTTATTCATATGCCGAATGATCCTAGCTCCCAGGCTCTTTTCTTGGGAGAGTGTGTGCGGAAGATTCTGCGTGTCAGCGAAGGGTATGAGGAGAAGACGGATCGCGATGATACGCGTAATCAGCGTTGTCTGACAAGCGGTTTCTTGGTACAGGAACTCTTTAACAATTCCTATAAACTGTGGGTCAAGGCATTTGTTTTGGCGATCGGCAAGGAGTATAACTACAATCGATCCGTTCTATATAAAGACGAAAAGTTCCAGAATATCTTTCAGGCGGGAAATGAATCCAAGATCTTTATGGGGGGACTGTTAACCGATATGATCATGAAGGGATTCAAAGGAAAGTGGGGAACAGGTCTCGGCGAGGAGAAATCAGGTGTTTTGCAGGCCATGTCTCGTTTATCCTATGTTGATTTCATGTCGCATTGCCGCCGTGTCATTCTCGATTTCGACACAGGAATGAAACTAACGGGTCCTCGTAAACTTCATACATCGCAGTATGGTTATTTCTGTACGTCGGAGACGCCGACGGGTGCATCGATTGGTATTACGAAGAATCTGACCATTTTGGCGGCGATTTCGACGTCATCTCAAACAAAGACATTTTTTGAATGGTTGCGATCAACAGGTCGCGTATATAAACCAGAGGATACTACATTGGAGCATCGGATTGTATTTGTTCCCGTCTATGTCAACGGAGGTATGTTTGGTTATACTGCGGTTCCCTATTTACTAACGGACGTTCTCAAGCTCTTGAAACGGTGTGGATGTCTTCCGTATTCGGTGAGTATCTCCTTTTCCATTCGTGATCGTAAGGTGTATCTCTATTTGGATCCAGGTCGTCCTCTTCGCCCTCTGATCCATTTGACCAATGCGGCGGTTCCGATCGAAAAGTTGAAACGGTTCACTACATGGAAGGAACTCGTTATGGGGACCATTCGTCCCAGTGCGAATCTAGAAACCTCCGAATTTATTGATCCGCTCCGAGACAAAACCAACAAACTGGAGGATTATCCTGAACTTCTTTCCCCACACACGGGTTGTATTGAGTACATTGACCCCTATGAGCAGAATGAGTGTTTTATTGCGAATAACCCATCGTATATAACGAAGGAAACGACACATATGGAGGTTCACCCTTCAACCATTATGAGTATGATGACGTCCTTGATTCCGTTTGCACCACACAATCAGTCTCCTCGTAATCAGTTGTCGTGTTCGCAGTCGAAACAGGGTGTATCCATTTATGCGACCAATTGGCGCAATCGCTTTGATAACACAGCGCATGTCTTGTGTTATGGAGAGATGCCAATGACGAGAACCATCTATAATAATTATCTGGGTGAAGGTCGTATGGCGTATGGAATGAACTGTATCTTGGCCATTGCGTGCTGGACAGGTTATAACCAGGAAGACGGTATTGTTATGAATTATGATGCAGTTCACCGCGGTATGTTTCGTACGATGGCATTTCGATCCTATGAGGCGTTTGAGGAGGATGATGAGAAGGCGAATACGAAGATTCGTTTTGGAAATCCGGCCCAGATGTCAAATTGGAAGGACTTGAAGGCGGGTTTGGATTATTCCAAGGTGGATGATCGCGGTATCATTCGTGAGGGAGAATATGTGGATGAGAACACGGTTCTTGTGGCGGCCTACATGATGAGCACGACGGGTGGTCAGATCAAGGATGCGTCGACGACCCCACAGGTTTGGACACGGGGTCGCGTGGAGAAGGTGGCGGTCATGGTAAACAATATGGGTCTGCGTCTGGTCAAGATCCGTGTCGTACAGGACCGTATCCCAGAGTTAGGCGATAAATTCTGTCTTACCGATGATCATGATGTATTAACAGAGAAGGGATGGAAATCAATCAAAGATGTTTCTTCTTCTGACAAGGTATGTACTCTAAATGACAATCATGAGATCGTATATTCTACACCTACAGAGTTCTATGAATTCGATTGTGAAAACGAAGATCTATATCATATCAAATCACAGCAAGTTGATTTATTGACAACACTCAATCATAAAATGTATGTCAAACAACGAAATGCAAAGTCATTTTCATTAATCGAAGCACATAATATTAGAGGAAAACGTGTACAATACAAGAAAGATGGATTAAATATCAATTCAGACTATCAGTTTGTTCTTGATGTAGAAACTCATCACTCATCAAATAACGTAGACTTACAAATGGATTACTTTTTAGAGTGGTTTGGATATTGGGTATCAGATGGATGGGTTTGTCAAAATAAAAATGGGGAGTATCGAATTGAAGTGTGTCTATGTATTCAAAAAGACAGAGATCGATTTACAGAGTTATCAAATCATCTTGGATACAATGTATATTCAAGTAGCGATCATACAAAATTATTTATAACAAACAAACAACTAGCTTCTTATTTATACACATATAGCAAAGGTGCAATCAATAAATCACTACCAGATTGGGTATGGAAACTGAGTGAACGTCAGGTACGTATTTTAATTAAGGGTCTGATTGCAGGAGATGGAACGGTCATGAAAAATGGCGTAGAAAGATTCTTTACATCTTCGAATCAATTAGCAGATCAATTCCAATGCTTGTGTTTGCATGCTGGTTGGTCGGCAAATAAGAAGAAAATTCATGAAGCAGGAACAAAGTTTGTTATTAAAGGAAAGCAGACACAATCAAATGCAGCATTTTGGGGATTAACCATTAATAAACATAAAAATACACCAATGGTGAATCATGGACATGTACATGAGCAGAATATCCAAACAGAAGGATTAGTTCCATTTACTGGAAAGGTATATTGCATTCAAGTGCCATCTCACATCTTTTACGTTAGACGTGATGGTAAACCTGTATGGACAGGAAACTCAAATCGTCATGGTCAAAAGGGAACCATTGGTGCCTTGCTGAGAGGGTACGACATGCCCCGCACGGAGTCTGGAATTGTTCCTGATATGATTATGAATCCTCATGCGATTCCATCGCGTATGACCATTGCACAGAACTTGGAACAGCTTCTAGGAAAGACGGCGGCACTATCGGGTGCGATTGGAGATGGAACGTCGTTTATGAATGATGGTTCACCGCAGGAGGCTATTGGAGGCATCTTGGAGAAAATCGGATTTGAAAAGTATGGCAATGAGGTCATGTATAACGGTGCGACGGGAGAACAGATTCAAGCGGCGATCTTTATTGGACCGGTCTATGGAATGCGTCTGAAGCATATGGTGGAGGACAAGTGGCAGGCGAGAGGCCAGGGTCGTAAGGAAATGCGTACGCATCAGCCGACGGGTGGTCGTGGTGCACAGGGAGGTCTCAAGATTGGTGAGATGGACCGCGATGCGATCATTGCACATGCGGGTATGTCATTTGTCAAGGAGTCTTTTATGGAGCGTTCGGATGGAACCAAGATGCCGATTTGTGTTGCCTGTGGAACGATCCCGATTTTCAATCCGAAGCTGAACATTGCGATTTGTTCGATGTGCGATGGACCGGTGCGATACATGGGAGATTCCGTGCACAATCTGGAGATTCTCCCGCCGATTGGCCGCCCCCGATCTAAAATCGTGGAGGTGGAGATGCCGTATTCGACCAAGTTGCTAACGCAAGAGCAGGAGACGTATTTGAATCTGAGCATGAGATACATAACCACGAGTGGAATCCAGCGTCTTACGCCGTTGGAGTTATCGGCCAAGACGGGTGAGGCAGTCAGTGAACTTCCGCGCCTGTTTGCACCGGTCATTCGTGCACCGGCGTATCGAGATGAGGAAGAGGAGCCTAAATTCACATTGGAACAGTTGAGATCGATGGGAGCGAATGTTGTTCAGATTTCGAAGGAGAAACAGATGGAATTAGATACCATTGTGGAAGAAGACGAAAATGGGGAGAATGTAGTCATTGATATGGCGGGTCAGCCCATGATGCAAGGGGTTTCACCGATGCAACCGATGATGAACCAACAGGTTCCGCCAATGAACATGCAGGGTCCAATGCAAGGGGTTTCACCGATGCAACCAATGATGAACCAGCCACCGATGATGAACCAGCCACCGATGATGAACATGCAGCCACCCATGATGAATCAACAACCACCGATGGTCCAACAGGTTCTACCCATGCAGCAACAGCAGCAAGTCCAAATGCAACCGCAAAATCAAGTGGTCTATCCACCCCAACAAGGCGGTTTTCCCATAAATAGTATGACCACGGTTATGCAGGGAGGATTCCAGCCACCCACCTTTCCAGGACAGGGAGGAATGATTGTGGTGGATACGAGTGGTGGCGCGATGGCGGCGGAAGGGCTCGGCCCCATGGCATCAATGGGTGGTCGTCGAACACGTGCATCGTATCAGGGAGGAGGGATGCAAGGACCCCCTTCTATTCCTTCTATGCCATCTATGCCATCCGCAACAGGAGGATTCCAGCATATAACGATCAACAAAATGGAATAAAATTTGAATCAGTCCGTCCCGCATAAAAAAGACAAACCATGTCGCAGTATATTTCCACGACCCACCATCATCAAATCACCTGGAATGGCTATCCTGCGGATGTTATTAAATCCGGCCTTCAAAAGTACATTCGGCGCGGAATGATCGAGAAAGCACTGTACTGTGCAGGTGAGTGTGATCTGTTCAAAGAAGCACCTAATGCAGGCCAGGGAGAGGGTATTCGTACCAACTTTCTCCACCGTCTGATGGTCATCTTCATGGAGGATGTGGAGAACATGTCTTTGTGGCCCGATATGACTCATAAGATGAAAGAGATCTTTGAGGAGAGAAAGAAAGAAAATCGAGACAAGGCGAAGGAAGAGCGCCTGATTTCAGAGGTGGTCATCCAACTAGGTGCATCAACCAAAGCACGAATGTGTTCCCATATTCGTGCTGTGTTTAATCCAAAGTACAAACCGATTCATGGATCTTATCCTCTCCTTCAGCCGTTGTGGACAGCCATTGAACAAAACGAGAAAGAAAAGACACTAGGAACTCTGGAGCGCAACTGCAAGCTCTATTCCAAGTATGTTAAGGAGAAAAATATTCTTGCGGTCTACTATGGATTTCAGATTGAGGGGTCAGAGGAAAAGCTGAAGGAGAAGATCCTTAGAAGCTTCGATCCTGTATGGTATCTTTTCCAGCAATTGCTGAATCCCATGGATCCCAAACAATCCGCCGTGGTGAACAAGTTCATTGAGTGGAACAAGGAGCACATGGGAAAGCTGGGTGAGTCTTTCATGTGTTGGCTTCTTCCTCTGCTTTATCATTTGGGAGTCATCTCGCAAGGAGAACTTCCGAATGTTAACTTTGCAGACTATCCTATGAACTGGGATCAAAATCGAGCAGGTGTAAAGATTGAGATGGATGAATTTGTAGTGGATAAGCACACGGCAAAGGGGCGTAGAAAGGGAAAGGGTTTGATAGAGTTCGCCCTTCATGGGTCCTTGGTGGAGAATCCGGCCCCATTTGTGAATCCGTTGTGGAAGCAGTTCTATGAGGATGGTAAGCGGATGGATGATGGCGTTCCGATTCTGGGAGAACTTTCAGCCCTTCCCGCTGTTGCAGCAGCGGCTCCTATAACAGCTTCTGTCGCGGCTTCAAACTCTCTGAAGCGTAAGAAGCCAATTGCAGGCCAAATGGATGATGAGAAAGCAGATACCGAATCTCGAGCATACGATTTCGTGGTACGAACACAGCTAACTACGATGGGAACCAAGATGGACGTCTACTTTGCGAAGGACAAGACGGGCTCCTTGGTGGTGGTAAAGGGTCCGTATCAAACGAGGAAGGAGATTGACATCCTGGTGTCCAATACGGAGTGGAAGAAGAGGTACAACCTTCCTTACAATAAGTTTGTGGTCAGACAATTGATTCCTGACCGATGGCCTGAGGGTGTTCCCTTGGGGGCAAGGAACAAGATCAATCGTAATCTACCCGCGTTCTTCTTGGTATTTGAGTCCTATATCGACGAGTCTCAGATTCGTACCAAGATGCGTTCTAGTCCTCTATGGTCTCCCACGGAGGTGGTAGATTGGGAACAGATTCCCTTTCATTTCGATTACAAGAATCGGGCCCTATCGGATCAGGAAATGAAGGATTACGTTCATGCTCTGTTGTTTCGGTACCTTCTGGGGATCTCGGACTATGCGGATCGGAACTTTGTTCTGAAGGATGGACGTATCATTTCCATTGATGAGGATGTGGAGAATCATGAGATCAATCTGTACAAGGTTCTTCAGAAGAACAAGGCGGAATTTGTCTATCGCTGGCTTACTTCCAACTATGAGAAACTGGATCTGCAGCAATGGGAACCGAAGGACCCGAATGATGCTTCCCAACAGAAACGACTAAAGGACATCCAGACGAAGGAGTTGTGCTTGAGGATGTTCCAAGATCCTGCGAATGCTCAGCCTATGGCCCCTGCTCCTGAACCGCAAGCGGTTCCTCCTATGGCTCCTGCTATGGCTCCGCCACAACCGCAAGCGGTTCCTCCTGTGGCTCCGCCAAAGGAGAGCATAAAACCCGAGATTACTAGTAGTATTATGAACGATCACTTTGTATTCATTGACAATGTCTACCGCAGTCGTATGACCCTGCTGGATATTCTGGAGATGCGTGGATATGATGTGGAGAAGTATCGTAAGTTTTCCCCGGCCGAGGCAAAGGAAGCACTGCATTCTCTTACGAGTTTGAGCTTTATCGCTCCCAAGAAGGATGATGCGACGCAAATTTGCGATGTTCGATACGTGAACATAACTAACCCCAAGCTGGAGACCTATTTCAAGGAGAATGTGGCAGATGAGAACTCAGAGAAGACGGAAATGATTATCATGACGGAAGGGCCTGTAACGGATCGCCATCATGCAACTGCACTGAAGCAGTACTTGTCGATGAAGGAGGAGCCAAATGAGAATGGCGAGCGTGTTCGTAGAAAGTTGCGTGTATCCTTCTTTAGCATTGAGCTGCTCGTTATCAATCCATTGAAGCATGTACTTGTTCCTAAGCACGAGCTCGTTCCTGATTCCGAACATAAGAAGTTGATGGAATCGATGTACATAACGGCCAAGTCCAAGTTTCCTGAGATCAAGTTCCACGTGGATCCGATTGCGCGTTGCATTGGTGCGGTTCCAGGAGACATTGTCAAGATTACCCGTGCAAGTGCGTCTGCGGGTGAAACGATTATTTACCGCGTATGTGCACCGTAATTCAAATAAAAATTGTATTATTTTTATTGTATCGAAGTAGATGAGACATACACGTCGACACAATAAACAAACAGGAACTCGAAAGAAATCATGGGGATATCATTTGATTGTGGATGCAGCACGATGTGATCCAAAGTGTATTTCGTCAAAGAAGGTTATTGAAACATTTATCAAGAAATTGGTTCCCGCGATTGATATGATCGCGTATGGTGCACCTCGTATTGTTCGATTTGGAGAAGGAAATAAACTGGGGTATACCTTGGTACAATTGATTCAAACCTCCTGTATTTCTGCACACTTTTGCGAAGAAAATAATTCGGTCTATCTCGACATTTTTTCATGCAAGACATTCGATCCGAAGATCGCACTCCGAATCTTCGACGAGTGTTTTCATTCTGGTAAAAAACGGATTCGTTTTCTAAAACGTCAGGCCTAAATTCCTCTATGAATTTACTAAGGAAACGATAGGAGCAATGGATTGGCCTACATCGAGAGCCGCCTTTCGGTCTCGTTTAGATGCACTAAACACGGAATACACACCCGCCACGATAACCGGATTAGATACGGCAATTGGAGCCTATCTCACAAAATATGCTGCGAATAAGACAGCTGATTTATCTACCGAAAAACAAGCGATTACGACCAAGGTAAATGTCATAAAGGGATTGAAGAATCAATATTCAACGTTGAATGATGATATTATCAAACTATTCAAGAATGAAGCGGCCAATCATAACTTATCGGCCATTTTGACGGAGAATGGAGAGTTGCAAAACAAGATGACACAATTGCGAACGGTTCAGTCCAATATCAAAGTGGATGTCGAAACCGCCGTGGCACGAGATGAATTGCTCCGGTCTCGAACCAAGGATATTAATTCACACCAGTTGTTTTTGTTTGATCGACCGGTTCGAAGAGGTATGGTTCCCTATCTATGGACAATCTCTGTATTATTGATTGGTCTTGGTATCCTACTCCTTCGAAGTGTGGCACCTAACCTTCCTCCCTTTAGCTTATTCGATCTCTATAACCTTATCACTACACAGTATCTGACAAGCAATGTACTATTACTGTTATTAGCAGCCTGTTTGATAACCATTATTTTTCTTTCTCTTAAAATTGGAGGTGTATTTGGGTAAATAAAAGGTCCATAACTGTAGTAGAATGGCAGCAGTTTGTGCTAGAGCGTCCAGTTTAACCGATTCGGAATTAAATCAAGGATTTGCCAATGGATTGCTACCGAGTACGCCGAATGGGTCCTCTGATCGTGATGGAAATGGAATGTTAACAGCCAATGCAGTGTCGTCCATTCTTCAAACCCTAAAGACATCGAATGTCATTCCTGTGGCTACCGCCACGAATGCAGAAGCGTATGTTGCTAGACAAACCGTATTTTTAACGAATGTGAAGGCGGAATACTGTTTCTATGATTCGCGTTATAAGTTTTGTCTGGAAAAGCTATTTAGTGCGGTTCGTCAAGGATATCAGAATAACAGCAGAGAAGCACAGGCTCTCGTTCAAAAGTATTTGGATTTAACGCAGAGATTCAATCAGCGCGTGAATGATTTAACACAGATCATGAATGCGATAACGGAGGATGGGCTGAGAGCGTCCAATAACATTAGTCAGGACATTAAGGATTTTAATGCGAAGATTCAAGAACAAAAGAAGAAGTTAACGGAACAATATGTGCTGATCTCCTCGAGTCAAGCGACCACCAACATTCGAAAGCAGATGGTGAAATATACGGAGGAGAAAGCACGTCGTTCCGACAATCTGCTAAAGATGTATGGATTCCTGAATATTGTAGCGCTGGGGCTCTTGGTATACATTTATCGAGCGGTTCCTGAGTAATAAATCGATCGTCATGATAGAAATGGCGAATCTTGATCAGATCATCAATCATACGATAAATCTCCAAGATGTCGAATTGGCATCCGCCATTGGAGAATTACAGAAAAGTCCAGCCGAAATGCAACGATTTTTGCAAAATCAGCAGTCACGTGTCTTCGACGATATTGTTAAACAAAAAGATAATACATTTCAAAAAGTCTACGGAGATTTGAATCGTTCGACACAGGTCCAAGAATCTGTCTCGATGTATGGAAAACGAAGCAAGGATCTCGCCGATATTCATCAACAGATGTATGATAATCAACAGAATAATGCGAATGCCGTCGTGGATGACAAGAATTTGGCGAATCGTAAATATGAAATGAATGAGTGGTCGATTGGAGATAAGAATGACACGCTCTTTGTCATGTCTTCCTTATTCATCATGCTTTCGGGCCTATTATTGTTGATTGGTCTATGGCGAGTAGGAATCATTAGTTCATTCTTGTGCTCACTTCTGGGAGGTCCCTTAATTCTCATCTTCATCTTTATTGTGGTGAATCGTTCTCAATACACGGATAATTTGAGAAATAAGCGCTACTGGAACAAGCAGATCTTTGAAGGGAAGTATGGAAAGATCCCGATCCCGAACTGCCCGAGTCTGGTGCAAGGAATCCAGAACGCAGAAGCGAATATTCAGCGAGCGGCGCGGACGGGTATGACAGCTACCGCAAGAGGATTAGCATCGGCCTCTTCGTCTGCTGCACAAGAGCTCAATATGTTTTCGAATACGATCAATTCACAGCTACAAGGAAATACGGCACCTGCTCCTCCTGCAACTAGAACATAAGACTAAAAAGCGTTATATAAATCATGTTGTATACTAAAATATAAAACATGATCGATAGATAGAATGTCGACAACAGGAATTAATACGATTGCAACGGATACTATGAATATTGATGCCGACATCCAAGCCCTTAAAGCCAGTATTCAAGATGCATTGTTGATGGGAGATCAGATTGTAGGTACAAATTCAAATACACAGGTGGTGCGCCAAGCACAACTTCGTAATAAGGAGTTAAAAGAAACCAAGACCGCACTCGAAGTGGATATACGTCAGAAAGAAGCGATTGTCAATCGCACCAATCGTGATTTTTCTGATGTCAAGGACAGTTTACCACAAACTCAATCAGATCAGATCCTACATGTAGTAGAAGATTATACGGTTGCCATTCTGGTAGTAGCGTATTTATTTGCAATCCTTGGTTTTATTACATCATATGTCATACAAGCCCCTGAGTTCTGGTCTGGATTGGGTCAATCCCTTCTTGCCAGCACCATTTTTACCATGCTATCTACGTTGATTCTATATTATGTTTGTTAAACCCCATCCGTTTACGATGACATTCATCCTCTCGTTCGAGCATATATTTTTCGGATGAGGCGATCTGTTCTTCTACTTTGACACGATCGTCCTGCGTTTCGATCTTACTCAGTACATGATACCGAAGTTCAATAACAGCAGTTGGGAAAAAACAGACGGACCCTTCTTCATCAGAAGGACCATATTCAGATGTATCTTCCAGCATCTTCTTTTCATAGATTTCTATATGAAACTCTCCCTGTGGCGTATGAATGATTCGTTGAACAGGAACAGATCCATCTTCGATATAGAAATATCCGTCAAAAATGAGATGACCTGGTTCATTCGTTAGGACCTCGTCCATATAGGGAACACGAAGGGTATTCATGCGTTCCCATTCGATCCAATTATCTGATATAGATAGCATCAGTAGATCAGACATTCTATAACAAAAATAAATACAATTCTTTATATTACTGGCTCTCTGCAACGGCCTTCTCGTATTCTTCTAGATCCTCTTCGTTTTCAAAGAGCCGCATCTGTTTGAAGGTTTTCTTGTCGGATGGCTCGCCGCACTTGTCGCACAGGCGTTTGTAGAGTTCGGTCTGGGACAGTTTGCGGCCTACGCCGCCACCGATCGCCTCATACCAGTTCTTGTAGACGCGGAAGATATTCTTGATGTCTGCCTCGTATCCGCCGACCTTGATTTCACGTGTGCGTGCGTTCATGAATTTAGCAACGGAATCAAACGACTCCTGATACTTGTTGGACTCCTGCATGACAACTGCGGGGACTTGGCCGAGACCGCCGTGCAGATACTCCGTCTTGTAGATGTGGACCAGACGAGACATGAAGAGGGTGCGCCACTTCTTCAGCTTGATATCCAGTTGATTGTCTCGGGGATAAACATGTTCCTTTGGCTTAATGGGCTCCGTTCCAGGATCCACAAACTTGGATTCAAAGGGGACGGCACGGACACGTCGCCACGTTCCTCGGTCCATCGTGTTGATGGCGGGGAATGCATTGCACAACATGAAGATCTTGCCTGTGATTTTGAACTTGGTCTGCTCCTCAAAGAGGCCACGTGCCTCTACATCATCTTCGCCCGTGAACTGCTTCATACGAGAGGTATTGAGGGGCTCACGGTCGTCGGGTTCAGCCATATAAATGAATCGCTTGTTGCGAATCGCCATGATATCGGGGTTCGCCGCGCCAGCATCGGGTCTCTTACGTGTCATCGCCGTGGACTGGAGGGAGGACGCATAATCTCCAAGGACCATCGACATCAGATCCACCAACTTGGACTTGCCATTACCACCGACGCCAATCCAGGTCTCATAGGTCTGCTCCTTGTTGGCACCCTCGAGACAGGAGGCGAGCTTACGCCACATGTAGGCTCGAAGTTCGGGGCGGGGGAACACTTTCGCCATGAAATCGTCGATTTCGGCATGAATCTGCGCTTGTTCTGGATCCTCGGGATCGTACTCAATATAATCAATGGGATCGCAATTCTTCGTCTCATATCGGCCGGCCATGAAGGAGACAAAGTCGGACGGCTCGGCCTTACGGAATAGCACCGTGTGCTCGTTCTTTCCTCCCTTGGTCTGAATTGCATGAAGATCAACGACGCCATTATTAAACCCGATCAAGAACTGGTTGGAATTCAGCTTTTGAGCAAAGTTTTCTTCGTAGAAGAGGCCGATACAATCTCGCATAACGGAATCTTTGAAGCCTGAGGTGTACAAGGATTGCTCGATTTTGAGCATTTTTTTCATGCGACTGTTGATGAATTCTTCGCCTGCGTTGGCGTGTTGAAGTCGTTCACGAATCGTTCGACGTGCCTCAATGATGATCTCGGCAACCTCGGTGGTCATCTTGTTTCGCAGATCAATTCCCTGTGGGAGTTTCTTCCAGTACGTTCCCGTGAACTCGTACCAGTCCACCTTCTTAGAATCGAGAGCGGCACAATAGTTGTTTCCGTACATGCGCTTCATGAGACGGGCAATGTGGGTATGGGTCGCATCCACCTCGCTCTCCACAAAGTTAACGAAGCTCTCTTTCATGATTTTCGTGTATCGTTCATAATTGTCGGTTTTCGCCCACATATGCAAGGATCGGATGGTGAACTGACGTTGTTCGTGGTTGGCACGGCTCCACTTGCTCCATTCTCGCTCCAAGCTCGACACGTTATTCTCGCCGGCCTTGGAGGATTGGTTGCTGAATTCCATCCAAACGTTGAACATCTCGTGGCTGGGATCAATGTTGTGAAGGCACCATCCGACCTCCATCCAGGATTGATAAGCGTTGGCACGACTGGCGGTCAGACACTCGCGAGCAAGCTGTTTGGCCAGGGCAATCTTGTCTCGCTCGAACTGCTCGTAGACGTTGGAGGATGTCACGTTCACGACCTGAATGTCGGGTTCGTCATCGGCTGCGACCCCCACGGTAGGTGCACGGCGACCCGTGCAATAATCCAGACGAGCTCGCCACTCCTCTTCGGTCTTCTCCTCCAGCGGAGGTGGTGTCAAGTTCAGCTGATGACGAATCGAGAGGAGCTCAATCAACGCACGTGGTTCATAGGCTTCCGCATCCTCTTCGTGAAATTGTTTGGTTTTACCGTCGTAGGTGTACACAGACACGAGATGATAGGCTGGAATATCAGGCTTGGATTCGCCATAGAAGAACCAGCCATTCTTCTTGACAATCGCCTCGTCAAAGATATCTTTTTCGGCGTTGATGTATCCGGTGTTTCGAAAGCTGTTCGTCAGGTTAGCACGTTCAATGGAACGATGACGCAGGACCTGCTGGTGTTCAGAGGTAAGAACGAGATCAGGGCACTGAATGTGCACACCGTCCTTGATCGCCCGATTCACTCCGCTGGCTTTCTTGTCCTCATAAGGTGCAGGGCGCAAGGTAATGAAGAAGCGCAGGGGTTTGTATGAAGTAAGATCGTAGAAGTGAGAGATGTTTTCGGTGTATTCGCGGAGAAACTCGTGGACGTGGGAGAGTTCAAACTGGCGTTGAATCGCACGTTCAGCGGGATATTTAAAGTCAAGATCGATCAAGATTGGAGTTTGAAGATCGCAGCGACGCTGCTCGACCAGGTTGAGAGGTCGGCGCTGCTGCGTAAAGAGGTATTCGTGGAGTAAATCGAGAAAGTGCGAGTATTCCTCCTCTTTCACCATAAACTTTCCCTTCATGACGCCCATGCCCGTAAAGGAGCATGCGTCTCCTTTTTCAATGACACGGTGAGAGTCAAGAAAGACGCCGAGAGCGGTCTCGAGAATGTTGTCGGTGGTAGCAGGAGGCATGGGTAGTCGATTTGCCATCCCTTTTTGAGGGCTTCAAATTTTATTCGCCGATTTCTCTCCGATTGAATATGTGAATATAATAGATGAGTGGATATGGACCTGTTAGAAAGGGTCGTATACCTACACCTGTAGTGAAACCATATGATCTAGATTATGATGCGATCATTAATTCAATCATTGATCTGAAAAACGATGATGCAGTGCGTGCGAAAGCATTGAAATATAAACGAGAAAAAGGTTATATCTTCCTTGAAAGGGGAGATACAACGTCGGACTATAAAAATTTATTAATACGAATTTTGGAGAGATTTACAACATTTACGAGAGAACAATTACAACGCATTTCTCTATGGTTGTTTTGTTGGGAAGAGCATGCACTAACAGGAATCATGAAGGTGGAACCGACGGAACCCATTTATAATTCATATGTTGAATTATTAGAAAAAGCATTTGGGAATCCAATAAAATATAAAGATAAAAATGGACATTTAGATTTAGCCAATTCGACAATTGTTCTAATTATTAATGAAATTGTAAAACCGTGTCAATATGGTAATAGTTGTTATCGAATTAAAAGCAACCCGTTGCATGCAAAATGGAAGCATCCGCCAGCGAATGCAGTCGCAGCCGCATCAGTAGCAGCGGTGAATGCACCAGCGAATGCAGCGGCGAATGCACAAGGGGGTAAAAGACGTCAAACACTACGCAAACGAAGCAAACAGAAGAAAAACAAACGCACACAAAGTAATACTCGTAAAATTTGATTTAAAAACCCGCCGATACAGAAGAGGAAGAGATGAAGGAAACCGATTTCTGCCCTACCTGCCGATACTATTTGTATCTGGAACAGGACTCCAAGACACTCCGACGTGTATGCCGCAATTGCGGCTTCCAAGAAGAGGATAAGAAGGGTGGCTTGATTCTGGAGATCGACTTGAAGGAAAAGACTTCGGAGGGCTATAAGATCTTGATGAATGAGTTTACCCAGCAGGATCCGACGCTTCCGCATGTGAACACCATCAAGTGCCCGAATTCAGGATGTGAGAGCAATGCAGGGACTAAGGAGAAGGATGTCATTTATTTGAAGTATGACGCGATCAACATGAAATTCTTGTACATTTGCAATGTGTGCGACACGCAGTGGCGATCTAAAACATAATATTCGATATCTTCTAGGATGAATGTTCTTATCGTGGGGGCAGGACTATCAGGATGTACCATGGCCCGAACCTTTGCGGAAAAGGGTATCTCGGTGCACATTATTGAAAAAAGAGATCATGTGGCGGGAAATTGTTATGACGAAATCAACGAACATGGAATTCGGGTGAGCAAGTATGGTGCTCATCTTTTTCATACGAATTCGGAGAGAGTCTGGGAGTTTGTTTCACGATTTGCGGAGTGGGTTCCGTGGTATCATAAGGTGATTGGAAGCATCAATGGAGCACACTTTCCGATTCCGGTAAATATAACCACGGTCAATACACTATGCGGAGAAGACATGAAAACAGAAGAGGATATGAAAGAGTGGCTTAGAACCAATACCATTCCTAACGCAGATCCAAAGAATAGCGAAGAGGTTGCATTAAAGAGGGTGGGGGCGGTTCTGTATGAGAAGATCTTTAAAGAATATACGTTCAAACAATGGGCAAAATATCCAGCGGAACTCGATGCGAGTGTATTGGAACGTATTCCTGTTCGAACCAATCACGATGAGGGATATTTTTCAGATAAGTATCAAGCCCTACCAAAGAATGGTTATACGGACTTTGTACAGTCTATGATCGAACATCCATTGATTACATATTCGTTGGAGACAGACTACAAGGAAGAGATGCGTGCACAATACGATTTTGTTTGTTATACGGGCCCGATTGATTTGTTTTATGCGGATCGTGGATATCCGAAGTTAGAATATCGATCGATTGTGTTTGAGACGGAACATTTTCCGATTGATCAGTTTCAGCCGAATTCGGTGGTGAATTACCCGTCGAATGAAGAACCGTTTACACGAATTGTAGAATATAAACATTTTTTGAATCAGGATGTCCCTGGTGCGACCACGATCGTGAGGGAGTACACCGTGGGTGAAGGAGATCCGTATTATCCGGTTCCAACGACACGAAATAGGGAAATCTATGACAAATACAAGGTACTAGCGGAAGAGGAGGAGGAAAGGGGTGTATTCTTTGTGGGACGGTTAGCGAATTATAAGTATTATAACATGGATGCAGCCATTGAGAATGCACTGAATGCATGTAGTAGAATTCTAAATGACTCGCCATTTATCAACCCTTTGAGATGATAAGAAGAATGGGTTTGCAACCCAATTATTCCCCGTTTATTATCCCTTTGGGATAATAAAAGCTCATAATTGGGTTTGCAACCCGATTATTCACTGTGAGTAAAGATCATTCCCCAGAAACGCTCCAGAGCGAATCCTTCAGCTGGGTGAACGGAATAAGACAGGAGAGGAACAATGGATTCATAGAAGGATTTGGGCCGTGAACGAATAGTTTCTTTGGAGACAATGAACTGTGCACCCGCCGCGAAGCTAAAGTTATGATCGGTTTTCGGACATCCAAATATTTTACGATAGGTGTCTATTAACAATGCATGCAAACTGAAATCGGTCTTGTCATAACACAGGTTGATATGATAAATATTTTTGGAAAGAGGTTCGTAGCCAGGAACGGTCTGACCGGCATCGAGTTTCCGTTGAAAGGAGGTTATATGTTGTTCTAAGCGCGGGGTATGATCGAATGGGTTGCCCTGTAGAAAACAAGTATAATCATCCAATTGATCGTAATTCTCGATGATATGGTGTAAATACGTCAGGCCTTCCCGACCGAGATTGGGGAGAGAAACAACGGGATGCTTGGAATTCGGAGGTGTTGCACCCTTGTTATAAATGACAGCATGAGGAAGTCCATTGGTCCAATCTACATTTTCTTGGTATCGGGCGACGACAAATTGAATCATTTATTCATGAATACCCTGTGAGTTTTAAGTTCATACGGAAAATAGAAGATCATACTAAAACGATGCAAGTGTCCATCTTTTTATTATGCTACAATGAAGAATTGATGCTTCCACATACCCTGAAACATTATCGAACACGATTTCCTAGCGCGACCATAACTATTTTTGATAATTATAGTACGGACCGATCAGCGACGATTGCACAAGATGCGGGATGCCGTGTTATCAAATATGATTCGAAGGAGCAACAGGATGAGAAGTTGTTGATTTGGGTGCGGAGTCATTTGTGGAAGGATTATGTGGACAAAGGATGGGTCATCATGTGCGATATGGATGAATGGCTAGATGCAACGGAGGAGGATTTAAAGGCGGAAGAGGCAAAGGGAACGACGATCTTGATGACGCAGGGAATTAATATGGTGGGAGAGAGCACCCTTTCAGATTATTCGGACATTGATTTGTTTGAGATCAAGAAGGGATATTTGGATGATAATATGTCGAAGCGGATTTGTTTTCAGTACCCAGCAATCAGTATGGAGTTCTGGTATGGGGCTCATAAGTGTTTTCCACAGGGACGGATTCAGTATAGTGAGAAGACGTATTTCTTGAAACATTATGATTTTCTGGGTGCGGAATATTTGGTGGCAAAACATAAGCGGAGATATGAGCGAAATGAGGTAAGCAGAATGAATGGCATCAATCAGCATTACATGAATGAGAGGGAGAAATCGTTGCAGATTTATCAGACGGCATTATCGAAGGCGACGATTCTTTAAAGGTCTTAAAACCGTTTTCGTTCATGTTCATGTAGAACACGGATAATGATCTCTTTGGCTTCGAGAAGTTGTGGTAAGGTGGGAATGATGAAATCTTCGGATCCATCGGGACCGGGATCCCATTTCAAACAGAATTGTTCTAGGATTTCTTTCTCGATTAAGCTGACATCTTCGACGTGGCATTGGAGAATGAGATATATCTCGGAACCTTTGGTATACTTGTGGAGACGGCTGATGCGTGTATCGGGACACTGAGATGTGCGGCCGACTTTATAAATGGGACGATTAAGGGATTTGAATTCACGGGTGCGAACCAGGTAGATGTAGCCGTGTTTTTCTTCAATGTCGTAGGTCATACCTTTCATGATTCGACGACGCTGACCTTGCTGGACCGCGATACTGACGGTTTTTTCCTCTTGAGGTACTTCGTTCTGTACTTCTTGGGACATTTTTATTGTAGAACACTAGAATAAAAATATCAATAGGAACACGGATTTACTTACGATTACGAAGTGTACGCTTGCGAAGTGTACGCTTACGAAGTGTCTTACGAAGTGCACGCTTTCTACGTCCTCCTTGTGGTGGTTTTCCACGGTTTTCGTATGCAATTTGTTCCAATGCTGGTTTCTGCAAACGAGCAAAATTTTCCTTAACTTTTGAATTATAAGATTTTAGAGTATCGCGAATAATATTATTTTTATCACTTCGTGATTTCATTCTATATAGATTTTTTATAAGCTCTATTAATTCTTCATCACTGGAGATATCGATTACATTTAATATATTAATAAGTTTCTGTCTAAACAGTTCTTCTGTATTATTTTTACTCAATCCGCTCATTTCTATACTTACCATCTATATTTTTCGTGTCGTCTTGAAAAGAATACGCGAAAATATACCTTTCATAGATCATGCCCCAAACGGGCGAATCTATGGTTAAAGATATCCATTCTCATTGAGAATGGCCCGTACATATAACCTTGGTGTCTTACATTGCGTCGGGCTCCAGATCCATGTGGATCATATGTCTTGTCCAGACATGTTTAACCGTATCGGTTTTTCCCATTGAACCATGCCTTTTTTAAAAGGTCTTTTGCCATTTGTCTTGTGGCTTGTTTTTGCTAACCTGTAGCTTTTTGCCTCTCTATGGAGGACTTTTCGCCAACCTGTGGCTTTTTGCTGCTATGCAGACTTTTTCGCCTATAAAGAGGCTTTTTCGCTGCTATGCAGCTTATAACCATTCTACCATCGAACCCCTGGCCCTAATCGAATGGAGTCGCGTACGACTTTTGATATCATGGAAATTTTTATTTGTTTTTTTATATATCGGTATCCCATATCCGTATTAAAACTTTTTTAATACGGATGTATCACCCTTATCCGTAGATAATGGTATAAATAAATATCGTATGATATGTATTTGCATAATTGCAATTGCTGTGGGGATACCTAGAAAACCTGAGAGAAAGAGAAAGAAAAATAAGTACACGCTAAAAATACACACTATCACACGATAAAAACAATTTATATACAAACGTACCTCTCGAATGCTTGCCGTCTTATGCTCCGCTATTGCCGATGCCGTCTCTTGAATGCTTGCCGTCTTGAATGCCGATGCTTGCTCCGCTATTGCCGTCTTGTGCTCCGCTTTTATGGATGAGTATCGGTAGTGAGATCTCAAGGAAAGGATCAATCTCTTTTGTAAAAAACAATGGTTAGAGATCCAAACCGAAATCATCACAGTTAATACCATTCCATGTCTGTATTCTTTTTTTATTAAATGTTGCTGTAAGAATACTCCCTATAAGATGATCGAGGCAACATGCACTTATTACTTTTCAACTCGTCCTGTGTAGGGAGCGTTCAAGTTTCGATCTATCTTTCCGTATCTGCATTCCATTGGGTTTCATTTAAATTGAAAAGGGTGGGATTGCTGTTGGAATACAACGGAAAGATCTATATAGGTTTGGATTCCCCTGTGGGAATCCCTGTGGTCGAGGTTTACAACCTCTTAGGTCGGGCACACAGTGCTCTTAGGTCGGGAATCCCCTGTGGGATTCCCTTAGGAACGCCTTCCTCCTCTTCTCTTTGTACTGCATTCCATTGGGTTTCATATAAATTGAAAATGTGGGATTGCTGCTGGAATACAGAGAAGAGGAGGATGGCTTCTATCCTAGAGAAGGTTTAGTCCTTTAAGCTCGGCGAGTGTGTCGGCGTGTCTTACGAGCTTTACGAAGTGTGTGCTTTTTGTGGCGAGTGCGTCTGCTACGCTTGCCACCCTTTGGGGCCAACAACCCATATTTAGACAGTATTGTTTGAATATTGGAAAGGTTATTTCTTGCTTCCATCTTATCCTTAGCAGCAGCGGTAGAATCCGACCCAGGTCCATCTTTCATAGGGATTAGTTGAATCAAATTACTCATCTCTAGAAATGTACGCATGACACCAGCATTCATACTCATACTTTCTACTTACTGCAAAGAAAACAAATTACGCACCCAGAGCCGTCGTACTGCATCGTATCGCTCGTCATCCAGAATGGCACGCATGCCCTGGTAGGGAGTCTGGACGTCTACCCCGCCCTTCTGGAGTGCCTTGAGCATGCTCGGGCTCCAACCGGAAAGCTGGACGACGCCTTCCTGATCCGCCGTAGCATGAAAATCCTTGAATTCTGCCCGCACATTCCAAATGACAATGCGTGGTGCCTTCCAGCCCTTCCCCTTCCCAAACAGATTCTCACCCGCCTCCTGGAATTCACGGCGAATGCGAGTCAATTGGGTCTCCCACGCGGATTGATGAGACGATGATGACCGATTTCGTGTATCAAACGCCGCATCAAAACCCATGTCGGTTATGACGATCAAATCTTCAGGAGCTTCATCGGCAGGAACCTTCCACTGGATCATCCGCGTCAGAATCATTCGACAGGCCCGATAGAAGTCAGTGCTCAACCCCTGACCGCAATTGCGAAGAGATTCCACTTTCTCCTTCAGAGTCTTCTTTCCCACAAACGAATGCCACTGCGGCGTCGAATCAAACGTCAGGATATGATCCTTAAATGATGGATGGGTGCACTCTGAAATCAAGGTTCCAAGTGCCAAAGAGATCTGGAGAGGAAGACCCGACATGCTGCCACTGAAATCGCACATGGCAATGGCCTTGCCGAGCCCACCAAGCTTCAACGTCTCTTCTCGGATCGAATCCCACTGCGCCTGATTGATAACATGTTGATCACGTGAAGTAAAATGATCCTGTGCCTTGATAACGAGTTCGTGAGGCATAACAACGTTGGCACCATGTGCCTTCTTGGTTCCAGCCTTCAGACCCTCCACGAACTCCTCGAAATGCTCGCGGCACTGCATGCGATCCTCGTCCTGAGAACGAAAGGAACCATCCTTATCCTCATTCAAGAACGCCTTATCGTGAATCTTCAAACATCGACCAGGAACCGCTTCGGGTTGAATCTTACGCCACGTTCCACCGCACATGTTAACCTCTACGGTTTTCAGAACGCTGTTCAGGAAGCTGGTCTCCTTACGATACCGGACCATTCGATGACGCGCATTCGTTTCGTGAGGATAGAGAGCCGCAGCAATCGGGCCCGCAATCCCAGCGTACGTCTTGGACTTCTCGCGAGGGAGCCACTTACCCAGGAGAGAGATGGACGAAGTCTCCCCAGAGCCGGCCTTTGTCAGATCCTCCATGAACTGCTTCTTGACCAGCTCGAGAATGGGGGAACGCAGCTCAGGAATGAGCGTCCAAAGGGACCACATATCGCGCCAGCAACCATACTCGGGAATCAAGGTCAACATCGTAGAACATACCTTTGGATAGAACTGATGAAGTGCAGAGAAGAACTCGTAGAACAGTTTTCGCTCGCCCTTTCCGCCGCGCACATCGCGGGTCTGGAACGCCATAACAAAGAGATCGCGAATCCAATCGTAGTTATTCTGGCTCGCAAGCTTCTCCACACACTGATGAATGTAGTGTGGTTCCAGATGGCGATTCAACATCGTGAAGAGGGCGACATGCCCATCGCCCATACCGTCTTCTGTGTAGACATCGGCACCGTTGACACCTGTTTTCTTCAGGGGATGGTTCATTGCTTGCACAAATGCCATGTTGTCTTTATTAGATAATTGGAATTAATCTTTAGGTAGAAGAGTGGAGACATAATAACACTTGGCGGCGTTGAACAGATGCCATAGACTATGATACAATATGTATCGATCATCATGTGGAACCCCAAAATGTGCGATAAAGGAAATGAGATTGGCGTGTACGATTTTATAAAGCGCGTATCGTCGATCCCATCCCAGACCCACATCATATAAAAACCAGATCAACGCCATGACATGATCGAGACCAGCGATCCATCGATTTGATTCATCGGTATGATACAGGATAGAAAGAGTAGTAGACAGTATAACAACGTGAATGTATCCTGCAAACCGCTCATAATTGCAAAGAAGAGGTAGAATGCAGTAAAAATGAGGTAGGGTAGAAAGAACTAACCAATTCATTATATTTCATATCGCGTATAATCTTTATACGCGATTCATAGCATACACCGCTATTAAATCAACGCCAGAGATAGAATGAAACAGACGTTGGGAAATGATCTTCTTATGAGGGGTATTAAATTACTCGATATCGGATATATTAATGTATTATATGTATTCATTGCGTTGATGTTTGCAAAACTAACCGATACAATAATGGGTCAATTTGAATCAGCAATGGAATCGAAAAAAAGTAAATTCCGGTTAACCATAGAGCTCATTTTAGCCTTATGGATGTATGGTATTATAATCTATATCGCACGTAATGTCGTTGGAATCATGCCGTTCCCATTAGACGGATATGAAGGGTTTGAACATCGCCGTGTAAAGGAACTAGGATCGGCTACTGCATTTACATTTACATATGTTTTATTTTCAGATTACATCAAGACCAAGATATCATTCTATTACAATACCATTCTGAAATAATTATATCAAAGATTGTACATCCTTAACAATCCGTTCAGGACGGGAATCAAACCGTTTGATTTGTTCATTACCTGCCATGAAGTACAGCCATTTTTTAGAATGTTCCTTGTCTTGTCGCATAAATCGACACAGATTAGACCCCGTAAGCCACCCTTCAAATAATGTACGCATCGTTGGAGGTAATCGATCATAGTAATCTATATATACGAGGCCCAAGAACAAGTATAAATCTCTCCCTTCTTTGGGACAAGGATCGGACATAGAATATACCGTACTGAGTGATAAATCAGAGACATGAGTCTCGGTGGATCCGATGCAGGAGAATCCAAAATCAATGAGTGTCAGTGATCGCCGTGAAGAAATCTCGATAATTTCATTTTCGATCGTCAGGATTTTCCGCATGGGTTCATGCTCGACAACCAAAAAATTACTAGGCGTGAGATCACGATGATTCATTCCTAGTGTATGATCCAAGTACCACGCCATCGCGCTGATTTGTAAGAGGCAGTCGACCATGGAACTAGAAAAGCATGAAGAAGAAGACGCATCAAAATACGCATTAAGCGTTGTCGCGCCGTCAATGGGTTCCATGGCAAAACAAACGGATTCGTCTCGCAGGCGAAAGATTCGTAGTACTTCAGGTGCACCCATGGGAAACCCAATATCTTTCATATGAAGATGAATCCATTGTTGGACACATGCCTCAAGTAGTAAACTCTTTCCTGGGCGAATGGGGCGTTTGACGTAGACTTCTTTCGCCCCCTTCTCTGTTTCATATCGCGCCACATCGATGTATCCAAATGATCCGTGAGACAATGTTTTAATGCATGTTAGATGACACGATGGTTGGTCGATGTAGACGGATGGCTGAAAAATAGATGGATGGCTTGGAACCACAATGGAACGGAGCCAGGAGGAGGAACGCAAACATCCTGACGATGGAATTCCCATCGACTCCAGTGATACCCAAGCAATGCATTTTTTATGGAGCTGGCACATAACTTGACTACTATTACGACTCATTATAGTTCTCCTTATGAGATCGCCATATGTCCTACCAAATCAATAAGCTTCTTGAATCCTGGGAGCATGCGATAGGAATCGGGGTCAGACAATAAATACGCAGCAAGTTCACGTGGATGCTCGTACGCCGAGAAGGGGAGACCAGGATATAAAAGATCGAACTCTTCAGGAAGTTCCTTGACGTGAGTTTTCATTTTGGGCTGATAAAACCAGATGTGCACCTGTTGAATACGTGGGCTACGGATATCCTGGAAAATAGGAACAGGAACCCATGTATCTTGAAAGATCCATAAAGGGGAATCGATTGTATCAGGATTATACCTTCTGTTCTCTTCTAAGTGAGAAGGGAGGGTTCCATTCCATGGTTTCCATTCTAGTCCTTGAAAGACACGCATCCACAACTCTTGATACATTCGCTGATGAAGATGCCATAGTTCATGAACGAGGGTTGTCTTAGATTGCAGCTGAGATAGATTAGGAAAACAGAGAAGACGATCGGGACGGGTATGAGGCATACCTCCATCGGCAGAAGGCATCATATGAATGACATGAACCGCTCCAAGATCTACTTGAAGTCGTTTGGGAAGAGTAGGAACGGCTCGTTCCAACATCGCTTGGTAGTACATCCGATCCTTCTCGGAGAGAGAATTGGCAGAATAGTTCAAGTGTTCTCGTGCAATGGAATTCACACGATCGTCCTTGAATTCCTCTATGTAGCGATCTTTCTGTTCCGCTTGTTCTAATAAGGAATCCGCGATCTGTTTATTATGGATCAATGTAAAATGAATCCGAATGGTATGCGATTCTGAGTTTCCCATCTGTACTATTGAGTATGAAAAATAATATATAGAAGATTGTACGTTATTTCTTCTCTTCTTTCTTCTTCTTGGCACGTTCTTTCTGTTCATTCTTATTGATCTTATCCACTAGGAATTGATCCATAATATAATTACTCATCGTCGTTTGAACCATATTCGAAGTGGATCGGGTCACCCGTTTGGGAACGACTTCGACAGGGGTAATGACTGCATTTTTTCCAAATAGTGATGTAAACGCAGAACGTACTACACTCTTCTTGTGATTGGTTTCCAGCTGTGTTATGGATTCAGAATGGAGACAGTCGTGAAACAGAAGCTCTGCGGCTTTGGCTTCGCGAAACGACAGGTATCGATCGAGATCTTCTTTCGCCGTGGGGCAACCTCGTACCATATCTTTGTGGAATCCAGGGATTTGTTCCAAGAGTAGACCGAACGCCTGGGAGATCGGATTTTGGAGCTGATGCTCGATGTAATGGCGATAATCAGGAACCAGCGAATTCTCCTTGATAAAGATCGGTGTCTCAATACGCTCTCCTTGCAACTTAGAGGCTTCTTGTCCCTGTGGAGGGCGAATGTAGACATATCCGATGCGGTCTCCTGCGGCGGGTGCATTGCCTGGATCACGCTTGGTAATACGATCAGCGAGAGCCTTGTGTGCGATACGAGCAGGATCGGCATAATCGGCACGCAAGGATTTGGTGACCATCAGTTGTCCCAGTGAAACCTTTCCTTCCACCAGCTCCATACATTTGTCCTTAACAAATCGGAACGCTCCCATAACATCTCGCTTGTCCAAGAGCATTCGCATGGCGCCGCCAAAGATGGTCTTCACAATCGGAGCATTGTCTCGACGCTTGAGTGCAATCCCCATGTACTTGTGAACATACTCATCCGCATTAGCATCATACATGTTTCCAGCATATCGTTTCTTGGAGAACATCAGAAGGGGATCAAACGCCTTATCAAACTCAAAGTCGTGCGGTGCAGCCAGAGTTTTCGTTATGAAATGGCCGGCTTCGTCCGTTATGTCAATCGTCGCCTGACGTGCCTCTCGCCCCTCCAGACGCTCACCCGTCTCAGGGTTTCTAACGTTAAACTCGACAAATAGTGAGTCCGTGTCTCCGTACATGACATTCGCACTGCAATTCTTCAATTCTCGAGCCGGTCCATAAAACTGTTCAATGGCGGCCTTGGCAAAGAGAATCTGTTTGCGGCCATAGGCCGTCACGGAGGCTGCGAGTGCCTGCAGACGAATCTTGAAGGTTCCAGATCCCAGCTGACCGTAAAGGGAATTACCCGTTAGTTTGTACGCGAGCTGCTCGGCATCGAGCAAGGCATACCGCTCAGGATCTTTCTCGGCCTTCATCTCTTTCTTCTTGGCGCTGCGCGCGTTCAGAAGCCATGACGTAATCTGAGGAAGCGTCGACTTGGTTCCATCGAGAGGCTGGGCGAATCGGCAGATGCGGCGGCCGCACTTGATCTTACGAGGATGCTTGCGTGTATCTTCTGGATCGGCTCTAATGATGTCATACTCAATATCGGTATACGCATATCCATCGCATTCGTCGAATACATCCGATCCCCATTTATGGGCAATCAAGAGCCCTTCGTTTGTAAAGTCTTTGACCCAAAGGAGGGAATCGTGGCTGATGTTTTCGCTGACGATGGTGGAGGGATACAGGGAGGCAAAATCGCAGACACCGATGGGGCTGGTGGAATAGAAGCCAGGCTGGGGATCGAGGACAATCGCACCTTCGTAGCCCTCTTCGGTTCCGTTTTGTATGGGAACGGGTAGGACGGGAATGACAATCCCACGCTCGCGGCAGTACTTGAAGATGAGGGATTCGATCTTGATACCTTGACCGCGTGTAAAGATATAACTGACGGGAACGGTGCAGACGTTGGCCATCGACATCGAATTGTTAAAGGTTTCCAGTTTCCTGTACAACTCAATGACAAGATCACAATCCTGAAGACAGTACTTTCCTACTACCGCTCGTCCCTTCGAACCCTCACGATGAAGACGAAAGATATCCTGGGGACTGACATCGTCTTTGACCACGACCCAGCGATTGGCGGTATGCATTTCTTCCAAGATGTCAGGCTCAAAGAACCCATGAACGTAAATCGTGGATTGATCAAAGGAGTGGACAAGAAGCTTATCGGAAACGGTCTCACCTGTATCATCCAGCAACATGATGGAACGTCCTTCTTTGAGATCTTTGATGGCTCCAGAGAGTTGAAGGCTCAGAATGCCGGTTGCTCCATCGTATGAGAATTGTTTAAGTTTACCTGACATGAAATGTTTGGTGACTTCGTCGAGTTTGTAAGAGGGCAAGACGTTGTTGCGCTTGATATAGTGGAACAAGTCGATTTGAAGTCGTCCGTGAGTGGTCCAGATGTACATACGATTGTCTCCCATGGCCGAGGAGCTCAGGAATTTTTCTTCGAGTTTCATTTCGCTGGAGAGTTCGAAGAGACGCGTCATTTGATGAATGGGGGAATCCGCGTGAATCAGTTTGAGTTCTTCGGCACGAGCCCACAAGTAAGATTCATCAAACCCAAAGACGTTGTATCCGATGAGAATATCGGGATTGACCTCGATCATCCACTCGAACCATCCGAGAATCATCGCTGCCTCGGTAGGGTACGCATGAACGGTTATGTCAGGAATGGGATCGCAGTCGGGGAAGACAAAGAGATGGCGGTCGCTCGTGTCTTTCCCGTTCTGGATACCGCGCGTCAAGGTTGTTCCAATCTGAATGGCGGGATCGCCGACGAGATACACGGATTTCTTCAGATTCTTATCGAGTAAGGCCTCGAGTCGACCGATTCGCTCTTCCGTGGGCTCTCCTGAGCTCAGAATATGCTGGATTTCCTCTTCGATGACCGCAAGACGACCCGTAATAACAGGAAGCGTCGATTTGAGTTGACAGTAGATGGGGGTCATTCCTTTGGGGAGCGTTTCGACAGCGGTCTGCCCCGTGGACAAACTCGATACGATCAGGGAAGTCGCCTGCGAACCGGTCTTGGCTAACCGAAGTAGCTCCTTGGCCGCTTTGGACCATGTTCGTTTGGGAACGGGGAAGTCTCCCGTCATGGAGAAGCACTCAATATCCCAGGAGGCGGTCAGGAAGGGCGCAGAGACACGAGGAGCTTGCGTAGGAACAACTTGTTGGTAATCACAGTCAATAACGAGATTATTGGGATCTTCGTTGGAGATGTATTTCATTCCGTTTTTTACCATGACCCACCCGCAAGGAGACAGATTTTGTACGTGGAGGAAACGAAGCATGGGATCGAGATTGGCTTCAAAGACTTCGACGTTTTTCCCGCGAAGGGGGAAATCCAGTGGTTTTCGGGTCTTTGGATTCAGGTTCTCGTCCAAGAAGAGTCCACGCAAGGTTCGGAAGAGTCCCAGTGAGGGAACATCGATTTGAAGGAAGGGATAGGGAGTTTGTGCTGTGAATCCGTAGAAGATCTTTTTCATAACGCGGGTGATGGTCAGCTGACCCATGGGGATTCCGTTGCCGTTAATGTAGCGCGTAATAACGTCGGCGGCAAGCGAGGGTTTGTCTTCGGGGAGACGGAGATATAGAGTTGGTTTGAAGCCAGATACGTCGCAGCGAACGGGGACTCCTGTTTCGGTGGCGCCAAATAGGTGAAGAATCAATTCACGTTGTTTGGAGAAGGATGATGTAAATTTCTTTTTTCTGCGTGCGGGGCCGAACTCTTCGTCGTCCTCGTCGGAATTGGATTCAAAGGCGATTTCACGCTCGTCCTCCTGCTCGGACTCGATGCACATATCGCGCGACTGGATGTCCAAGAGATGAAAGACAAGATCGGTCATGGTTATCTTTTCTGTAGATGAATATTCGGTTCAATTTTATACTCTCACATACGCTTATGCACGCGTATGAGCTTGCTTACGCGTTTTACGACGGGATTGTCTCTTCATCATGAGGGCAGCAGCACCGAGAAGAGCAGCAGCAGGGGCTAAGGTATAGGCGGTCTGAGACAGAGCGCCATAGAGACTTCCTCCTACATGGGTATTTCTACTACGATTGATCATATCTCCCTTTGCACGGGGAGGTTGTGCAATGGAAGGAAGGGACGCCGCTGGGCTTCCGAGTAATTGATCTTCGCCTGTGTAGGAATTCTGGCGTTTTGTAGCCAATCCATTATTTTTACCAAGAAGACGACCGATGCTGGTACTCTTATTCTCTCCTTCTTGAACATTATTTAGGGAGTTTAGCTCTCCTTCGCGTGGCTCACCTTCTCCCTCGCCTTCGTCTTCACCTTCGCCTTCTCCTTCTCGACGAAATCCCTCCTTTGGAGGGGACATTTGGCGCATAACCTCCGAGAGAACCTTCGTATCCTTTACAGGGTTCACATCAGATACTTTGTTTCCATTTTGATCCACCAATATAATACTGGGGTAGCCTTCTACTTTGAATGGTTTGGCATTGTGATTGATTCCCTCATTAATGGATTGGTTCACTTTATCTAGCATGGTCTCGTTGATCTTCACGGACTGAATGTTTCGTCCAGGAGTTTTGGAGGCGGCATCAAAATGAGGCATGATATGATGACAATGACCGCACCAGGTGGCATAGATCAATATAATGGTGATGAGTCCCATTTTAATACGGCGTTTTAACTCAGAAAGATCTTTATCCGAGCGAACGTCGAGAGGAGGAAGAATGGATCCAGAGACGGATTGTTTATGACCCCGAGCGGTTTTACGAGCCTTTTTCTTATCACTACCGGCTTTCTT
>OFSF01000010.1_pt1 | contig 72024 bp, 67 predicted proteins | sample 1543271 | NCBI WGS metagenome assembly OFSF01 (sample SAMN07774227, study PRJEB24372) | wastewater metagenome | isolation source: Exp Tend VB 100WW | collected 2016-02
CCGCATGTCCGGACCAGCCCGGAATCCATTCCTCCGCGAATATTTAACTAACCACCGACCGCTCCTGCGGCCCAATGGATTCCGGGCTCATCGCTGCGCGATGCCCCGGAATGACGGCTCACTCCGTCTCGAAATCGCCCGCCTGTGGCGGAGCGAGCGGCGTGAACTCGCAGCGGTCGGGCTTGACGTCGATCAGCGGCGTCTCGTCGAGGCAGTCGAGACCACGGACCAGGATGACGTTGCCCTCGACGCCGACCAGCTTGACGATCGAAGTGCCGATCGGATTGGGCCGCACCGGCGAGCGCAGCGAGAAGGTGCCGCGGGTGTTGCCGTTGTTCTTCGGGCTTTGCAGCACGATGTCGCGGCGCGACTGGTGCAGCCAGTACAGCACTTCGAGATTGCTGTAGAAATCGACGCCCTTGATGGCGGCGACCCAGGGCTCGAAGATCTCGAGCCGGCACACCGGGCCATCATGCCGCCCCTGCCGCGGCGTCGCCAGCCGCGAGGTCCAGGGCGTGCGGATGCGGCCGATGAAGACGAGCCCGGCATCGCGCGGCGCCGGCATGTCGACGGCGATTTCGCCCTGGCGCAATTCCATTTCACGTACCATGTGTCAGTCCAGCGATATGTTGAGCGCCTTGACCACGCCTGCCCACCGTGCGCGATCGGTATCCACGAACTTGTCGATCTCGGCCTGGCTCTTCGCCCGCAGCGGCGGGAAACCGATCTTGACCAGCGAAGCGCGGAACACCTCGTCGTTCAAGGCCCGGTCGAGGCTCGCCTTGATCTTGCCGGCGATCTCGTCAGGCACTTTCGACGGCGCTGCAATACCATACCAGACGCTGACCGCATAATCCGGATAGCCGCTCTCGGCGATCGTCGGCAGATCGGGCAAATCGGCGATGCGCTCGGTCGAGCTGACGCCGAGCGCGCGCAGCATGCCGGACTTGACCGGCGGCAGCGCGGTGCCGAGCGTGTCGAACATCAGCTGGATGTTACCTGACAGCAAATCCTGCAGCGCGGGTCCGGCGCCCTTGTACGGCACATGGGTCATCTCGACGCCGGCCATCTGCTTGAACATCTCGCCGGCGAGATGAACCGTGCCGCCTGTGCCGGCCGATCCGAAATTGAGCTTGCCGGGATTCTTCCTGGCGTAGGCGACGAACTCAGCGATCGTCTTCGCGGGCACCGACGGATTCACTTCCATGATCATCGGCGCATCCGTGATCACGGACAGCAGGCGGAAATCCTTCGCCGGATCGTAAGGCAACTTCTTGTAGAGCAGCGGATTGAGCACGAAGATCGAAGCCGCCGTCACGAACAGCGTGTAGCCGTCGGGATCGGAGCGCGCCACGGCCTCGGCACCGATCGCGCCCTGCGCGCCCGCCTTGTTCTCGACCACGACGACCTGCTTGAGATCGCGCCCGAGATATTCGCCGATGATGCGGCCGAGCACGTCGGTCGGGCCGCCCGCGGCATAGGGCACCACGAGCTTGATCGGACGCGCCGGATAATCTGCGGCGCGCGCCGGCAGCGCCGCCACCAGCAACGCCGTCAGAGCAACAATGAATGGCGATGATGCGCGCCGCTGCATGCCGTTTCCCCGCTGTCTCGTTCTTGGGGAACGAGAGTAGCGGATAATGCGGTCGCCGCAATCAGCCGAGCCAGTATTTGCCCGCGATCATCACGACTTCGCCGACGATGACGCCGGCGAAGATCGATTTTCGCGCCAGCGTGAACGCCACGAATCCCGCGGCGACGGCACCGTAGCGGAGCCAATCCGGCACGCTGGCCAGCGCGCCCGGCGGCTGCACCACGATCTGCGCGATGATACCGGCGAGGATCGCGGTGGCGACCGCCCTCACCCATACCAGCAGCTCGGAGTTTTCGTCGATGCCGCCGCCGAACCACAGGCCGAGCATGCGCCAGATCTGGTTGGGAATGACGCCCGCCACGAACAGGATCGCGAGCGCGTGCCAGTCGCCGATGAACGTGCTCATGCCCGCGCCCTCACGGTGCCCGCCCGCGCCCGGTGCACCCCATAGGCGACGGTTCCCGCGACGACGCCGCTGACCAGGATGTCGACGCCGCTGTTCAGCATTGCGGCCAGCGGAAACAGCAAGAGACCGAGCACCAGCGCGATGACGTCGGCGAGCTCGCGGCAGTTGCGCGCGGTGGAGAACAGGAAGGCGAGCGGCGTCAGCATCAGCATGCCGGCGGCGAGCAGCGGCGTCAGGTTGGCGGCGAGTGTGTAGCCGATCGTGTTGGCGATCAGGCAGACCGAGACCAGCCCCAGGCCGAGCCCATGGATGAAGGCGATCCGGCGGTTGCGCGGCACCTGCGGCAGGAAGCGGTAGCATTCGACCCACAGCGTCACGGCAGTGAGATGCGCCACCAGGATCAGATGCCGGCGTTTGGTGTCTTCGGTGCGCATCAACGGCAGCACCGACACCACCATCGGAAACAGCCGGATCGCGCTGACGGTGACCGCGATCGCCGATTGCAGCACCGTGGCGCCGGAGCCGAGCGTCGTGATCACGATGATCTGCGCGGGCCCCGCCCAGACGAACGCCGTGCTCGCCAGGGTCCAGCCCAGCGAGAAGCCGGAATCATGCGCCAGCGCGCCGATGCCGAGATAGGTCGCAAACAGCACCAGCGTCAGCACGGTCGCGCCGACCGACCGCGCACCCCACAGGAAAGCGCGGAACGAGGTCTGCCATTGCGGAGAATCGAGCGGAGGAAGCGCCACGGGGGACCGGATGGTTATGCAATGGCGGCGGCTTAGGGCGCGGTGCTCAACGGGTCAAGCAAGTGGCTGCACAGCGCAGGTATGCAGTAGCCCGAATGGAGCTGCGCAATCACGCCCGGTTCTTCAGCACGAAGCATGCCCCGCCCGCCTTGCGGATGCGGCTGCACAGGCCGTCGGCCTCGGGGCGTGTGTCGGCGCCGATACGCACCTGATAGAATGTCGCGCTGCCGCGTGTGCGCAGCCGCGAGCCGAGCAGGCTTGGATCCTGATCTCCGATCACATTCGACAGCCGCTTCATCGCGCGGGCATACATCGCGAGCGCCTTGTCGCGGCTGAAGCCGGCGGCGAGCTGCACGCCCCAGACCTTGGCTGCCGACAGCGTAATGTGCTGCTCGAGCCCGGCCACGAACGGATTGGGCGCGCGCTTCAACAGCGCCATCAGCTCGCGGCAGCTCGTGGTCGGCCTACGCTCCGGCATCTTGCCGCTGTTGCGGGCAGCAGCGGCCCAGTCGTCGACGCTGGAGCCGGTGATCGCCGAGACGTAGTTGCGCGTCTCCTGCGGCATGGAGCCGGAGCCGGCGAGCCAATCCTGCACGCGGCGCGGGCCGGCATTGTAGGCGGCGGCCGCGAGGCCGAGATTACCGAACTGGTTGCGCAGCTCACTGAGGAATTCCGCGGACTTCGGCAGCGCCTGGACGGGATTGAACGGATCGAGCAGCCCGCGTTCGTTAGCAGTGCCCGGCATGAACTGCGCGATGCCCTGCGCGCGCTGGCCGCTGCGGGTGACCGGACCGATCGCGTCGGCCTGGAAGCGGCTTTCCTGCCAGATCACGCGCGCGAAGAATTCGAGCGGCAGGTCGTTGGCCCGCGCCGCCGACTCGATCATCAGGCACATCGCCTCGCGGGTGTCGCTCTCGCGCGCGTCGTCTGCGGGCTTGTCGGCTGTGGCCGCGGCGGGCTTCTCGGCAGGCGTCTCCGCTGGGGGCGCAGGCTTCTCGGCCGATGGTGCGGCCTGCTGGGCCGGCACCTCCGCGGGTTTTTCGCTGGGCGCAGCCGGCTTGTCCGCGGGCGGCGCTGCGGGTTGCTCAGCGCCTGGCGGCGCCGGCGGGGCTGCGGCAGGCGCGTCCTCCGCGCCGGCACCGACCGGCGGCACCAGCGTCAAAAGCAGAACCAATGCGGCGCAACGACCTGTTCGCATCGCAAATCTGTTCCCGCGCAGCGCGGCTTGACACCGCAGGCTCGTGGTCTAGCTATGGACTGAAATGATGGCGCGCAAAAGGGAGCGCAAAATGGCCGCAGCTACGGACGATCAACTCGGCTTCGCCCCCGACGACGACGCCCCGATCGGCTACATGAAGCGGACCCGCGATTATTACGCGGCGATCGGCTACACCACCCCCTACCGCTGGGCGCATTACACGTCCGCGCCGTTCCAACCGCTGACGAAGCCGCTGAACCAGTCCCGCGTCGCCATCATCACGACCGCGGCGCCGTTCGATCCTGCCCGCGGCGACCAGGGTCCGGGCGCGAAATACAACGGCGGCGCAAAATTCTATTCGGTCTATGACGGCGACACCTCGCAGCCACACGATTTGCGAATTTCGCACATCGCCTATGACCGCACCCACACCACGGCGACCGACAGCGGCACCTGGTTCCCGCTGGCGCAGCTCAAGCGCCTCGCCGCGGAAGGCACGATCGGCGAAGTCGCGCCGCGCTTCTTCGGCGCACCGACCAACCGCAGCCACCGCGTCACCATCGAGACCGATGCGCCCGAGATCCTCAAGCGCTGCCGCGACGACAAGGTCGACGCCGCGGTGCTGGTGCCGAACTGCCCGGTCTGCCACCAGACCGTCAGCCTCGTGGCACGGCATCTCGAAGCCAACGGCATCCCGACCGTCGTGATGGGCTGCGCCAAGGACATCGTCGAGCACGCCGCGGTGCCGCGCTTCCTGTTCTCGGATTTCCCGCTCGGCAATTCGGCCGGCAAGCCGCATGACGAGGCCTCGCAGGCCGTCACGCTGGAGCTCGCGCTGCGCGTGCTGGAGACTGCGCCCGGCCCGCAGACAACCGTGCAGTCGCCGCTACGCTGGAGCGAGGATGCGTCCTGGAAACGCGACTACAGCAACGCCGACGCGCTGAGCGCCGAGGAGCTGGCGCGCCTGCGCCGTGAGTTCGACGCGCAGAAGGAAATCGCCAAGGGCCTGCGTGTTGCGTAGCACCGGGCGTTGCGTCCATCGCTCGCCAAACCAAAGGTGTCATCGCCCGGCTTGACCGGGCGATCCAGTATTCCAGAGACACCGGTCAGTCACGGAGAACCCGCGGCGTACTGGGTCCCCCGGTCAAGCCGGGGGACGACACCTTGGAAAGGCGGCGCTCAGCGCGCCCTTACGAGCACGGGGACTGCGCCGTGTGAGGCGGATTCTTGAGCCCCCGCATAACGCCGCGCGAGCGCCGCGCAGGTCATCAGCTGGATCTGGTGAAACAGCATCAGCGGCAGCACGATCAGCCCGACCGATTGGCCGGCGAGCAGCACGCTCGCCATCGGCAACCCGCTCGCGAGGCTCTTCTTCGAGCCGCAGAACATGATGGCGATGCGGTCGGCACGCGAGAAGCCGAGCAGCCGGCTGCCGAAATTGGTGATCAGCAGCACGACCGCGAGCAGCACCGCGTCGAGGCCGAGCACGGTCGCCATCTGCGTCGCGTCGACCTGGTGCCAGATGCCGTGGCTGACGCCGTCGCTGAACGCGGTGTAGACGATCAGGAGGATCGAGCCGCGGTCGACCAGTCCCAGCACCGCGTGATGCCTGGCAACGAAGCCGCCGATCAGCGGCCGCGACAATTGTCCCGCCGCGAACGGCAGCAGCAATTGCACGACGATGTCGAGCGCGGCATTGCCGGAGAACCCGCCATGGCTGGAGAGCAGCACGCCCGCCAGCAGCGGCGTCGCGACGATGCCGAGCAGATTGGAAGCGGTCGCCGAGCACAGCGCTGCCGACACGTTGCCATGCGCGATCGAGGTGAAGGCGACCGAGGACTGCACGGTCGACGGCAGGATGCAGATCAGGATCACGCCCGCCCACAGCGCCGGCGTCAAAAGATGCGGCGCCAGCGCATGCGCCGCGAGCCCGAGCAGCGGGAACAGGGCAAAGGTCGAGAGGAAGATCACGAGATGCAGCTTCCAGTGCCGGGCGCCGACCAGTGCCTCGGTGGTCGACAGGCGGGCGCCGTGCAGAAAGAACAACAGCGCGATCGCAACATCGGCGGCATAGCCGCCGATCACGGTGCCCTGCCCGTGCAGCGGCAGCAGCGTGGCAAGGCCGACCATGCCGACGATGGCGGCGATGTAGGGATCGACGGGCGCGAATGATCGCAGGCGGCTGATGGTCATGGCGGGTTCCTTTCCTTGCTCGCAAGGTGGCTCTGCCGGCACCGATTGTGAACCGCGCTTACCGATGTTATTATCATTACGTTATGTAATGACGAGATCGCCGCCATGCTCGACCCGACCCAGCTCGAGACCTTCCTCACCGTCGTACAGACGCAGAACTTCACCGAGGCCGGCCGCCGCCTCGGCCTGAAGCAGTCGACGGTGAGCCAGCACATCCGCAAGCTCGAGGCCGCCGCCGGCCGCCGCCTGTTCGTGCGCGACACCCACTCGGTGGTGCTCACCGCCGACGGCGAGGCGATGACGGGCTTCGCGCGCCCGATCCTCGAGGCCAACGCACGGGCCCGCGATTACTTCGCAGGCTCGCAGGTGCGCGGAAAAGTCCGGTTCGGCGCCGCGGAGGATTTTGCCAGCTCACGCCTGCCGGATCTGTTGCGCGATTTCGTCCGCCGTCATCCGCAAGTCGATCTCGAGCTGACGGTGGGCTTGAGCGCCGTGCTGTACCAGCAGTTCGATGCCGGCGAGCTCGACCTCGTGCTGGGCAAGCGCCGGCCCGGCGACGCGCTCGGACAATTGGTGTGGCAGGACCGCCTGGTGTGGACCGGCGCGCCCGGGATGCGGCTCGATCCGGAACAGCCGCTGCCGCTGATCCTCTACGCGCCGCCGAGCGTCAGCCGCAGCGTGGTGCTGGAGGCGATGGAACGGTCCGGACGGCCCTGGCGCATCGTCTGCTCCAGCGGCAGCTTGAGCGGCCTGCGCGCCGCAGCGCTCGCCGGCCTCGGCATCACGCCGCAGGCCCAAGGCTTCATCCCGGACGGATTGGAGGCGATGCCGGAGTCGAGCCTGCCGCCGCTCGGCAGCGTCGAATTCGTGGTCCGCACCCAGCGCCGGACCAAGCGCGGCCCGGCGATCGAACTGGCGCAGGCCATCACCGCGCAGGGCGGCCGGCTGCGGCCGTAGTTTGCGTCAGGCGGGCTGTGCTGCGGTCACCTACACCGCACCGAGCATGCCCGTGCGATCGTGGCAGCCGAGATATTCGAAGAATTGCTCGTCGGCGGCGGCGACCGTGACCTCGTGATACAGCCTGAGCTTGGCGCTCGGCCCGAGCGTCGACAGATACTTCATCGCCGCGCCGAAGATCCGGACATGGGTCGGATGCGATTCCGCCCAGCGTTCCAGCGCGGCGAGGCTCTTCCACCAGCTCTGGCCATAGGACTTCTCCGTCACTCGTCCATCCGCATCGACGACACGCATGTAGCGGTTGGCGTAGCAGCCGATCGGCACGCCCTGGTCGCGCAAGAAATCCATGCCCTCGCGCAGCACCGGCTCGACATCGTCGAGATACATCTTGCGCTCGGAGGCCTCGGTGTCGCTCCAGTCCTGGCCGGAGCGGATCAGGCAGAGATTGTCATGCGCGACCACGCGGATTCGTGCGCCGTCGCGGATGACGCGCGGCTCGCCGCTGGGCGTCATCGGGTCGGTCTGCGACAGCGGGATGCGGTCGCGCATGCCGCCCCAATAGGCGTGCTCCTGCACCTCACCGCTCATGCCGTCGGCGAGCACCGCGACGCCCTCAGGCCGGTCGAGCGAGGAGAACAGCGTCTCGTAGTGCGCAACATGCGGCCGCAGCACCTCGATGAAGCGGCCGATGCCGTCAGCGGCAGCGCCGCCGGTCCAGGCTTCGCGGGCGCCCTCGAACCAGGCATCGAAACGACCGGCATCGTCCCAATAGGCGACCGAGACGACATTGGTGAAGCCGGCCTGGTCGACATATTGGGCGCGGTCCCAATGCGTCGGCCCGTTCTCGCCGGCAAAGCGTGCTGCGATCTGCGCCAGCGCCCCGGTCGCGGCGGCCGTCGGCTCGCCGCGAAACTGCACGCCGAAATAGGCCATGATCACGTTTGCGACCGCGGGCTTGTGGCGCGCGACGAAGGACGGATATGGCGGCGCGTAGTCGTCGGGCACACGGCGATGACGGGAGCGCGCGGTCTGCAAATGAGGAGGAATCGCGGATTCCATGGCAGTCACCTCGGGTTGGATGTTGCCCTGATGCGTTCAGCTCGCAGCCGCGTCGATCTCCTCAAAACTGTCGAGCGGCAGCGCGAAATGCTCGACGCGCTTCGAGGGCTTCCTGTTCAGCAGCAGGCGCGTGACGTCGGGCCGCGAATAGTGCCCGGCCGGATCGGCGGCGTTCTTGGCGATCCCGATCGCGCCGAGATCGATGTCGGCGAGCAGCAGCCCTTCCTGATCGGGCGGCAGCTTCTCGGCGATCGAACTGCCGTCGGGCCCATAGATCGCGGCATGTCCGCCGCCGACATGCAGCAGCGCGTGCTTGTCGTCGCGGTCGCACATTTCGTCGATCATGGCCTGCGAGACAGTGGCGCAGGGCGCCAGCACGAAGCACGAGCCCTCGACCGCATAGACGCGCGAGGCCGCGTTGTTGACCTCCCAGCCGAGCGCCGGCGCGAACGGATCGTACAGCGAGAAGCTCGGCCAGGCCGCGACATGCACCTGCTCGTTCTGGGCATACATCGCGTATTTCGACAGCGGCTGCAGATGCTCCCAGCAGCACAGCGCGCCGAGCCGGCCGATGCCGGGGCGGTCATGCACCGCAAGGTCGCTGCCGTCGCCCTCGCCATAGACGGTGCGCTCGGCGTGGGTCGGCCGCAGCTTCCGCCGCTTGGCGATCGTCTCTCCGTCAGGCCCGATCAGCCATTGCGCGAGATAGAGGCTGCCGCCGTCGCGCTCGGACAGCCCGAACACCGCGGTCATGCCGGCCTGCTTCACAGCGAGCCGCAGCTGCTCCGCCTGCGGGCTGTCGTAGGACAGGGAATTATCGAAATAGCGCTGCACGAAACCGCGCCCGATCGCCCAGGCCGGCGAGTCGAGCCAGATGTACCAGGGATAGCCGGGGATGAAAGCCTCGGGGAACGCGATCAGCTTTGCCCCCTTGGCGGCGGCTTCCTCGATCAACGCAATGCTTTTGGCAATCGAGGCGTCGAGATCGAGCCAGGCCGGCGCCGCCTGCACCACCGCAACGCGATATTTCGGATGTTCGATGCCCATGATGTCCTCCTCGGGGCCGACGCTGGCGGCCGGTTCGTGCTTGATCGGCCGCAGCCGCTTCTGACATCATGCTGCCCCGGGACCGGGAGCGCCGTTCGACCAGGACGGAAGGAAAATTCGACTGCGGAGGAGATGCCCCCAGCGGTCGCCGGTACGAAGCTTGCTTTGTTTGCGTGGCCAGCGTTTGCACTCGTGAAGGGAGGAAATCATGCCGGCCCTGTTCACCACGGAAGGCGCGCCCACGCATCGGCGCCTCGCGCTCTGGCAGGACATTGTCTGCGACGTGTTCGTGCAGCTCGACTGCAAGTCCGACCTCGGCTCCGCCTTCCACGGCGCCATCACCAGCGCGCAGCTTGGTCCGGCGAAGTGCTCGGTCGTGTCGTCGAGCCGGCAGCGCGTGCTGCGGACGCCGTCGCGGATCGCGCGCGCCAGCGAGGATTTCGTGCTGTTCGCGCTCGGCCGCAGCGGCTCGGGCGGCGTGGTGCAGGACGGCCGCGAGACCGTGATCCAGCCCGGCGAGTTCGCGTTCTACGACACCACCCGGCCCTATGAGCTGCGCTTCAATGACGACTTCACGCAGACCATCTTCCAGGTGCCGCGCGCGATGCTGCACCGGCGCTTCGCCGGCAGCCAGGGCCTGACGGCAACGACGTTCACGTCCGATCGCCCGGTGCAGCGGCTCGCCTGGCAGTTCATCTCGGGGCTCGCTGATATCGCCGACCGGCTCGAGCCGGACAATGCGATCCGTCTCGCCGATCAGGCCGCCGACCTGCTCGCGATGGCGATCAGCGAGCGCATCGGCGGCACCGCGCTGCCGGCCTCGACGCACCGCTCCGCCCTGCTCTACCGGCTGAAGGCGCATGTGCTTGCGCATCTGCCGAACCCCGAGCTCGGCATCAGTGAAACCGCCGCAGCGCTCGGCATCTCGCCGCGCTACGTCAACAGCCTGCTGGCCGACGAAGACACCTCGTTCCAGCGCTTCGTGCTGGCAGAGCGGCTGGAACGCTGCAAGCGCGACCTCGCCTCGCCGACACATGCGCATCGCCACATCAGCGAGATCGCGTTCGCCTGGGGCTTTAACGACCTTTCGCATTTCGGCCGCGTGTTCCGCGAGCATTACGGCCTGTCGCCGCGCGAGTGGCGGCACAGCCGGCTGCCGAACTAGCTTCTCGGCTCGTTTGCGGCGCAAAATAGCCGGGAATCCGGGCCTTCACAGATGCAAACAATTTACACTAACTGCAACGGGTTCCGTTCGTACCCTTCTTTTCGCTGGTCGACAGCGGTAAAGTTCTGCCGTTAATTTAGGAGGATTTCCCATGCAGGACCGGCGCCAGAGCCCGCGTGAAAAGGTGTTTTACGGTGCGGTTGCGGAGATCAATGAACGCGGCTCGACGATGGATTGCGTCGTCCGCAACATCAGCGAAGGCGGCGCCTGCGTCGAATTTGGCGACGCCGCACACCTGCCCGAAGAGATGAATCTCAGTGTCGCGCGCAAGGGCCGCTCGTTCCTGGCGCGCCTGATCTGGCGTCAGGCCAACAAGGTGGGCCTCGCGTTCCGGATCATGACGTCGGACACCTATGTCAGCGATCTCGACGAACGGGTCCGCCGCAGCGAGATCAAGAAGCGGCAGCTGCAGCGGCGCATCAAGGAACTGCTCGGCCAAAGCTAAGGCTGAGCCCTTTTTTGGTGTTCCGCGGCCCCGTTTCGGAGCACCCCGGGGCGGACATTTCGGGGGTTGCAAAGGCCAGGCTAATCCAGCATCCGGTAAGCCCGCCAAGCTGGAACCGAAGGCAACCTCACGACATGTCGTCCGCGATCATCGAGCATCCCGATGGGCTGCCGCAGCCGCAGCGCAATTGGGCCACTCTCACGATCGCGCTCGGCCTCGTGATGGCCGTCGTCGACGGCTCGATCGCCAACGTCGCGCTGCCGACCATTGCCCGGGACCTCAACGCCAGCCCGGCGTTCTCGATCTGGATCGTCAACGGCTATCAGCTGGCGATCACCATCTCGCTGCTGCCGCTCGCCTCGCTCGGCGAGATCATCGGCTATCGCCGGGTCTACCTCGCCGGGCTGCTCCTGTTCACGCTGGCCTCGCTGTTCTGCGCGCTGGCACATACGCTGCCGCTGCTGACGATCGCCCGCATCCTGCAAGGATTTGGCGCCGCCGGAATCCTCAGCGTCAACACCGCCCTCGTCCGCTTCATCTATCCGCATTCGCTGCTCGGCCGCGGCATCGGCGTCAATGCGCTGGTGGTCGCGATCTCGGCCGCGGTCGGCCCGACCATCGCCTCGTTCATCCTTGCGGTCGGCACCTGGCCCTATCTGTTCGCGATCAACGTGCCGCTCGGCATCGTGACGCTGGCGCTGGGCTGGCGCTTCCTGCCGCATACCCGGCCCGCGGTCCACGCGTTCGACTGGCTGAGCGCCGGCATGAGCGCGATCGCGTTCGGCTTCGGCATCAGCGCGATCGACAGCGCCGGCCATGGCGAGGCGCTGTACCTGTGCGCACTGGAATTCGCCATCGCCGTGGTCGCCTCGCATCTGCTGTACCGGCGGCAGCTGAATCTGCCCTCGCCGCTGCTGCCCGTCGATCTGCTGAGGATTCCGATCTTCGCGCTGTCGATCGGCACCTCGATCGCCTCGTTCTGCGGCCAGATGCTGGCCTTCGTCGCGATGCCGTTCTACCTGGAGAACCATTTCGGATATTCGGCGGTGCAGATCGGCCTCTTGATCACGCCGTGGCCGATCGCCGTCGCATTTGCCGCGCCCATTGCCGGCTGGCTGGTCGAGCGTTATCCGGCCGGCCTGCTCGGCGGCATCGGCCTTTTGGTGTTCGCGACAGGACTGGGCACGCTAGCGTTGATGCCGGCCAACGCGACGCCGATCGACGTGATCTGGCGCATGGCGCTCGCCGGCGTCGGCTTCGGCCTGTTCCAGACCCCGAACAACCGCACCATGATCGCCGCCGCCCCGCGCGAGCGCTCCGGCGGCGCCAGCGGCATGCTGGGCACCGCCCGCCTGCTCGGACAGACCATCGGCGCCGCCCTTGTGGCCCTGCTACTGGCGCGCTTCCCGGCTGACGGCACAAGGCTCTCGCTGATGGTCGGCGTCGGCTTCGCGCTGGTCGGCGCCATGCTGAGCATGCTGCGGCTATCCTCCGCAGGCAGCCGCGGCGCCGAGCGGGTGCGCGTTCAAGAGGGGCAGCGTTTGAAGGGCGAGTGACGTGGTGCATGCGATGCGATCGGACTGGTGTTCTGATCGTTCGTTTCACGCCGCAAGCAAAAAGAGATACCCTACCTCATCGAACGACGCTCGCTGGACACAGCTCAAATGCAAGCCAATCGCGGACGGCCCGAAACGACGGCTGGCGAACTTCTGCGCATTTATTCCATACGCCTGAGAATGAATGATGAGGGGCTGACGAAGTGGACGCCCGCCTTGCGGGCATCAGTCGAGAGTCTTGCTGAAAAACTTGAGAGTCTCGATCCCGCGGAAGCCGTCGAAATCGAAGCTGACATTGATAACGATCCGATAGGCCGGTTTATCAGGGTGGCGACGGGTGAATGTTTGGCGGAAATTCGACGTTAGCCGAAGACTTCTTCCTGTACGTCTCACGTCGTATTTGCCGAACGAAACAAAAAGGCCGGCTGTTGAGCCGGCCTTTCGTTGATCACTTGCTCGCGCCTCAGGCCTTGACCATCGGACCCTTGGAGACCGGCCCCTTGGTGCCGCCTCCGCCGCCGTTGTTCGGGCCACCCTTCGGCGGCTTGCGCTTGCGCGGCGGCAGGTTCTCGGGCTTCGGCGTGACCGGGCCTTCGACATATTCGAAGCCGATCTTGTCCTTGGCGGTCGCCTCGTCCTTGACCAGCACGACGCGGACGTGCCCGCCACCCTTGAGCTGGCCGAACAGCACTTCATCTGCGAGCGGCTTCTTGATGTGCTCCTGGATGATGCGCGCCATCGGACGTGCGCCCATCTGCTCGTCATAGCCGTGCTCGATCAGCCAGGCCTTGGCGAGCTCGGACAGCTCGATCGTGACGTCGCGGTCGGCAAGCTGCGCCTCGAGCTGCAGCACGAACTTCTCGACCACCATGCCGATCACGTCGGCATTGAGGTGCGCGAAGGAGACGATCGCATCCAGCCGGTTGCGGAACTCCGGCGCGAACTGGCGGCTGATCGCCTCGTGGTCGTCGCCTTCCCGCTTCGAGCGGGTGAAGCCGAAGGCCTGCCGCGCGAGATCGGCCGCGCCCGCATTCGTGGTCATGATCAGGATCACGTTGCGGAAGTTGACCTGCTTGCCGTTGTGGTCGGTGAGCCGGCCGTGGTCCATGATCTGCAGCAACACGTTGTACAGATCCGGATGCGCCTTCTCGATCTCGTCGAGCAGCACCACGCAATGCGGATGCTGGTCGACGCCATCGGTGAGCAGGCCGCCCTGGTCGAAGCCGACATAGCCGGGAGGTGCGCCGATCAGGCGCGACACGGTGTGCCGCTCCATGTATTCGGACATGTCGAAGCGCAGCAGCTCGACGCCGAGCGTCGCCGCCAATTGCTTCGCCACCTCGGTCTTGCCGACGCCGGTCGGACCCGAGAACAGATAGCAGCCGATCGGCTTCTCCGGCTCGCGCAGGCCGGCCCGCGCCAGCTTGATCGACGCCGACAGCGACTCGATCGCCTTGTCCTGGCCGAACACCGTGCGCTTCAGGGTCTGCTCGAGATGCTTCAGCACCTCGGCATCGTCCTTCGACACGCTCTTCGGCGGGATCCGCGCCATGGTCGCGATCGTGGTCTCGATCTCCTTGATGCCGATCGTCTTCTTGCGCTTGCTCTCGGCGACCAGCATCTGCGCCGCGCCGGACTCGTCGATCACGTCGATCGCCTTGTCGGGCAGCTTGCGGTCGTGGATGTAGCGCGAGGAGAGCTGCACCGCCGCCTCGATCGCCTCATTGGTGTATTTCAGCCGATGGTAATCCTCGAAATAGGGCTTGAGGCCCTTGAGGATCGCAATCGCATCTTCCACCGTCGGCTCGTTGACGTCAATCTTCTGGAAGCGCCGCACCAGCGCGCGGTCCTTCTCGAAGTGCTGACGATATTCCTTGTAGGTGGTCGAGCCCATGCAGCGGATCGTGCCCGAAGCCAGCGCGGGCTTGAGCAGATTGGATGCATCCATGGCGCCGCCCGAGGTGGCGCCGGCGCCGATCACGGTGTGAATCTCGTCGATGAACAGGATGGCGTTGGGATGCGCCTCCAGCTCCTTCAGGACCTGCTTCAACCGCTCCTCGAAATCGCCACGGTAGCGGGTGCCCGCGAGCAGCGTGCCCATGTCGAGCGAGAACACGGTCGCGGCCGCCAGCACCTCAGGCACGTCGCTGTCGACGATGCGCTTGGCGAGGCCTTCGGCGATCGCGGTCTTACCGACGCCGGCTTCACCGACGAACAGCGGGTTGTTTTTCTGGCGGCGGCACAGCACCTGGATCGCACGGTTGATCTCGGCATTGCGGCCGATCACCGGATCGATCTTGCCGTCGCGCGCCTTCTTGTTGAGGTTGACGCAATAGGTCTCGAGCGCCTCGCCCTTCTTCTTCGAGTCCTCGTTGCCCTTGGTCTCGGTTTCCTCGTCGACGCCGCGCACCGGCCGCGCCTCGGAGACGCCGGGCCGCTTGGCGATCCCGTGGCTGATGTAATTCACTGCGTCGTAGCGCGTCATGTCCTGCTCCTGCAGGAAATACGCGGCATGGCTCTCGCGCTCGGCGAAGATCGCGATCAGCACGTTGGCGCCAGTCACTTCCTCGCGACCGGACGACTGGACGTGAATTACCGCGCGCTGGATCACGCGCTGGAACCCGGCGGTCGGCTTCGCATCATCGGCGCCGTCCGTCACCAGGTTTTCGAATTCGGTCTCGAGGTAGTTGACGAGGCTCGTCCTCAACTTGTCGAGATCGACGCTGCAGGCTCGCATCACCGCCGCCGCGTCCGAGTCGTCGATCAGCGACAGCAGCAGATGTTCGAGCGTCGCGTACTGATGGTGACGCTCGTTCGCGATCGCCAATGCACGATGCAGCGATTGTTCAAGGCTTTGAGAAAAAGTTGGCATTCGCGTCCTCTATGGCCCCTGGCCATCATGATCGCCATTACCGGGTCAGGCAATAACAACCTTCGTGATCGCCATTGATATAGTTACGACGGATCGTGGCGAAAGACCGGCCCCGCGATGATGGTTTCCCTCTAAATTTCGGGCAGCGGGACGCCGCCCGACCGCGTCCCGTGATCATACGGGAACGCCGTTCGCGTCCGTCAGAAAATGCGGTGCAAGACCCGTTCCGCGTCCCGCGGCGGGTCAATCGTTCCGGCGAACTACTTCTTTTCCATCACACATTGCAGTGGATGCTGGTGCTTGCGCGCGAAGTCCATGACCTGCGTCACCTTGGTCTCGGCGATCTCATAGGTAAACACGCCGCACTCGCCGATCCCGTGATGGTGAACGTGCAGCATGATCGTGGTCGCCGCCTCGGCGTCCTTGTTGAAGAATCGTTCCAGCACGTGAACGACGAACTCCATCGGCGTGTAGTCGTCGTTCAGGATCAGGACGCGATACAGGTTCGGACGCTTAGTCTTCGGCTTGACCTTGGTGATGACCGACGTCGACGGGCCGCTGCCCGCGCCGTTGCGGTTGTCGTCATTGGTCATTTTCGGCACCGGCGCGGCGGGCACCGCCGGCATGGACGAAACCGGCTCGGAGATCGGGATTGTCAACGTGGATCGCAACATGGCTCAGGCGTTCGAATTCCCAAAGGGAGGCCGGCTGGACACCGGATGGCGCTGGAAGGTGGACGCGATTGCCGCGAGACTGATCGCGGAACCCCCAGCAATGCCTTCCAGATTGCCGCTCCCGGTCCGATCCGGCGGCCGGATCGACCTCCCGAATATGGGGCTCACGACGGCCTGCCGCAAGCGCAGACCCGCCGCAGCCCACCGGTCCGATTCCCGGCGCGCCAACCCCGGAAGGTTAATCATTTCTGCCTGATTTGACAAAGGATCGGGGCATCCAATTTAGGCGCCATTGACGATGGTGGGGGCTTTTGCCCGGCTTTTGACCATCCGCCGGGCTGCCCGACGGGTTTCACCTACCCGATTCACCATCTGTTTAACCACGCTCGTAGAGATGGCCGCGCAATCCATTTTGACGAGAGCGTCATGCCTGGCTCAGCCATATTCAACCACATCCGCGCAGCTGCCCGCCGGTATGCAACCTCAACCAACGGCAACGTCGCGGTGATGTTCACCCTCGCAATACTGCCGATCCTCGCCTTCGTAGGCGTAGCGATCGACTATACCCGCGCCAACAACGCCCGGTCCTCGATGCAGGCGGCGCTCGATTCCACCGCGCTGATGCTGTCCAAGGACCTGACCATGGGCAACATCACGGCCGCGCAGATCCCGAGCAAGGCGCAGGCCTATTTCAACGGCCTCTACACCAACAAGGACGGCCAGGGCATTGCGGTCTCGGCCACCTACACGACCCCGACCTCGAACGCGGCGGCAACCATCCTCCTGAGCGGGTCCGGCCACGTCAAGACCACCTTCCTGCAGGCCGCGGGCTATCCCTCGACCATGAATTTCGGAACCTCGAGCACCACGACCTGGGGCAACGTCAAGATGCGCGTCGCCCTCGCCCTCGACAACACGGGATCGATGCAGGACAACGGCAAGATTGTCGCGCTGCGCAACGCGGTGGCCGGATCAGGCGGCCTGATCGACCAGCTCAGCGCGCTGAGCAAGAACAACGGCGACGTCTATATCTCCGTCATTCCGTTCGCCAAGGTCGTCAACGTCGGCTCCAGCAACTATGGCAAGAACTATATCGACTGGACCGACTGGCTCAATCCGCCGACCACGCAGCCCAACAACGGCAGCACGCAGGCAAAGCTCCCGATGAACTGGCATGCGGTCGGACCGGGTGCGCGATGCCCCTGGACCAACAACAATGGCGGCTTCACCTGCACCACGAGCCCGACCAGTTCGTCCAACACGACCTACATTCCGTCGAGCGGGACCTATTCCGGCTATATCTGCCCGAGCGTCGATTATAATTCCCACACCGTGTACAATGGCTGCTGGGTGAGCACGCAGGTCGGCACCGGCGTGTTCTGCTCGGGGTCGTCGTCCTGCGCCTGCCCGACCAATTCGTCCGGCTCCGCCGTCTCCGGCTGCGGCTGTACCGGCAGCGGAAGTTCGCGGTCGTGCACGGGCAAGCTGTATACCCACGATTGGACGCAGCCGGGCCCCAACGACCTCGTCGACAACAAGAACCAGCCCCGTGTCACCGCCGTCGTCGGATGGACCAACAACCAATGGACCGCGACCAATCAGACACCGACCGTGGTGAACAACTGGCAGCAGCCCTCGACCAACCCGATCAACACATGGACCGGCTGCGTCACCGACCGCACCCAGCCCAATGATGCGACCGGCGTGCTGCCCACGACGTCCGACGTCACCACGCTGTTTCCGGCCAACGAGTACTATGAGAACGGCTCGGCTTATTGCAGCAACAACGCCTCCCCGCAGCTCGAGCCGATCATTCCGCTGAGCTACGACTGGACCTCATTGAAGAACGCGGTCAACGCCATGCAGCCGACCGGCGGCACCGACCAGTCGGTCGGGCTCGCCTGGGCATGGCAGTCGCTGCTGGTGGGCGGTCCGCTCAACACGCCGGCCGAGGACTCCAACTCCACCTACAACCGGGTCATCATCCTGCTGTCCGACGGCTTGAACACCGAGGACCGCTGGCCCGACTACGGCGACGGCAGCTCGCAGGCGTCGGGCAATCCGATCGACGCGAGGCAGACCCTGCAGTGCCAGAACCTGCAGGCGGCAAAGGATTCCAAGGGCGCCCCGATGTTCACCATCTACACGATCCAGGTGAACACCAGCTCGCCCCCCGATCCGACCTCGACGGTCCTGAAGAACTGCGCCAGCACCCCCGACAAGTTCTACATGCTGACCAGCTCCAGCCAGATCGTTACGACGTTCAACACGATCGGCACGGCGCTCAGCAAGCTGCGGCTGGCGAAATAGCCCCCCGCCTCCCGCTCAACAAAAAAGCCCGGCCGAAACGGCCGGGCTCTTCGTTTGACGTGATCGGCAGCGCTTACTGAGCGGGCGCGAACTTGGAGACCAGGCCTTCATACGGCTTGAAGGTTTGCTTGGCGCAATCGCTGTACAGGCCGGCGATCTTCTGCGATTCCGCAACGAAGGTCTCGTAGGACGAGCGCAGGTACTCGGTCTGGGCCTCGAGCGCCTTGTCCAGCGACTTCACGCCCGACAGCTTCTCGACGAACGACTTGGTGTCCTCGAACGACTTCTTGGCGTAGTCGCCATAGGCGGTGGCGATCGCCTGGACGCCGCTCTGCAGGTTGTTGGCCGACGCAGTGACCGACTCGAAATGCTCTTTGCCGTAGTTCTGAATGTCTTCGATCTTGACCATGGATTGGAATTCCTTTTCCCAGACTTGAAGGCGCAAATTCCCATTGCCGGGAAGCTCCCGGCCCCCTGACTTGATTAGAATACCGCATCGCACAATAAAGTCAACAAATATTGTGCAACGCACAATCATACAGCCCGAATCCTGGGCATTTGCGCTAAAACCCAGGGGACCACGCAACGGTTGCTTAATCTTTTGGAAACTCGGTCCGCCTAACCTGATTCCCGGACTTTGTTCGCCTTCCGACAAGCAGCCTTGAAATCTGTTTGTGAACAACACCTTAGCTAGAAGAGCGACCTGAGCCGCCGCGAGGGCCGATGGTTCGGCCCGACGTGGTCTGTTGCGCAGGCAAGGATCGATGGCCGCCGGGCACAATTTCGCCCCACGAGCCGGTGATCTAGAACAGAACTTGGGACGGGGAAGTAGATGCTTCGAACAACCTTTGCCTCCTCGCGGGCGCTGCGAGTTGGCGTTCTTGGGCTCGTAACCGTCACGACGGCGATCCTGATCACGAGTGATAGCGCCGAGGCGCGCCGCCACCGGCGCCACACCGCGCGTCATCACCACAGCGAGTCGGCGCGCGAGAGCTACAGCCCGCAATTCGCGTCGATCATCGTCGACGGCAATACCGGTTCGGTGCTGTCATCCAACAGTCCCGACGGCCTGCGGCACCCCGCCTCGCTCACCAAGATCATGACGCTCTATCTGCTGTTCGAGCGCCTCGATTCCGGAAAGATGAAACTCGACACCGAGATGCCGGTTTCCGAGCACGCTTCCGAACAGGATCCGACCAAGCTCGGCCTGCGCCCCGGCCAGACCATCAAGGTCGAAGACGCCATCAAGGGCCTGGTCACCCGGTCCGCCAATGACGCCGCGGTCGTGATCGCCGAGGCGATCGGCGGCAGCGAAGAGGATTTCGCGCGGATGATGACCCGCAAGGCGCGCGCGCTCGGCATGAGCCGGACCACCTATCGCAATGCCTCCGGCCTGCCCAATGACGAGCAGATCACGACGGCGCGCGATCAGTCGACGCTGGGCCGCGCCATCCAGGATCGCTTCCCGCGCTATTATCGCTACTTCTCGACGACGGCCTTCAATTTCCGCGGCCACACCATCACCGGTCACAATCGCCTGCTCGGCAGCGTCGAAGGTGTCGACGGCATCAAGACCGGTTACACCCGCGCCTCCGGCTTCAACCTCGTGACCTCGATCCACCGCGGCAATCGCTTCCTGGTCGGCGTCGTGCTCGGCGGCCGCAGCGGCGGCTCCCGCGACGCCATCATGCGCAACCTGCTGGCGGAGAACATCGGCAAGGGTGCTACCACCCGGACTGCTGCCGCGATCACCGAGCGCAATCCGGCCGACGCCAATGTCCAGGTCGCCGATGCCGACGATGCGCGCGAAGCCGACAGCGCGCCGATCGCCGCCTCGGAGCCCGCCCCGTTGCCGGCGCCGCGCCCGGCCAGCAAGCCCTCGCTGATCGCCGCAGCCGCCGCCGCGCTGCCGCCGGCCCCCGCAAAGCCGGAGCCGCAGGCCAAGCCCGAACCGGCGCCGCTGACCTCCGGCGTGATCCAGACCCAGCAGCTCGCGGCGATCCCGGGTTCGGCTGAACCGATGAAGCCGGTCAAGGTGAAGACCGTCCAGGTCAAGGCCGGCCAGATCAAGCTCGCCGCCGCCGGCCCGGCGCAGTCCGCGCCGCCGATCACCAGCACGATCCCCTCGCGTGGCGAGATCCCCGAGACCTCCAATGCGATGATGGCGCGGGCCGTCGAGACCTCGAGGCCCGAGATGCCGCCGCAGCCGGCCAATTTCGGCACCGGCAACGGCATCCTCGGCGTGCTGCCGGCGTCGTCCGTGCATGCCCCCGCCACCGCCCCGGCCGCGCAGGCCGTGGCCTCGATCGAACCGACCCGCAGCCTCCAGGCCGCGCCGCAGACCAGCGCGGTCAAGCCGGGCGCCGCGCATTCCGGCTGGATCATCCAGGTCGGCGCGCTGGAGTCCGAGGGCGAGGCCAACAAGCGCATCGACCTCGCACGCAGCTCGGCCCGCGGCCTGCTCAGCAAGGCGGACCCGTTCACCGAGGTCGTCGCCAAGGACAATCGCAAGCTCTACCGCGCCCGCTTTGCCGGGCTCGAGCGCGATCAGGCCGAGGCGGCCTGCAAGACGCTGAAGCGCGCCGAGATCTCCTGCATCACCGTTCGCAACTGATCGACACGATCGGGCGATTTCAAAGGGCCGGCGCCGCAAGCGCCGGCCCTTTTGCTTTGCGGGCCGCCGCGACAAATGACGGGTCTTGTCGCGCGAGGCCGCAATGAAAACTTCTCGTCAAGATTTTACGGTTAAGTTTTCCCGAAACAACGATCGGCCACGCCGGACAGCGGCGGGCCAGACGGGGCATCAATCAGAAGCGGAAGGCAGCTCTCGGCTGTGGCGTCAGTGGCGTAGCCGGAGTTAGAGATGCGTGCGAAGCAGAGTATCCTTGGCCTCGTTCACACGGGCAGCGAGATACGTCGAGCCCCCCTGGTCGGGATGCAGTTTCTTCATCAGGGTGCGGTGAGCCCGGCTGATGTCGTCACGCGACGCTCCCGGCTGCAGGCCAAGGATCTGATAGGCCTCCTCGTTCGTCATTTTGCCGCTCGGCGCCGCGCGGCCCTGCCCCCCTGCCCGGTCGCCCTGCGCGTCCTGACGCCAGGCGGGAAAGCGGCGGTCCAGATAGCTTTCAAGTAACGCGACGCTCTCGGCGTCAAAGCTCGGCACCATCGCCAGCAGCTGCGACAGGTCGAACTCGTCGAGCATGCGGCCGGCCTGCGGCCCGGCCACGATCTGGCCCGTGAGCACGCCGCTGCCGTGATCGAGGCTCATGTCGAGATACTGCGAGCGCACCCGCGAGCTTTGTCCGGGGCTGCGCGAACCGCCGAACATGCCGCCGAAATTGGGAAAGCCGGTGTTGCCGAACGGCGACCAGCCGAGCAGTCCGGCACCGAAGATGCCGAGCGGGATCGCCACCGCCAGTTCGCCGCGCACGCCGGTAAAGGCCGCCACCGCCAGCGCGAGCACCCCGCCGCCGATCTTGATCGCGCGCGCGAGCACGGCGGGATTGGCCGCACGAAACATCTGCAGCGCGGAATAAAGGACGACAACGGCGACGACGCCGGCGATCAGGGTTGGCATGCGCGGAATATAGGCGGCCCGGCGGCAAAAAGCATGCGAAGCTTCGTCTCACCGGAGCGTGAAGCTGCCCGCGTGGCGCCGCCCGACATGCATGAGCAATGTCGGCGCTGCTCGCTGCGATCGCGAAAGCCGTGACGGCCGGCGGAGCCTGACCAAGGCGCTCTATTTCATCTGGCCGATCAGCCTGGCTGCGCCGTTCGTCGTCTTCGCCAGCTGCAACAGCGCCTCGCGACCGCCGGCGGCATAGGCCGCGGCGGCACGCAGCAATTCGCGGAGCTGTGCAGCCGCGCCAGGATCGAACCTGCACCATGCCCCGCCGGTCAGCCGCGCGATCTCGCGGAACGTCTGTTCGGCGGCTGCATCGCTGCCTTCCTGGAACATGAACACCGGCACCTTGAGCAGGCCGAGTTCGCCGGCCTTCGCGCAAAGCGCATCGGCGTTCTCCTCCATCGCATCGCCCACGAACACCAGCGCGCGCACGCCCGAGGCGACCGCCTCGCGGCGCGTCTCCGACAGCACCTTGCCGATCTGGGTATTGCCGCCCTGGCAGTCGATCTTGCTCATCAGCCGCGCGAGCTGCGCGCTGTCGGAGATCCAGCCCGTGGCCCGGCACTCGTTGAAGCCGCGATAATAGACGAGGCGGATGTCGAGGCTGCCGAGCGCGGCGGCCTCGCGGAACATGTCGGCTTGCAGCGTGCACGCCATGTCCCATGTCGGCTGCCGGCTCATCGTGGCGTCGAGCGCAAACACCAGTCTGCCGCGCGCGCCGGCGCGATGTGGCGACATCGCGCGCGCCTTCGCCACGAACGCGGCGATGTCGTTCGCGCTCGACGTCGGTACGTCAGGCGCATCGACCGGGCGTACGTCACTTCCGGATGTCGGTTTGATCGTCTTGCCAGCCATCAGCGCTTGCCTCGTACAGCAAACACTATGTGGGCCGCGGTATCGGATTGGTCAACGCGACGAGCAGCCTGCCCGGATGCGATTCCGGGCGGCTCGGTCAGTTGGTGGCCGACGGAACCTTCTTGGTCTCGGTCAGCGAGAGCGACTTCTTGAGCTTCTCGCCGAAGGTCTGGGGCGGCTTCTCAACCGGCACGTAGAGCGAGACCGGGCCTGGCTCCAAAATCTTCGGCGGTGCATTGCGCGTGTCGACCGGCGCGACGGCACTGTCGGTGTCGGCCAGGAATTTATCGAGCATGGCCTGGATCGAGTCCTTGGCCTTCTCGGGTCCGGTGTCGCGCATGTCGTTGTGCTGGAAGTCGGTGTTCACGACGGTGATGCCGGCCTTCTCGCACTGCTCCTCGTCGGGCACGACGCCGGGATCGGGCTTGAAGTGCTGATCATGCGAACGGAACGACAGGATCTTGAACTTGCCGTCGGTCATGAACGGCACGCGCAGATTGTCCAGCGTCACGACCTTCTTGATCTCGTCCGGATACTGCTTGGCGAAATACATCGCGATGTCGCCGCCATTGGAATGGCCGACCATCGTCAGCTTGCTGTAGTCCGCGTTCGGCTGACGCTTCTTCATCTCCTCGATCGCGAATTTGATGTTGGTGATGCCGCGCTGATACTGCGGCAGGCGCCCGACATAGAGCTCGCCGACCTTGGTCACCATCGGCCCGTCCGACGGCAGGTCGTTCTGAATGCTGACGGTCAGATAGCCGCGCGCGGCGAACACGTTCGCGAGGAAGGAATATTCGGTGAATTTGACGGTATTGCCATGATTGAGGATCGCAACCGGAAGCTTGATCATGCCGGCGTCGGCCTGCATCTCCTTGTCGAAGCGCACGGCGACGTCGACCGCGACCGGCCGCTCATCGCGAGTCGGATCCTTGAACATGAGAGTTTCATGACGGATCGCCCACTTGCTCGCGGTGAAATACGCACCCGTGATCACCACGGAGAGCGAAAGCAGAACGAGAATTCCACGCTTCATGACGTCCTCGAGGTGCCCGCCTTTTACAGGGCGATTTTGGCCGGAGGCTCTTCGGCCTCCTTTTGAGAATATATGTCACAGCGCCGTGACAGGAAGTCCAAATATTGTGGCTTCCGTGGCATAACGTTGTGCGTCGCACCTATACTTTGTGCAGATGCACACCACGAACCCGCCGGCTCGCACTCTCCTCTAACCCTCTGACGCGAGTTCCCAAGGTTGCGTTCGAGCCATGCTCGTACCTTGGGTCGACGCTCAGGAGAAACCGGATTCCGGCACCTTTGTTCCGGCTTTTTGGCCGCTCTGTGACAAAAATCACCGGAAAACCACGGATTTCAGCCGATTTCGGTGTAGATGATCAGCTTCAGGCCCGGATCGTCGTTAGCCTGGAAGGTCGCGTATTCGAAGGTCAGCCGGCCGCGCTTGGGGTGATTGAGCACCTTTCGTCCGGCGACGCTGACGCTGACGTCGTGGGTGCCCCACCAGCCGTCGAACTCCGGACAGCCTGCGCGAAGCCGCGCCTGCAGATCGACGAAGGCCGGGTCGCCGGCCCAGAGATCGTGGGTCCGGCGGAACTGGGTCACGATGCGCCGCGCCTCCTCGGGCCAGCCTGCGCCGAACAGCTGCCGGCTCTTGGGGTTGGTCAACACGAAGAGCAGCGTATTGCGCTCGTCCCCAGGCATGCGGCCGAACGCGAAGACCTCTTCCGCCGCAGCGTTCCAGGTCAGCACGTCCCATCGCCGTCCCGTGACATAGGCCGGCTGGTTGAGGCTTTCGACGACCCGCCGGATCGCAGACGGCACGGTCTCGGCCGCAAATGGCCGGCGGTCGCCGTCCTTTGCAAGCGCCCGCAGATGGGCGTGCTCGGCCTTGCTGAGGCGCAGCGCCCGCGCCAGCGCGTCGATCGTGGTGGCGGACGGGCTGACGGAGCGGCCCTGCTCGAGGCGGATGTACCAGTCGACCCCGATGCCGGCGAGCTCGGCCACCTCCTCGCGGCGCAGACCGGGCGTTCGGCGCCGCCGCCCGGCCTGGGCACCGTTGAGCTTGGGCGTCAGCTTCTGGCGCCGCGATCGCAGGAAATCGCCAAGTTCGGTTTGCCGCGCAGTGGCCATTACCGGGCTCCTGAGTAGGACTTATGATCCTAGGATAATACCAGGTCTTCCTGGCCGCAACGGAGCGCGTGATGATGCCGATCTCAGCAAGGGATGAGATCAGATGAAAGCAGCAGTTCTAAAGTCGTTCGGCTCTCCGCTCGCGATCCAGGAGATCCCCGCACCGGTGATGGGAACGGGCGAAGTCCTCGTCGACGTGATCGCGACACGCGTGCTGTCCTACACCAACGAGGTGTTCAGCGGTGAGCGCCGCTACCTGCTCGCGTTGCCGGCCGTTCCGGGTCTCGGCGCCATCGGACGGGTTCGCGCGATCGGGCCCGACGCAACCCACCTCGCCGCCGGCGATTGGGTGTACTGCGATCCGACCTTCCGCGCGCGTGACGACAGCATCTCGCCGGACATCACCTTGCAGGGCTGGAGCGCGCGCGGCGAAGGCGGACTGCGCCTGCAGCGACACTTCCGTCACGGCACGTTTGCCGAGCAGACGCTGGTGCCGACCGAGAACGCCAAGCGGATCGGCGCGATCGATCCGGCCGATGCGCCGTCATGGTGCGCGCTCGGCACCTGCCTCGTGCCCTATGGCGGATTCCTGGCTGCACGCCTGCAGCCGGGCGAGACCGTGCTGGTGAACGGCGCCACCGGCAATTTCGGCAGTGCCGCCGTTGCCGTCGCGCTCGCGATGGGCGCGGCCTGCGTGGTCGCTCCCGGCCGCAACGAGAAAGTGCTCGCCGATCTGGTCCACAGGTTCGGACCGCGCGTGCGCACCGTGAAGCTCGGTGGCAACGAGGACGACGATCGCGAACGCATGCGGCGCGCCGCGCCCGGCCCGATCGACTGCGTGCTCGACCTGATGCCGCCGTCGGTGACGACGCCGACCGTCCGCGCCGCGATCATGACGGTGCGTTCCTACGGCCGGGTCGTCCTGATGGGCGGCGTCGGCATGTTGGGCGGACCGGGGCTCGACCTGCCCTATCCCTGGATCATGCGCGAATGCATCAGCATCCACGGCGTCTGGATGTATCCTCCGGCGGCGACCCTGGGCCTCGTCAACCTCGCCCGCGCCGGGCTGTTGCGGCTCGATCAGTTCGAGGTCACCACCTTCGATCTCGACCACGCCAACGACGCGGTCGCGCATGCCGCCACCAATAGCGGGCCGTTCAAGATGACGGTGCTGAGGCCGAATTAGCGTCTCCGATTCAAACCGGAGGCGGAATCGCTTGCAGGACGTCCGTGAAGACGGCGAACTGCGCGCGAAAGGCTTGCGGGCTGTAGTCCTGGTAGTATCCCGCGGTCACCACGACGACGAGGTCGAGCTCCGGGACGATGCGGATCGACTGACCGCCACGCCCCAGCGCGCCGATCCACTGGATCGCGCGGCCATTGAAGCGGGCGCGGCCAAGCCACCACAGAAAGCCATACGACTGATAGTCGGAGGCCTTGAGCTTCGGTGCCGTGGAGCTCTCGATCCATGCCTTTGGGACGATCTGGCGACCGTTCCAGCGGCCGCCCGAAAGGACAAGCTGGCCGATCTTTGCCATGTCGCGCGGTCGCAGCCGCAACCCGCCACCGGCATCGCTATCGCCTTTGACCCGGCTCCATTCGAACGCCGTAATCCCCAAAGGCTCGAACAATTCGGTGCGCGCAAATTCATCGAGCGGACGTCCGGCGGCCTTGCGGACGATGGCCGACAGCAGCGTCAGCGCGCCGGTGTTGTACAGAAACTGCTGCCCCGGCTCGCCCGCGGACGCAAGACCGAGCACGTAACGGCACGGGTCTGACGCCCTGTGCATGCGCGCCTCATCATTGTCGTCTCCGGTCGCAGGGGTCGCCTCCACCCACGCCAATCCCATCGACATGGTCAGGGCGTGGACGAGCTGGATGCGGTCTTTCTCAGGGGACCGCAGGTCGGACAATTCGGGGAAGAAGCTGAAGATCGGCTCGTTGATGCTGCGTATCAGCCCGCGATCGATCGCGATCCCGATGACGAGTGACGCGACACTCTTTGAAGCCGATTTGATGTTGTGCAGCGTATCGGCATCGAAGCTGACGTCTTCGACGCGGGGACCGTAAAAGCGGCTCGGTACCTCGTCGCGTCCCCTGAAGTAGCGCTCGAACTCCAGCCTGCCGCCGCGGACAACCAGCACGGAATGAATGTTGCTATCGCTGGAGGCGGCGAGCCGCTCAGCCATGGTGCACAGCGCGCGGCGGTCGATGAGCTTGTCCTCAGCTAAGGAGGCGGTGGACCAGCCGTCGTTTCGCCCGATTGGAACGCCGCAGCCGTCGGACGGGTCGGCGTATGCCGGCAGCCTGGCGAGCGGTGCCAACGCAGCTCCGCCGAGCAGTGATATGAACTGGCGCCGTTCCATTCGATCCTCGCTTCGCAGTTTGCGACCGCCCAAACCGATCGTGCGGAGAACCTGCACGAAAATTTCAGTGCGCGCTTGGCGGCTGCAGAATTCGGCTGGCCGATTCCTAAGTCCGGCTGGCCGATTCCTGAGCTGTCACCCGGTCTGCCCGTCCCAGACGCCTCCTTCGCCAGCGCAAGCCGCCTGTATTCAGTCGATGTCAGATCGGTCGCGGCCTTGAAAGCCCGGTTGAACGGGCCGATCGACTGGAAACCAGCATCCGCTCCAGGCGGGAGGAACTGGCCTTGGGGCGAGCTCAAGTGCACAATTTCGGAATATTGGAAAAATACCGGTGAGTTGCCCGACGTGTCAAGCAGCCCGGTCGAACGCCGGCCACCACCGGCTCCTTTGCATGGGGTTGTTTTCGGTATTTTGACCAGGCGCCAGCGAGCCTGGGAGCGGCCCCCATGAATTGACGATCGCTAGCTGCCGATGATGTCGTCGACTTCCAGCGGCTTGTCGACCTGGCTGAACCATTCGGCCCGGTTGGCGGCGCGGCGGCGGCCGCGCTCGTCGAGCGGCAGCTTGAGCTGGCGCAGCAGGCCCATCACCTCCTCGCGGGCGGTGACGTGGCCGAGGTTTGGGCGGGTGCCGAGCGTCGCCTCGTCGATGTCGTCGAGCGCCGTCAGCCCGCGCGGGAAAAACTCGCGATAGACCACCCGCTCGGCAAAGCCGTCGACCGCCCGGAACCCGAGCCGCAGCGACAGCTGCTTCAGGCCGTCGGCGACCAGCTGCTTGTTGCGCGAGCCAAGCATCGACAGCCGGTTGCGCACCACGATCCAGTCGGTCGAGGCGCCGTCGAGCTGGCGGCGCTTGCGTCTGGTGTCGCGCACCATCTCGGCGTAATGGCTCTCGCCGATCACCGCATAGGTCGCCGGATCGACGGTGCCGAGCACGTCGAAATCGAGGAAGCTGTCGTTGATCGGCGTCACCAGCGTGTCGGCCATCGAATGCGCGAGCCGCATCAGGTAGCTGTCCGAGCCCGGGGTGTCGATGACGATGAAATCATAGGCACGTTCCACCGCGCTCACCGCTTCCATGAACTGCTGGAACTCGGCGTTCTCGTTCTCCTCGATCTGCATCGTCTCGCCGTACTTGATGCAGTGGTGCGCGGGGAGTTCGAGATCGAGCCCGGAGCGCCGCGCCCAGGCCTGGCGATTGCCGATGTAGCGGGTGAAGCTTTGCTGGCGGCAGTCGAGATCGATGCTGGCGACGCGCTGCCCGGCCTTCAGGAGCGCGACGGCGATATGCAGGGCGGTGGTCGACTTGCCCGAACCACCCTTCTCGTTGCCCAGCACAACGACGTGTGCGGAGCCGGATTGACCCTGACTAGCCTGCACCAACATGATTCAAACCCCGGCAATGATCTTCAAATCGAGCGCGGCTGCGGTCAAGTGAAATGCATCACTGCGAGCGGAAATCAATTGCAGGCGTCCTTAATGATGAATCGAACGAGCGATCCATGCGCGTTCGAGATCGGGTAATGCATGTGCGGCGGTTTGCCGATAGCGGCTCGGACTTGGTAAACTCCGCGGCCTGCCGAACGCCAAACATCCCACCCCGATTGCCCCACGAGTCGAGACCAGATGCCGAGAAATCCCACCGTCGTCCGTACCGTCCCTGCCCTTCGTCGCGCCGTCGACGCCCTGCGCGCCAAGAAGGCGACTGTCGCGCTGGTCCCGACCATGGGTGCGCTCCATGACGGCCATGTGTCGCTGGTGCGGCTCGCCAAGCGCCGCGCCAAGCGGGTCGTGGTCTCGATCTTCGTCAATCCGACGCAGTTCGCTCCCACCGAGGACTTCGGTTCGTATCCGCGCACCTGGAAGGAAGACGTCGCCAAGCTCGCCGCCGAGGGCGTCGACCTGATCTGGCACCCCGAGGTGAAGGCGATGTACCCGGACGGCTTCGCCACCAGGATCGTTCCGGAGGGACCGGCGACCGCCGGGCTCGAGGATCGCTTCCGGCCGCATTTCTTCGGTGGCGTCGCCACCGTGGTCGGCAAGCTGTTCACCCAGGTCCGGCCCGACGTTGCGATCTTCGGCGAGAAGGACTTTCAGCAGCTCCGGGTCGTGACCCAGATGGCCGCGGATCTCGACCTCGGGGTCAAGGTGATCGGATCGAAGACGGTGCGCGAGCGCGACGGCCTCGCGATGTCCTCGCGCAACGTGTACCTCTCGCCGGAAGAACGGCGCGCGGCCCCCGCGCTCAACCGCGTGATGAAGCAAGCGGCAGGCCGCCTGCGCGCCGGCGAGGACACTGCAACCGCCATGGCCGCCGGCGCCGCCGAGATCACCAAGGCCGGCTTCGTGCTCGATTATCTCGAGGTTCGCCACGCCGCCACCCTGGCGCCGATCGGCTCGCTCAAGGACGGCCCGATGCGGATGCTGGTGGCGGCCAAGCTCGGCAACACGCGGCTGATCGACAACATCGCGGTGTAAGGCATCGCGAAAAGTGTGATGCCGTTCGCTTGCGCGGCGGCCGCGACGCAGGGATGATCGCGCCTTTCACAGGCGGTCGGAATGATCAGGTATTTCAGGCAAGGCATCGCTCTCGGCATCGCGCTATTGGCCGCCGGCATGGCGCAGGCGCAGACCCGGCCACCGGTCGGCGGCGTCAATTCGGCGCCCGGCGCGATGATCTTCTACGTCGCGCATGGCGCACCGGACGCCTGCGGACCGGGCTGCTCGGACTGGATCGCCGCCGAAGGCGCCGTGCAATGGGACACCTACAAGCGCCTGCTGGCGATCCTCGACCGGCAAGCCGGGCGCAAGCTGCCGGTCGTGATCAACATCAAGGGCGAATCCAACCTCAACGTCGCCTCCAGCCTCGGCCGCATCCTGCGCGATCGCGGGATCGATACCATGGTTGCGGCGACCGCCGTCGAAGCCTGCAACGGAAAGCCCGAGGAGGAATGCTTTGCGCTCAAGCGGCCCGGCGGCCCGCTGGACGCGAAGGAGAAGCCGTCGGGCACGGCTTGTGATCTCGCCTGCGTGCTGGTGCTGGCCGGCGGCGTGCATCGCAGCCTGCCGGCGGGCAGCCACGTGGTGCTGAGCGGCATGGCGATCCACAACCGGCTCGCGCCCAACGTCTCGGCCGAGCATCGCGAAAGCCTGACCTCGATCTTCACCGACCAGTTCCGGCGCTATCTCGGCGAGATGGGGATCGATCACGAACTGCTCGACGTCGCCGTCAGCAATGCCGGGGGTGGCCGCTATGTCGAGATCCCGGCGTCGGAATGGGGCCGGCTGCATCTCGTCACGCAGTGATCCGCGGCAACTGCCGTTAGCTCACAGCAATCCGAGGTCGCGCAGCTCGCGGCGCATCGGCTCCGGCATCGAGGCCACGCTGGCCGCGCTCGATTTGGTGAGATCTGACGGCGCAGAGTCCGCAGTCAGGTAGCGCCAGCCCTGGAACGGCCGCATCGGCCGCGGCGAGACCGCGATCACCTTGGGCTGCATCACCAGCCGGCAGCGTCCGATGCCGTCCTTGTCGCGGAACGGCTCGATCGCGATGATCTTCTCGCGCGCGGCGATCTCGCCGCGGATCACCCAATACAGCGAGCCGCCGGCGAGGAGCTCCTCCTCGCGCTTCGGCGTCATCCGCGTGATGTGGACGTGGCGGAGCGGCAGGCCTTTTTTCTTGGCGGTCGCCATCCGTTCGGCAACCCAACCCTTGAGTTCCTTGACCGAGTCGCAACCGACGGCGAGCTTGATGAGATGCAGCGGCATACGGCGGATGTAGCGGCCGGCGCGCGCTTTGGAAAGGGAGCGATCAAGGCGGCAGTGGATATCGGGATTATCGCAGGGAGTATGCAATGACAGTGGCTCAGGCCACCGTCATCGCGCTCAGGCCCGTGCCTAGTCCTGGCTCGCGGCTGCCGGCGCACTCGCCGCGGCGGGAGGCGGCGCCGCTGGCGCCGGAGCAGCCGGCGCGATCTGGACCGGACGCTTCGCGGCCGGCGGCCGCTTCGGCGCAGCGGGCGGCGCGGCGGCAGCGCGTGCGGCCGGCGGCGGGGCCGCAGCAGCCGGCTTCGCCGGTTCTGATGTCATGATGCTGACCGGCGGCGTGTTCGCCGAGCTCGGAAACTCCGCATTGGTCGGCCGGCCGGTGGGCATCGACGGCGGCAGCGCGGCGACCAATCCGGCTGCCGATGGCGTGGCGCCGGCTGGCGCGTTCCAGGACGCGGCGTAGCGCGTGACCAGGTTCTCATAGGTCCGATCGTTCATGTTGGCGACGATCTGGTGGTTGTCGCCGAGCGAGCGGAATGCGGGGCACGCCGTCGGCGTGCAGTGGTCGCGCGCCATCAGCGCATAGGCCACCAGGCCGTACCGGTCGTGCTCGATGGCGCGGCGCAGTGCCTGCAATTCGGTGGTCGTATTGCGCTCCGCGGTGGCGAGGTCGCCGAGCGCAGTCAGGCGCGATATCTGCGCCGCCGCATAGCTGACCGCCGCCGCGGCCGTATCGGACGAACCGAACAGCACTTTCTCGCAGGCATTGAGAACGGCATCTCCGGCGAGGTCGTCGACGCAGGCCAGCGCCGGCACGGTCTGGCCGGTGAATTGCGCGGTTCGTGTCTCGCTCGGCGCCGCTGCCTGCCCGCCCGGTCCGAAGCCGCGGATCGTTGCGGCGACCGCGACCGCGATCGACAGCAGCGTGATGACGGTCAGCGCGCCGTTGGCGACGGATTTTTCCGCGCGCAGCAGCGTGATCAGCACAACGATCCCAAAGAAGCCCGCGGCAGCCAGCGTCAGCCACATCGGGAAAGTCGGTGAGCGCCAGATCTGATCCAGCGAGGAAGCCCAGTTCATGCGCGATGTCCCTCAACGCAGCGTAAGCACAATCGGCGGCGGCGAACGCCGCCACCCCGACGTCCAACCTTCAGCACAATGGGTCTGCGAACAGGGCCTTTTGACGGCGGCGACGGGGAACCCGCTCCAGCCACCGGCTTGCGCACAACTCGTTCAGGACAGCGCGAGCTGGCTCTCCTTGGCCACCCGTTCGAAAGCTTCGGTCGAGCTCTTGATGCGATACTGGCAGTCGTCACCTTCGGTCGGCAGCAGGCGGATCACCTGATAGGTGCCGCTCGCAGCGGGGCGCGCCACATTGCTGGCCGTGAAATAGACGGTCTCGCCAATCGAGTACTTATGCTTCAACGCCCTCTCCATTTTCTTAGAGATTGCTGGCCGGGCTGACAGTCCCGATAGCTCTGGCCGGCATTTTGAGAACCCTGCGGCAAGCTAGCACATCGCCCTGCCCCAAATCCAGCAAGATTGGGGCACGGTGAAGGTACGCTTTTTGCAGGTTTTTCAGGGCGATAGGCAGCAATTTACATGCCAGCCGGAAATTGCCCGCCGGCCTCGGCCGGAACCCGGTTTCAGTGGCTCAGGCGGTATGCGGCAACTTGCCGTCGGGGCTCGCGCTGTCCACCGCCCCCGGAAGCTGCTGGGCCAGCACCTTGGACAGCTGGTCGACCGGAATGTTGAACCTGGCGGCGAGCTGCTTGACCGTGTCGCTGCCCAGCACCTGCTGCAGCTGGTCGGCCGTGATCGGCAGGTTCTGGCCGGTGCCGATCCAGGATTTGACCTGGTCGCCGAGCCCGGCCTGTTCGAGCTTGGCGACGATCGCCGACAAGCCGCCCTGCCCGCCATTGCCCATCACCTCGCCGAGCACGACGGGAATCACGGCCGCCCCGAGCTGGCCAAGCATGCCCTTCAGCTCCGGCGAATTCTCCAGGGAATCGAGAATGCCCATGGTCTAAGTCCTTTCACGACTTGCAAAACCGGTGTTTCGGATTCGACGCCTTCGGCCCCGCGGCGTCAAGCCGCGATCTTTGTGGCTGCTGTCACAATTCGGCAGCGAGGGACCAGTCAGGCGTCCTCGAATCGGTCGATCCGCAGCGTCTCGGCAAGGCCATCGCGGGTCCATTCCTGGAACGCCGGCAGCGCCATCATGGCATCGACATAATGCTGCGCCTCAGCCTTCACTGGGATCGCGTAGGTGCGGAAGCGATGCACCACGGGGGCGTACATCGCATCCGCCGCCGAGAATGCCCCGAACAGGAACGGGCCTTGCCTGCCGTAGCGCGCGTGGCAATCGGCCCAGATCTCCTCGATCCGCGCCACGTTGGCCCGCGCATCGTTCGACAGCGCGACGGCCTTGATCGGCCGGTGCAGGTTCATGCCGCATTCGCTGCGCAGCGGCACGAAGCCGGAATGCATCTCGGCCGAGATTGCGCGGGCATGCGCGCGCGCGGCGCGATCCGCCGGCCACAGCTTCGCCTCGGGAAACTTCTCGGCCAGATATTCGATGATCGCCAGCGAATCCCACACTGTGACGTCACCGTCGATCAGCGTCGGCACCTTGCCGGCCTTGCTGAAGCCGAGGATGCGGTCCTTGTCGGCCTGATCGGTGTAAAGCGGAACGAAGATTTCCTCGAACGGGATGTTATTGGCGCGCAGCGCCAGCCAGGGCCGCATCGACCATGACGAATAGTTCTTGTTGCCGATGACGAGCTTGAGCATGTCCGGGGAATCCTGTTGCCGGCGCAGTTTGCCATAGTGCATTGCACGCGTTCAACCTGTACATGACGCGGGATGCAACGGGGCGCAGATCGGCGGCCGCGCATTCACGAAGGAAGGCACCATGACCGGCTATTGGGTCGACATCCTAGCGGTCGGCTTCTTCGCGCTGGAATGGCTGGTCTATGCCATCACGCTCGAGCACACCGCCTACGGGCGCGACAGCCTGTCGGCGCGGATGCATGTCTATCGCGAGATCTGGGTGCGGAACCTGCTCCACCGCGACGCGCGGATGGTCGACATGCAGATCATGGCATCCTTGCAGAACGGCACCGCGTTCTTTGCCTCGACCAGCCTGATCGCGATCGGCGGCGCGCTGGCGCTGCTGCGCGCGACCAACGACGCGCTCGCGGTGCTCGGTGCACTGCCGGTCAACCTGACGCCCTCGCCCGCTCTCTGGGAGGTCAAATGCATCGGGTTGATCCTGATCTTCATCTACACCTTCTTCAAATTCGCCTGGGCCTATCGCCTGTTCAACTATGTCGCGATCCTGTTCGGCGCGATGCCGCCGGCCGGCCAGCGCGATACGCCCGAGGCGGAGGCCCATGTGATCCGCACCACGCGGCTGTTCGAGACCGCGGGCCGGCACTTCAACCGCGGTCAGCGCGCGTTCTTCTTTGCGCTCGGCTATCTCGGCTGGTTCGTCAGCCCCTGGGTGCTGTTCGCCACGACCGCCGCGGTCGTGATCGTGATCTGGCGCCGGCAGTTCGCCTCGAATGCCTGGCAGGCGATGGGAAGCTGAAGCCTGCTTCGACTTACGACGAAAAATCGCGCGGCGTGAAGTCGAGGTCGAGCACCTTCCATTCGCCGTAGCGCTCCCGCGGCAGCATCGCGTAGGGCTGGCAGGTTTGCAGCGCATCGGTCGCGCTCTTGAGCAGCAGCGGCCCCTTTTCCGATGCGGTGGCCTCGATCAGCAAGGGCGACGCGGCGAGCTTGCCGTCGGGCTTCATGAACACCCGAAGCTTGATCCTGACATCATCGCCGGTGCTCAGCGTCGCCGGAAGCTTCATGCAGGTCTTCAGATGGCGACGGAATTCGGCGACCACGCTGGACCCGACGTCGGCCTGCTCGGTGGCCGCGGCGTCGAAACTGTCCTTGCCGGGACCGGGAGCGGACGGCGCCCCCGCAGGCGGCTTCACCGAGATGTCAGGCGGCAGGCCAAGCATGACGTTGTATTTGACCGACAGGTCCGGCTCGGGCTGCGCATAGGCAGGCGGTGATGCCGCCGCCTGTTGCTGGGGCATCGGCGGCGTCTGGGGTGCAGGCGGCGCGGATGGCTGCTCGGCCGCGGCAGGTGGCGGCGCCGGGCTGGGCTTGGGCGCCGGTGGCGTCAGCTGCTTCTGCGCCGCGGACTGCTGCTTCTGCGGCGCTTGCGCCGATGGTTCGGGCTTGGCCGCATCCACCGGCTTGTCGAACGAGGGCAATTGCAGTTCGGGCGTCGGCGACGGGCTCGGTACCGGATCGGGCTCGGGCTTGATCTCCGCCTTGGCGACCTCCTGCGGCGTCACGATCTCGACCGGCACCGTGTCAGCGGCGACGGGATCGAACTGATGGACCTCCGAATAGAGGAAAATCAGCGCGAGCAGCATCAGGTGCACGAACACCGACGCCACCATATCCGCGTTTGGCCGAAACTTCATCCCGCTCGATCACATCAGTGTCGTCTCCCCGCCGGCTACAATACCGGCTGGAACCCGCCTGCCTCAATCCCCCATTTCGCGGCCGAGTCCGCGGTCAGCCAGCGGGCAATAGCACGATCCGGACCGCGGCCCAGCCATTTTCCGCGAAGCAATGCGCAGGCTAGAATCCGGTCGGCGCTCGGGCCGTCACCGCGCGGCCGCGCTCCCCATCGTCGAAATCTCGCGCATGTCCTCATCCGAAAGTTCGAAATCGAAGATGTCGATATTTTCCTGGAGCCGCTCGAGCTTTGAGGTGCGCGGGATCGCCGAGACATTCTGTTGCACCAGCCAGCGCAGGCAGATTTGGGCCGCGGTCTTGCGATAGCGGTCGCCGATCCGCGCCAGCGCGCGGTCGCCCTTGACGCGCCCTTTCGCGATCGGGCTGTAGGCGACGAACGCCATGCCATGGCGTGCACAGGCCGCGATCACGTCGGCCTGCCCGAGATAGGGATGGTACTCGACCTGATCACAGGCGAGCGGTTCGGGGCACGCCGCGACCGCCTCCTCGATCTGCGCCGTGCTGAAGTTCGAGAGCCCGATGTGCCGCGCCAGCCCCGCCTGCCTGACCCGCGCCAGCGCACCGAGCGTCTCGGCAAGCGGCACGTGCGGATTGGGCCAGTGCAACAGCAACAGGTCGACCTCGGTCAAGCGCAGCCGCGCCAGGCTCTCCTTGGCGGAGCGCTCGAGATCCTTCGCCAGGAAGTGCGTGGTCCAGACCTTGGTGGTCACGAAGACATCATTGCGCTTGATGCCGGAGGCACGCAGCCCCTCGCCGACCTCACGCTCGTTGTCATAGATCTGCGCGGTGTCGATGTGCCGGTAACCGAGGCGCAGCGCCTGCTCGACGATGCGAGCGCAGGTCCGCCCGCGCAGCTCCCATGTGCCGAGCCCGATCGCGGGGATTTTTGCGCCGTTGCCTTCGACGACATTCATGCGCCCATTATGCGCGCATGACGAGGAGCTGCCAACTGACCGATGAGTTCCGCGTCAGACGGTCGCGGCGGCCTACGGCTCCTGCCGGTAGCCGTCCGTCAATGTCCTCAGGAAGGCGATGATGTCGGCTTCATCCTGCGCAGTCATCGCAGGCTTGTCGCCCAGATGGCGCTCGAACGGCGGATCGCTGACGTCAACATTGCCGCGATATTTTTCCGGCAGATCGTTGTATTTCAGCACCGTGCCGTCGGCTGCGCGCGGATACACCTTCTCCGGTTTGGTATCGCGGAAACTATAGAAATCGAGCACCTGCCCGAGACTGGTGAAGACACCGTTATGGAAGAACACCCGGCGTGTTGCGCAAGGTCGGCGTCAGAAACATCCCGCAATATTGCGTCTGCTCGGCAAAGCGTGGCGCGCAGCTCGCCTGGCGCAGCTTCTGCGCGACCAACTCGATGGTCGCCGCGTGGCGGCAGTCGAGGATGCAGTCTAGTCCTTCATCCCCGTGATCGAAGCACTCACCGCGCGCGGATCGCGCTGCGGCCAGCGGCCGCTTTCGACCTGCGCCAGGAATTCCCCGACGATCCGGTTGTATTCGTCGGGCTCCTCGATGTTGATGGCATGGCCGCAATTCGGCATCACCGCAAGCGCGGCCGACGGGATGCTCTGCTTCATCAGGATGCCCGGCAGCAGGCACGGCCAGTCCTCGTCACCGGTGATAATCAAGGTCGGCACATTGATGCGCTTCATCTCCTCGACCAGCGTGTAGAGCGAGGGCCGCTCCTTCTGCACGCCCTGCTGCGTATTGGCCGATCCCACCGCCGAGTGCCCGGCCAGCATCGCCTTGAACTCGGCGTGTCCGCGCGGATCCTTGTTCTCGTACTGCACGCGCGTCGGCCCGTAGGCGTAGCGCTCGGCGAAGGCCGGCATACCCTCCTTGCGGATCACGCCCGCGATCACATCGGCCTCAGCGCGAAACGTTTCGCGCTTGTCGAGCTCGGCGCCGTAGCCGCAGCCCCCGATGCACAACGACAGCGCGCGCGACGGATGGCGGATGCCAAAATGCAGGGTCGCGAAGCCGCCCATCGACAGGCCGACGATATGCGCCTTGGGCGCACCGATGTGATCGAGCACCGCGAGGATATCGTCGGCGGCGCGCGCCTGCGAATAGGACGAGACCTGCTCGGGTACATCCGACGGCGGAAAGCCGCGCGCATTGTAGGCGATGGTGCGGAAGCGCTTGCCGAAATGCCGCAGCTGCGGCTCGTAGCTGCGCAGATCACCGGCGAATTCATGGACCAGGATCACCGGATGACCGGATCCGGTCTCCTCGAAATAGAGCCGTACGCCATCGTCGGTCGTCGCATAGGGCATGGTGGTCTCCTGCCTTCTTGGTTCGCGGGTTATGGGATGGTCGCGGCTCCCGGTGGTTTCGAACGCGGCAGGTAGGTGCCATGCTCCTTGCCGCCGACAAGGGTGCCGTCCTCGACGACCACCTTGCCGCGCACCATGGTCAGCACCGGCCAGCCGGTCACTTCGAGGCCTTCATAGGGTGTGTAGTCCGCGCCGTCATGGATCAGCTCATGGCGGATCGTCACCTTGCGCTTGGGATCCCACAGCGCGATGTCGGCATCCGAGCCGACCGCGATCGTCCCCTTGCGCGGATACAGGCCGTAGATCTTGGCGTGGTTGGTGGCGCTGAAGGCGACGAAGCTGTTGAGATCGATGCGGCCCTTCACCACGCCTTCGGAGAACAGGATCGGCAGCCGCGTCGCGACGCCGGGGATTCCGTTCGGCACCCAGCGGAAACTGGTGCGGCCCTTCGGTGCGAGCTTGCCTTGCGGATCGTCGTAGCGGAACGGGCAATGGTCCGACGAGAACACCGAGAACACCTTCTGCTGCAGGCCTTCCCAGCACGCCTGCTGGCTGGCGATATCGCGCGGCGGCGGCGAGCAGACATATTTGGCGCCTTCCATGTTGAGCTGGTCGAGGTCCTTCTCGGTCAGCATCAGGTATTGTGGACAGGTCTCGCCCATCACCCGGAGCCCGCGCTGCTGCGCGCGCCGGATCTCGTCCATCGCCTCACGGTTCGAAACATGCACGATCATGATCGGCACATCGACGAGCTCGGACAGCGAGATGGCACGGTGGGTGGCTTCGCGCTCGACCGGGATCGGTCGCGACGTGGCGTGGAAGCGCGGCGCGGTGTTGCCGGCGCGCTCCAGCCGGTCAGTCAGGAAGCGGATCGCGTCGAAGTTTTCGGCATGGACCATCAGCATCGCGCCGGTCTCGCGCGCCACCGCCATGGTCTCGAGCAGCTCGCGATCCGACAGTGCGAGCCCCTCATAGGTCATGAAGACCTTGAGCGAGGTGTAGCCGTCCTCGACCAGCGCCGGCAGCTCCTGACCCAGCACGTGCTCGGTCGGATCCGTGACGATGAGATGGAAGGCGACGTCGACATGGCATTCGCCGTCCGCCAGCGAATGATAATGCTTCAGCGCCTCGCGCAGTGTCTGGCCCTTCTCCTGCAGGCAGAACGGCAGCACCGTGGTGTTGCCGCCGAACGCCGCCGAGCGGGTGCCGGAGGCAAAGCCATCGGCCATCACGATGCCGTCGCCGGACGGCTGGGCGAAATGGACGTGGCTGTCGATGCCGCCGGGCAGCACCAGCCGGTCGGTCGCGTCGATGATGGCAGTCGCATCGCCGAGATCATGCCCGAGCGCGGCGATCTTGCCGTCGCGGATGCCGACGTCGCAGGCAAAGGTGTCGGCGGCGGTGACGACCGTGCCGCCGCGGATGATGATGTCGAAGGACATCAGCTTGTCCCCTCTTTCGGTGAGCGATGTTCGATGATGGCGGCAAGCGGCGCGGCCAGCCCGCGCGTCGGCTTCGGGTCGGGCCGGCGGAAGGTGCCGGCGACCGCCTTGCGCGGTTTGAGCATGGCGAGCGTCTCCGCCTGACGCACGGCGGCCGCGACGGGATCAACGACGGGCACCGGAATACGGTCGCGCACTTTCGCCGCGAGCCCGGCAAGCGGCGCGCCGGACAGGATGACGACATCGGCGCCGTCCTGTTCGACCGCCTGGTTGGCGAGCGCGACCAGCAGCTCTTCCTTCTCGGCCTGCACTTCCGAGATCGAGCGGAAGCTGCCGTCGAGCGCGCGGATGCCGGCACAGCGTCCGGCGAGCCCGTGCATGGCGACGCATTCCTCGTACCAGGGCGCCAGTGCGCCGGCGAAGGTCACGATCGCAAACCGCCGGCCGAGCATGCAGGCGGTCAGCATTGCGGCCTCGGCCAATCCGACGACCGGAAACGCGAACAACTCGCGCGCGCCGAACAGGCCGGGATCGCCGAACGCGGCGATCACGGCGGCATCGAAGCCGGGACCGGCCTCGGCCAGCATTTCCAGCGCGATCGCGCCGCCGATCTGCGCCTCGGCGCGGGTCGCGATATAGGGCACGCCGCGCGCGGCGGTCATCGGCACCAGCTCAGTGCCGTCCGACGCCACCCCGCTGCCGGCGGCATGCAGCAGATCGGTCACATCCGCCGTCGTGTTGGGATTGAGCAGCAGGATCTTCATGGCGCAACTTTCTTCGTCTTGCGGCTGCGCGGCGTGGCGGAAAGGTGCGCGACTGCGGCGTCATCTGCTCTGCCATCCAGCGTCTCGGCGACGATCTCGCCGGTGCGGCGCACATGGTGGGCCAGGATCTGCCCGGCGCGGGCCGCATCGCGCGCCTTGAGTGCGGCCAGGATTTCCTGGTGCTCGCGCACCGATTCATCCCAGCGCCCGAGCACCGAGAGCGCGAAGAACCGCGCGCGCTCGGCCCGCGCCAGCAGCGCCTCGTGGGTCGCCTTCAGCACCGCGTTGCGGGCGAAGCCGACGATCGCCGAATGGATCTGCTGGTTGATTTGAAAATAGTCGCGCAGCTCGCCGCGGCCGTGATGCCACTCGATCTTGTCCTGCAGCGCTTCGAGCCGTTCGAAATCGGTCTCCTCCATCCGCAGCGCCGCGAGCTCGGCGGCGCAGCGCTCGATGCCGCTGACGGCCTCGAACAATTCGGTCAGCTCGGCGCGGCGGAACGGCGTGATCACGGCGCTGTGGTTGAGCCGGAGCTCGACCAGGCCCTCGTTCGCCAACTGCTTCAGCGCTTCGCGCAACGGGGTGCGCGAAATGCCGAGCGCGTCGGACAAATCAGCCTCGCCCAGCGATTGTCCCGGCGCCAGCTCGCCGCGCACGATCATGGCACGCAGCCGCGCCGCCGCCTGCTCGTGCAGTCCGACCCGCGGCACGCGCAGCCGCCGCCGTTGCAGCGTCGTCATCGCACGCTTCGGTTCCTTGCTGCGTCTGGTCGGCTTGGTCTTGGCTTTAGTCTTGGCTCTAGTCTTGGCTTCAGTCACCGCTCGCCTTCGTCGTCGTCATTATGTTCGGGGATAGCAGTCACTGCGCGCAGATCGGGATTGGTGAACAGGCTGCCCCAGCCGTGCACGCGTGACGGATCGCAGCCGGTCGCCGTGAGGCACGCCCACAGCGTCACCGCGATCGAATCCAGCACCGGCACGCCGAACCCGCGCTCCAGCCGTTCGGCGGCGCCGGCGCCGCGCATGTTGGTGCAGAGCACCACTGCCGCGTCGCAGCCGTCGCGCACCACCTCTTCGATCAGCGCCGCCACCTCGGCTTCGCTGACCTCGGCAAAGGAGAAATTGTCCTGCAGCGACAAATGGCGCTCGGCAAAGCAATTGAGCCCTTCCGAGTTCCAGTTGGCGATGATCTTGTCCTGCACATCCCGGCGATACGGCGTCACCAGCCCTATGCGTCCGGCACCGATCCGCCGCAGCAGGTCGCGATAGGCCAGCACCGTGGTGCAGGCCTTGATCCCTGTTGCCGCGGTGATCTGCTCGCACAGGCTTTCGTCGCGATCGAAGCCGAGCCAGCTTGCCGAGGTGCCGTTCCAGGCGATCACGTCGACCTTGGCATGCGCCAGCAATTCTGCTGCGCGCAAAATCTCGCTGGCGTCGAACTGGCGCAGCGCCTGCTCCGACAGCGCGATCTCCGTCACCTTGAAGCGCGAGAAATGCGCCGAGACGCCGTCGATCCCGGCCAGCATCGCGCAGGTGATCGGCTCGAGTGCGGTATTCGACGACGGCGTCAGCATGCCGAGCCGGACGGGACGTGTCATTCGCGAGGCCTCATCAACCGGCCGAACCCCTCACGGGCTCGGCCGCGCTTCGATTCTAGACCGGGAGCTTGCGGCTGTAATCGATCAGGGTCGAGCAGATCAACAGCGCAATGCCCGCGGCGGCGAAATACATCAGGGCCAGGAAGTACGAACCAGTGGCCTGCACGATGAAGCCGACGATCAGCGGCGTCGTGATGCCGGCGATGTTGCCGCCGAGATTCATGCAGCCGCCGAGGAAGCCGGACTTGCCGCGGCCCGCGAGCGCCGAGGGGATCGCCCAGTACATGCCGCACCAGCGCAGGAAGAACAGCGTCGTCGACAGCAGCACCACCACCGCAACCGCATTGGTGACGTAGGCGACGAGGAAGATCGACACCGTCGCCATGATCGCCGCGATGCCGAACAGGGTGCGGAACACGGTGTTGGGCGCCCCGCCCCGTTCCCGCCAGGTATCGCCGATCCAGCCGCCGACCAGTTCGCCGACGAAACCCGCGAAGAAGATGATGAACGAGGCACCGCCGAGCGCCTTGATGTCGAAGCCGTGCACCTTGAACAGATAGGTCGGCATCCAGGTCAACAGCCCGTAGAAGGTGGTGTTGAAGAACATCCAGCCGAGGCACATGCACCACACCGAGCGGAAGCGGAAATAGGCCATCCAGCTCGCGCCGGACGGCGGCGGCGTCGCGGCGTCCTCGATCGCATGGGCTTCCTCGAGATAGCGCGCCTCGGCTTCATTGACCGAGGGATGCTCGCGCGGCACGTTGCGGATGTAGTACCAGGCCCACAGCCCGCACAGCATGGTGCCGATGCCGGCGACGACGAAGGCGACACGCCAGGAGCTGAACGCCGCCATCAGCCAGGCGATCACGATCGAGCCGAGCGCAGCGCCAAGCGGAGCGCCGCCGTCGAGCAAGGTCGCGCCGCGGCCGCGTTCGGTCTGCGTCATCCAGATCGCGTTGAGCTTGCCGCCCGCCGGATAGATCGGCGCTTCCGACGCGCCGAGCCCGAGCCGGGTCATGAGCAGCAGCATCCAGCTGGTGGACAGCGCCGCCAGCGCCTGGAAGAAGCCCCAGAACAATGTCGCAAGGGCGATCACGATGCGCGGCTTGAAGCGGTCGGCGAGCATGCCGCCCGGCACCTGCATCAGCGCGTAGGTCCAGAAGAACGAGCTCAGGATCAGCCCCTGCATCGCCGGGTCGATGTCGAACTCCTTGGCGATGACCGGCATCGCGACCGACAGCGAGGCGCGATCGATATAGTTGATCGAGATCAGGAACAGCATCAGCAGGAAGATCTTCCAGCGCACGCCACTCGGCTTCGCCGTATCTGCCATTGCGATGGTGGACACCTGATCGCTCATTGCTCGCTCCTCTGCCGGCAGATTTGTTTTTTGCCCCTGGCGTGCCCCTCGTCATCGAAGGTCATCGGCCTCTCCTGCCCCGCGGGAAGTCTGCTTCAAGGAGGTCGAGGCGACAAGCACATTTTGTATTCTGCATGCAATCTTTATCAATATACTGATTATATTAAATTTTTTACAGAAAATACATCACAATTGGTCAGCGTCTGATGACGGATTGGGCGTCAGATCAGCCAATCGGCCGGCGATTTCGGGGAATTGGCTCCGAGCGCACCATCAAGACCCGGGCACGGCGTGGCCGCCACGGCGGTCGCGGCCGCTCCCCGATCATCAAGGCGTTCATCGATACGGTTCGGCGGATGAAGGAGAGCGGCCGCAGCAAGTGAGAGCGCGCCATCGCAGGCTATGGGTGCTCGTCAAAGCGGGCCAATGCGGCCTCGATGAGTTCGATCTCCTCGCGGAGCGTGTCATTCACGACCGTCGGCCTGAAACCCGGGACACTGTGAGCTTGAACACCTTCCAACAGTCGTTGGCGATGCTCCCTGAGTTCTTCCAGCGCTTGACGATTCCTGAGCGACACATAGCCGGCAATGATCTGCTCGATGGCATTCATAGGAAATCCACGGGTTAAAAAAATATCTTGCTGCAATGCTTCGATTAGAACGGTCAAACCGCGTTGCTGGCAAGCCCCATGATGCTGCGCCGGAAGCGTTCACGCCGCAGCGGATCAGAACATGCGCGAGCGATGACGCCGTGTGTTTGACATCTTGAAGCGAGAACCATCTCATCGTCGTCCTGGCGAAAGCCAGGACCCATTACCCCAAATTTCAGTTGTTGCGCGTCGCTGGGGACCGCTGTCCCGTTCCGACCAAACGCGGTGGTTATGGGCTCCTGGCTTTCGCCAGGACGACGGCGGTGGATGCGGCGCGTAAGCGCGATCTGTCGGCTGCCGGTGGCGGCGAAGAACGTCTACCCGCTCAAGCGGCCGTCGGCGCGCTCGACAGCGCGGCGAACACGGTTTCCGGCGAGTGCGCGATCACGGCGAGCAGCGCGCGGGCGGGTCCCCGCGGGGCGCGCTTGCCCTGCTCCCAATTGCGGATGGTCTCCACTGGCACGCCGAGCTTGGCGGCGAATTCGAGCTGGGTGAGCCGGGCGCGGCGGCGCAGATCGCGCACCGCCGGTTGCGCGGCTGCGGGCAGCATCGCCGCCTCGGCCGGATGTGCGGTCGCAAGCGGGATTTCCTGCCCGTCGCGCAATTCGACGATCCGTCCGTCCGCCTTGAGCCGCAACCGCTGCATGATGGCCCCCGTGATGGCCCCCTTGGAGATAGGAGCATCATCCGCCAACCCCGTTAAGGCGCGATTAACGATAAGCACGCCCCCAGGCGCCGGCTTATTTCAACCCGAACCACAGCGTCGCGATGCCGAGGAACGAGAAGAAGCCGACCACGTCGGTGACCGTCGTGACGAAGGTGCCGGAGGCAACCGCAGGGTCGGCGCGTACCCGTTCCAGCACCATCGGGATCAGGATGCCGCCGAGCGCGCCGGCGACCAGGTTGCAGATGATGGCAAGGCCGATCACGAGGCCAAGCCCCGGAATCTTGAACCAGGCCACTGCGGCGATGCCGGTGATGACGGCAAAGGCGATGCCATTGACGAGCCCGACCATGGTCTCGCGCAGCACCACGCGCATCGCGTTGTAGGAGCCGAGCTCGCGGGTGGCGAGCGCGCGCACCGCGACCGTCATGGTCTGGGTCGCGGCGTTGCCGCCCTGGCTAGCCACGATCGGCGCCAGCACCGCGAGCGCCACCATCTTCTCAAGCTGGCCCTCGAACAGGCCGAGCACCGACGAAGCCAGGAATGCGGTGGCGAGATTGACCAGGAGCCAGTTGAAGCGGCCGCGGGCGATGGTCCAGACCGTGTCGGACAGCTCTTCGGGATGGGTGACGCCGCCGAGCGCCTTGAGGTCCTGATCGGCCTCCTCCTCGATCACGTCGACGACGTCGTCGATCGTGATCACGCCGACCAGCCGGTCGACGGTGTCGACCACCGGAGCGGCAACCAGATTGTACTTGCCGAACATCCGCGCGACCTCTTCCTGGTCCTCCAACGCGGACACCCGGCGACGGTCCTCATCGATCACGTCCGCGATCGGAACCGGACGACGCGTACGCAGCAGCACGTCGAGCGGCACCGCGCCCAGCAGGTGTTTGTCGGCGTCGACCACATAGATCTCGTAGAATCGATCAGGCAGATCCGGTGTGTCGCGCATGTAGTCGATCGCCTGCCCGACCGTCCGATCCGGCGGCACCGCGATGAATTCCGTCTGCATCCGCCGGCCGGCGGAATTCTCCGGATACAGCAGGCTGCGCTCGATGTCCTCGCGCTCGGCCGCCGGCAGCTTCTCCAGGATCTCTTCCTGATCCGCTTCGTCGAGGCTTTCCAGCAGCTCGACGGCGTCGTCGGATTCGAGCTCGCGGACACCTTCGGCCACGGTCTCCGGCTCGAGTTCCTCGAGGATCTCCTCGCGGACCGTCTCGTCGACCTCGTTGAGCGCCGAGAAGTCGAAATCCGTGCCCGTGATCTCGACCAGGGTGACGCGGTCGTCCGGCTCGAGTGCAGCGATCAGGTCGCCGAGATCGGCCTCATGCAGTTCCGCCACCACCTCGCACAGCAGCGGCCGGTCGGCGGCATGGATCGCCCGGGTGATCTCCTCGACGAATTCCGGGCGGAGCTGGCCCTCCTCGTCCCGCATCGGCATCCGGGCGAGCGGGTCGGCCGCGGCGGGTTCGGCAATGTCGATATTCTCGGCCATGCCGTGTTTCGCCGGTTTGACAGGAGGAGAAAAACTGCTTGATTGATGCGGACCGGATTACCTAATCGGCGGGGGCCAGTGCAATGAGAAATATGTCGAGCGCACCACGACCGCTCCTGAACGTTGTCGCGACATTGGTCGCACTCGCGCCTTGTGCGCTGTTCGGCCCGGCGCACGCCGCCGAATGCCTGCGCAAGGATGCGCTCGGCACCTCGCGTGTGCTCGAGGTCGATCCTGCGACCTATCCGCGCGTGGGGCTGAAAAGCTTTCCGCAGACCCTGCCGCTCAGGGATGGCGAGGTCGTGCTGACCTTCGACGACGGACCGACGCCGGGAGTCACAGACAAGGTGCTGACGGCACTGGCCGCCGAATGCGTGCAGGCCACCTTCTTCATGGTCGGCCGCAACGCGGCCGATCACCCCGACATGGTGCGCAAGATCGCCCGCCTCGGCCACACCATCGGCTACCACACCTGGGACCATCCGCATCTCAACAAGATTCCGCTGGATCAGGCCGAGGCGAACATCAACCGAGGGATCGAAGCGGTCGGAAAGGCCCTGCACGGGACCTCGAGCACGATCCCGAGCACCCCGTTCTTCCGGTTCCCGTATTTCGAATCGACACCGGACCTGCTGTCCCAGATGGAAAAGCGCGGTATCGCGGTGTTCGGCGCCGATTTCTGGGCCAGCGATTGGAACAAGATGACGCCCGAGGAGGAACTCAAGCTGCTCACCGGGCGGCTCGAAGGCCATCGCAAGGGAATTATCCTGCTGCATGACCCGCAAATGCGGACGGCCGTGATGCTGCCGGCCTTTCTAAGGTACCTGCAGGAGCATAATTATCACATCGTCCACATCGTGCCGGCAGCGATGAAGACCGTGTCTGACCGGACACATTGAACCCGGCACCCAAGCTGGATTACAGACCGTTAAGGCCGCATTCATGGGGCCGCCCTTAAGGATTCGTCAGTGCGTTTGGAATGCGGCCGAGATTCGATGATTGCAAACGTCCTGGTGATGATCCGGAAGCGGTCGCGGACCGTGATCGGCGCGGCACTGCTGGGCTGCTGCTTCATGACGCCGCAGCCCGCCCTTGCCGCGGACTGCGCGGGTAATCCCAACGCACTCGGCACCTCGCGGACTCTCGTCGTCGATCCCATGGAGCATCCGCGGATCGGCACCATGCAATATCCGGAGACGCTGCCGCTCGCCGACCACGAGGTGGTGCTGACCTTTGACGATGGGCCGCTGCCGAAATACAGCAACCAGGTGCTGGCCATCCTCGCCAGCCAGTGCGTCAAGGCGACCTTCTTCACCATCGGCTCCCAGGCCCGGTTCAATCCGGACGGCGTGCGCAAGCTGATCGCGGCCGGGCATACCGTCGGCACGCACAGCCAGAACCATCCGTTGACGATGAACAAGATGCCGCTCGAGAAGGTGCGGCAGGAAGTCGACGACGGCATCGCCTCGACGCTCGCCGCGCTCAACGGCGACAAGAGCAAGCTCGCGCCGTTCTTCCGGATTCCCGGCCTGATGCGCGCCGAGGTTCCGGAAGCCTATCTGGCGTCGCAGGGCATCCAGGTCTGGAGCGCCGACTTCCCGGCCGACGACTGGCGCCACGTCTCGCCGCAGCGGGTCTACGACCTCGCGATCCAGCGCATCGAGGCCAAGCGCAAGGGCATCCTGCTGCTGCACGACATCCAGCCGCGCACCGTCGCGGCGCTGCCGCGCATCCTCGCCACTCTGAAGGAACGCGGCTACCGCATCGTTCACGTCGTCCCCGCGACGGCCGACCGTCCGGCGACACCGACCGAGCCGCAGCAATGGTTCATGCACCCGCCGACCGAGACGGTGGCGACGACGCGCTGGCCGAGAATTCCGAACTTCGTCTTCACCGCGACGCGGACGCTGCCGGCACCGGTGTTTGCCGATCTGGACTGGCGCGACGCCGACATCCTCGACCATGCGCAGCGCGCCCGCATCGGCGTGGCGGTCCGCACCCTGTGGCCGCAGCCGCAGCTCGCGCAACTCGCGGCGGCCTCGACATTGCCCGTCCCAGCGGCCGGCGTGTTTCGCGTTCCCGAGGCGCTGGACCTGACCCTGCTTGCGACCCGCTCGACGGCCAGTCGCCGCCTCGCTGCTCCAGCCGCTGGCGCACCGCGCGCGCAGGCAATCTCCGCACGCCAGGTCAAGCATCCGAAGCAGGCAGCGCATCAGGTCCCCGCGGCGGCCGATGGCAGAGGCCGTGGTGCGCCGCTGCAGGTCGCGCCGCCGACGGCGAGCAATGCGTCAGTCCACGTCGCCAAGCGTGTCCCGCGCGCCGAAGCCTCGGCAGCCAGCAAGCGCGTGCCTGATTGAAGCGGCCTAGCTGGCCACGATCTTGGCGACGCAGAGCAGGATCACCAGCGCCAGGAAGAAGATGTCGATATAGGATTTGATCTCGCCGGCGTGCCTGAGCTCGGTGACATCGGCGACGATCTGCTTGCGCGAGGCCGCAGCATTCGGTCCCTCGCCGGCCGCAGCCGCGAGCCGCCGCGTCTCGCCTTCGAGGCGCTCGATGCGCTGGAAGAAATAGAATGAGCGCAGGCCGGAAAGGGCATGCATCACCGCATAGACCAGAACCAGGATCGCGACGGTCGCGCGCTGCTCGTATTTCTCCAGCAGGTTCAGCGTGAAATAGACCAGCCCCAGGAACACGAAGTTGGAGACGGCACGGTAGACGTAGCTGGCAAAGATCATCGGGAACTCCGGGTGGGGCAGGCTCGCGGCGGCGCGATCGGGAGACGCGACGGCCTCCGGTCGGCAGCGACATACCAGCAAGGCCGTGCAACAGTTACTCTACCCTGCTGGTGTTACAGAACCGCATCGATCGACACCTCGACGTCACACGCGCGAAGTCTGCCTGCACCAGGAGCCCATTGACGTCCGCCAGTCGTCGAAGGACGAGGTCATCCTCGAGGAGATGATCCGGCTCGGCTTCTGGCCCGACGGCGAAGACGCGCCGGCGCCCGCCGCGGACGTCATCCGCGCCCGTGCCGATGCGATGCGCGAGCTCACCGAGTTGCAGCGCCAGAACGCCATGCTCGGCGATCCCCAGCGCGCGCTGAAGGAGATGCACAAGCGCCGCAAGGCCGAGGCGATGGCGCGGCGGCAGGAGACAAAGCGTCGCAACGCCGAGGCGCGACAAAGCCGGGCCTTTGCCTGGTACGATCGGCGCAAGCGCGACGTGCTCTATCTCGGCGAGGACGTCTCGCGCGGCCTTCATGCCCGCACCACGGCGACGCTCCTGCGCGACGGCCTGCCCCCGCTCGCCGATGCCAAGGCGCTGGCTGATGCGATGGGCGTGCCACTTGGCGAGTTGCGCTTCCTCGCTTTCAACAGGAAGGTGGCGTCGGTCAACCACTATCAGCGCTTCACGATCCCGAAGAAGAGCGGCGGCGAGCGGTTGATCTCGGCACCGATGCCGCGCCTCAAGCGCGCGCAGTATTGGGTGCTCGAGAACATTCTCGCGCGGGTGCCGCTGCATGATGCCGCGCATGGATTTGCGCCGCAGCGCTCGATCCTGACCAATGCGCGCAACCATGTCGGCCGTGACGTGGTGATCAATCTCGATCTCAAGGATTTCTTCCCGACCCTGACTTACGCCCGCGTCAAGGGCCTGTTCGAGGCGCTGGGCTACGCGGAGGCAGTCGCGATCCCGCTTGCGCTGCTGTGCACCGAGCCGATGGTCGACCAAGTCGCGCTCGACGGCGAGCGACATTTCATCGCGGACGGTCCGCGGCTGCTGCCGCAGGGCGCGCCGACCAGCCCGGCGATCACCAACCTGATCTGCCGCAAGCTCGACAAACGCCTTGTCAGGCTCTCACGCGTCCTCGGCTTCGTCTACAGCCGCTGCGCCGACGATCTGACCTTCTCCGGCTCGGGCGAAGCGGTGAAGAAGATCGGCACCCTGATCAAGGCCGTGCACGGCATCGTCGCGGCCGAAGGGTTCAATGTCCATCCGGACAAGACCCGCGTGATGCGCCGCTCGTCGCGCCAGGAGGTCACCGGCCTCACCGTCAACGAGGCGGTGGCCGTGCCGCGTGACCTGCTGGTCGCGCTGGCGCGGCAGGACGAAAAGAAGCGGGCTGCGCATGCGCGCGTCACAGCGCCCATCCCGTCGCGCGTGCCCAATGTCCCGTCACCGCCAGCGGATGCGACGCGTGCGGCCGGTCCGCAGGCGGCTCCTGCAACTGGACCGGCGACGGCACCAAGCAAGAAAAGGCAGCCGTGGTTCGTCACCGCATTGGTGATCCTGGTGGCTCTCGCATTCCTACCGCTCCCCGGCGGCCCCGCGATCGCCGGCGCGATGCTGTTTCTGTACTTCAGCCGATGGTGGAGGCGCTGAGCCAACGCCCGGCCCGGTCAGGCTCGATCGGGAGAATCGCTGCGGGCAATTCAACGCAGGCGGCGTCGGGATGGCAGGCTGCCGTGCGAGCTGGGAGCGGAGCAAAATCGCAACATTCGATAGCGCCACCGCGCCCCATGCAAAGCGCATGGCAGCTAAAACAGCAACGATTTCAATCGCAATTCTAGGGGTGGTGCGCTCGGAGGGACTCGAACCCCCACGGTGTTACCCACTGCCACCTCAAGGCAGCGCGTCTACCAATTCCGCCACGAGCGCTAAGGATGTCGGATGGAACCCTAAGGCGCCGCCGCATCGAGGGGGCCATGTAACAAATCACGGATGCAGGGACAAGCGGCTTGATGCTTGAATTAACTGCGAACCCCGGGAGATTTCGGCAGCATTTGCTTGACCTCGACCGCAATCCGGTTGCGGTCGACCAGAACCACGCCGCTGGCCACCGGCAGGTTGTTGGCGAGGATCTTGACCTCGTCGGCCTCGGTGGCATCCAGTTCGATGATGGCACCGCGGGAGAGCCGCATGACCTGGTGAATCGGCATAGTGGTGGTACCGAGGACCACCATGAGATCGACGCTGACTTTATCGAGGGTGGGCACTTCTGAACCGCCGAACGGGAACTAGATTGTGGGTTCACCTGACCATGTTAGGGTTAGCTAATGGTTAACGACCGCCAAAGCCTCGATCTGACGACGTTTGCACGCCCCTCGGGCGGCGACGCGGTCGAATGGCGGATCTCAAATAGTCCGGTCCCCTACCCCGATTCTCTCGCCGCGATGGATGCACGGGTCGCAGCGATCGCCACGGGCGAGGCGCCAGAACTGGTGTGGCTGCTGGAGCATCCGCCGCTCTATACCTCCGGCACCAGCGGCAAGGCCGACGACCTGCTCGACGCGCGCTTTCCGACCTTCCAGAGCGGCCGCGGAGGCCAGGTCACCTATCACGGCCCGGGCCAGCGCGTGGCCTATGTGATGCTCGACCTCAAGGGGCGCCGGCCGGACGTGCGCGCCTATGTCGCTTCGCTGGAAGAATGGATTATCCGGACGCTTGCGGCCTTCAACGTCCGCGGCGAGCGCCGCGAGGACCGCGTCGGGGTCTGGGTGAAACGCCCGGACAAGGGGCCTGGCCATGAGGACAAGATCGCCGCGATCGGCGTGCGGCTGCGCCGCTGGGTCTCGTTCCACGGCATCGCGATCAATGTCGAGCCCGACCTTTCGCACTTCCAGGCGATCGTGCCCTGCGGCGTGGTCGATCCGCGCTACGGCGTGACCTCGCTGGTCGATCTCGGGCTGCCGGTCACGATGGCCGACGTCGACATCGCGCTCCGGCAGGCCTTTTCCGAAGTGTTCGGCGACACCGCGGCGCGGCTGCGGGAAACCGCGATCTAACCGGGCTTCCTGCGCGTCGCGACGGCGTGATCAGCAACGGGTCTTGCCGGCTCGCCGCTGCCCGCGTGACGGCCGGCAATGCGCCAATAGGCCACCCCTGCAGCAAATCCAGCAACGCCAAACAGCAAGCCGATCACCGGATTCCACGAGCCGCTGGCGCCCACGAGAAGGCTGACGCTGATTACGCCGATGCCAGCGCCAACGAAGCCGAAGAACAGGACCGAGCGGATCGCAAGCCGCTCACTAAGCCAGATAACCAAAACGGACGGAATGGCCGTCAACGCGCCTATGACGACGAAGTCGATCAGCGCGAAGACAAGAAGTGCAAGACCGCCCTCGAGAAATCTCACCAGATCGCGACCGGACGCGATCGCCAGGACCACCAGCCCTAAGCCACACATAACCGCCGTTGCGGCGGCGCATCCGGCCAGCCATCCCGTCAGCGCGCGAGAACACGTACCAGATGTCACTCTGCCCTCCCCTACAAGATCGCCTCGAACGCGCTGCGCAACGTTTCGTGCCGGAACACAAAGCCGTTGCTCAGCGCCTTGTTCGGCAGCACGCGCTGACCGCCGAGCAGCAACTCGTCGGCGAAGTCGCCGCCGACGGCACGCAGCAGCGCGGCCGGCACGCGGAAGATCGTGGGCCGGTGCAGGCGACGTCCGAGCTCTTCGGTGAATTTCGTGTTGGTGACCGGGATCGGGGCGGTCGCGTTGATCGGCCCTGAGAGCTCGGGCTTCGCGATCACATGCGCGATCAGCCGCACGAGGTCGTCGCGCTCGATCCACGACATCCACTGCCTGCCGGAGCCGAGCGGCCCGCCGAGACCGAACTCGAACGGCGTCAGCATCCGCGTGATGAAGCCGCCGTCGGTGCCTACCACGAGTCCGATCCGCAAATACGCCACGCGCACGCCGTGGTCGGCGGCGGGTCTGGCCGCGTTCTCCCAGGCCTCGCACAGTTCGTGACTGAAGCAGGCATGGGACTTCGCCGACTCGGTGAGCACCTGGTCCTGCCAGAGCCCGTACCAGCCGATCGCCGATCCACTCACCAAGACCTGCGGCTTGCGCTCGAGGCGCGCGATCAGCTTGACGACATCAGCGGTCATATCGACGCGCGAGGCTATGATCCTGCGGCGCTTGGCCTCGGTCCACAGGCCGTTGCCGATCGGCTCACCGGCGAGATTGACGACGGCGTCGATCACTGAACACGCAGGCAACTGGTCGAGGCTGGTGATCAGCGTCACCGGCGGCGACAGCGTCTCGGCCTTGGCCGGATTGCGGATCAGCGCGATCACCTGATGGCCCGATGCGGCGAGGCTTGCGACCAGGCGGCTGCCGATGAAGCCGGTCGCGCCGGTGATCAGTACGGTCTGACGGGGCGGCAGTTTCTCGACGAGCGTCGCAGCCGGCACGGTTGCCATCCGTCCCAGGCGTCGGGACGCGGCAAAGTCGCGCGCGCCGAACAGCGCCGCACCGAAGGCCGCGGTGGTCGCAAAAATGCTCAGGAGCCCGGCATAAGCGGGAGCGATCCCGGTCGGCTGCGTGGTCCAGCCGATCAGCACCGGCACCAGCAGCACGAGGATCGCGCCGTAGTTGATCGCCAGCAGCGTGTGATTGATCCGCTCGCTCGGCGGCAGCTTGCGGCTCAGATCCTCCTCGACGAAATCCATCAGCGTGATGACGACCTCGACCGCGAGCACGGCCAGGATGGCAATCGCAAGAATGCCGTGCACCTCGAGCCAGCCGAGCACGAGGAACAGCAGCGCATAGAGCATGTTGCGGACGCTGTGCAGCTGCAGCTCATGGCGCTGCGATGGACGCCAGGCGAGCCGCTCGGTGAATTCATGGTGATAGAAGGTGTCGAAGGCGCCCATCGCGATCTGGATGGCGACCAGGGTCCACAGCAGCGGCGTCATGACGAAGCCTCCCTGAACACGGCGGACTGACGGATCAGCCGGCCGAAACGCGGGTGGATGATCTCCAGCGTGAAGCGGAAGTCGCCGCAACCGAGATCGGAATGTGTCACGGTGAGATCGCCGGGGGTGAGCCAGTCGGGCAGCGGCAGGCGGAACGGACCGAGTTGCAACGAATAGCCGACGCTGTGAAACACCAGCGCCTCGTGCTCGACCGCGATCCTGAGCGCCATGCTGACGCCGAACCCGACATATTCCTCGAGCCCGGTCGGGCCGGCAAAGCGCTTGGCAGAATGAATCACCTGCGGGAAGCCGTCGCGGCGCGCACAGATCCGGGTCCAGATCTGGCCGCCGCTTGCGGCGTCCTCGGTGACCGTGACGATCATCGGCACCCGGGTCTCGTTGCCGGTCGGAAGCGGCCCGCCGATCAGCCGCGCGGCCTGCGCCAGCCACCAGCCGGCGCGGCTGCTCGCGGCTTCCTCGACCTCGCCGACATAGACGACGGTGTTGCCGTCCTCGAAGCGCTTCGAGAAGCGCCGCCAGATCGCGACCGGCAGGCGGCCCCAATCCTCGTCCGACAGCAACGCGCGGAAGCGATGGTCGTCGAGCAGTTTGGTATCGGAAGCCGGCGCTGTCTTTAAGGTGGATATCCTTGCTGACGCCATCGCATACTCCCGTTACGCCGCGGCCCCTATTTGGCCCTGCCTGTCGGCAGGAAACTCACAATCTTCTCGCCGAGCTTGATCAGCGCGACCAGGCGCGGCCGCGGCACGTTCAGCATCTGCGAGTACCAGCGGTCGACCAGCTCGGTGAAGGTCAGCATCTCCTTCAGCCGCTTGCTGGCGAGCGGGCTGATGGCGGGGTCGTCGGCCGCGTCGGAGACGCAGGCGCGCAGTGCCGCGAGCGCAGGATCGATCTCGCGCTCCTTGCGCCCGGCCGCGATCTTGGCCGCCACCTCCCAGATGTCGGTCTCGGCCTCGAAGTGGTCGCGACGGTCGCCGAGGATCGGCACCCGCCGGATCAAGCCCCAGGACAACAGCTCCTTGATCGAGTTGGAGACGTTGGAGCGCGCCATGCCGAGCGTGTCGGCAATGTCCTCAGCCGTCATCGGCGCTTCGGCGAGGTAGAGCAGCCCGTGGATCTGGCTGACCGAGCGGTTGACACCCCATTCGTCGCCCATGTCGCCCCAATGCAGGATGAAGCGTTCGACGACGGCGGGGAGTTTTTTCTTGGCGGTTGTTTCTGTCATAACAGAAATATCAGATTATTCGGACCGAAAGTCAAGGGCCGCCGGAAACCGTTCGGCCGCGAACGTCGTCGATGGTGAGACGGATGACTTTGCGGACGGTCAGACCGTCGGCAGGAAGGCGAAGCGCTCGCCTGCCCCGCGCAGATTGAGCAGATCGGCCGTGCCGACGTCTTCCTGCACACGGTCGACGCGCGCCGAGATCGGGCCGCGGCCGCACGCCTTGATCATGTCGGCGACGACGCCCTCGGGACCGACGAACATCGCCTCGACGCTGCCGTCGCGGCGGTTGCGAACCCAGCCTTCGAGGCCGCGCGCGTTCGCATGTTCGTGAACCCAGGCGCGATAGCCGACGCCCTGCACGCGTCCGGTGATCGTAACGTGGCGGATCACATCGCTCACTTCTTCAGGCCGAGGAATTCGCCGCTGCGCGCCTTGGTCTCCGCCTCGCGCATCGCGCGGCTGGTCAGTTCGGAGGACGCAATGCCCTTGAGATTCCTTGGCGAGGTGCCTTCGCGCAGCGCCTTCAGCGTCTCGTAGACGGCCTGGGTCGCGGCCGCGAACGGCGCGTGGCCCTGCAACGCGATCCTGACGCGCTGGCTTGCCAGATAGTCCGGCGCGGTCATCTCCTCCGGTGCGCCGCCGAGCACGATCGGCAGCGTCGTCGCGGCCGACAGTGCCTCCAGCTCACCGCGCGATTTGATGCCGGTGAAGAACAAGCCATCGACGCCGACCGCCTCATAGGCCTTCGCGCGCGCGATCGCGTCGTCGAGGTTGGTGATCGAGACGGCGCCGGTCCGGCCGAGGATGACGAGCGACGGGTCGCTGCGGCCGTCGAGCGCGGCTTTCATCTTGCCGACGCCCTCCTCGCGCGAGATCAGTTGCGTCTTCGTCTCGCCGAACGGCTGCGGCAGCAGCGTGTCCTCGATCGTGAGGCCGGCGGCACCGGCGGCTTCCACCTCCTGGACCGTGCGGCGGACATTGAGCGCGTTGCCGTAGCCGTGGTCGGCATCGACCAGCACCGGCAGCGTCGATGCGCGCGACATCCGCCGGATCTGCTCGGCGAACTCGGTCAGTGTGATCAGCGCGATGTCGGGATCGCCGAGCACGGCGAGCGAGGCCACCGAGCCGCCGAACATGCCGAGCTCGAAGCCGAGGTCCTCTGCGATCCGGATCGAGGTCGCGTCATAGACCGAGCCCGGCCGAATGCAGCCTGATCCGGTGAGGATCGATCGCAGTGCTTCGCGGCGTCTGCGGAAGGCCATGGTGGTGTCTCCCTCCACGTCATTGCGAGAAGCGAAGCGACGAAGCAATCCATCTCTCATCATACGCATACGCGGTCGGATGGATTGCTTCGCTGCGCTCGCAAATGACGAGTTTATGCGAACTCCAGGATCAACGCATCGACCGCGAGCGTGGCGCCGGCGGCGGCGTGGATCTTCTTCACCGTGCCGTCGCGTTCGGCGCGCAGCACGTTCTGCATCTTCATGGCTTCGACCACCGCAAGCGTCTCGCCAGCCTTGACCTCCTGGCCTTCGGTCACCGCGATCGACACCACGAGCCCCGGCATCGGGCACAGCAGCTTCTTGCCGGTGTCGGCGGCCGAGACCACCGGCATCAGCCGCGCCGAGGTCGCCTCGGTCTCGGTGAAGACGTAGACCGGCACTTCAAAACCCTGATGCGCAAGGCGGAAGCCGTTGTTGATCGCGCGCACCTGCACGGCGACCAAATTGCCGTCGATGGTGCCCTGCCAGACCGGCTCGCCCGGCGCCCAGCTCGACACCAGATTGTGCGGATTGCCAGGCAGCCCGTCGGCGCCGACGAAGCGCACCGCGATGGCGTCATCCTCGCGCGCGACGTCGAGCGCGATCTCGGCCCGATCGAGCCACACCGCGCGGCGGCGCTCGCGCTGCACGACGCGGCCGCCCATCTGGCCGGAAATCTGCCGCTTGCGTTCGCCCAGCACATGGTCGATCGCGGCACCCACTGCTGCGAGCCGCCGCGCGATCTCGCCCTCGGGCGCGCGCGCCGAGAATCCCTTGGGGAATTCCTCGGCGATGAATCCGGTCGAGAGCCGGCCCTCGCGCCAGCGCGGATGGTTCATCAATGCCGAGAGGAACGGAATGTTGTGCCTGATGCCGTCGACATAGAAGGCGTCGAGCGCGGTCGCCTGCGCCTCGATCGCGGCGGCGCGCGACGGGGCGTGGGTGACGAGCTTGGCGATCATCGGATCGTAGTAGATCGAGATCTCGCCGCCTTCCTGGACGCCGGTGTCGTTACGAACAGTGATGCCGTCATGGCTGGCTTCGGCCGGCGGACGGTATTTGACCAGGCGGCCGATCGACGGCAGGAAGTTGCGGAACGGATCCTCGGCATAGACGCGGGACTCCACCGCCCAGCCGGTCAGCGTGACGTCCTTCTGCGCGATCGCGAGCTTCTCGCCGGCCGCGACGCGGATCATCTGCTCGACAAGGTCGACGCCGGTGATCAGTTCGGTGACGGGATGCTCGACCTGCAGGCGGGTGTTCATCTCCAGGAAGTAGAAGCTCTTGTCCTGGCCGGCGACGAACTCCACGGTGCCCGCCGAATCGTAGTTCACGGCATTGGCCAAAGCGACCGCCTGCTCGCCCATCTTGCGGCGGGTGGTCTCGTCGAGCAGCGGCGACGGCGCCTCCTCGATGACCTTCTGGTTACGGCGCTGGATCGAGCATTCGCGCTCGCCGAGGTAAATCACGTTGCCATGCTTGTCGCCGAGCACCTGGATCTCGATGTGCCGGGGATCGACGATGAACTTCTCGATGAAGACGCGGTCGTCGCCGAACGACGACTTCGCCTCGGCCTTGGCGAGGTTGAAGCCCTCGGCGACCTCGGCCTTGGAATGCGCGATGCGCATACCCTTGCCACCGCCGCCGGCGGAGGCCTTGATCATTACGGGATAGCCGATCTCGTCGGCGATCTGGACCGCGTGCTTGTCGTCCTCGATGACGCCGAGATGACCCGGCACGGTCGAGACTTTCGCCTTTGCGGCGGCCTTCTTGGATTCGATCTTGTCGCCCATCGCGGCGATCGCGCCGGGGTTCGGGCCGATGAAGACGACGCCGGCGGCTTCCAGCGCGCGCGGAAACGCCTCGCGCTCGGAAAGGAAGCCGTAGCCGGGATGCACCGCCTGCGCGCCGGTCTTGCGGCAGGCTTCGACGATCTTGTCGATCAATAGATAGCTCTCGGCCGCGGCGGGCGGGCCGATCAGCACGGCATCATCGGCCATCTCGACATGCAGCGCGTCGCGGTCGGCCTCGGAGTAGACGGCGACCGTCTCAATCCCCATACGGCGCGCAGTCTTGATGACCCGGCAGGCGATCTCGCCGCGGTTGGCGATCAGGATTCGTTTGAACATGCTCTTCTTGCTTGGGCTTTTTAGGACTTGGCAGGATTCCTCCCCGCGCAATCTGGCACGGGCGATTGGGCGTAACCACTCCGTGGTACAGCAAATTGCCCCGGAGGCAACGGTCTAATGCAAATCCGGCCCGGTGCCTGGCCAGGCCTTGGGTGGGCTTTTGCGGTAGCCTGAGGGGGACTTCAGCCCGAATAGGTCTTGAAGCGGCCGCGGGAATACGCCTTCGCAACGGCTTTCATCAGCTCGCTGACCTCATTTTCCAGAAACTCATTGGCCACGATCAGCGCCCGGATGGTCGCGCGCAGATTCCCGCCGCAGGCGGAAATGGCCTGATCGACAGCCGCTTCCAGCCCGTCATCGTCGTCAGATTCGGGCCGTGCAGACATCGTGAGGTATCCGGGATTCAGGTGGCACATCATGTTCCTATTTTGTTCTTATCGAGTCAATCGGATCTTTGCGCACGCCAGCACGCGAGACATTGCAGGGGATGTCGGCAATGACGTTCCATGATGAAACTCGGCCATGCCTGCATCCCTGCAACGGCGATGCCCGTCCGTTCTACGTCGCGGAACGCCGGTCGGGATGTGACTGCGCGCACGCACCGGTTCGCGAACAGTCCTTGGTTGGATCGTACCGGGCTGTGCTAGAAGTCCGGTTGCCCGCCAAAGATCTGAAGTGAGAAAATGCGGTTTCGAAATCCGGTCGTCACGACACTTCTCCTGACATGCCTGTTCGCGAGCCCCGTCCTGCCGGCGACCGCTGGCCCCGCGGTCACCGCGATCATCAAGGACGCCGGCACCGTTCAGCTCGGCAACACGACCTATCGACTCGACGGCATCGATGCGCCGGCGGTTGACCAGCTCTGTATCGACGAGCACGCCGATGTCTGGACCTGTGGAATGGAAGCGCGCGACCAGCTCTCCAAGCTGATCGGCGGCAAGCCTGTTCACTGCGACGATATCGGCGTCGACCCGACCTACAAGAAGCGCCGCCTCGGCGTCTGCAAGATCGAGGGCGACCCGACCAACCTCAGCCAGGTGCTGGTGCAGAAGGGATACGCCCTCAACGTCGAGACGTCGGCCACTGGCCGATTCAAGCCGGATGAAGCCACCGCCAGGGACAATCGCGCGGGGCTGTGGAAGGGCTGCTTCGTGGCGCCGCGCGATTTTCGTGCCGCCAGGAAGGACGGTGCCCTGCTCGGCAATGCCTGTCCGGCCAACCGCGACACACAGATCCGCGACGCGCTCTTCCCCGCAGACCTGCCGATGCCGGCAAGCTGCAACATCAAGGGCAAGTACGCCGTGCGCGCCCGCGTCACCGGCAATGTCGGCATCTATCATTTGCAGGCGTGCCGCAGTTACCCGGGCCTCAGCAATCCGGATCGCTGGTTCTGCTCCGAAGAGGATGCGCAGGCCGCCGGGTTCCGCAGGGCCTATAATTGCCGTCCGCCCAAGGGCAAGTGACCAGCAACTGAATGCGACAAAACAAGCTGGCAAAGCCGCCTCGTCCTGTGTGAGACTGCGCCAAGAGGTTGCCGGCGCGCATGACCCCACCCGATCGCTCTGATGTGCTTCCCGAAGCTGCGGCAGCAGAACGGCTGCGGCAGCACCTCGAGGAAATCGCGCGCGAACGCGATCGCGCGCATCGCGAGCTGCAGGAGCGCGAGGCCGAGCTGGCGCGGATCCAGCGCATTGCGCGGGTCGGCGGGCTTGAGATCGATTTCCGCGACGGCGTGCGCAACCGCCGCTCCCCCGAATATCTCCTGGTGCATGGACTACCCCCTGAGGAAGTCAACGAGACCTATGAGAACTGGGTCGCGCGCATCCACCCCGACGATCGCGAGCGAACCATCGAGCACCTGTTCGGCGTGCTGAAGGCCGGCGGCGAGGATTACACCGCCGAGTACCGCATCATCCGCCCGAGCGACGGCGAGAGCCGCTGGATTCGTGTCGTCGCCAAGATCGACCGCGATCGCAGCGGCCGCGCGCTGCGGCTGGTCGGCGCCGATCTCGACGTCACCGATCAGATGCTGGCGCAGGAAACCTTGCGGGAAAGCGAGGAACGCTTCCGCCTGATCGCCGACAGCGCGCCGGTCCCGATCTGGGTGACCAAGCTCGACCGCACCCGCTCCTTCGCCAATCAGGCCTATCTCGACTTCCTCGGACTGCCGTTCGAGGAAGCGATCGTGTTCGACTGGCGCAAGGCGCTGCATCCGGATGATCTACCGAAGATCCTGCAGGAGCAGATCACCGGCGAGCTCTCGCTGAAACCATTCGTGCTGGAGGCCCGTTATCGAAACGCTGCGGGCGACTGGCGCTGGCTGCGCTCGGAGTCGCAGCCGCGCTGGGACCCGAACGGCAAGCATATCGGCTTCATCGGCGTCGCCCACGACATCACCGCCGCCAAGCAGGCCGAGATCGAGCTGCGCAAGCTCAACGAGTCGCTGGAGCGACGCATCACCGAACGGACCGCGCAGCTCGAGTCCAGCGAGGCCCAGATGCGCGCGATCCTGGAAACCAGCCATCAACATCAGGGGCTGCTCAATCAGGACGGCGAGTTGCTCTACGCCAACCGGACCGCGCTGGCCGGCATTCGCGCTGACGCCGCTGATGTCGTAGGCAGGCTGTTCTGGGAAACGCCCTGGTTCAGCTCGACCGAAGGCGCGCCGGAAACGATCAAGAATGCGTTCGCCACCGCAATGCGCGGCGAGGACGTCAAGTCCGAATTGCCGCTGCGGCTGCCGATCGGCGACCGCCATTTCGACTTCGAGATGCGGCCGCTGCGCGACCAGCACGGCGCGATCGTCGGCGCGGTGCCGGAGGCCGTCGACATCACCGAACGGCGCCGCGGCGAGGAAGCGCTGCGGCAATCGCAGAAAATGGAAGCGGTCGGGCAGCTCACCGGGGGCGTCGCGCACGACTTCAACAATCTACTCACCATCATCCGCTCCGCGACCGATTTCCTGCGCCGCCGCGAGCTGCCCGATGAACGGCGCCGCCGCTACATCGACGCGATCGCCGAGACCGTCGAGCGTGCCTCCAAGCTGACCGCGCAGCTGCTGGCATTTGCGCGCCGGCAACCGCTCAACCCCGAAGTGTTCAACGTCGGCACCCAGGTCGACAGCGTGGTGCAGCTGATCCGCCCACTGGTCGGGGCACGGATCCACATCGAGGTCAGGATCGAGGATCCCGACTGCTTTGCGATCGCCGATATCGGCCAGTTCGAGACCGCGATGATCAATCTTGCGGTCAACGGCCGCGATGCCATGAACGGCGAGGGCCAGCTGACGATCGGCGTCAGGAAGGTCAAGCACATCCCTGCCCTGCGCGCGCAGGCCTCGCGCAGCGGCGATTTCGTCACGGTCTCGATCCAGGATACCGGCACCGGCATCTCTCCGGAAAATCTCGACGCGATCTTCGAACCGTTCTTCACGACCAAGGAGGTCGGCAAGGGAACCGGTCTCGGATTGAGCCAGGCGTTCGGCTTCGTCAAGCAATCCGATGGCGACATCGAGGTCACCTCTGCGCCCGGCCAGGGCGCGACCTTCACGATCTATCTGCCGCAGGCGATGCGCCCGGTGGACGTCAAGGTCGCAGCCAGCGCCGGCACCGAGCAGACCTCGATCGGCCGCGGCTATCGTGTCCTCGTGGTGGAGGACAACGACGATGTCGGCCAGTTCTCTACCGAGCTACTCGAGGATCTCGGCTATTCGGTCAAGCGCGCGGCGAATGCCAACACGGCGCTGTCGATCCTGTCCGAAAACGAGTTCGCCGCCGACCTCGTGTTCTCCGACGTGATCATGCCCGGCATGAACGGCGTCGAACTGGCCGGCATCATCCGCGATCGCTTTCCCGGCCTGCCGGTGGTGCTGACCAGCGGCTACAGCAACGTGCTCGCCGAAAACGCGCATAGCGGCTTCGAGCTGATCCAGAAACCCTATTCGGTCGAGGCGTTGTCGCGCACGCTCCGCAAGGCGATCGCCGAACAGCGCGCGATCGCCACCAAGCCCTGATCCGCAGCCGACCGCGCGCTATTCGATCACCACATGGGCGACGCCGAGCTGCAGGATGCCGAGCGCACGGGCCGCCGTGGTCGAGACGTCGATGATCCGTCCGCGAACGAACGGGCCGCGGTCGTTGACGCGGCAGCGGATCGATTTCCCGCGGTAGGACACGGTGACCATGCTGCCGAATGGCCGCTTGCGATGCGCGCAGGTCATCTCGCCGCTCCTGCCGATGCCATGATAGTAGGACGCAAGGCCACTCTCTGCGTTCGCCATGCACGAGGTAAACAGTAGCATGGCCGCGGACGTTATTGCGGTTTTCATTGATCGCCTGCCGGTCGAGCCCCGCAGGGGAACGCGGTCCCACGGTTTCGGTTCCGCGTCCGGCGTGCCGGCGGAGCGATTTTTGGGAACCATTTCTGCGGAAGCTGCCCACCCGCCCTGAACGACGGTGGCAGCGCTCAGGCTGCGTCCTCGACCCCTTCGGCCGCGAGCAGGGTCCGGACATCCTGCGCCGGGACCGGCCGGCTGAACAGATAGCCCTGCATCTGCGTGCAGCCGAGCATCTGCACGGTGTCGCGCTGCTGGTCGGTCTCGACGCCCTCGGCGGTCGTGATCATGTTGCGGTCGGCGGCGATCGACACCACCGCACGGATGATCGAGGCCGAGCCCGAGTTGCGGGTGACTTCCTTGACGAAGCTGCGGTCGATCTTGATCTTGTCGAACGGAAAGCGCTGCAGATATTGCAGCGACGAGTAGCCGGTGCCGAAATCGTCGAGCGCGATGTGGACGCCGAGCGCACGGAGCTGGCCGAGCGTGACCAGCGCCGCATCGTCATCTGCGATCAGCACCGCCTCGGTGATCTCGAGCTCGAGCCTGCGCGGATCGAGGCCGCTCTCGGCCAGCGCGCTCGCGACCTTCAGCGCCAGCGTTTCCGACTTGAACTGAATCGGCGAGACGTTGACCGCAAGGCGCACATGCGCCGGCCAGGCCGACGCCTCGATACAGGCGGTGCGCAACACCCACTGCCCGATCTCCTCGATCAGCCCGGTTTCCTCGGCGACCGGAATGAACTCCGCCGGCGGGATCATGCCGCGCACCGGATGGCGCCAGCGCAGCAACGCCTCGCAGCCGGTCACCTCGTCGCTGCGCAGGTCGACCAGCGGCTGGTAGTGCAATTCGAAGCCGCCCTCGGCCAGCGCGGTGCGCAGATCGGCCTCCAGCGCGCGGCGCAGATTGGCCTGCTTCTCCATCGCCGGATCGAAGAAGCGATAGGTCCTGCGGCCGGCGGCCTTGGCCGCGTACATGGCAAGGTCGGCGCATTTGAGCAGGCCGAACAGGTCGGAACCGTGGCGCGGCGCGATCGCGATCCCGATGCTGGCATCGCTCGACAGCCAATGACCGAGGCAGTCGAACGGCGTGCGCAGCGACTGATAGATGCGCGCCACCAGATCACTGACATCGTCATCCGAGGTGATGTCGCGCTGGACGATCGCAAACTCGTCGCCGCCGAGCCGCGCGATGAAGTCGTTCAATCCGACCGATTGACGCAGCTTCTCGGCGACGCGCCTCAGGAATTCATCACCGATCAGATGGCCGAGCGTATCGTTGATCCGCTTGAATTCGTCGATGTCGATGTAATGGATCGCGAACTCGCGGACCGTCGCCTTGCGCAACAATTCCTCGGCATGGCGCTGGAACAGCGTCCGGTTCGGCAGATTGGTCAGGGCATCGTAATGCGCGAGATATTCGATCTGCGCCTGCGCCCGCCGCCCGTCGGTGACATCCTCAAGCGTGGTGGCCCAGCCGCCGTCGGGCGCGCGCTTGTAGATCAGGCGGATGCTGCGGCCGTCTGGGGTTATGATCACGGAGTCCCGGATGTCGTCACCCCTCGGATTGGTGAAGCGGGCGCAGTATTCATCGACATCGCCGACGAATGAACCGATCGCCTGGCGATGCAGGATCAGGTCGCGCAGATGGCAGCCGGGCCTCACGATATCGGGGGACAGGCCGAACATGTCGATGTATCGCTGGTTGCAGATCACGAGCCGCGCCGAGGCATCGAACAGCAGGAGCCCCTGTGTCATGGTGTTGATCGCGGTGTCGAGGTGCTGGCTTTTCTCGGACAGCCGGCGCTGCGCGGCATCGTGCTGCCGCTGCAGCTGGCGGACGATCAGGAAGATCGTCATGACGACGATCAGCACCGCGAGCACCGCGGCGCAGAACTGCAGCTTGGTCTGGGCGCGCCAGTCCTCCAGCGCGCTGGAGGTTCTGGTGGTGGCAAGGATCATGATCGGAAAGTGCTGCAGCGATCTCACCGCGCCGACGTTCTCCTCGCCGTCGCCGCCGACGAACCGCCCCGACGTGTTGCCGCCGAGACCGATGACCTTGCGGAACAACGACTGGTCCGTGATGTTGCGGCCGACCACGTCGGCATCCTGCGGATAGCGCGCGATGATCGTGCCGTCGCGATGGATCATCGAGATGACCGTGTCGCCGTTCAACGCCAGCGAGGCCACGAAATCCTCGAAATGGCTGGGCTCGACGCCGCGGCTCGCAAAACCGATGATCTCGCCATTGCGCCCGGTAATCTTGCGCGCAAAGATCGTGGTCCAGTTGCCGGTCACCTTGCTCATCGCCGGCTCGACGATCACAGGCGACGTCGGCCGTCCCGAGGTGAACTCCTGGAAATAACGCCGGTCCGCGATGCTGATGTCGGGCACCGGCCACATCTCGGACGAGTTGATCAGCCATCCGTTGGCATTGAACAGATTAAGCCCGCCGACATGCGGCAGCGCCGCCAATCGCCTGCGCAGCATCTCATGCGCACTGAGCTGCGACATGTTCTTCTCGAACTGGTCGGCGGTCTCGACCTGTTCGGACCGCAGATAGTTCACGACGTCGTCGTGGATATGCTGGAGATCGCTGAGCTGCTGGTCGAAATGCCGCGACAGCAGCAGCGCGGTGTTGTTGAGCTCGCGTTCGGACATCTCCAGGGCACGCTCGCGAAACTGCAGCGCGAGATAGCCGGTGCCAAGCGTAATCGCAAGCACCAGCAGCGCGGCACTCAGGACGAGCCACTGAATGGCGCCGATCCTGGCGGCACGCAGCACACCCTTGATCGACAGCCGCCGGTGTTCCGGCATCATGCTGTTCGTTGAGACAACCGACATTTTCCTGCCCCTGCGCGTGCCCTTCTACGGGAACACAACCCAAGGGGTCGTTAGGAAAATCGGTTATCGGACAGTTAAGGTGAATGCGGAAGCGAACGCGATTTGCGCCAAGATCGTCAGGAGGCGACCACTCCAGGCGAGGACCCCGTCGTCTCCTTCAGGCTGCACTCGATCAACGCGCCTTCGACGGTGAATTTCGAAAATGGTGAGGACGGCGTCACGGCCTTGAGCGCAGCGAAGAATTGCGAGTCGCCCGGACTCTTCAGGAGAAACCGGATGTGGTTGGCCGACAGCGCGTCGCGCGACAGCCAGACGACGCCGGAGAACAGCGTCACAAGCATCTGCCCATAGTTGCTGATATCGGTGAGGCCGAGATCGTAAATCGGAGACACATTGACGTAACGCGCGCTGAGCGCCGGCGCCGAGTATCGGCTCATCAGGAGGCGCCGGACCTGGCAGACCGAATGAACCCGTTCTCCGTCGGTCAGGTGATACAGCCCCTGACTGTCGCCCTCCCTGGCGGTCAGCGCTTCAAAGGCGCTGATGCCGCCGAAAGTGGCAAAGTCCTCTCCGACGCCTTCAGCGTCCTTCTTCCATTGTGCCTTGATCTGGCGCCAGGACCGCTCAGGATCCTTGATTGGCAAAAGCCGCATGGTTAAGGGGCTGTTAGCACGGAGGGGAGTCTTCGCGGGATAATATGTCGCAGGCATTAAGCCTTTGCTTACAGCGGTAGCCGGTTGCGTCGGTGCGGTGGCTGGCCCGACGAAAGCGAAGCAGAATCCGGGGAGCTGTCACAACGGCTGGCGCTCTCCGGATTTCGCCTCGCTTCGTCCGGGCTACGACCCTCGCATTGGAGTTCGCGATCGCACCGAACTTGCGATCTGCAACGAACACCCATGCGCTTGATGGACAAACCCTTCGGGCGGCGACGCCTGGATGGATATTCCATCGCGAGCGTGCTCAGATATCAACATCGTGACGGCAGGAGTTGTACCTCGAAATGGATGCGCTGACGCTGTTCGGATTGTTCGCCGTGACGATGATGCTGGTCTGCTACGCGGCTGAAGATCGCAGCCCATGGTTCATCCTGGCCTTCGCGGTCTCGTGCGCACTGGGGTCGGCCTACGGCTTCCTGCAGGGCGCCTGGCCATTCGGCCTGGTCGAAGCGATCTGGGCCGTCGTCGCGTCGCGCCGCTGGCTGATGCGCCGAACCGCGGACCGCGTGTAACGTTATAGTATCCGCTGCCAATCTGTCGCGGACTTGAACTTGAATGCGCACGGTCGGGGCGCTAATTAGGGCCCATGGCCGCTTCGCGCACCAAGATTCAGTCGTCCACCCACGCATCGGGACCGCGCCGCTGGCGCAGCCTCCTTGCGGGTCTGATCTCACTCGCGCTGGTGCTGTCGTTCTTCCACGGCTGGACCTCCGACGGCGACGACGATGCAGCTCCGGCGATCTCGATCGCGCAGTCGATCAACGACACCGGCGGCAAGGCTCCCGCGCATCCAGCTTCGCTCCACGGCGATCATTGCCTGACGCACGTCGTCTCCGTCGTTCCGCAAGAGACGGCGTTCCCGATCGCCTATGCGCCGCACAGCTATGGCGACGCCAGCATTGCGCTGCCAGCGTCGGCCGAGCGTCTCTCTCCATTCAAACCACCCCGCGCCTAATCCGGTCGGCTTGACCGGCCGTGCGTCGCTGCCATCCGGCCGCGCGCACGCTTCCGCACAGATCGATGTCGCGACAGCGCAGGGCCACCGGCATGCGCTGCGAAGAGGCGCATATGAAACGGGTTGTTCTATTTTTCGCCGGCGTGGCCGCCGGCATCGCACTGGTCCTGATGGCGGCCGGAGGTACCGGCTGGCCGGTCAAGTTCCCGGTCACGACGCAGGAGACCGCGTCCGAAGCTCCATCGAAAGCCGAGGCCAAGCATGAGGCCACCGGACGTGTCGAGCTGAGCGAAGATCAGATTCGCGAGGCCGGCATCACGCTCGCGCAGGCCGGCGGCGGGATGCTGAAACGACATTTCCTCGCACCGGGCTCGCTGATCCCCGACGCCGACCATATCGGCCGCGTCTCGGTGCGCGTGCTCGCAACGGTCACGGAACTGCGCAAACGCCTCGGCGACGTCGTCGAGAAAGGGGAGATCGTCGCAGCGATCGAAAGCCGCGAGGTCGCCGACGCCAAGAGCGAATATCTTGCAGCGAGGCTCACCAACGATCTGCAGCAGACGCTCTACGCGCGGCAGAAGACGTTGGTCGAGACCCGCATCGTGTCGGAAAACGAATTCCTGCGCACGCGGCTGACCGCGAACGACGCGCAAATCAAGCTCGACGGCGCGCGACAGAAACTGTTTGCGCTGGGCCTGTCGGAAAGCGAGATCGCCGACCTGCCCAACCAGCCGCCGGAAAGCTTGCGAACCCAATTCCTGCGCGCGCCGATCAGCGGCCGGGTGTCCGAACGCCGCGTCGACGTCGGTGGACTGATCGGGCGCGAGGGCCAGGAAAGCGAGCTCTACGTCATCGTCAATCTCGACGACATCTGGGTTGATCTGGCGGTGTCGCCGGAGGACATCAGTGCCGTCCGCGAAGGCGTTTCGGTGAGGATCCGCGCCATCGGCAACGAGGCTGAAGCCAACGCCGGCGTGATCTTCGTCAGCCCCCTGCTCGATCGAGAGACCCGCAACGCCCGCGTGATCGCGACCATGCCCAACAAGGATCACCGCTGGAAGCCGGGCACCTTCGTCACCGCGGAGGTGCCGCTGTCAGGCGCGCCGTCAACCGTGATGGTCACGAAGAAGGCCATTCAAACCATCAAGGGGACGCCGACCGTGTTCGTGCGTGACGCCGACGGCTTCGAAGCGCGGTCAGTACGAACCGGCCGCGAGGACGACGATGATATCGAAATCATCTCAGGCCTCGCTGCCGGCGAGACCGTCGCCGTGCAGAACACCTTCACGCTGAAGGCCGAGGTCGAGAAGGACGAGGCGGAGCACGACCATGATTGAGCGCATCATCGGTCTTGCGATCCAGCGGCGCTGGGTCGTCGTCACCCTGGCGGCGATCCTGATGTTCCTCGGCGGCCTCGCGCTGACCAGGCTGCCGATCGACGCGGTGCCCGACATCACCAACAAGCAGGTGCAGATCAACACCGTGGCCCCGGCGCTGTCGCCGGCGGAAATCGAGAAGCAGATCACCTTCCCGATCGAAACTGCACTGGCGGGCGCACCGGGGCTGGAGAGCACGCGCTCGCTCTCCCGCAACGGCTTCTCGCAGATCACGGCGGTGTTCAGCGAAGCCACCGACATCTATTTCGCCCGCCAGCAGGTCGGCGAGCGCCTGACCGAAGTGCGCGCGCGCCTGCCGCAGGGTATCGAGCCGCGGATCGGGCCGACCTCGACCGGCCTCGGCGAAATCTACATGTGGACCGTCCATTACTCCGGCGAGAAGGTTCAGAGCGACGGCGCACCGGGCCTGCAAAGCGACGGCCGCTTCCTCACGGCGGACGGCCAGGTGCTGCAGACCGAAGTCGAGAAGGATGCCTATCTGCGCACGGTGCAGGACTGGATCATCAAGCCGCAGATCAAGATGGTGCCGGGCGTCGCCGGCGTCGATTCGATCGGTGGCTATCTCAAGCAGTATCAGGTCCAGCCCGATGCGGCGAAGCTGATCGCGCTCGGCCTGACCTTCGCCGACGTCGCCAAGGCGATCGAAACCAATAATGTCAGCCGTGGTGCGCGCTACATCGAGCGCAACGGCGAAGGCTTCGTGGTCCGCTCCGGCGGACGCCTGGAGAACATCGAGGAGTTGGGTGCCGTCGTCGTCACCACGCGTGGCGGTGTGCCGGTCCGGATCCGCGACCTCGCGACGCTCTCGATCGGCGGGGAGACGCGGACCGGCAGCGCCAGCGAAAACGGCCGCGAGGTCGTGGTCGGCACCGCGCTGATGCTGATCGGCGCCAACAGCCGCACCGTTTCGGCCGCGGTCGATGCCAAGCTGCGCGCGATCACGCCGTCCCTGCCGGCCGGCGTCAAGGTCGAGACGGTGCTGGATCGCACTCAGCTCGTCGATGCGACCATCGGCACCGTGGCGCGCAACCTCAGCGAAGGCGCCCTGCTCGTGATCGCGGTGCTGTTCGTGCTGCTCGGCAATTTCCGGGCGGCTCTGATCACCGCGCTGGTGATCCCGATTGCCATGCTGATGACCGCCATCGGCATGTGGCAGGGGCGCATCAGCGCCAATCTGATGAGCCTCGGCGCGCTTGATTTCGGCCTGATCGTCGACGGCGCCGTCATCATCACCGAAAACAGCCTGCGCCACCTCGCCGAGAGGCAGCATGCGCTCGGGCGCGTGTTGACGCGCGACGAACGGCTGGCGACGGTGCGGGTTTCCGCCGTGGAAATGGTGCAGCCGAGCCTCTACGGCCAGGCGATCATCCTGCTGGTCTATGTGCCGCTCCTCACCTTCACCGGCGTCGAAGGCAAGATGTTCGAGCCGATGGCACTGACCGTGATCCTCGCGCTCGCCGCGGCCTTCGTGCTGTCGCTGACGCTGGTGCCGGCGTTGATCGCGATCACCATTACCGGCCGCGTGCAGGAGAAGGAGAACTGGCTGGTGGCCGCCCTGAAGCGCTGGTACAGCCCGCTGCTGCGGCGCGCGGTTGCGACGCCGGTGCCGGTCATCGCGACGGCGGTCGTGCTGTTCGCCGCCGCCCTGTTCGGGTTCTTCCGCCTCGGCCAGGAGTTCATCCCCTCGCTCGACGAGAAGAACATCGCCATGCACGCGCTCAGAATTCCGAGCACGGCGCTGTCGCAGTCGCAGGCGATGCAGCTCTCGGTCGAGAAGGCCGTCAGCCGCTTCCCGCAAGTGGCGTTCGTCTTCTCCAAGACCGGCACCGCGGAGGTGGCGAGCGACCCGATGCCGCCGAACGCGTCCGACACCTTCATCATTCTGAAGCCGCGTGAGCAATGGCCGGATCCATCGCTGACCAAGGAGCAGTTGATCGAGGACATCTCGAAGGCGGTCGGCCGGCTGCCCGGCAACGTCTATGAGTTCACCCAGCCGATCCAGATGCGCTTCAACGAACTGCTCGCCGGCGTTCGCGGCGACATCGCGGTCAAGGTGTTCGGCGACGAGTTCGAACCGATGCAGAAGGCCGCCAACCAGATCGCTGCAGCGCTGCGCGGCGTCCGTGGCGCGACCGACGTCAAGGTCGAACAGGCGAGCGGCCTCCCGGTGCTCGAGATCAAGGTCGACAAGGCGGCGATCGCCCGGCGTGGCCTCAGTGTCTCCGAGGTCCATGACGTGATCGGCGCCGCGGTCGGCGGCCAGGATGCCGGTGTCGTCTACGAGGGTGATCGCAGCTTCGATATCGTGGTGCGATTGCCGGAGAGCGTGCGCTCCGATCTCGAAGCCTTGAGCAATCTGCCGGTCGCTCTGCCGAAGGCGACGCCGAGCTCGCCGGTACAGAGCCTGCCGCTCAACCGCGTCGCGCAATTCTCCTTCACCGAAGGGCCGAACCAGATCAGCCGCGAGAACGGCAAGCGCCGCATCGTGGTGACGGCCAATGTCCGCGGCCGCGATCTCGGCTCGGTGGTCGAGGAAGCACAGACGAGAGTCGCGCAATCGGTCAAGCTGCCGCCCGGTTACTGGATGACCTGGGGCGGCCAGTCCGAGAACCTCGCTGCGGCGCGCCAACGCTTGGCCGTCGTGGTGCCGGCCTGCTTTGCGATGATCTTCCTGCTGCTGCTGGCGGCGATGGGCTCGGCGCGCGATGCGCTGCTGGTGTTCAGCGCGGTGCCGCTGGCGCTGACCGGCGGCATCGCGGCGCTGTGGCTGCGCGGCATGCCGTTCTCGATCTCGGCGGCGGTCGGCTTCATCGCGCTGTCCGGCGTTGCGGTGCTGAACGGGCTGGTGATGCTGAGCTTCGTCAGGCAGTTGCGCGAGCAAGGCGTGCCGCTGCGGGAGGCGATCGAGCAAGGCGCCCTCACCCGCTTCCGCCCCGTGGTGATGACCGCGCTGGTGGCCTCGCTCGGTTTCGTGCCGATGGCCTTCGCCACCGGCACCGGCGCCGAGGTGCAGAAGCCGCTCGCCACCGTCGTGATCGGCGGCCTGATCAGCGCGACCCTGCTGACGCTCGCCGTGCTGCCCGCGCTCTATGCACGGTACGGGCATGCCGGCAGCGCTGCGCGCAATGAGAGAACCGCGATTCAGCCTGCGGAATGACGGCGTGTTGACCGGCAGTCCGCAGCAGAGACCTCGATGTTTTGACTGGGAGAATCCAACGTAACAATTCTGTCATATGGCAAAACTAAACGAAGACGGCGGCGATCTGTCGCGGGCATCATCAGGGGGAAGAACGAATGCGCCGAGCCATCACACTATTGTCCGCGAGCATGATCGCGCTTTCAGCCGGCGCCGCTGCGGCGCAGAACGCCAAGCCCCGCAACCTCATCCTGTTCGTCCCCGACGGCCTGCGCGGCGGCATCGTGACGCCGGACACAACGCCTGCGATGGCCGACATCCGCGACAAGGGCGTCCACTTCAAGAACTCGCATTCGCTGTTCCCGACCTTCACGATGGCGAACAGCTCGGCGCTCTCGACGGGTCACTATCTCGGCGACACCGGCACCTTCTCCAACACGATCTACA
>OFSF01000027.1_pt1 | contig 56623 bp, 41 predicted proteins | sample 1543271 | NCBI WGS metagenome assembly OFSF01 (sample SAMN07774227, study PRJEB24372) | wastewater metagenome | isolation source: Exp Tend VB 100WW | collected 2016-02
CAGCCACAAAATGCTCCAGGCAAGATGGAGCAACGACTTCCTTCTCACCGTCCTGGCCCATATGCGATAGCCCTACCCGCAAGGGGGAGGGAACCCTTCCGCCTCTGGCTCCCTTACAAGCGCGCCACGGCAACTTCCAAAACGAAGTCGGTACTCATAGCGCCACGTGTGCGTGACGGATCATGCGGCGGTCGAGACATGGTCTGCGCTGCTTGCGCCATAACGTGAGGTGAGCACGCTTGCCAGGCTCCCTCCCCCCTTGCGGGGGAGGGTTGGGGAGAGGGGTGGCCCCGGGCGAGATGTCGGTTGGAGCCTCGTGCAGCAACCATCACTCCGCAGCGGCAGGCGTCGCCTTGGCCGGCTCGAGCGCTGCGGCGATCGCGTCGTCGACGCGTTCGAGCCAGATGAATTCCAGCTTGGCCCGGGCGCCGGCGGGGATATCGTCGTAATCGCGCTTGTTGCGGGCAGGGAGCATGACGCGGGTGAGGCCCGCGGCCGCCGCGGCAACCACCTTCTCCTTGATGCCGCCGACCGGCAGCACCAGGCCTCGGAGCGAAATCTCGCCGGTCATCGCGGTGTCGCCGCGCACGGTGCGGTCGGTCAGCAGCGAGGTGAGGGCGGTGAACATCGCGACACCTGCGCTCGGGCCGTCCTTCGGCGTCGCGCCGGCGGGAACGTGGACGTGGATGTCGTTCTTCTCGAACACCGCAGGGTCGATACCGAGTTGGGCGGCGCGACTTTTCACCAGCGTCATCGCGGCCTGCACGCTCTCGCGCATCACGTCGCCGAGCTGGCCGGTGATCATCAGCGCGCCGCGGCCCGGCATGCGCGAGGCCTCGATGAACAGGATGTCGCCGCCGACCGGGGTCCAGGCGAGACCGGTGGCGACGCCCGGGATGCTGGTGCGCTGCGCGATCTCGTTCTCGAACCTGGGCTGTCCGAGCAGCGACACGATGTCCTTCGGCGCGATCGTGACGTGGCTGGTGCTGCCTTCGGCGATCTGCACCGCGACGTTGCGCAGCACCTTGCCGATCTCGCGCTCGAGATTACGGACGCCGGCCTCGCGGGTGTAGCTCTTGATGATCAGCCGCAGCGCGTCCGGATCGATCTCGACCTGTTCGGCCTTGATGCCGTTGGCCTCGAGCTGACGGCGCACCAGATAGCGCTTGGCGATTTCGAGCTTCTCGTCCTCGGTGTAGCCGGCGAGGCTGATCAGCTCCATGCGGTCGAGCAGCGGCCCGGGGACGCCGTCGAGCATGTTGGCGGTGGCGATGAAGACGACGCGCGACAGGTCGAACGGCACGCCGAGATAGTTGTCGCGGAAGGTGCCGTTCTGCTCGGGGTCGAGCACCTCCAGCATCGCGGCCGACGGATCGCCCTGGATGCCGCGGCCCATCTTGTCGATCTCGTCCAGCATCATCACGCAATTGCGCGCGCCGGCCTTCTTGATCGCCTGGATGATGTTGCCGGGCAGCGCGCCGATATAGGTGCGGCGATGGCCGCGGATCTCGGCCTCGTCATGCACGCCACCAAGGCTGACACGAACGAACGGCCGCGACATCGCTCGCGCGATCGATTGGCCGAGTGAGGTCTTGCCGACGCCGGGCGGTCCGAGAAAGCAGAGGATCGGCGCCTTGCCGCCGGGGGCGAGCTTGCGCACCGCGAGATATTCGATGATGCGGCTCTTGATCTTCTCGAGGCCATAATGGTCCTGGTCGAGGATCTTGCGCGCCTCGGCGATGTCGATCGGCTTCTCCTCCGGAATGCTCCAGGGCAGGTCGATCAGCCAGTCGAGATAGCTGCGCACCATGCCGGATTCGGCTGCCGCCTCCGGCATCCGCTCGTAGCGGCGCAATTCCTTCTGCGCCTGGCTCTCGGCTTCCGGCGGCATCTTGGCGTCCGCGATCGCCTTGGTCAGCTCGGCGACCTCGGCGGCCTTGCCGTCGCCCTCGCCGAGCTGGCGCTGGATCGTCGCCATCTGCTCGCGCAGGATCGCCTCGCGCTGCCGCTCGTCGAACACCGCCTTGGTCTTCTGCCCGATCTCCTGACTCAGCCTCAGCACCTCGATCCGCTCGGCGAGGTGGCGCGAGACCTTGTCCATCCGCGCCACGAGGTCGATGGTCTCGAGGATGTCCTGCTTCTCCGCCGGCTTGATGTCCATGTAGGAGGTCGCAAGGTCGGCGAGGGTTGCCGGCGAGGTCGTGCCCTGCAGCGCGGCGATCAATTCGGGCGGCGTTTGCGGCAGCAATTGCGCGGCCTCCAGCGCCTGGCGCTGCAGATTGAGGAAGCGCGCCTCGATCTCGGGCGAGGTCGTGGTGGGCTCGGGGATCTGCAGCACGCGCGCCGCGAGGAACGGCGTGCCGGGCAGATAGTCGAGCACGCGCATGCGCTGCACGCCCTGGCAGACCAGATGATGGCTGTCGTCGGCGCCGGTGATGTAGCGCACGATGTTGGCGACGGTGCCGACGCGGTAGAGCCCGTCCGGGCCGGGATCGTTGGTCTCGGGATCGCGCTGCAGCAGGATGCCGATCGGCCGCTGCTCGCGCACCGCCTGCTGGGCGGCGGCAATCGAGGTCGCACGCGCGATCGTGATCGGGAAGATGACGTCGGGAAACAGCACGGTGTTGCGGACGGGCACGATGATCAGCGCGTCGCTCGGGATCGGCGCGGAGCTCGCCGGGCTTGAAACGTCGGATGCAGCCATGGCGAAATCCTCTAGCTCGATTTTCCGAGCCGCAGGCCGACGCAGCCATGCGCGGCAAAGCGGCTGATGGTGTAGCGGCCGGTCGGCAGCGTGATGCGGCGCTCGAAGCGGCCTTGCGGCAGCTCGAGGCGCAGGATGCGGGCGTTACGGAGTTCAGGGGGCAAGGTGCGGCGGCCGGAGATCACCAGCGTGCCGCCGTCGAGCGCGGCCTCGACCTGGTCGGGATCGACCCCCGGCAGCGCGACCAGGATCAGGATCTCCTGCTCGGTCTCGATCACGTCCATCGGCGGTTCCCAGCTCGGCTCGCTGCCGCCCGCGCGGGGGTGCAAATTGAGGAAGCTCTGGTGCAACCGTTCGGCGCGGGCGAGCGCCTCGATCGCATCCGACAGCATCCAGTTGGTCTGGTCCTTGGGCCGCATCGGCACTCTCCACGTCGCATTGGCGGGCAACGTTACCGGTCTTGCCGCCGACCGTAAACCGGCCCTGCGCACGGCCGTTCGAGGGTAAAATTGTCCGAAATCTCGTGATTTGCGGCACGGCTGCACTGCGTCGGCGACATCTGGCCGTTTATGCCGTGCCTATGCGGCGCAACGACGGGTCCTCTCGAATTCCTACGGCCTTCCCAGCATCTTTGAGCTTGACGCGGTGCGCTCGCACGCGCCGCCAACAGGAAGGTGGGACATGACCTTGCTCCATTTACACGACGTCCGGCCGCAGAATTCGGCCGGCGCCATGCCGGTGACCCTGCGACGGGTCATGCGCCGGATCGGCGCGGCCTTCAGGACGGTTCATCGCGCGATCGCCGCCGCCAAGATCCATCGGTTGCGCAACGAGCTGTTGCTGCATCGTGGCCACGAGGGGTGGGCGCGAGCCCATCTCGATGTCGGTATGCCCGGCGGCGATGCCGAGCGCTATCCGCGGACGCCGGCCGTGCTCGGCGAGAAGTGGGACTACTGAAATGCGCACCGCATCATTCATCGCTGCCCCGCTGCGCAGCGCCGCGCAAGCGCTGTTCAAGTTTCTGGCCTGGATCGGCGAGGAGCCGATCAGCATCTATCGGCCCGAGGCGCATTACATGCGTGGCCCGGGGCCGGCCTGGCGGGCCAAGCATCTGCCGGGTCAGGTGGCCTCGCTGCGCCGCGTCAGGTGATCGAGCAGGTTCATCGGCAGCGGGAACACCACGGTTGAGGAGCGCTCGCCGGCAATGTCGTGGAGCGCGGCGAAATAGCGGAGCTGCATCGCCTGCGGCTCCTGGGCAAGGATCCGGCCGGCCTCGACCAGCTTCTCGGCCGCCTGCTGCTCGCCCATCGCATTGATCACCTTGGCGCGCCGCAGCCGTTCCGCCTCGGCCTGCTTGGCGATCGCCCGCACCATGGTCTCGTTGATGTCGATGTCCTTGATCTCGACTGCGGTGACCTTGATGCCCCAGACGTCGGTCTGCTTGTCGAGGGTCTCCTGGATGTCGGCGTTCAACTTGTCGCGTTCGGCGAGCATCTCGTCGAGCTCGTGCTTGCCGAGCACTGAGCGCAGCGTGGTCTGCGCCAGCTGGCTGGTTGCGGACATGTAATCGCTGACCTTGATGATGGCACGCTCGGGATCGACGATGCGGAAGTAGAGCACGGCATTGACCTTGACCGAGACGTTGTCGCGGGAAATCACGTCCTGCGGCGGCACCACCTGCACCATCACCCTGAGATCGACCTTCACGAGCTGCTGCACCACCGGAATCAGGATGATCAGCCCCGGGCCCTTCACCCCGGTGAAGCGGCCGAGCGTGACGATGACGCCGCGTTCGTATTCGCGCAGCACGCGCACCGCCTGGGTCAGGAAGATGATCACAAGCAGCGCGACCGCCCCATAGGTGAAATAATCAAGCATCATGCTGAACCTCCTTCGCCGGCGGCGGCCGGCGCACGCCGTACCACCAGCGTCAAATCGATGATGCTGGCGACCTCGACCGTCTCTCCCGCCTTGAATGTCTCGGTGCCGCGCGCTTGCCAGCGCTCACCATTGGTGAAGACGTGACCTGATGTCTCGGACCAGTCGAGAACCTCGGCCGATAGCCCGCGCATGGCCTGCGCGCCGGTCCGGACCGGGCCGTGGCGCGCGCGGCGCAGCGCCCCGAGCACGACGAGGATGAGCCCGGTGAACATCGCGGCGACGATACCGATCAGCGGCCATGACAGGGCATATCCGGGCGCCTCGATCCTGAACAGCATGGCGGCTCCCAGCACGAAGGCGACGATGCCGCCGAGGCCGATCACGACGGTCGGGTTGAAGGCCTCGATCGCGAGCAGCGCGATCCCGACCAACATCAGGCCGAAGCCGGCGTAGTTGATCGGCAGCATGTTGAGCGCGTAGAGGCCGACCAGCAGGCAGATCGTCCCGACCACCCCGGGCGCCACGGCACCGGGCGACATGAACTCGAAGATCAGCCCGTAGATGCCGACCATCAGCAGGACGAAGGCGATGTTGGGGTCGGTGATGACCGCGAGCGCGCGCGAAATCCAGCCGGGATCGATGGCCTCGATCACGGCTTCCTTGGTCGCCAGGGTATGCGTCTTGCCGTCGGCGAGCTCCACCGTCCGGCCATCGACCTGCCTGAGCAGGTCGGCCGGATCATGCGCGGTGAATTCGGTGACATGGGCCTGCAACGCAGCGTTGGTGGAGAGGGTGGCGGCATCGCGGACCGCCTTCTCGGCCCAGTCGGCGTTGCGGCCGCGCAGTTCGGCGAGGCTGCGGATGAACGCGACGGCGTCATTCGTCACCTTCGCCGTCATGGCATCTTTCGGCTCGGCCGAATTGTCCTTGTCCTTGCCACCCTTATCCGGGTTGCTGCCCGGCAGACCCGGCAACGGGCCGCCGATCTGCACCGGCGTCGCGGCGCCGATATTGGTGCCGGGCGCCATGGCCGCGAGATGGGTTGCATAGAGGATATAGGTCCCGGCGCTCGCGGCATGGGCGCCGGAGGGCGCAACATAGCCGATGACGGGAATAGGCGAGGCCAGTACGTCGGTGATGATCTCGCGCATGCTGGTGCTGAGACCGCCCGGCGTGTTCAGGCGCAGGATCACGACCTCGGCGTGACGCTCCGCTGCCTTCGCCAAGCCGTCCTTGACGTAGTTGGCCGATGCCGGCCCGATCGCGCCATCGATGGAAATGGTCAGGGCAACACGGTTGCCGTCCGCGGCCGCGCCGGGACCGATCCAGACAACCAGTGCGATCGCCATAACGAGAGCCGCCTTGAAGGTCTGCACGGCAAGCACTCCCTTGCCGTGGATATGGGGCGCGGTTCCGGAACCTCAATATGTCGCGGTGTCACGGGCGACGTTGCACGTGCCATTGTGCATTGCGATGACTTGCGTTGCGTCAGCGGGTCACTGCGCAGCTGCAAGATACTCGTCGGCAAGCGCAGCCATCGCCTGGGCGACCTCGGCCTTGTCGGCTGCCCCCAGTTGCACGATCGGCAGCCGCGTCGCCGGTTGCATGAACCCGAGCAGCGCCAGCGCGAATTTCAGGGCGGCAGGATGCTCGCGCTCCAGCAGGGTTGCGAGCGGCACCAGCCGCTGATGCAGCTCGCGCGCCTGATACAGCCGGCCGGCGCGGAAATGCCGGTAGGCGGCGCCATACAGATCGGGCGCGACGTTGGCCACGGTCGAGATGCAGCCGTCGCCACCGGCCGCGAGCCAGGCGAGCGATGAAATGTCGTCGCCGGTCAGCATCCGGAATCGCGCGGGCAGGCGTGAGCGCAGCCGTGCCAGGCGGGCAATGTCGGCGCTGCCGTCGCGCAATCCCGCAAACCGCGGCGATGCGGCGAGTTCGAGCAGCGTCTCGTCGGTGAGACCTTTGACCGTCCGTGACGGAACGTCGTGCAGGATGATGGGCAGTGTCGTGGCCGCGGCCACGGCGCGGAAGTGCGCCGCCATGCCGTGCGGCATCGGCTTGTTGTAATAGGGCACGACCGACATGATGGCGTCGGCGCCAGCCGCCTGCGCGGCTCGCGTGAACGTGACGGCGCGGTCCGTCGCGTTCGACCCGGCGCCGGCGATGATCCGGACCCGCTTGCGCGCGACACGGGCGGCGATGCTAACCAGCTGCGCGCGCTCCGCGGGCTCCAGCGTCGAGCTTTCGCCCGCGGTCTCGCCGACCACAAGCGCGGTCGCGCCGGCCGCGATCTGGCGCTCGCACAGCCGACCGAATGTATCGGCGTCGATCTCGTCGTGGAGGTCGAAGGGGGTCGGAAGATCGGGGATGAAGCCCGACAGCCATTCGGCCGAATCGGCGTTCGGTGCCCATCTCGATGCTGGTGTGAAGATCATGGGGCGGCTCACGCCACGCGGCTCGCGGGGATATCAGCGGTCTTGCCGCGCATATCGAGCTCGAACTCACGCGACAGCTCGATGATCATTTCGGGATGCTGGCCGTTCTCGAACAGCGCATATTTGACGGCCTGGGCGCGGTTGATGAACAGGCCGCCATAGAGGCCGTTCTGTTGCTGGGCGACCCACTGGCCGCGGTGGTTGCGGCCGATGAAGACGATGGTGGACGCTGCACTACACGAGGGAGGTTCGACGACTTTCACGTTGGTCAGTCCTTCAGTTCGAAGTCACGCGATCAATGTCTGTTGTGTCGGATATGAAATCGAGCGCGGCGGATGGCCGACTTCATAGGAGCGGCATAGGATTTGAAGGATGGGTTCAGAGGTGCTGGACGATACCGGTGCCGAGTGCGCATAGCGCGACATAGGCGGTCATCTCGTCCCAGTGGTTGAGGTTCGCGGCGAACGGCATCTCGCGCTTGAACAGCCCGGCGAGCGCGCAGATCAGCGCCGACATCCACAGCAGCGCGACGAGGCCCCGGCCGATGCCCGCGCCGGCGAACACGGCAAAGCCGATCATGATGGCAAGCCGGAAGCCGAACCGGACCATGACCTGGACCGACTGCAGCTGTTGAGGCAGTTGTTTGGTGTTCACGGTTGCGCCGTCATCAGCAGAAATTGTCGACGAGCAGCGGCGCGTAGCAGGAACGCGTGCCGCCGCGGGCTGTGGGCACGCTGGGCCGGCTATCGGGCCAGGAAATCCGCTGCGCCTCGACGAAGGCGCTGAGGATTGCGAGCGCGAGATCGGCATGATGGGTCTCGATTGACTGGTCGAGCCAGTCGGGCAGCTCGCGTTCGCGCGACAAGGCGCAGTGCCACTCGCCCTCGTCATAGACCAGGCGGCGAATCTGCCATTGCGGCAGTTCGAGGTCGAGCAGCGCGATCGCGGCGTCGGTCCAGGCGCCGGACTGGATCAGGCGCTCGACGCGCGAGGTCTTGCCGCTCTGTCCAACCGAGGGAAAGCGCCGGCAGGTCTGGCCGATGATGTCGGCCATGAATTCGGCGGACACCGCATAGGCGTCGCGCAGCCGGTCGCCGAGGTCGGTGGGGGCGTTTTGGGGTAGCACGGACATGGCGTCATCTCGTCTTGCGCGCGGTCCAAGGCATTGGGTTCAAAGCACTGGTTCAAGGCATTGGCCGCACGCCCAAAATGGCCGGATGGCTGTTTGAAAACGAGATGAGGCGAGGGGCGGAGATATAGGGATTCCATAAGGGGCAGTTGGACAGTCAGCACTCATCCTCGCTCGCGGCGCGGAGGCCGCGTCCGGATTGCTGATTCTCTGACCGTTCCGGGCTGGACCGCGCAAACGTCGCGCGACGTGAGCCCTCGCCACAGCCAGTCCGGCTGCCTGGACTTGCTGCCGCCCGGATCGGACCGAATTCCTACTGCGGCCGCGAACGCGCGCCGCAGCCGAGCGTCCTCAATTCGTGCAGCAAAATGCCGCAAGATGGCGTCTGCAGAATCGTTCTGCCGCAGAATGGCTGCGCAGAGTTCGGTGCTGCAACTGCGAAAGAAGCTAAAGCTGCTCTGTCGATCGAATTGGCCGCCGCGATCGATCTCATCGGCGATAGCCAGGAGGTGCAATCGATCTGCATCGTCCAGCGTGATCGCAAAGCGCAGTACCGCCAGCTGCCAGGTATGCAGCAACTGCGCGCGCCACTCGGCGGAGGCTTGTCGGTCCACTTGCGTCACCCACTCTGAAACGGTTGGTCGTGTCGGTGGTCGGGCTGACAATGGCAACAGAGCTGCCCAATTGCATTGAACGGAGACGAGACAACGAGCCGCAAGGTCAAGATAATGTCCATCGACCGGGCCGTCGACCTTGAACCCCGCGTGCGGCTGAACCTGAGGCGCCGAGCCGGTGCGCGGGCCCCTTATGTCGAATTGGCTCGCTGGTCAGCCGCCCGCGAGACAGGTCGGCCAACGACGATATAAGAACTCCATAAGAATGCGAGGCATCCCCGCGCCGGGCCTCGACTCAGGGCGCCACAGCGGCTCAAGCGGATCATGCACGGTTGGAGTGTGCCTTGCACTCCCTAACCTGCGCTGCGCGTTGGGTCCAAATCCTCGCCCTTTATAAGATTCATATAACGTCCCTATTCGCCTCATCTCGAAAACCTATGCGCTGGATGGCACGTGACATTCGCGTAGCAGGTAAGCGCAGAAGCAAGATCTGCGGTTGATCTGTCTCAACCTCGCTTTTCGGAATTCGGCGACGATTATCCGTGGATAATCCGGCGCAATAGGAGCATTCGATGATGGACATCCTCATGGCGGCGCTCGCGATCGGCTTCTTCGCGGCCGGCATCGGCTACGCCTACGCCTGCGAACGGCTGTAAGGGGAGGCTGCGATGATCTTCGATTACTCGCTCGCCGGCCTCGTCTCGCTCGGCCTGTTGTTCTACCTCACCTACGCATTGCTGCGGCCCGAACGCTTCTAGACGGCCGGCAATGTTCGCACTTTGCAAGATTCTGTTAGCCGACGCGGCGCTGACCGGGCTGTTGCTCGGCGTGTTCGCGTCGCTGCTGAGCTTCGCACCCATTCGAAAGGTTTGACGCAATGACCGTCATCGGCTGGATTCAAATTATTCTGTTCTGCGCGATCGTTGCCGCGCTGGTCAAGCCGCTCGGCTGGTACATGACCCGCGTGTTCAATGGCGAGGCCACCTTCCTCTCGCCCGTGCTGCGCCCGGTCGAGCGGGGAATCTACTGGGTCGGCGGCGTCGACGAGCGGCGCGAGCAGCATTGGCTGACCTACACGGTCGCCATGCTGCTGTTCCATGTCGGCGGCTTCGCGCTCATCTACGGGCTGATGCGGTTGCAGGCATTTCTGCCGTTCAACCCGGCCGGACAGACCGCGGTTGCCGAGGATCTCTCCTTCAACACGGCGATCTCCTTCATCACCAACACCAACTGGCAGAACTACGGCGGCGAGAGCACGCTGTCCTATCTGGTCCAGATGCTGGGCCTCACTCACCAGAACTTCCTGTCGGCGGCGACCGGCATCGCGCTCGCGATGGCGCTGATCCGCGGCTTCACCCGTTCGTCGATGCGCACGGTCGGCAATTTCTGGGTCGACGTCACGCGCTGTACGCTTTACGTGCTGCTGCCGATCTGCATCGTTTACACGCTGTTCCTGGTCTGGCAGGGCATGCCGCAGACGCTCGGGGCCTATGTCGATGCCACCACGCTTGAGGGCGGCAAGCAGACCATCGCGCTCGGACCGGTCGCCTCGCAGGTCGCGATCAAGATGCTCGGCACCAATGGCGGCGGCTTCTTCAATGCCAACGCCGCGCATCCGTTCGAGAATCCGACCGCGCTGTCGAACCTCGTGCAGATGATTTCGATCTTCGCGCTCGGCGCGGCGCTGACCAACGTGTTCGGCCGCATGGTCGGCAACGAACGCCAGGGCTGGGCGATCTTCGCCGTGATGGGCGTGCTGTTCGTCGCCGGCGTCGCCGTCACCTATTGGGCGGAAGCCAACGGCACCTCGCTCCTGCAGGCATACGGCCTGACCGGCGGCAACATGGAGGGCAAGGAGGTCCGCTTCGGCATCGTCGCGTCGTCGCTGTTCGCGGTCGTCACCACCGCCGCGTCCTGCGGCGCGGTCAACGCCATGCATGACAGCTTCACCGCGCTCGGCGGCATGATCCCGCTGATCAATATGCAGCTCGGCGAGATCATCATCGGCGGTGTCGGTGCCGGGCTCTATGGCATGCTCATCTTCGTGATCATCTCGATCTTCGTCGCCGGCCTGATGGTCGGTCGCACGCCGGAGTATGTCGGCAAGAAGATCGAGGCGCGCGAAGTCAAGATGGCGATGCTCGCGATCCTGGTGTTGCCGCTGATGTATCTCGGCTGGACCGCGGTCGGTGTGGTGCTGCCGTCGGCGGTGGCCTCGATGGCGAATGCCGGTCCGCACGGCTTCACTGAGGTGCTCTATGCCTATACTTCGGCGACTGGCAACAATGGCTCGGCCTTCGCGGGCCTCACCGGCAACACCTTCTTCTACAACCTGACGCTCGCCTGCGCGATGTTCGTCGGCCGTTTCTTCATGATCGTGCCGGCGATGGCGATCGCAGGATCGCTCGCTGAAAAGAAGTCGCATCCGCCGTCTGCCGGGACGTTCCCGACCACGGGCGGGCTGTTCGTCGGGCTCGTCGTCGGCGTCATCCTGATCATCGGCGGCCTGACCTTCTTCCCGGCGCTGGCACTCGGACCGATCGTCGAGCACCTCGCCATGAACGCCAACACCTTGTTCTGATCGAATTTGACCGGAGTCACATCCATGGAAACCGCAAAATTGCAGAAGCAGGCGTCGACCATGCTCGACCCTAAGATCCTGATGCCTGCGATCACCTCGGCCTTCGTCAAGCTCGATCCCCGGCTGATGGCCAAGAACCCGGTCATGTTCGTGGTCGAGATCGTCGCCGCGCTGACCACTGTGATCTTCGTCCGCGATCTGCTCACCGGTGGGGCCAGCCTTGGCTTCACCTTCCAGATCATCCTCTGGCTCTGGTTCACGGTGCTGTTCGCCAACTTCGCCGAGGCCGTCGCCGAGGGCCGCGGCAAGGCGCAGGCGGAATCGCTGCGCAAGACCCGCACCGAGAGCCAGGCCAAGCTGCTGACCGGAACGGACCGGACCTTCCGGCTGGTGCCGGGCACCTCGCTGAAGGTCGGCGACATCGTGCTGGTCGAGGCCGGCGACAACATCCCGTCCGACGGCGAGGTGATCGAAGGCGTCGCCTCGGTCAACGAGGCTGCGATCACAGGCGAATCCGCGCCCGTGATCCGGGAATCCGGCGGCGACCGTTCGGCGGTCACGGGCGGCACCCAGGTGCTGTCGGACTGGATCCGCGTCCGCATCACCGCGGCGCAGGGCTCGACCTTCATCGATCGCATGATCAAGCTGGTGGAAGGCGCCGAGCGGCAGAAGACTCCGAACGAGATCGCGCTCAACATCCTTCTGGCCGGCCTCACCATCATCTTCGTGTTCGCGACGGTGACGATTCCGAGCTATGCGGCCTATGCCGGCGGCTCGATCTCGGTCGTGGTGCTGGTGGCGCTGTTCGTCACCCTGATCCCGACCACGATCGGCGCGCTGCTGTCGGCGATCGGCATCGCCGGCATGGACCGCCTGGTGCGCTTCAACGTGCTGGCGATGTCCGGTCGCGCGGTGGAAGCCGCCGGTGACGTCGATACGCTGCTGCTGGACAAGACCGGCACCATCACGCTCGGCAATCGCCAGGCCACCGCATTCCGTCCGATCCGCGGCGTCTCCGAGCAGGATCTTGCCGACGCGGCGCAGCTCGCCTCGCTCGCCGACGAGACACCGGAAGGTCGTTCGATCGTGGTGCTGGCCAAGGAGAAGTACGGCATCCGCGGCCGCGACATGCATGAGCTGGCCGCGACCTTCGTGCCGTTCACCGCGCAGACCCGCATGAGCGGTATCGACGCCGGTACGTCGTCGGTCCGCAAGGGCGCGGTGGACGCCATCCTCGCCTATGTCGACGGCGGCGAGCCCCGCACCGTCGCCTCGGGCAATACCATCCGCTCGGTGGCGGCAACGACAAGTGCCGAAGCCCGCGAGATCCAGGCGATCGCCGACGAGATCGCCAAGGCCGGCGGGACGCCGCTGGCGGTGGCCAAGGACGGCAAGCTGCTCGGCGTCGTGCACCTGAAGGACATCGTGAAGGGCGGTATCCGCGAGCGCTTCGCCGAACTGCGCCGCATGGGTATCCGCACCGTGATGATCACCGGCGACAACCCGATGACCGCGGCCGCGATCGCGGCCGAGGCGGGCGTCGACGATTTCCTGGCGCAGGCAACCCCTGAGGACAAGCTCAAGCTGATCCGCGACGAGCAGTCCAAGGGCAAGCTGGTCGCGATGTGCGGCGACGGCACCAACGATGCGCCGGCACTGGCGCAGGCCGACGTCGGCGTCGCCATGAACACCGGCACCCAGGCGGCCCGCGAGGCCGGCAACATGGTCGATCTCGACTCCAACCCGACCAAGCTGATCGAGGTGGTCGAGATCGGCAAGCAGCTCCTGATGACCCGCGGTGCGCTGACCACGTTCTCGATCGCCAACGACGTCGCGAAGTATTTTGCCATCATTCCGGCGATGTTCCTCGCGTTCTACCCGCAGCTCCAGGTGCTCAACGTCATGCACCTGGCCAGCCCGCAGAGCGCGATCCTGTCGGCGATCATCTTCAACGCGCTGATCATCATCGCGCTGATCCCGCTGGCGCTGAAGGGCGTCAAGTATCGCGCGGTCGGCGCCGGCGCGTTGCTCCGCCGCAACCTGATGATCTATGGCCTGGGTGGCATCATCATTCCGTTCATCGGCATCAAGGCGATCGACCTCGTCGTCGCCGCCCTGGGCCTGGCTTAACAGTGTAGCCGTCATGGCGAGGAGCGAGGCGACGAAGCAATCCATCTATCCGTTATGCCGAACAATGGATTGCTTCGCTTCGCTCGCAATGACGAGAGAGATTTAGGAGACTTATCATGCTCAGAGAAATTCGCCCCGCCATCCTGGTGCTGGTCCTTCTGACCGCGATCACGGGCCTTGCCTATCCGCTCGCCATGACGGCGATCGCCGGCGTCATCTTTCCGAAGCAGGCGCAAGGCAGCCTGATCGAGAAGGACGGCAAGGTGATCGGCTCCGCCCTGATCGGACAGGAGTTCAAGGAGGACAAATACTTCCATGGCCGGCCGTCGGCGACGGTCGCGCCCGATCCGAACGATTCCTCCAAAACGGTGCCGGCGCCCTACAATGCGGCCAATTCCGGCGGCTCCAATCTTGGCCCGACCAGCAAGGCGCTGAACGACCGGGTGAAGGAGGACGTCGAGAAGCTGAAGGCGGAGAACCCGCCGGCCTCCGTGCCGGTCGATCTCGTGACCACGTCGGGCAGCGGGCTCGATCCCGACATCTCGCCCGACGCCGCACTGTTCCAGGTGCCGCGGGTCGCCAAGGCGCGCAGCATTTCCGAGGACGCGGTGCGCCAGCTGGTGACGCAGTATACGCAGGGCCGCCTCGCCGGCGTGATCGGAGAGCCCCGCGTTAACGTTCTCGCGCTCAACCTGGCGCTCGACGCGGTAAAGGCGAAATAGGGGAGTAGGCTGACTCTCTCGGGATGACTATATTGCGGTATGGCCAATCAGCGCCGCGACCCTGAAAAACGACCCTCGCCGGATGCGCTGCTGGAAGCGGCGCGCCGGGAGACCGATCGTTCGGGACGGTTGAAGATCTTTGTCGGGGCCGCTCCCGGCGTGGGCAAGACCTACGAGATGCTGCAAAACGCCCACGCCCGCCTCAAGGCGGGCGTCGACGTCGTGGTCGGCGTCGTCGAAACCCACGGGCGGGCGGAAACCGAGGCGCTGCTGAAGGGCCTCGAGGTGATCCCGCGGAAGCGGCTAAGCTACCGCGACCAGACCCTCGAGGAGATGGACCTCGACGCCCTGATCGCGCGGCGGCCGAAGCTCGCGCTGGTCGACGAGCTCGCCCACACCAATGCGCCCGGCAGCCGACATCCGAAGCGCTATCTCGACGTCGAGGAGTTGCTGTCGCACGGTATCGACGTCTTCACCGCCGTCAACATCCAGCATATCGAAAGCCTCAACGACGTGGTCGCGCAGATCACCCACGTCCGGGTGCGCGAGACCGTGCCGGATTCGGTGTTTGATCGCGCCGATGCCATCGAGCTGATCGACCTCACGCCTGATGACCTGATCCAGCGGCTGAAGGAGGGCAAGGTCTATGTGCCCAAGCAGGCCGAGCGCGCGCTGGAGCACTATTTCTCGCCCGGCAACCTGACCGCGCTGCGCGAGCTGGCGTTGCGCCGCACCGCCGAGCGGGTCGACGAGCAGCTGCTGACCCACATGCAGGCCAACGCCATCGCCGGTCCCTGGGCCGCCGGCGAGCGCATCCTGGTTTGCGTGAGCGAGGACCCGCGCGCCGCCGGCCTCGTGCGCTATACCAAGCGCCTGGCCGACCGGCTGCATGCGCAATGGACCGCCGTCAGCATCGAGACGCGGCGCAGCCTGCAACTGAGCGACGAGCAGCGCGACCGGCTGGCCGATACGATGCGGCTTGCGGAATCGCTCGGCGGCGAGGCATTGACGCTTCCCGGCGTCGGCCGCCGCATCGCCGACGACGTCATCAGTTTCGCCCAGGCCAACAACGTCACCCAGATCATCATCGGCAAGTCGACCCGCTCGCTCTGGTTCGAGATGACGCGCGGTTCCGTCGTGCACGATCTGGTGCGGCGCGCCGGAAATATCAGCGTCAACGTCATCGCCGGCGACGAGCTGCCCGTTGCCAAGGCAGAGGTGCATACTGCGGCGCGCGCCGAGCCGCTCAATCCGCGCCCCTATCTGTGGTCGCTCGGCGTCGTCGCCGCCGGCCTTGCGGTTGCTGAGCTGATCCAGCGCTGGCTGGGCATCGAGAACGTCGATCTGGTGTTCATCACCGCGGTGGTGGCGGTCGCGGTCCGCTACGGTCTGTGGCCGTCGCTGCTTGCGAGCGTGGCGGCCTCGCTGAGCTACAATTTCTTCTTCCTGCCGCCGATCTACACTTTCACCATCACCGACCCGACCAATATCGCGGCGTTCTTCTTCTTCATGCTGGTGGCATTGCTCGTCTCCAATGTCGCCGCGCGCGTACGTACCCAGGCCGACACCGCAATCGGGCGGGTTCGGACCACCGAATCGCTCTATGCGTTCAGCCGCAAGCTGGCGGGCACCGCGACGCTGGACGACGTGCTGTGGGCGACTGCCTACCAGATCGCACTGATGCTGCGGGTGCGCGTGGTGCTGCTGTTGCCCGATGACGGCGTGCTGACGGTGAAAGCGGGCTATCCGCCGGAGGACCAGCTCGACCAGGCCGACCTGGCTGCGGCGAACTGGGCCTGGGCCAATGATCGCCCGGCCGGCCGCGGCTCGGATACATTGCCCGGCGCCAAGCGGCTGTTCCTGCCGATGCGCACCGGACGCGGCCCGATCGGCGTGATCGGCATCGACGACGACCGCAGCGGGCCGCTGCTGACGCCCGACCAGCGCCGCCTGCTCGACGCACTTGTCGACCAGGGCGCGCTCGCGATCGAGCGTGTGCTGCTGGTCGAGGACATGGACCGGGTCAAGCGCACGATCGAGTCCGATCGCCTGCGCGGGGCGCTGCTGACCTCGATCTCGCACGACCTCAAGACACCGCTTGCCTCGGTGCTCGGCTCAGCCTCGACGTTGCGCGACCTCGGATCGAACCTGACGGAGGCGCAAAAGCATGACCTGCTGGCGACCGTGATCGACGAGTCCGAACGGCTCAACCGCTTCATCGCCAATCTGCTCGACATGACCAAGCTCGAATCCGGCGCGGTCGTGCCGAACACCGCGCGGCACAATGTCGACGAGATCGTCGGCAGCGCGCTGCGCAGGGCGGCCAAGATCCTGGTGCATCACAAGGTGTCGCTGGAGCTCGCGGCCGATCTGCCGATGGTGGAGCTCGACGCGGTGCTGTTCGAGCAGGTGCTGTTCAACCTGTTCGACAACGCAGCCAAGTACGCCCCCGTCGGCACCACGATCTCGGTCCGCGGCGCGCGCGACCGCGAGACGATCGCGCTGCAGATCATGGACGAAGGCAACGGCATTCCCGCTGACGAGCTCGACAGCGTGTTCGACAAGTTCTATCGCGCCGAGAAGGGCGACCATGTCCGCCCCGGCACCGGCCTTGGGCTGGCGATCTCGCGCGGCTTCGTCGAGGCGATGCGCGGCACGATCTCGGCAGCCAACCGCTCCGACCGGACCGGCGCCGTCATCACCATCCGCCTGCCGATCCCCGCCGACACCAACGCGCTGGACACTGCTGCATGAACGCAACGCCGATCAAGGTCCTGGTCATCGACGACGAGCCGCCGATCCGCAAGCTGCTGCGAATGGGGCTGAGCACGCAGGGCTATGACATCCTCGAAGCGTCCAACGGCAAGAATGCACTGGAGATGCTGGCTGAAGGACCGGCGCTGATCATCCTCGATCTCGGCTTGCCCGACATCCAGGGTCACGACCTGCTGCGCATGATCCGCGGCCGCAACGAGAACGTGCCGATCGTGGTGCTGTCGAGCCGCGGCGACGAGGCCGGAAAAGTGCAGGCGCTCGATCTCGGCGCCGACGATTATCTGACCAAGCCGTTCGGCATGGATGAATTGCTGGCGCGGCTGCGCGCGGCGCTGCGCCACCAGCTGCAGGTGCAGGGCGAGCGGCCGGTGTTCCGCTCCGGCGATCTCTCAGTCGACCTGGTGCGGCGGATCGTCAAGGTCGGCGACCGCGAGATCAAGCTGTCGCCGAAGGAATATGACCTGCTGCGCGTGCTGGTGCAGCACGCCGGCAAGGTGCTGACCCACCGCTTCCTCTTGAAGGAATTGTGGGACGAATTGACCGACGCGCAATATCTGCGGGTCTATGTCCGGCAGCTGCGCCAGAAGATCGAGGCCGATCCCGAGCGTCCGCAATTCGTGCTGACCGAGACCGGCATCGGCTATCGGCTGCGCGCGGGCGACTAGCTTCGGAACCTTCGCTCCGATCGAGGCTTGTTCTCCCTTATCGGGAGAGAAGCCATGGCAAGAAAATACTCGCGGAAGGCGTCTGATGATGTCGAGCGTGTGATGAAGAAGCGCAAGGCCGGGACGCTGCGCAGCGGCCGCTCCAAGAAGAAGGTGACGAGCCGCAAGCAGGCGATCGCGATCGGCCTCTCGGAAGCGCGTGCCGAGGGCAAGAGGGTGCCGAAGAAGGCGTCCAAGAAGACCGCCAAGACGCGGAAGACGGCCAAGAAGCGCAAGGTCGCGAAGAAACGGTAGAGATAGCCGACCCGTCCAGCCGTCATTGCGAGGAGCAAAGCGACGAAGCAATCCATCTTTCCGCACGCGCGGAGAAATAGATTGCTTCGCTTCGTTCGCAGTGACGGGGAGGGAGTTCAGCCCGCCTTCCGCCGCCGCGCGCTCGAGCGATGCGCCTTCTTCGCCGCACGGCGGTGCGACGTCGGACGTCTTGGGCTCGAGGCCTGTCGCAGCGTGCCACCCTTGCGGTCCTTCAGGCTCTGCTTCAAGGCGTCCATCAGGCTCACCACATTGCTCTGCTTTTCCTCGCGCTCGGCGGCCTTGATCGGCTTGCCGGCTGCCTTGCGGCGGACCAGGGCTTTGAGCGCGGCCTCGTATTCGTCCTTGAATTTCGACGGGTCGAAATGTGCGGCCTTGCTGTCGAGGATGTGGCCGGCGAGCTCGATCATGTCCTTGGTCACCTTCGGGCTCTTGATATCGTCGAAATAGTCGTCGGCGTCGCGCACCTCATAGGGGTAACGCAGGGTGGTGCCGAGCATGCCCTTGTCGAGCGGCTCGATCGCGATCACGTGCTCGCGGTTGGTCAGCACGATCCGCGCCAGCGCGACGCGGTCCTGGTCCTTCATGGCGTCGCGGATCACCGCGAATGCGTCGATGCCGGCCTTGCCGTCGGGCCTGATGTAATAGGGGTGGTCGAGATAGCGCTTGTCGATCTCGCTCTCGGGCACGAAAGCGTCGATATCGATGGTGTGATTGCTCTCGATCTGGACCGCCTCGAGCTCGTCCTTCTCGATCTCGACATATTTGCCCTTGCTCACCTCGTAGCCGCGGCCCTTCTGGTCGCCCTCGACGATGTCGCCGGTTTCGGTATCGACCATCTGTTGCTTCAGCCGGTTGCCGGTCTCCCGGTTGATCATGTGGAAGCGGGTTTTCTCGACCGTGGTCGAGGCCGGATAGAGCGCCACAGGGCATGACACCAGCGAGAGCTTGAGCGTGCCTTTCCAGTAGGCGCGGGGAGCGGCCATGATCGTCTCCAAACAGCTTGAGTTTGGAACTTGAACGGATACCGTAGGTTTTGGTTCCTGACGGCCGCACTGGGGCGGCGGCCGCCGTTTGCGCCGAGGCCTGCACGTGTCGCTGAGAAACCTCACCACCTATCGCAAGAAGCGCGACTTCGAGAAGACCAGCGAGCCGTCGGGCGACGTCAAGGTCGCGCCCAGCAGGCAACGGCGCTTCGTGATCCAGAAGCACGATGCGACGCGGCTGCATTATGATTTCAGGCTGGAGTTCGACGGCGTCTTCAAGTCCTGGGCGGTGACGCGCGGGCCCTCGCTCGATCCGCATGACAAGCGGCTCGCGGTCGAGGTCGAGGATCATCCGCTCGACTATGGCGATTTCGAAGGCACGATTCCCGAAGGCCAGTATGGTGGCGGCACCGTGCAGCTGTGGGATCGCGGCACCTGGGAATCCGACGATCCCGAGCGCGGCTTCAAGAAGGGTGATCTGAAGTTCACGCTGCATGGCGACAAGTTGCATGGCAGCTGGGTGCTGGTGCGGATGAAGAACGACCGTTTCGGCGGCAAGCGCACCAACTGGCTCTTGATCAAGCACCGCGACGAGTATGCCGTGGACGGCAATGGCGAAGCGATCCTCGATGAGGACCGCTCGGTCGCCTCCGGCCGCTCGATGGCCGAGATCGCAGCCGGCAAGGGCCGCGCGCCGAAGCCGTTCATGCTGGCCAAGGGAAATGGGAAGGGAAACGGCAAGGCCAAGCCGACCATCAAGGCGGACGCGGTCTGGCATTCCAATCACGGCATGACCGCGGATTCGCGCGCCAAGACCAAGGCGCCGGCGCCCAAGGGAAAATTGAAGGCGCCGTTGAAGCAGCCGCCGCAGGCGAAATCGAAGCAGGTGGCAGATATGCCGGACTTCGTCGCGCCGCAACTCTGCGCCGCAGTCGAGAGTCCGCCGAATGCTGCGGGCTGGTGCCACGAGATCAAGTTCGACGGCTACCGCGTGCAGCTGCGGATCGCGGATGGCGAGGCCGTCCTGAAGACCCGCAAGGGACTCGACTGGTCCGACAAGTTCGGCGCGATCGTGAAGGAGGCCGGCAAACTGCCGGATGCCCTGATCGACGGCGAGATCGTCGCGCTCGATGCGAAGGGCATACCGCATTTTTCGGCGTTGCAGGCGGCGCTCTCCGACGGCAAGACCGATCAACTGATCTTCTACGCGTTCGACCTGCTGTTTGCCGGCCACGAGGATCTGCGCCCGCTGCCGCTCACGGAGCGTAAGGCGCGGCTCAAGGCGATGCTCGCGGCGCGCAAGGGCAAATACCCTCTGGTCCGCTATGTCGAGCATTTCGAGGAGCGCGGCGACGCCGTGCTGGAGTCAGCGCGCAAGCTCGGGCTGGAAGGCATCGTCTCCAAGCGGCTCGACGGCGCCTATCGCTCCGGCCGCTCCGACGACTGGACCAAGGCAAAGATCCGCGCCGGCCACGAGGTGGTGATCGGCGGCTGGAAGACCACCAACGGCAAATTCCGCTCGCTGATGGCGGGCGTTTATCGCGACGATCATCTCGCCTTCGTCGGCATCGTCGGCACCGGCTTCGGGCAGGACACGGTTCGCCGCATCATGCCGGCGCTGAACGCCGCAGCATCGGACACCAGCCCGTTCGGCGGTAAGGACGCGCCGAAGAAGACCCGCGACGTGCACTGGCTGAAGCCGGAGCTGGTCGCCGAGATCGAGTTCGCCGGCTGGACCGACGCCGGCAATATCCGCCAGGCCGCGTTCAAGGGCCTGCGCCAGGACAAGCCGGCGCATGAGGTCGAGGCCGAACGGCCGGTCGTAACCAGAGCGGTGAAGCCGATGGCGAAAGGGAAATCATCCGGTACGGTGATGGGCGTCGCGATCTCCCACCCGGACAAGGCGCTCTGGCCCGACGCCGGCGACGGCGCGCCGGTGACGAAGCTCGACCTCGCCAATTATTTCGAGGCGGTCGGCGAATGGATGATCGGCTATCTCAAGGGCCGGCCGTGCTCGATCGTGCGCGCGCCCGACGGCATCAAGGGCGAGACCTTCTTCCAGCGCCACGCGATGGCCGGCACGTCGAAGCTCTTGAAGCTCGCCAAGGTCTCCGGCGATCGCAAGCCCTATCTGCAGATCGACCAGATCGAGGGGCTGGCTGCGGTCGCGCAGCTCGGCGGCCTCGAACTGCATCCCTGGAACTGCGCGCCCGATGCTTACGACACACCGGGCCGGCTGGTGTTCGATCTCGATCCCGCGCCCGACGTCGCATTCTCCGACGTGATCGACGCGGCCAAGGACATGCGCCAGCGGCTGACCGCGGTCGGCCTCGAGAGTTTCTGCAAGACCACCGGCGGCAAGGGCCTTCACGTCGTGGCGCCGCTGCTGTCAGGGGCGCGCGACAGGGTGACGTGGAAGGAGGCCAAGGGCTTCGCGCAAGGGATCTGCCAGTGGATGGCGCAGGATGCTCCCGAGCGCTATCTGATCAACATGTCGAAGGCCAAGCGCACCGGAAAGATCTTCCTCGATTATCTGCGCAACGACCGGCTTTCGACTGCGGTCGCGGTGCTGTCGCCGCGGGCTCGGGCGGGTGCAACGGTATCGATGCCGCTGACCTGGGCCCAGGTGCGCGGCGATCTCGATCCGAAGAAGTACACGGTGCGGTCGGTGCCCGCGCTGCTCGCCAAGACCAAGGCGTGGGACGGCTATGAGGATGCAGCATCGTCGATCAAGGCGGCGATGAAGAAACTCGCGACGCGCTGAGAATCGTCACGACAAGCGACTTCGCCTCTCCTCGTCATACCCCGCGACCCGTCTTCGCCAAGGCTTCGCCGGGGCAGAAGGGCTGGGCCCGCCGAAGCTTTGGCGAAGGCGGCAAGCGGGGTATCCAGTACGCCGCGGCCTATCGATTCAAGCGCTGGCGTCTCTGGAATACTGGATCACCCGCTTTCGCGAAAGCGGGTGATGACAGGTGTCGATGCGGATAGTACGCAACATGCGCGCAGGCTACAGCCGTCCGAGCAGCAGCAGGATCAGCAGGATCACGATCACCAGGCCGAGACCGCCACCGCCGTAATAGCCGGTGCCGTAGAACGGTCCGCCGCCGATGCCGCTGAAGCCGCCAAGCAGCGCGATGACCAGAATGATAAGAATGATTGTTCCAATTGACATTGAGTCTCTCCTCAGCCCCGTGGGCTCACCGATCTCTGCCCTTCGGGTAGGGAAACAATCCGCAACTACGAAGGTTCCGGTTTCGGCGGTACGATAAAGCTGTGCGATCTTCCGTTTGGGTTGGAACAGAACTACATGAACGGAATCCGTGGAGGAGTGCACTGCGATGTCGGCTCCGCTTATCGTCTCGATTCCCCACAGCCTTGGTCGCGACGAGGCCGTGCGCCGTCTGAAGACCGGTTTGTCGCGCGCGGCGGCGAACGTGCCGGTCATGAGCGTCGAGGAGGAGCGCTGGGACGGCAACCGCATGAGCTTTCGCGTCCGCGCGCTGGGGCAGGTCGCCGCCGGGCATGTCGATGTCGAGGATAGCCATGTGCGGCTGGAGGTGACGCTGCCGTGGCTGCTGCAGCGGTTCGCCGAGGTCGCGCAGGCCGCCATCCAGAAGAGCGGACAGTTGCTGCTGACCAAGCGCTGAGAGGCGGCGCTAGCTGTGCGCGCGGGCGCGTTTTCGGACCTGCTTCGTGCCGGCCGCGGCTTTGACCTTCAGCACCGCGACCGGCAGCTTGGCGAACAATGTCGCGAGCTGAACTTTGCTGTCGCCGCCCGGGAGTGCGTATCCGGTCACGTCGATCTCGCCTTCAAAGGCTTCGGGGCGCGGCCAGCTGCGTCCGCCCTGCGTGAACGGCGCAAATGATCTGCCCACCGCGACGATGACCGCCGCGCGGCCATGGCGCCGTGCGAAGGCGATGACATGATCGCGGTGCGGACCGCCGACCGTGAGCGGCTGATAGTCGCCGCCGGTGAAGACTTCGGGCAGTTCGTTGCGCAATCGCAGCAGGTGCCGCGTCCACGCGAATTTCAGGCGGCCATCGCGCCAGCCCTCGGTCAGCGCGTCCCAGTCCGGAGTTTCCAGTGCGGCGAGCGTGTCCGCACGTTCGGCAAAGTCGACCGGACGGCGGTTGTCGGGGTCAACGAGCGATAGATCCCATCCTTCGGTGCCCTGGTAGAAATCCGGCACGCCCGGCATGGTCGCCTTCAGCGTGACCTGGCTGAGCGAGTTCAGCGCGCCGATCAGCGTGGTGCGCCGCGCCAGCGCGTCGAGTGCGTCGAGGAATTCGGGCGAGATATTGCGATCGAGGATCCGGTCGATGAAGGTCTTCACGCCGGTCTCATAAGGCTCGTGCGGATTGAGCCAGCTGGTCTCCTGCTTGCCTTCGCGGGCCGCCTTCAGCGCATAGGCCTGGATACGCGCGAGCAGCGAAGGATCGTCCGGGTCCCAGGCGCCGAGCAGGGCCTGATAGAGCATGTATTCGAACGTCGCCGATGGCGCGCGCATCTCGCCCTCCAGCACCAGGTGCGGTGCGTTTAGCACCTTCCAGCGGGCCACCGCGCTGGTCCATTCGCCGGGGATTTCCGCAAGTGCCATGATGCGGGCGCGCGCGTCCTCGCCGCGTTTGGTGTCGTGGGTCGCGGTCGCCGTCATGCCGTGCGGCCATTCGCGGGCGCGGGCCGCCATCATGGCGTGGAAGCGCTCGGGCGCGATCGCATTTGCGGCCGGATCGCCACCGACCTCGTTGAGCGCGAGCAGGCGGTGGTAGCGGTAGAAGGTGGTGTCCTCGAGCGATTTCGCCATCATCGGCCCGGTGAATTGCTGCACCTTCAGCGCGAAGCGCCGCACCCGCGGCGCGCTGTGCGGTGGCCGGCCGGGCTTCAGCAGGTCCATGGTCAGGGCGTCGCGCAGGAAGTCGAAGATGCCTTCGTCGGCGGCGAACCAGTCGGCGCGGGCGCGGGCGATGGTCTCGCTGATCAGCGCGCGGTCGTGCGCGGTCGGGCCGGACGCGGTGAGATAGGTGCGATAGACCGGAAAATGCAGCACGTAGAGCTCGAGCGCCTGCCGCAGGCTGTCGGCGGAGAAGTCGCGGGTCGAATAGTGCCCGCTGGCGATGCGCGCGACGAGCCGCGCCAGCACGGTGAACTCGCTGGTCAGCAAGGTCTCCAGCACGCGGCGCTTGGCCTCGCGCAGCACCGGTGTCAGGTTCGGCGACTGGTTGCTGATCTGGCGCCAGATCTCGTTGAGCGGATCGAGGCCGCTGCCATCGACCAGCACCTGGCTGATCGTGTTCATCCATTCATAGCCGGTGGTGCCGTGCACGCCGGCAAACCTGGTCAGCTTCTCGTCCTCGCCGAGGATCTTCTCGATCACCATGTAGAACGGCCTGGCCTTGTCACCTTGCGCCGAGCGGATCAGGCGCCGCAGCCGCTGGAAGTACTGCGCGGGATCGCGCAGGCCGTCGATATGGTCGAGCCGCAGCCCCTGCAGCCGGTCTTCCGCAATCAGCCGCTTCACCAGGCTATGACTTGCCTCGAAGGTCGCGGCGTCCTCGACCCTGAGGCCGGCCAGCGTATTGACGTCGAAGAAGCGGCGATAGTTGATGTCGCTGGAGGCGAGCCGCCAGTGGCCGAGCTTGTAGTGCTGGCGTTCCAAGAGATGATGCAGCGCCAGCGTCTGGGTGGAGCGGTCTTCGCCGGCACGATAGGCGTCGAGCCCGCGCGCGATGATCTCGGCGCCGCCCTCGATCGCCTTGATCGCCGCCTTCAGCGTCGGCGCCTCCTTGCGGTTCGGATGGCGCAGGCCGCGGTAGCGCGCCGCCAGTTCGACCAGCGCGCGCCCGGCCTGGCTGTCTTCGGCAGCGGCCTCGCGAACGATGGTCCGCAGCACCTCGCCATAGCGTTCAGGTGCAATCGGCAGGCGGTGCTCGAAATACCAGGCGGAGAAACCGCCTTCGCTTGCGTCGTAGCGCAGCGCGATCTCGCCGCGCTCCAGCGCCAGGCCATAGGACGAGCCGAGGATCGGCAGCAGCACGCCGCCGCGCGCGCGATAAGGCAGCTGGTCCCAGTCGATGTCGAAGGAGACCGCGTGCGGCGACTGCGGTCCCCATTCCAGCACGTCGAGCCACCACGGATTGTCGGCAAAATGCACGCCGACATGGTTCGGCACGAAATCCAGGATCAGGCCGAGGTCGTTCCGCTTCAGCGCATCGCTGAACCGCGCAAAACCTTCCTCGCCGCCGAGTTCCGGATTGAACTTGGTGTGGTCGACGACGTCATAGCCATGGCTCGAGCCCTTGCGCGCCTTCATGAACGGCGAGGCGTAGACATGGCTGATGCCGAGCGCCTTCAGATACGGCGCCACCTGGGCTGCGGCATCGAAGTCGAAATCACCGGTGAGTTGCAGACGGTAAGTCGCGATCGGGATCGCCGGAGGCATTGTGCTATCCGATGTGCCAGCGCGCCGCCCAGCCGGGGAGGTTGCCGGACAACGCGCGGCCCCAGATCGCAGTTCCCTTCGGCTCCGGCGCGCCGGGTATGTCCCGATCGGACAGATTGGCGGTCAGCCACAGCGTGCGGCCATCGCCCAGCCGCCAATGCGCGGTCAGGAGATCACTCGTGACGCGGTCGCCGCCGAAGCTTGCCCCTGGGAGCCGCGGCGTGATCTCGCGCCGGCGTACGGCGAGCAGGTCGCGCACCAGCGCAAGCCGCGCACGCGCCGGATCATGGTCGAGCGCCGCCCAATCGAGCACGGCCGACTGCATTGTCTCATCAATAAGCGGATCGGGAATCTCGTCGCCATATTTGGCATAGGCCCAGGCGAACTCGCGGCGCCGCCCGGCGCGGACCGCATTGGCGAGGTCGCCGTTGAAATCGCAGAAGAACGGGAAGGGGGTCGTCGCGCCCCATTCCTCGCCCATGAACAGCATCGGCGTGTTGGGTGCGATCAGCGTGACCGCGAGCGCGGCTTCGATCGCCTCGGGTTTTGCAATGCTCTCGAGCCGGTCGCCCAGCGGGCGGTTGCCGATCTGGTCGTGATTCTGCAGGAAGTTAATGAAGCAGGTCGGTGACAGCGCGCCGCTCGGCTCGCCGCGGGCCTTGCCGCCCCAGAACTCCGATACTTCGCCCTGGTAGATGTAGCCCGATGACAGCGCGCGCGCGAGGTCCAGCTTCGGCGCCCGGTAGTCGCCATAATAGCCCTGCTTTTCGCCGGTCAGCAGCACATGCCAGGCGTGGTGGTAGTCGTCATTCCACTGTCCACGGAACTTGCCATCCGGCGGGTCCTCCGCATCATCGAGCAGGCTCGCGATGTTGTCGCCGTTTTCGAGCACGAGGTTGATCTGGCGGCCGGTCTCAGCCGCGAGTTGGCCGGCGGCTTTGCTGAAGTCGTGCAGGATGGAGATTTCGCCGGCTTCGACGATGGTGTTTACGGCGTCGAACCGCAGGCCGTCGAAGCGATAGTCGCGCAGCCAGCTCACGACGCTGCCGATCGCAAAGGCGCGCACTTCGGGCACGCGATAATCGATCGCGCTGCCCCATGGCGTATGCGCGTCGCTGAAGAAGCTCGGCGCATAGCGGCCGAGGTAATTCCCCTCGGGGCCGAAATGGTTGTAGACCACGTCGAGCATCACCATCAGCCCGCGCAGATGCGCCTCGTCGATCAGGGTCTTGAGGTCCTCCGGCCTGCCGTAGGCGCTGTCGGGCGCATACCACAGCACGCCGTCATAGCCCCAGTTGCGCTTGCCGGCGAAATCCGCCAGCGGCATCAGTTCGAGCGCGGTGATGCCGGTTGCCACCAGATGATCGAGCCTGTCGATCATGGCGCGATAGGTGCCGTCCGGCGTGAAGGTGCCGACATGGGCCTCGAGGATGACGGCCTCGTGCCACGGACGTCCACGCCACCCCGTCGCGCGCCATTTGAAGGCTGCGTGATCGATCACCTCGCTCGGGCCGAACACATCGTCCGGCTGGAACGCGGAGGCGGGGTCGGGCACGTCGACCTCGTCATCGATGCGGAATTTGTAGCGGGTTCCGTCGCGCGTGCCCGGAATCTCGGCGACGTACCAGCCGGCCGCATCGCGCGTGAGCGCGTGCGGCTTGTCCAGCAGCAGGTCGACGCGCTTCGCCGCCGGCGCCCAGAGCCGAAAGCGCGCGCCATCAGCGGTCAGTTCGGGTCCGAAATGCTGCGCGCTCATGCGGAGCCTGCAAATGCCAGCACCGAACGCGGCGGTGCGGTGGTATCGGCGCCGGCCGCAATCTGGTCACCGGTCTGCTCCGACTTCGTCGTGTTCAGAACCTGCTGCCAGCTCTTGTATTCGGCCATCCTCGGCATCCTGAACACGATCTCCTGCGGCGCGGCATTGAGCACGATAAAGATCGGCGCCTGTCCTTGTTCCATCGGCCCCAGCACGTAGGCGAGGAACCGGCTTTCCGGGAATTGCCAGTCGGATTCCTTCATCTCCTCCGCCGCCGGCGTCAGCCAGAGTACCCCGTAGCTGCCGTCGGCGCGGCGGCCGTCGAGCCAGCTCTGGCAGCGGATCTGCCCGAACCGCTGCCGCAGTGCGGTGAGATGACCGATGAAATCGATGACGTCGTCGTCCGTGCCGAGGTTCTCCCAGCCGATCCAGCCGGTCTCATTGTCCTGGCAATAGGCGTTGTTGTTGCCCCCTTGCGTGTTGGCGACCTCGTCGCCGGCAAGTATCAGCGGCGTGCCTTGTGCGAGCAGCAGGCAAGCCAGCGCGTTCTTCCGCAATTGGCGGCGCATCGCGATGATCGCTGGGTCATCGGTCGGGCCTTCATGACCGCAATTGTTGCTGTGGTTGTCGTTGGAGCCGTCGCGATTGTCCTCGCCATTGGCCTCGTTGTGCTTCTCGTTGTAGCTGAACAGGTCGGCGAGCGTGAAGCCGTCATGCACCGTGATGTGATTGATGCTGGCGCGGGTCGCGCGGTTGTCGTGGTGAAACAGATCCGAGGAGGCGGTCATGCGGCCGGAGATATCGCCGATCAGGCTGCCCTCGCCGCTCCAGTAGCGCCGCATCGCGCTGCGATAGCGGTCGTTCCACTCCGACCATTGCGACGGGAAGGCGCCGACCTGGTAGCCGCCGAGACCGAGGTCCCAAGGCTCGGCGACCATTTTTGCGGTCGCCAGCACCGGGTCCTGGCGGATCGCCGCGAGCAGGGGATGGTTGCGATCGAATCCGTTCGGCCCACGTGCGAGGGTCGTGGCGAGATCGAAGCGGAAGCCGTCGACATGGCAGACCTCGACCCAGTAGCGCAGTGAGTCCATCACCATCTGCAGCACGCGCGGATGGGTGAGGTTGACCGAGCTGCCGCAGCCGGTGAAGTCGTCGTAGAAGCGCGGGTTCTCGCGGTTCAGCCAGTAGTAGGAGGCATTGTCGATGCCGCGGAAGCACAGCGTCGGGCCCATGTGGTTGCCCTCGGCGGTGTGGTTGTAGACGACGTCGAGCAGCACCTCGATGCCGGCATCGTGCAGTCGTGCGACTGTCGTACGGAACGAGTCCAGCGCATTTTCCTGGGCGTAACGCGCCTCGGGCGCGAAGAAGGCGATGGTGTTGTAGCCCCAGTAATTCGAAAGCTTCTTCTCGACCAGGACGCGGTCGTCGATCAGGCCGTGGATCGGCAACAGCTCGATGGTGGTGACGCCGAGCCGCTTGAGATGGTCGATCATCGCAGGCGAGGACAGGCCGCCATAAGTGCCGCGCAAATTCGGCGGCACGTCCTCGCGCTTCTGGGTCAGGCCCTTGACGTGGGCCTCGTAAATGATGGTGTCTTGCCAGGGAACGTGCGGCCGGATCTCGCGGCGGCCCCAGTTGAAGCTCTCGTCGACCACGACCGCCTTCGGCATGCCGCGGGCGTTGTCGCGCCGGTCGAAGGAAAGATCCTCGCGCGCACTGCCGGTGCGATAGGCGAAATGCGCGTCGCTCCACACCAGCCGTCCGGCGAGCCGCTTGGCGTAGGGATCGAGCAGCAGCTTGTTGGCGTTGAAGCGGTGACCCCGTTCCGGCGCGTAGGGCCCGTAGACGCGGTAGCCGTAGAGCTGGCCCGGCGAGACGTCATTGAGATAGCAGTGCCAGACGTCCTCGGTACGCTCCGGCATCTCGATCCGCTCGAGCTCGCGGCGTCCCTGGCCGTCGAACAGGCACAGCTCGACCTTCTCCGCATTCGCCGAGAACAGCGCAAAATTGGTGCCTCTGCCGTCCCAGCTTGCACCGAGCCGTGCGGACGTTCCCCCGGTCAGACGCATGAGCTAGCTTTCCGGTACGAGGAAGATCGCTGCCAGCGGCGGGATGGTCAGGCTCAGCTCGGGCGTGGCGCCCTCGGAAGCACGGACCTCGCCGATATTGCCGACATTGGTGCCGCCGTAATGCGAGGAATCCGAGTTGAACACCTCGTGCCATTTGCCGGCGAACGGCACGCGGACGCGATAATTGCGATAGACGTTGGGCGAGAAATTCACGACCACGAGGCAGCGTGCGCGCGCATCATTGCCCTTGCGGATCCAGGCGAACACATTGTTGTTGGCATCGTCGGTTATGACCCATTCGAACCCGGCCTGGTCGCAGTCGAGCTCATGCAGCGCCGGCAGCGCGCGGTAGAGCCGGTTGAGGTCGCGGACCAGGTTCTGGATGCCGCTGTGCTTCGGCTGTTGCAGCAGATGCCAATCGATCGAGTAGTCGTGATTCCACTCGCGCTCCTGGCCGAACTCGCAGCCCATGAACATCAGCTTCTTGCCGGGATGGCCGAACATGAAGCTGTAATAGGCGCGCAGATTGGCGAAGCGCTGCCAGTCGTCGCCGGGCATGCGGCCGAGGATCGAGCGCTTGCCGTGCACGACCTCGTCGTGGGACAGCGGCAGGATGAAGTTCTCCGAAAAGGCGTAGTGCAGGCCGAACAGGATGTCGCCGTGATGGTGCTTGCGGTGAATCGGGTCCTTGCCGATGTATTTCAGCGTGTCGTGCATCCAGCCCATGTTCCACTTGTAGCCGAAGCCGAGCCCGCCATATTCGACCGGACGCGACACCTGCGGCCAGGCAGTGGACTCCTCCGCCGCGGTCGTCGCCTGCGGGAAGTGTGCGAACAGCTCGGTGTTGAAGCGGCGCAGGAAATCGATCGCCTCGATGTTCTCGCGGCCGCCATATTTGTTCGGGATCCAGCCGCCGGCCGGACGGCTGTAGTCGAGGTAGAGCATCGAAGCGACGGCATCGACCCGCAGCCCGTCGACGCCGTAGCGGTCGAGCCAGAACAGCGCGTTCGACACCAGGAAATTGGTGACCTCGGTGCGCCCGTAATTGTAAATCAAGGTGCCCCAGTCGAGGTGGCGGCCCTGCAGCGGATTGGCGTGCTCGTAGAGCGCGGTGCCGTCGAAATTGCCGAGGCCATGCGGATCGTCGGGGAAATGCCCGGGGACCCAATCGAGCAGCACGGCGAGGCCGGCGCCGTGACAGGCGTCGATCAGCGCGGCGAAATCGTCCGGCGAGCCGAAGCGGCTGGTCGGCGCGAACATCCCGGTCGGCTGGTAGCCCCAGGAGCCGTCGAACGGATGCTCTGATATAGGCAGGAACTCGAGATGGGTGAAACCCATGTCGCTGGCATAGGCCGGCAACTGCTCGGCCATCTCGCGATAGGTCAGCCACTCATTGCGGCCCTTGCGGCGCCACGAGCCGAGATGCACCTCGTAGATCGACATCGGCGAGCTCAGTGCGTTGACGCGATCGGGCGCCGGACGCGGATGCGGGATCTTGCGCTCGTCGATCACGATCGAGGCGGTCTTCGGCCGTACCTCGGCGGCAAACGCCAGCGGATCAGACTTCAGCGGCAGATGCTGGCCGTTGCGCCCGATGATCTCGAACTTGTAGTGGTCGCCGACCCGTGCCCGCGGGATGAACAGCTCCCAATAGCCGGGGCCGCGCACCCGCATCGGATGCCGCCGTCCATCCCAGAAATTGAAGTCGCCGACCACGCTGACTCGCCGCGCATTCGGCGCTAGCACCACGAAGCCGATGCCGTCGACACCGTCGAGCGTCATCGGATGCGCACCGAGCGTGTCGTAAACCCGCTGATGCGTGCCTTCGCCGAGCAGATAGAGATCGAAATCGCTCAGGATCGGCGGAAAGCGGTAGGCGTCCTCCAGCTCGACGACGTTGTCGCCGAATCGGGCGCGGAGCTGGTAGCGCGTCGAGCCGTTCGGCAGGGGGCCCGCGAACAGGCCGGCATCATGGATCCGCGCCAGCGGTGCGGTTTCGCCATGCTCGCCGATCGCCTCGACATTGGTGGCATCAGGCAGGAAGGCGCGCACGACGTTGCGATCCCCCTCGGCGTGCAGGCCGAGATAGTGGAACGGATCGGAGTGGCGACCCTCGATGATGGCATAGGCCTCGGCGGGCAGTTTGTTCATGCAACCTCATGCGGCTGTTGCGCCAGAAGTCTCAACAGGCCAGTCAGCGGGACGCGGAGCCAATCCGGGCGGTTGGCCAACTCATACTCGATCTCGTAGAAGGCTTTCTCAAGCAGGAAAAAGTTGAGCAGGCGGTCGGCCGCCTTGGCCTCATTGGGCCAAAGCCGCTGCCCGGCCATGGTCACGCGGTAGGCCGCCAGCAGGGTATCCGCTGCCTGGTCGCGCCATTCGGCCAGAGCGAGGCTTAACCTGCCGCTCTCGTCGGGGAAAACTTTGAGCGCCCGTTCCAGCGCCGCGGTCGCGGCATAGTCGATCGAGCGGATCAGGCCGGCGACGTCTCGCGCAGGCGGGGCCTTGCGGCGCCGCTCGGCGATGGTGCGGCCCGGTCCGCCGTCGAAATCGATGATGAAGACGTCGTCCTTGACCACCAGCAGCTGGCCGAGATGCAGGTCGCCATGGTGGCGGATGTTGAACCCGTCAGTGTCGCGCGGCAGCAGCGCCTTGAGCCGCTCCGGCAGCATATCGTGCTGGGCCTGCAATTGATCGGCCAGCAGCCGCTCGGCCTCCTTCAGGGAACTGCGGCGCTGCTTCAGCGTGTCGAACACGCGCTCGGCGCGCGCCACGATCTCGTCGATCCAGCGCTGCAGGTCCTCGGACCTGGTCGGCTCGGGGGCGAACTCGGGCAGATCCCGGTTGCTGGCGAGCGCGATGTGCAGCTCGGCGAGACGCTTTCCGGCATGCGCCATGTGGCGCAGATAGGTTGCCTGATCGCCGCCGTTCTCGGCGGGGCCTTCGCTCGCGGCGAGCAGGCGCTGCCGTTCGACGAGGCGGTCGAGGTGCGAGGCGGCCACGGTCCATAGGTCGCCCTGGTTGACCACCATCGCATGCAGCACCGCGATCGCGCTGCGCTTGTCGCCCTCGACCAGTTCAGAGGTGCCGAGCAGGGCCGGGGTGTTCGGAAAGTTGACCACTTCGGTGAGGAAGCGGCCCATCTCGATCTCCGGATTGATGCCGACTTCGAGCTTGCGGTAGATCTTGGTGACATATTCATTGTCGACCAGCGCGGTCGAATGCGGCTGATCGTTCTCGAACACGCGGATGCGCTCGGGCTGCCGTACCGGCCGGTCGGAGAAGCGGCTGGTCGGCCGGAATTCGAGCTTCAGGCCCTGCTCGCCTTCATCGACCGTGAGGTTTTCGCGCAAATTGCGCAGGAACAGGCCGGTGAAGATCTGGTCGGTGGCGACGTCGAGCAGCGTGCCCTCGCGCGCGCCCTGGCGCACGGCGGCGAAAGCGCGCGGGTTGTAGCGTTCGCGGTCGAACCGCACCCATTCAATCTGCATCGGCAGCACGTAGCGGCTGGTGGTGCCGCGTTCGGTGGTTTCGAAGAAGATCAGCCAGGGCCGGTTGTCGCCGACGTCGCAGAACGGGATCGCCGCCACCAGCGTCGGCTGGATCGCCTTGGCGGAATGCTCCGGGTACCAGCGCATCCGGGCCAGATGGCCGGGCAGCACGTCGTGCTCGAACACGCCGCGCTCCCGCGCCAGCGACGTCCAGGTCGAATTCAGCGGCACCACCAGGGTCTCGAATTCCGGCACCGCGCGCGGCGTCACCGGCTCGGACTTGTCGCGCTCCTGCAACTGGAACCAGTAGAAGCCGTAGGGCGCCAGCGTGATCATATAGGGCAGCTCGCCGATCGCGGGGAAGCGCGTGCGCCCGAGCATTTCGAGCGGGATGCGGTCCTTGAAGGCGGAGAGGTCGAGCTCGGTCGCCTGCGCCGAGCGCGACAAATTGGCGACGCAGAGGATGACCTCGCCCTGATACTGCCTGACATAGGCGAGCACCGAGCGGTTTTCCGGGCGGATGAAGGTCATGGTGCCGCGCCCGAAGGCCAGCGTCGACTTGCGCACCGCGATCAGCCTCTTGGTCGCCGACAGCAGCGACGACAGGCTGCGCGACTGCGCCTCGACATTGACGGATTCGTAGCCGTAGACCGGGTCCATGATCATCGGCGCGTAGAGCCGCGCCGGATCGGCGCGCGAGAAGCCGCCATTGCGGTCCGGCGACCATTGCATCGGCGTCCGCACGCCGTTGCGGTCGCCGAGATAGATGTTGTCGCCCATGCCGATCTCGTCGCCGTAATAGATGATCGGCGTGCCGGGGAACGACAGCAAGAGCGAATTCATCAGCTCGATCTTGCGCCGGTCATTGTCCATCAGCGGCGCAAGACGGCGGCGGATGCCGACATTGATGCGGGCGCGTGGATCGTTGGCGTAGGTCGACCATAGATAGTCGCGCTCGACGTCGGTGACCATTTCCAGGGTCAGCTCGTCGTGATTGCGCAGGAACAGCGCCCATTGGCACGCCGCCGGGATGTCGGGCGTCTGCCTCAAGATGTCGGTGATCGGAAAGCGGTCTTCCTGCGCGATCGCCATGTAGATGCGCGGCATCAGCGGAAAGTGATAGGCCATGTGGCATTCGTCGCCATGGCCGAAATATTCCTGCACGTCCTCCGGCCATTGATTGGCCTCGGCCAGCAGGATCTTGCCCTTGGCATAGGCATCGAGTTCCTGGCGCAGCCGCTTGATGATGGCATGCGTCTCCGGCAGGTTCTCGTTGTTGGTGCCGTCGCGCTCGCACAGATAGGGAATGGCGTCGAGCCGGAAGCCGTCGACGCCGGTGTCGAGCCAGCGCTTCATCACCTGCACGATGGCCCGCACCACGCGCGGATTGTCGAAATTGAGGTCCGGCTGGTGCGAGAAGAAGCGGTGCCAGTAGAACTGGCCGGCCTCCGGATCCCAGGTCCAATTCGACTTCTCGGTATCGGTGAAGATGATACGTGTATCGAGGTACTTCTGGTCGGTATCGCTCCAGACGTACCAGCTGCGCGCGCTCGAATTCGGCGGGCTGCGGCGCGCGCGCTTGAACCAGGCATGCTGGTCCGAGGTGTGGTTGATGACGAGCTCGGTGATGACGCGCAGGCCGCGCTTCTTGGCTTCCTGGATGAAGCGCTTGAAGTCCTTCATGGTCCCGAAATCGGGATTGATGTCGCCGTAATCGCCGATGTCGTAGCCGTCGTCGCGGCCGGGCGAGGGATAGAACGGCAGCAGCCACAGCGCGGTGACACCGAGCTCCTGCAAATAGCCGAGCTTCTCCGTCAGCCCGGTGAAGTCGCCGATGCCGTCATTGTTGCTGTCGGCGAACGCCTTGACGTGCAGCTGGTAGATGATCGCGTCCTTGTACCACAGCTGGTCCGCGGTCTCGGTCGCGACCTTCGCCTCGGCGTTGACGGAGGAGAATACGTTCATGACGGCTCCTTCAGGCGACACAGCGCAACAGCAACGCGGGATCGCGCGCAGGATCGAGACGCAGGCGGATGCCTCCCCATTCGAGCGCATGACGCTCGCCGGTGACAAGGTCTTCCACGTCCGTGGCGGGGCGGCGGTCATCGCCGCGGCCGAGCATGACGTCGCCGAGCGGAAGCCAGACCTCGCGCGGTTCTGACGACAGTGCAATCGCGGCCGCGATCACATTGCCCTGATCGGCCGCCTCCTTGACGAAGCCGATCACGCCGCCGTCACCGACATTGATAAAGCGCAGATTGGCGAATTGTTGCAGGGCCGGATTGTTGCGCCTGATCTGGTTGAGGGTTGCAATGTAGAGCTTGATGTTCCCCGGCTTGTCCCAGTCGCGCACCTTGATCTCGTACTTCTCGGAGTTGAGATACTCCTCGCGGCCGGGCACCGGCGCGTGCTCGAGCAACTCGAAGCCGCTGTACATGCCGTAGCTGCTTGAGAGCGTCGCGGCCAGCGCGAGACGCGACTTGAACATCCAGGATTCGCCGCTTTGCAGGTGGAAGGGCAGGATGTCCGGTGTGTTGGCGAAGAAATTCGGCCGAAAGAAGTCACGCTCGGGATACGAGGTCAACTCGCCGAGATACTGCTCGAGCTCGGCGCGCTGCGTGCGCCAGGTGAAGTAAGTATAGGACTGCGAGAAGCCGAGCTTGGCGAGGCCTTTCATCAGTTTCGGCCGTGCGAAGGCTTCCGACAGGAACAGCACGTCGGCATCGCGATCCTGCACCTCGCGGATCAGCCATTCCCAGAATGCCAGCGGCTTGGTGTGCGGATTGTCGACCCGGAAGATTTTCACGCCCTGCTCGACCCAGAACAGCACGACATCGCGCAGCGCATGCCACAACGCGCCGGCATCCTCGGACCCGAAATCCGGAGTGACCACGTCGTCCCAGCGCTGCGGGGGGTGTTCGGCCGCGCGCATCGATCCGTCCGGACGCCGCTTGAACCATTCCGGATGCTCGGTCAGCCAGGGATGATCGGGCGAGCATTGCACGGCGAAATCGAGCGCGACCTCGAGGCCGTGCGCCTTGCATGCCACAACGAACGCGCGGAAGTCGTCGAGCGTGCCGAGCTCGGGGTGCACCGCGTCGTGGCCGCCTTCGGTCGAACCGATGGCATAAGGACTGCCGGGATCGCCAGCCTGCGCGATTGCAGCGTTGTTGCGGCCCCTGCGATGCGTCTGTCCGATCGGGTGGATCGGTGCCAGCAGCACGACGTCAAAGCCCATCGCGGCGATATCGGGCAGCCGCGCGATGCAATCGTTGAAAGTCGCGTGCACGCCTGACGTCCGGCCTTGGCTACGCGGAAACATCTGGTACCACGCGCCGCTGCGTGCCCGCGGACGGTCGGCGGTGAGGGGATAGGGCTGCGATCGCATCAGGTCGCGGCGAAACTGGCTGCCGGCCATCGCCGCCTGCAATTCGGGCGCAAGCAGGGCGCCCGGCTCGCCGGTCTGCAGAAAGATTTCACATTGTTTGATGATCACGGCAGCCGCGGCAGGTCCGCCTGCCTGCGCCTGGGTCAGCATGCCGGCGCCCTCGAGCGCGTCCAGCGTGTGGTCGCTGCCGTCGCGCTGCTTCTGCACAAAGCGGTGCCGCCAGCTGGCGAATTGGTCGGTCCAAGCCTCGATCGCGAATGTGTAGCGTCCCGGCCGCTCGGGCACGAAGGCGCCGCCCCAGCGGTCGTCGCTGTGCGGCGTCATCGGAGCGGACTGCCATGCGTCGTCGCCTTCGCGTCGCCACACCAATGCCGCCGATATTACATCATGTCCGTCCCGGTAGATGTCGGCCCACACCTCGACCGGCTCGCCGGCGATACGCTTGACCGGGAAGCGGCCGCCATCGACCGACGGATAGACATCGGTGACATGAAAAGTGCCATGGGCACTCTCGACAGGCCGGAGGGTTTTGTTCACGGTGATGCCGCCATTGAGAATGCAAATGACGTCTCGACGCCGGGAAGGAGGCGCGCCAGACCCAGATAGAAAGCCGCTCGCCGGACAATGGTTCCCGGCGGGAACGCTTGATAGGGTAGAGCGTTGAACATCAACTATTCCTTTCCCGTATCAGTACAATTTAGCAACGATCCCGATACCGTTGCGAGCAAGCAGCGTGCCGAATGGACCTTTACGCCAAAGCCCAGAGCCTGGGAATCCAGACCGAGTATATCGATGGGAGCGGTCACCGCCGTGTGACAACCCCGGAGGCGCTGACAGCGATCCTTGCCGCGCTGCCGCCCCACACGCCGCGGCGGATCGTCATCGACCCCGTGGTCGTCCGAGGCGGCCATGGCGGTCAGACGCAGCTCTCCGAGGCGGCCCGGCTGCCGGTGCAATGGAAGCTCTCCAGCGGCAGCGCGGTGCTCGCGCAAGGCGAGGCACGTGAGCGGAGCGTGACGTGGCCGGCCGGCCTGCCCGAGGGCGTGCATCGCTTGCAGCTCAAGGATGCATCCGGCAGTGAGGAGCTGCCGTTGCTGGTGGCGCCGGACCGTGCGTTCGGCGGCGCGTTCGATCGCTGCTGGGTGATCGCGGTCCAGCTCTACGGCGTGCGGTCCGCGCGCAACTGGGGCATCGGCGACTTCACAGATCTGGAGGGCCTGCTCGCATTCGCGCATCGGCTCGGTGCCGATGGCATCGGGCTCAATCCGTTGCATGCGTTGTTCGACGACCGGCCGGGCGATTGCAGCCCGTATTCGCCGAACAGCCGGCTGTTCCTCAACGCGCTCTATATCGACGTCGAGAAGATTCCCGAATATCGCGTCGATGCGGCGACGCAGGCCGCGCTGGCGCAGCTGCGCAGCCGCGACATGGTCGACTATGTCGGCGTCGCGGCGCTGAAATGGCCGGCGCTGCGCGCGGCCTTCGCGGCCTTCAAGGCCAATCCCGGCCTCGGGCGCTGGCAGGATTTCGAGGCCTACCGCAAGGAGCAGGGCACGCTGCTGTCGCGCTTCGCTTGTTTCGAGGTGGTGCGGCACAAGTTCAACACGCCGTGGTGGGAGTGGCCGGACGACTGGCGGCAGCCCGACGATGCGGCGTGCACGAAATTGCGCTGGGCGCGCGACACCGCCGCCGAGGTCGAGTTCGTCGAATTCGTGCAATGGACCGCCGACCGCCAGCTCGGCGCCTGCCAGGGACTCGCGCACAAGCTCGGGATGCGGGTCGGGCTCTATCTCGACGTCGCGGTCGGCGTGCAGTCGGATGGGTTCGATGCCTGGAATGAGCAGACCGCGATCTCGCGCCATCTTGGCGTCGGCGCGCCGCCGGACCCGCTCAACACCGCCGGCCAGGACTGGGGACTCGCCGGCTTCAATGCCGCGGGTCTCGAACAGCGGTCGTTCGAACCGTTCCGGCAGATGCTGCGCGCCTCCATGCACCACGCCGGCGCAATCCGGCTCGACCACGCCTTCGGGCTGAAGCGGCTTTATCTCGTGCCGCGCGGCTTCGGCCCGGCCAACGGCGCCTATGTGCTGATGCCGTTCGAGGCGCTCTTGGCGGCGACCGCGCAGGAGAGCGCAGCCAGCCGTTGTGTCGTGATCGGTGAGGATCTCGGCACCGTGCCGCCGGGATTCCGCGAACAGATGAACGGCTGGGGCATCTGGTCCTATTTGGTGATGATGTTCGAGACCGACGACCAGGGCGTGTTCCGCAACGCCGACTATTATCTGCCGGACGCGCTGGTCACCTTCAACACCCACGACCTCTCGACCTATGCCGGCTGGCGCTCGTTCAGCGATCTCAAAACCAAGCGCGCGCTCGGGATCGATCCCGGCGAGACCGACCAGGGGCGCTGGGACGCGCTCGGCCGTCTCGACGACGTGCTGCGCCGGCTCGACATCCACCACAACGATTTCTACTCGGTGGTGGGCTTCATGGCGCGGACGCGATCGCGGATATTGGCGGTCTCGATGGAGGACCTGCTCGGCATCGTCGAGCAACCGAACATCCCCGGCACCGTCTACGAGCATCCGAACTGGAAGCAGCGGCTGCCGGTCTCGATCGAGCATCTCGCGTCGGCGATCGATATCGACGCGCTCAAGCGCGCAACCCGCGAGCGGTCGCATGCCTGACAACGCGGAGCACGGCGCGTGGCTTCCCGGATCGAAGACTACGGACTGATCGGTGATTGCGAGACCGCGGCGCTGGTCGGCCGCGACGGCTCGATTGACTGGCTGTGCTGGCCGGCGTTCGATTCCGATGCCTGCTTCGCGGCGCTGCTCGGCACCTCGCGCAATGGCCGCTGGCTGCTGGCGCCAGCCGAGACGATCAAGCGGACCTCGCGCCGCTATCGAGACGATACGCTGATCCTGGAGACGCGGTTCGAGACCAACGGCGGCGTGGTTGAACTGATCGACTTCATGCCGCCGCGCGGCCATGCCTCCGACGTGGTCCGCCTAGTTCGCGGCATCAGCGGCCGCGTCAAGATGCACATGGAGCTCGTGATCCGCTTCGGCTTCGGGGTCGATGTTCCCTGGGTGAAGAAGAACCCGGACGGCGGCGGGCTGCTGGCGATCAGCGGGCAGGACATGACCGTGCTGCGCACGCCGGTCGAGACCCGCGGCAAGGACCTGACCACGATCGCCGATTTCGAAGTCGGCGAGGGCGACACCGTGCCGTTCGTCCTGACCTACGGAGCGTCCTTTCAGCCGGTGCCGGAACCGATCGATCCCGAGGCTGCGCTGAAGGACACCGAAGACTATTGGCGAGAATGGTGCAGCCGCTCGACCTATGACGGCGGAGATCTGCGCGGCCTCGTGATGCGCTCGCTGATCACGCTGAAGGCGCTGACCTTCAGGCCGACCGGCGGCATCGTCGCCGCGCCGACCACGTCATTACCGGAGAAGCTCGGCGGCGCGCGCAACTGGGACTACCGGTTCTGCTGGCTGCGCGACGCCACCTTCACGCTGCTGGCGCTGATGAATTCGGGCTACACCGAGGAAGCGGCGGCCTGGCACAATTGGCTGCTGCGGGCCGCCGCCGGCGCGCCGGCCAACATGCAGATCATGTACGGCATCCTCGGTCAGCGCCGCCTGCTGGAATGGGAGGCCGGATGGCTGCCCGGCTATGAAGGGGCGCAGCCGGTCCGTGTCGGTAACGCCGCGCATGCGCAGCTTCAGCTCGACGTCTACGGCGAACTGATCGACGCCTTCCATCAATCCCGCATGGCCAAGCTCAAGCTCGACGAGGAGAGCTGGTCGCTGGAATGCACCGTCGTCGCTCACCTCGCCGAGGTCTGGGACCAGCCCGACCACGGCATCTGGGAGCGTCGCGGCGCGCCCCGGCACTACGTGTTCTCCAAGGTGATGTGCTGGGTTGCCTTCGACCGCGCCATCAAGAGTGCCGAGCGGTTCGGCTTCAAGGCGCCGCTGGTGAAATGGCGGGTGCTGCGCGAGGCGATCCATCGCGACGTTTGCCGACGCGGCTTCGATCCCGATCTCAACAGCTTCGTCGAAAGCTATGGCTCAAAGCTGCTCGACGCCAGCCTGCTGCTGCTGCCGTCGGTCGGCTTCCTGCCGCCGGACGATCCGCGCATCCGCGGCACCATCGCGGCGGTCGAGCGGCACATGATGCGCGACGGCTTTGTGCTGCGGCACGATCCGCGCGAGGTGTCCGATGAGATCCAGCCGATCGAGGGTGCGTTCCTGGCCTGCAGCCTGTGGCTCGCCGACTCCCATGTGCTCGCCGGAGATGTCGACAAGGCGCAGGCCATGTTCGATCGCGTGGTGGCGGTTGCCAACGATCTCGGCCTCCTGGCGGAGGAGTTCGACTCTCGAGCCGGCCGGCAGACCGGCAACTTCCCGCAGGCGCTGACCCATATCGCGCTGATCAACACCGCGCACAATCTCAGCGCCGCCAGCGCCGGTGCCGGGAAGCCCGCGGTGCAGCGGTCGACCTGATTCTCCCTCTCGCGCCTTAACGGCCGGTCGTCAGCACGACATCCATCGCGCGCGCGAAGCCGTCGTGCTCGTTGGTCTCGGTGACATGCGTGGCGTGTGCCTTGACGTCGTCGCTGGCATTGCCCATCGCAAAGGAGACGCCGCTTCTTGCGAACATCGGCAGGTCGTTCTGCATGTCGCCGATCGTGGCGACATTCTCCAGCGGCACGCCGAGGCGCTTGGCGATGCCTTCGACGAAGGTGCCCTTGTCATGGCCGGGCGGGGTGACGTCGAGATAGTAGGTCTGCGAGCGCACCGCGGTCGCATCATGGCCGACCATCTGCTGCATGTCGGCTTCGCAGCGTTGCAGCAGCGGCGCATCCGAGCTGGCACCGACGATCTTGCAGGCCTGGTCGAGATAAGGCGCGAAGTCATCGACGATGGTCGGATCGTGCTTGATCGCGCGCTTTTCATGCGCGTTGTATTCGCCGTTGGGATTGCGGGTCAGCCAGCGGTCGTTGGTGAACAGCCAGATGTCGATGCCACGCTCGCGGAGCAGGTCGATGCAGCGCTTGGCTGTCGCGGCGGGGATCAGATGCTGTTCGAGTGGCTTCAATTGCGGATCGACGATCGATGAACCGTTGAAGGCGCCGATCGGCAGCGTGATCGCGAGCGGCGCGACCAGGAAGCCCATCCCGATCGTCGGCCGGCTGGAGACGATGGTGAAGCCGATGCCGGCCTCGTGGAGCTTGCGCACCGCCGTCAGGGCGCCGTCGGTCAGGGTCTTGTCCTTGGTGAGCAATGTGCCGTCGACATCGGATACGACAAGGGCGATACGATTCATGGGCGGTCCAGCTTCAATTGATTGACGATGTCTTCGATGATGGTGTCGACCGAACGGTCGATCGCAACAATGATCGGGCGTTCGTCCGGCGTCGGCGGCTCCAGTGTCTTGAACTGGCTCGCAAGAAGTCCGGGCGGCATGAAATGATCCTTGCGCGCGGCCAGCCGCGTCGCGATCAGCTCCTGGGTGCCGTCGAGGAAGATGATGCGGACGTCGTCGCGGCCATGCACCAGGATGTCGCGATAGCTGCGCTTCAGCGCCGAGCAGGCGATCACGGCGCGTTCGCGGACGCTACAGGTGCGATCGATCTCGGCGGCGATCGCGCGCAGCCAGGGCCAGCGATCCTCGTCGGTGAGCGGCTGGCCGGAATGCATCTTTGCGACATTGCTCGGCGGATGGAAGCCGTCGCCGTCCTCATAGCGCCAGCCGATCCGGATCGCGAGGCGGTCGGCGATGGTGCTCTTGCCTGAGCCGGAGACACCCATGACGACCAGCGCGCAGGGATTTTGCCTGTCACCCAAGGTGGTCACCCAGCAAAGTCATCCAGGAAAATTCTCCGGCAGCGCCGCCTGATCGATCAGCCAGACGGTTTCGCCCAGCGATCGTGCGCGGTTTGCCGGCAGGTTCTCGCCTGCGAACAGGCGCGTCAAGATCGCACGCTTGTTTTCACCGGCCACCTCGAACAGCATCTCGCGGCAGGAGGCGAGGGCAGGCAGCGTCAAGGAGACGCGCGGCACGAACGGCTCGACATTGGCCTTGGGCACTCCGACCACCCAGCGTCGGGTTTCTTCGACCGCGGGATAGCCGGGAAACAGCGAGGCGGTGTGACCGTCAGGCCCGATGCCCATCAGCACCAGGTCGAACAGCGGCCGCTGCGGGTCGAGCTGCTCGGCGCCGTAGAACGCCATCAGCTCGTTCTCGTACAGCGCCGCGCTGACGTCGGGATCCCTGAGGTCGGCGGTGTCGGTTGCGATCGGGTGGACATTCGCAGCCGGGGCGCAGCGGTCGAGGAAGGCCTGGCGCGCCATGCTCATGTTGTGCAGCTTGTCCTTGCGCGGCACCAGGCGCTCGTCGCCGATGAACCAGTGGATACGGTCCCACGGGATCAGCTCGCGATAGTCCGGCGTCGCCAGCAGCTGGTAGAGCGCCTTCGGACTGGAGCCGCCGGTGAGGCAGACCGCGATCCAGCCGGGATTCCCGGCGATCCGCGCGATCACCCGTTCGGCGGCCGTCTTCGCCAGCGCCGCCGGATCGGCGACCGTGATGATCTTGCGCTCGCCGCTCGTGGTCATGCTCAGCCCAGCTTCCGCCAGCTGCGGCCGTCGCGCGTCAGCAGCGCGTTGGCGGCCTCCGGGCCCTCGCTGCCGGCCTTGTAGGGTTGCAGGCCGCGCCCGCCGGCCGTTCTCCAGGCGTCGATGAAGGGCTGCACCGCCTGCCATCCGGCCTCGACACTGTCGGCGCGCTGGAACAGCAAATTGTCGCCGATCATGCAGTCATAGATCAGCGTCTCGTAACCGGTCGACGGCTCGGCCTTGAAGTAGTCCTTGTAGCGGAACTTCATCTCGACGCCGTCGATGTTGATGGCCGGGCCAGGCACCTTGGTGTTGAACTGCAGCTCGATGCCTTCGGTCGGCTCGGTCGAGATGACCAGGTAATTCTGCGACAGGCGGTCGACCGCGGTGTCGCGGAACATCGCGAACGGCGCCTGCTTGAACTTGATCGCGATCTCGGTGCGCTTGGCGGTCAGCGCCTTGCCGGTACGCAGATAGAACGGCACGCCGGCCCAGCGCCAATTGTCGATGGTCAGCTTCAGCGCGGCATAGGTTTCGGTCGAGCTGTTCGGCTTGACATCCGGTGTCTTGAGATAGTCCTCGATCTCGGTGTCGCCGACCCGGCCGGTGCGATACTGGCCGCGCACCGAGTTGGACAGCGCTTCCTGCTCGCTCTGGATCTGGATCGCGCTCAGCACCTCAGCCTTTTCCGAGCGCACCGCGTGGGCGTCGAAGCGCGCCGGCGGCTCCATCGCCACCAGCGACAGCAGCTGGAACAGATGGTTCGGCACCATGTCGCGCAACGCGCCGGTTGCGTCATAGAAGCTGCCGCGATGGCCGACGCCGAGCTTCTCGTCCACCGTGATCTGGATGTGGTCGATGTGGTTGCGATTCCAGATCGGCTCGAACATGCCGTTGGCGAAACGCAGCACCAGGATGTTCTGGACGGTTTCCTTGCCGAGGTAATGGTCGATCCGGTAGATCTGGTGCTCGTCCATCAGCTTCAGCAGCGCGGCATTCAACGCCCGGGCCGATGCCAGGTCGGTCCCGAACGGCTTTTCGATGATCAACCGCCGCCAGGCGCCGTTTTCCTCCAGCATGCCGGTGCGACCGAGTTGCTCGCTGATCGGCAGGAAGGCGCTCGGCGGGGTCGCAAGATAGAACAGCCGGTTGCCGCCGGTGCCGCGCGCCTTTTCCAGCTTGTCGAGCCGTTCGTTCATCGCGTCGAACGACGCGGGATCGCGTGGATCGGCCTCGACCGAGGTGACGCATTCAAACAGCCGCTTCGCGATCGCCTCGTCTACCGGGCGGGTGGCGAACTTGCGCAGCCCCTGCATCAGGCTGTCGCTGAGCTGCTCGCTCGACATGCCCTTGCGGACGATGCCGACGACGCAGAATTTGTCCGGCAGCAGGTTGCCGGCGGCGAGATTGTAGAGCGCCGGGACGACCAGGCGATGGGTCAGATCACCGGTGGCGCCGAAGATGATGAAGGAGCAAGGATCGGGTTTCTTCTGCACGTGACCTTCCGTGGTAATCGTCTCGAGCCCCCGTTCCGATTGCATCGAAACGTGGACTCCAGATTTCGTTTTGACGCGCTTTCTTCACGCGAACCGGTGTCCATCCCGCATCAAGTGCGGGACAGGCCCCGCTCGAAAACGCCTTTAAGCCTTCTTCGGCGGCTCCTTGTGGCCGCCAAAACCTGCGCGCATCGCCGAGAGGATCTTCTCCGCGAAGGTATGATCCTTGCGCGAGCGGAAGCGGGTGTAGAGCGCGGCCGTCAGCACCTCGGCCGGCACCGCCTCGTCGACCGCGGCATTGACGGTCCAGCGGCCTTCGCCGGAATCCTCGACAAAGCCGGAGTAGTTGTCGAGCGTGTGGTTCTGCGCCAGCGCCGAGGCGGTGAGGTCGAGCAGCCAGGACGGGATCACGCTGCCGCGCCGCCAGACTTCGGCGATGTCGGCGATGTCGAGATCGAAGCGATGCTCCGCCGGCAATGCCTCGATGTTGGCGTTCTTCAGGATGTCGAAGCCTTCGGCATAGGCCTGCATCAGGCCGTATTCGATGCCGTTGTGGATCATCTTGACGAAATGCCCGGCGCCGACGGGACCGGCGTGGATATAGCCCTGCTCGATGCGCGGGTCGCGGCCCTCGCGTCCCTGGGTGCGCGGGATGTCGCCGATGCCGGGCGCCAGCGTCTTGAAGATCGGGTCGAGCCGGTCGACCACGGGCTTGTCGCCGCCGATCATCATGCAGTAGCCGCGCTCGATGCCCCAGATGCCGCCGCTGGTGCCGACATCGACGTAATGCAGTCCGCGCTCCCTGAGCGCCTTGCCGCGGCGGACGTCGTCCTGCCAGAAGGTGTTGCCGCCGTCGATGATGACGTCGCCGGGCTGCATCAGCTTCGACAGCGCCTCGATGGTGGCTTCGGTAATCTTGCCGGCCGGCAGCATCACCCAGGCGGTGCGCGGCGCTTCCAGCTTGAGGACGAAATCCTCAAGCGAAGAGGCGCCGGTGGCATTGTCCGCGACCAGCGCGGCGACTGCCTTGGGGTCCTTGTCGTAGACCACGGTGGTGTGGCCGTTGCTCATCAGGCGGCGGACGATGTTGCCGCCCATCCGCCCGAGGCCGATCATGCCGAGTTGCATCGCGCGCCTCCGTCAGTTCAGTGCGGCCGAGATCGCGGCGTCGAGTGCCGCAAGCCCGGAGTTGAGGTCGCCCTTGAGATGCACGCGCAGCGCCCGCCGGCCGCGCTCGGTGAGCACGTCGAAATCGCCGCGCGCCTGCGCCGCCTTGATGACGCCGAAGCTCGCCTTCTGGCCGGGCACCGCCAGGTCCTGGCTATCGTCGGTCGTGACCTGCAGGAACACGCCGCTGTCGGGGCCGCCCTTGTAGGCCTGCCCGGTCGAATGCAGGAAGCGCGGGCCGAACTCGGCGCAGGTCGCAAGGTGCTTTGCATCACGCAGCTTCAGCCGCATCGCCTGCATCGCGTCGATGGTGTCGCCGTCGCGCTCGATATAGGCGAGCAGGGCGACATAGTCGCCGCGGCCGGAGCGCGACAGGTGGGCCTTGATCCACGAATTGAGATCGCCGTTGGCGCCCGCCTTGCGCAGCTCCTCGGCGTTCTGCGCGTCGGTGTAGAGCTCGACCCCATCGGCCGACACCACCGGCTGCTCGGCCGGCAGCGCGCCGGTCTTCTCGAACGCCGCGGTCAGCTCGCGCGTCTTGATCTTGGCGGCCTCGACGTCGGGCTGGTTGAACGGGTTGATGCCGAGGATCGAGCCGGCCACCGCAGTTGCGATCTCGAAGCGGAAGAACTCCTGGCCGATATGGTCGATCGATTTCATCACGATCCGGACCACCGGATGGCCGGCGGCCTCGAGCGCCGCTAGTTTTGCCTCATGCGCGGCATCGTGCTCGCGTTCGGTGCGGAGGTCGATGAAGAAGCGGTCGTTGCCGTAGACCGCGGCGTCGCCGATGGTTTCGCCCTCGATCGGGACCAGGCCCTTGCCGTCCTTGCCGGTGGATTCCGCGATCAGCTGCTCGGCCCAGGCGCCGAAATCGGCGACGTCGGGTGAGGCGAACAGCGTCACCTTGTCGCGGCCTTCGAGGCCGGCGATGCCCATCGCCAATCCAAGCTGGACGCCCGGATTTTCCTGCGGCGGCACGTCGGCGCCGCAGGAGCGCACCATGGCGAGGGTGTGGCCGAGCAGGCTGCGGACGTCGATGCCCGCTGCGGCCGCCGGCACCAGGCCGAACGGCGACAGCACGGAATAGCGGCCGCCGATCGCCGGGTCCCCGTAGAAGATCCGGGCAAAGCCCTGCTTGATCGCGACCTTCTGCAGCGAGGAGCCCGGATCGGTCACCGCGATGAAGCGGTGGCCGGCCTTGTCCTTGCCGATCGCCTTGGCGACCCGGTCGAAGAAATAGTCCTTCATCACGTTCGGCTCGGTGGTGCCGCCGGATTTGGAGGACACGATGAACAGCGTCTTGGCGATGTCGACATACTCCTCCATCGCGCGCACCTGCGCCGGATCAGTCGAATCGAGCACGTGCAGCCGCGGGAAGCCGGATTTGTGCGGGAAGGTCTGCGCCAGCACCTCCGGCCCGAGGCTCGATCCGCCCATGCCGAGCACGACGGCGTCGGTGAAGCTCTGGCCTTTCACGCGCTTGGCGAAATCCTCGTAGTCGGTGACATCGGCGGTTGCGGCGCTGGTCAGCCAGCCCAGCCATTTGTCCTCGTCATCGCCGGTCCAGACCGACTTGTCCTTGTGCCAGAGCCTGCGAATCTTGGCCGAGGCGCGCCATTCCTCGGCGCTCTTCTCGACCGCCTTCGCGATGCCGGCGCCGAGCGCCAGCTTCTGGTGGTCGATGCCGCCGCCGAGCGAGGTGGCGCGCTTGTGGGCAACCGCGCCGTACAGCTTGTCAGCCGCGTCGGCGAACAGCTTGACGCCGTCCTTGACCAGCTCCTCGGTGATCGCATCGAGCGAGATGCCGGACCGCTCCAGCTCCTCCAGCACGCGGCGGGCCGCCTCGACATTCTCCTCCAGGCTGTCGCGGACCTTGCCGTGATCGCGGAAGGCGTCGAGCGTGGCCGGCGGCACGGTGTTGACGGTGTCGGGGCCGATCAGCTCCTCGACATAGAGCACGTCGCTGTAGTCCTTGTTCTTGGTGCCGGTGGACGCCCACAGCAGCCGCTGCGGCTTGGCGCCCTTCTTCGCGAGCTTATCCCAGCGCGCGCCCGAGAACAGGCGCTTGTAGTCCTGGTAGGCGAGCTTTGCGTTCGCGATCGCGACCTTGCCCTTCAGCGCGGCAAGCCGCTCCTTTTCTAAGGGATCGTTGGCGCGCGCGATCTTCTCGTCGAGCTGCTTGTCGACGGCAGAGTCGATGCGGCTGACGAAGAAGCTGGCGACGCTCGCGACATGGGAGGGGTCGCCGCCCTTGGCGACGTACTTCTCCAGGCCCTTGAGATAGGCCTCGGCAACCTGGCGGTAGACCTCCTGGGAGAACAGCAGCGTGATGTTGATGCTGATGCCTTCGCCGATCAGATACTCGATCGCCGGCAGGCCTTCCGGCGTCGCCGGCACCTTGACCATCAGGTTCTTGCGATGGACGTCCTTCCAGAGCCGCTCGGCCTCCACGATCGTGCCCTTGGTGTCCATCGCCAGATAGGGCGACACTTCGAGGCTGACGAAGCCGTCGCCGCCGTGGCTGTGGTCGTAGACCGGGCGCAGCACATCGGCGGCATGCTGGATATCCACGACAGCAAGGTGCTCGAACAGGTCGGCGACCGAGCGGTCGCCCTTCTTGAGCGCCTGGCCGATCGCCCCGTCATACTCGTCCGAAGAGCCGATCGCCTTCTCGAAGATCGAGGGGTTGGAGGTCACCCCCTTGACGCCGTCGGTCTCGATCAGCCGCTTCAGATCCCCCTTGGCGACGAAGCCGCGGGCGAGGAAGTCCAGCCAGACGGCCTGGCGGTGATTTTCGAGTTCTTTGACGGGGTTCATGGGTGCCTGTTCTCGTTCGATCGAGGGTCGGTTTTTGGGTTCCCGGGCAGCTTTCGGGGACAGCGGAGGATTGTCAACATCAGGTGGGGCCCGGGCGGAATATCAGCATTCCCAAGGGATAACGCCATTCACAACAGTTCGATCCCCTCGGACGCGGTCCCGAGCAGACCCTGATCTCGGCACATTTTTATGACGCGTTGCGGCGCACGCCTCAGGTCAGGGCCGCAGGTAGAGGTAACCCTGGGATTGCAGCTCGGCGAGCCGAACGACGCCGCCGCGCTCGGCGGCGACGAAGCCGGGCAGCAGGTCCTTCAGGCCGATGTTCTGCGATTTCATGGTGTTGCCGCAGGCGGCAAGCTCGATCCCGTCCCTGGTGAACTGCCCGACATGCTTTGACAGGTCGGGATTGGCCGCTGCCGAATGAAACGCCTTCAGCGCCTGGCCGTGCACCACCAGCGCGATCGTGACATTGCCGGGGCCGCCGACGCCGTCGAGATGGTTCTGGATGTTGCCGATCACGAAACCGACCTTGTCGAGGTCGTCGAGGTGATAGGCCACCTTCAGCTTCTGCTGCGGCGCTTCGGCCGTGGCGTTGGCGCGTGACGCGGCGAAAGCGGCGCCGATTGCCGAGAGCGTGCCCCACAGGATGCTGCGTCGGTGCATGGCGTCCCTCGCGCAATTGTTGTTGACGAGCAATCCTATCACTTGTGGCGGAGCGCAGCGAGTTCCTTGCGGTCAGTCACAAGTTCGGCGCATTCGCGCAAGTCCGCGCGATCGATCCGAAAGATCCTGTCGTCGGCGCCGGCGAGCAGCTCTTCGCTCGCGTCATCGTCGGGCTTGTTGCGATTCCACATCCTGATGCTGGCGAGGCGCGCGATCGCGGATTTATCGTCCTTCGACAGCGCCACGCTGATGCCGCCGCCTTCACAATCGACGCTGCATTCGAAGCGGATTTCGTGTCCGGATTCGGTCGCGAGCGCGTGGTGGCAATAGCCGCTGGAGTCGAAATTGCCCGAGCGGTGGCGGTAGGCGACGCCGAGGCGGAACGAGTAGTTGGTGGTCTTGTCCTCCGGTGCGTCTTCCGCCGAGACCAGCAGCTTCATGGCGCTGACCTTCTGCTTCGGATGCTGCGCCAGATGATTTGCATCGTAGCGACGCACAAAGCAGGCATAGGCTTTCGCCCCTAGCGGGCCTGCAAACATTCTGTTGTCGAAGGCGGCTGCGGTGGCCTTGTCGACCTCTTCCTGCGCCTGGACGGCCGACGTGGCGCCGGCACCGGCTGCGACGGCAAGTGCGACAACGAGGAGCGTCTGCTTCATGGCCGCCTCGGGAATAGCCCGCGCCTCCAAGGTGTCATCTTTACAGCGCGGCAATGGTGCCGCGCGGAACTGCGCGGGCTCGTTGCCTTAGTCGCGGCGACAAGGAGGCACGTTCAACGGCACATAAACCTTTGTTTATGCGGCCCCGTGAAGTGCCCATCTTGACGCCAAGGCTGGACAATCACACCTCTTCAGGGAAGCCCAACGTTCATCTTCGGACGGGGAAGTTGCCCCGCTCGGATGTCCGCTTCGGAGGCGCTGTTGGAGGCTCTAGCCCCGGTAAACCACGGATGTGGCGAAGGGGCTACAACCGCCAAAAACAGGCCACCAACAGGGGATATTGATGAACCATTAAGCTTCCTGCCTGTTGATAAGGCAGAGGCTGCATGCGCCGTGCATTGCCGAAGTGAGTCGGTCGAGTGTCCAATGGACCCAGCGTGCCGACGCTGATTCGATCCTAGGACGCTCTGGTTACGACTCGTGTCAGTCGTGCGGCGATACATATCGTGGAGATAGGGATCATGTACAACGATTCTTTGTTCAACGCCTTCGCAAGGTCGTTTGAAGCGCGAAGCCAGACCGACATGTCGATGGCCGAGTATCTGGAGTCGTGTCGAAGTGATCCGATGCGATACGCCAATGCGGCCGAGCGGTTATTAGCGGCAATCGGTGAGCCCCAGATGATCGACACGGCCAAGGACCCACGCCTTGGCCGTATCTTTTTGAACCGTACGATCCGGTCGTATCCGGCCTTCGCCGGCTTCTACGGCATGGAGGACACGATCGAGCGCCTCGTCGGCTTCTTCCGCCACGCCGCGCAGGGCCTCGAAGAGCGCAAGCAGATCCTCTATCTGCTCGGACCGGTCGGCGGCGGCAAGTCCTCGCTCGCCGAGCGCATCAAGGCGCTGATGGAAATCCATCCGATCTACGTGCTGAAGGCGGGTGACGAATTGTCGCCGGTGTTCGAGAGCCCGCTCGGGCTGTTCGACCCCGAGCAGCTCGGTCCGATGATCGAGGAGAAGTACGGCATTCCGCGCCGCCGGCTGAGCGGGCTGATGTCACCCTGGGCCTACAAGCGGCTCGAGGCCTTCGGCGGCGACATCTCGCAGTTCCGCGTCGCGCGCATCCAGCCCTCGCGGCTGCGCCAGATCGCGGTCGCCAAGACCGAGCCCGGCGACGAGAACAACCAGGACATCTCCTCGCTGGTCGGCAAGGTCGACATCCGCAAGCTCGAGACCTACGCCCAGAACGATCCGGACGCCTACAGCTATTCCGGCGGCCTTAACCGCGCCAACCAGGGCGTGCTCGAGTTCGTCGAAATGTTCAAGGCGCCGATCAAGATGCTGCACCCGCTGCTGACCGCGACGCAGGAGGGCAACTACATCGGCACCGAAAACATCGGTGCGATCCCGTTCACCGGCATCATCCTCGCGCACTCCAACGAAGCCGAGTGGCAGAGCTTCAAGACCAACAAGAACAACGAGGCCTTCATCGACCGCATCTGCGTCATCAAGGTCCCGTACTGCCTGCGGGTCACCGAGGAGCAGAAGATCTACGAGAAGCTGATCCAGGGCTCCGAGCTCGCCGCAGCGCCCTGCGCGCCGGCGACGCTGGAAACGCTGGCCCGCTTCTCGGTGATGTCGCGGCTGCGCAAGCACGAGAACTCGACGCTGTTCGGCAAGATGCGGGTGTATGACGGCGAGAGCCTGAAGGAGTCCGATCCGAAGGCGCGCAGCGTGCAGGAGTACAAGGACGCCGCCGGCGTCGACGAGGGCATGGACGGCGTCTCCACCCGCTTCGCCTTCAAGGTGCTGGCCTCGACCTTCAACCACGACACCACGGAGGTCGGCGCCGACGCGGTGCACCTGATGTATGTGCTGGAGATGGCGATCCGCCGCGAGCAGCTGCCTGACGAGACCGAGAAGCGCTATCTCGAATTCATCAAGGCCGACCTTGCGCCGCGCTATGCCGAGTTCATCGGCAACGAGATCCAGAAGGCCTATCTGGAATCCTATGCCGACTACGGCCAGAACCTGTTCGACCGCTACGTCGACTACGCCGACGCCTGGATCGAGGATCAGGACTTCAAGGATCCCGACACCGGCCAGCTGATGAACCGCGAGCTTCTGAATCAGGAGCTGACCAAGATCGAGAAGCCGGCCGGCATCGCCAACCCGAAGGACTTCCGCAACGAGGTCGTCAAGTTCTCGCTGCGTTCGCGGGCGCACAATGGCGGCAAGAACCCGAGCTGGACCTCCTACGAAAAGGTTCGCGACGTGATCGAGAAGCGGATATTCTCGCAGGTCGAGGATCTGCTTCCGGTGATCTCGTTCGGCTCCAAGAAGGACGGCGAGACCGAGAAGAAGCACGGCGAGTTCGTCGAGCGGATGGTGGAGCGCGGTTATACCGAGCGCCAGGTCCGCCGGCTCGTCGAGTGGTACATGCGGGTGAAGCAGGCCGGCTAGAGCATGATCCGAAGAGATCATGCTCGAGCAAGAATCCAGTGTACGATCCGGAAAGCCGGCAGCGGCTTTCCGTCTCGTCCGGTTCCGTCCAATAAGAATGCGATGCGACTGTGATGATCGCATCCGGCGCGAGGCAGATGCAAAGTGGTCATGCACATCGTCGATCGGCGGTTGAATCCGGGTAGCAAGAGCCTGGAGAACCGTCAGCGGTTCCTGCGGCGCGCCAAGGCGCTGGTGCAGGGAGCCGTCAAGAAGTCGTCACAGGACCGGGACATCAAGGATGTCCTGGAGGGCGGCGAGGTGACCATCCCGCTGGACGGCATGGACGAGCCGCGGTTCCGGCGCGAGGGCGGCACGCGTGACATGGTGCTGCCCGGCAACAAGAAGTTCGTCGAGGGCGACTGGCTGCAGCGCCCGAACCAGAGCGGCGCCAAGGGCTCCGGCGCCGGCGAGGGCGACAGCGAAGACGCCTTCCGCTTCGTGCTGAGCCGCGAGGAGTTCGTCGACCTCTTCCTCGACGATCTCGAGCTGCCCGATCTCGCCAAGCGCAAGCTCGCGGAAACCGAGAGCGAGGGCATCCAGCGCGCCGGCTATGCGACCTCGGGCTCGCCCGCCAACATCTCGATCAGTCGCACGGTGAGCCGGGCGCTGGCGCGCCGCGTGGCGCTGCGCCGGCCGCGCAAGGACGAGATCGAGGCGCTCGAGGCCGAGCTTGCCGCGTGCGAAGACGATACGCGCCGCCGCGAGCTGCTTGCGCTGCTCGAAGCGCTGAAGGCCAAGGCCAAGCGGATCCCGTTCATCGATCCGATCGACATTCGCTACCGGCGCTTCGAGACGGTGCCGAAGCCGGTGGCGCAGGCCGTGATGTTCTGCCTGATGGACGTCTCGGGCTCGATGTCCGAGCACATGAAGGATCTCGCGAAGCGGTTCTACATGCTGCTCTACGTCTTCCTGAAGCGGCGCTACAAGCACGTCGAGATCGTGTTCGTCCGGCACACCGACCGCGCCGAGGAGGTGGACGAGGATACGTTCTTCCATGGACCGGCGTCCGGCGGCACGCTGGTGTCGAGCGCGCTGGTTGCGATGAACGACATCGTGCGCACCCGCTTCCGCCCCGCCGACTGGAACATCTACGCGGCCCAGGCTTCGGACGGCGACAACATGACCTCCGACAGCGGGCTGACCGGGCATCTCTTGACCGACAAGATCCTGCCGGTGTGCCAGTTCTTCGCCTATCTCGAGGTCGGCGAGGCCGCCAACTACACCTTCGACATGCCGGACTCCTCGCTCTGGACGCTCTATGAGCGTCTTCGCAACGACGGCGCGCCGTTGTCGATGCGCAAGGTGAGCGAACGCGGCGAGATCTTCCCGGTGTTCCAGGACCTGTTCAAGCGCCGTACCACCAGCCAGGAAAGGGTATAGTTGATGGGATCTTCCGGCGAACGGCTGTTCGAGGGCGCCGACTGGGATTTCCAGACGCTGCAGCGGATTCACGACGCCTGCGAGGAGGTCGCGCGCAAGGAGCTCGGGCTCGACGTCTATCCCAACCAGATCGAGGTGATCACCGCCGAGCAGATGCTCGACGCCTATTCCTCGGTCGGCATGCCGCTGTTCTACAAGCACTGGTCGTTCGGCAAGCAGTTCGCATTCCAGGAAGCGTCCTATCGCAAGGGCCTGATGGGCCTCGCCTATGAGATCGTGATCAATTCCTCGCCGTGCATCTCCTATCTGATGGAGGAGAACACCGCGACGATGCAGACGCTGGTGATCGCGCATGCGGCGTTCGGGCACAATCACTTCTTCAAGAACAACTATCTGTTCAAGCAGTGGACCGACGCCGACGGCATCCTCGACTATCTCGAATTCGCCAAGGGCTACATCGCCGCCTGCGAGGACCGCCACGGCCGCGAGACGGTGGAGCGGACGCTGGATGCCGCGCATGCGCTGATGTCGCATGGCGTCGACCGCTATCCCGGCAAGAAGACGCTCGACCTGCGCGCCGAGGAGAAGCGTGCCGGCGAGCGCCGCCAGCACGAAGAGGCCGTGTTCAACGATCTGTGGCGGACGGTGCCGAACACCAAGGCCAAGAGCAAGGCTGCGCTGACTGCCGAGCGCCGCCGCGCGCTGCTCGGTCTGCCGCAGGAGAACATCCTCTATTTCCTGGAGAAGACCGCGCCGCGGCTTGCGCCCTGGCAGCGCGAGCTCATTCGCATCGTGCGTCATATCGCGCAGTATTTCTACCCGCAGGGCCAGACCAAGGTGATGAACGAGGGCACCGCGACCTACGTCCATTACCGCATCATGAGCCGGCTGCATCAGCAGGGCCGGATCACCGACGGAAATTTCCTCGAATTCCTGCAGTCGCACACCAACGTAGTGTTCCAGCCCGAGTTCGACGACCGCCGCTATTCCGGCTTCAACCCTTACGCGCTCGGTTTCGCCATGATGCAGGACATCGAGCGGATCGTGAAGAATCCGGAGGACGAGGATCGCGACTGGTTCCCCGACATTGCCGGCAAGGGCGACGTCGAAGGCGTGCTGCGCGAGATCTGGAGCAACTACCGCGACGAGAGTTTCATCAACCAGTTCCTCAGCCCGGCGCTGATCCGGCGCTTCCGCATGTTCCATCTGCACGACGACCCCGCCGAAAGCCAGGGGATCAAGGTCGATGCGATTCATGACGAGCGTGGCTACCGCCGGGTGCGGCGCGAACTGGCGCGGCAATACGACGTCGGCTTCGTCGACGCCAATATCGAGGTCGTCGATGTCGACCTCGACGGCGATCGTCGCCTGATGCTGCGTCACACCACCGTGAAGGGCGCGCAGCTCAACGAGACCGACACGCGCCGCGTGCTGCAGCATCTCGCTGATCTGTGGTCCTACGACGTCGCGCTGACCGAAGTCGACGGTGCCGACAAGGTGCTGAAGGAATACGTCGTCAGCCCGCGCGCAGCGGCGGTCGCGGCTTGAGCATGGCGCTCATGCAGCGACAAGCGAGCTGACCGCGGCGTGGAATGCACGTCTCGCTCGGTGGACCTTCATTTCTATCGAAGGCCCACATCATGAACATCCCGGCAACATTTTCGGATTTGAAGCGCATCACGTTCCGCGCGCGAGCGTGATTGCCGGCTTGCGGAAATTTCGCTGCCGTCTTGGTGATTGCCTGCGCGGGCGCGATTGATAAGGTGCGCCGCGTCAAGAAAACCAAGAAAAGGATACGCTCTTGTCAACTCGCTCCCGCCTGGCGGGTCTTCTCGCCGTCACCGCGCTCATGGCTGCGTCGATCTCGTCATCCATTGCGGCCGATTCCGCGATCAAGATTGGAAATACCGCGCCCTATAGCGGCCCTGCGTCGGCCTACGGCACCATCGCGCGCGCCGAGGCCGCCTACTTCCAGATGCTCAACGATCAGGGCGGCATCAACGGCCGCAAGATCGAGTTCGAGAGCCTCGACGACGGCTATTCGCCGTCGAAGACGGTCGAGCAGACCCGCAAGCTGGTCGAGCAGGACGAGGTGCTCGCGATCTTCAGCGCGGTCGGCACCGCGCCGAACATCTCGGTGCAGAAGTATCTCAACATCAAGAAGGTCCCCCAGCTGTTCGTGTCGTCGGGCGCGACGCGCTGGAACGATCCGAAGCAGTTCCCGTGGACGGTCGGCTTCAATCCGACCTACGAGCTCGAAGGCCGGCTCTATGCAAAGTACATCCTGAAGACCAAGCCGGACGCCAAGATCGCCGTCATCACGCCGAACGAAGACGCCGGTAAAGACTATCTCAGGGGCTTCAAGGACGGGCTCGGCGAGCACGTCGGCCAGATCGTCGCCGAGACCACATACCTCACCACCGATCCGACCATCGATTCCCAGATGGTGACGATGCGCGAGTCCGGCGCGGATGTGTTCTTCGCCGAGGCGACGCCGAAATTCGCCGCGCAAGCGCTGCGCAAGGCGGCGAGCATGGGCTGGAAGCCGCTGACCATCCTGCCGACAGTCTCCAACTCGGTCTCCGCGGTGCTCGAGCCGGCCGGGCTCGAGAACGTCATCGGTGTCGTGACCGGGCTCTACCTGAAGGACCCGACCGATCCGCGCTGGGCCGACGACGCCGGGCAGCAGGAGTTCTCGGCCTGGATGAAGAAGTATCAGCCCAATGCGAGCCCGGGCGATCTGTTCAATGTGCAGGGCTACACGGTCGCGCAGGTCATGACGGCGGTGCTGAAGAACTGCAACGGCGACTACAGCCGCGACAACATCATCAAACAGGCGACCAATCTGAAGCCGCTCGAATTGCCGATGCTGCTGCCGGGCATCAAGGTGCAGACCGAGTCCGACAACGTGACGCCGATCCGCCAGATCCAGATGGCGCGGTTCGACGGCAAGTCCTGGGCGCTGTTCGGCGATGTGCTGAGCGACAAGTAGCCGTCAATAGCTCCGCCGTCGTCCCTGCGAAAGCAGGGACCCATACGCCGCGGCTGTTGTTATGAATGGGACTCGTCGTTCCAGCGTAGCTCGACGATCTGCATCGGTGGTTATGGGTCCCTGCGTTCGCACTAGGGCATGCACAGATCTCTGAGGGACCATCCAGCGGCTGCGGCGTGGAAGTATTGCAGGCCGTGTTTCATAGTGATGGGGCCCGGCGGTTTGGACGATG
>OFSF01000031.1_pt1 | contig 54757 bp, 60 predicted proteins | sample 1543271 | NCBI WGS metagenome assembly OFSF01 (sample SAMN07774227, study PRJEB24372) | wastewater metagenome | isolation source: Exp Tend VB 100WW | collected 2016-02
GAAATCTACACCTTCAGCGCACATTGCGTTGAATTTTTCGAGGGTTTCTTTCGAGAATTGTCCCATGAGAATATCAGGTTCGTAATGAATTTTACCCGTATTTCCTTAACCAGGCACCTTTAATCCACGCCTGTGACAAATTGGCAGGCTCATCAGTCGCCGGGTTGAATGGTTTCGGTTTTGGAGATCCAGTCTTTAAGCTCAACGAGATAGACCCTGAGCTCTTCGGCTTTTTCCAGGTGCCACGGGTCTTTTTCATCAAAGTAGAGTCTGTTGTGGTGGTCTACGGCTTTCAGCAGCTGATGTATAACGGGGTTCCACGGTTCCCTGGTAGGGTTATTCCAGGTTCTCTTGTCAGTCATTTGTCGGCCGCTGTTTATCTCAGCTTTATAAACTTTACCCTGAGGTAAAAATTGATATGGAGATTTTACAGCCAATACGATCGCCTAAGAGTGTAATCGAGAGGTTACCTCCGCCGGTTGTGGACAGAGTTGCGCCGCCAGTGGTAAATGCCATACAAGTGCCTGTTGTGGATGTTCCGGTCCCTCGGATAGACTACCCTCGCATCGATCTACCTCCGCAGGAACCCTCAGCATCCACGGCGCCCAAAACAGAAAGCCAAACCAGTGAGGAAACCACACAGCCCGCAAGGCAGCTACCGGACACTCCGAAAATGCCGGCAGTTATTGTACCTACTCCCGTTTTACAGACTCCCTCACCTGTGGAGTCTCAACCAGAGTCTCCCAAAGACACTTTCACTATGGAGATAGCGGGGCAAGATGTAAACATCCCTACACCCCAGGCTGTGGTTCAAGCCAGCGCCACCGCTGTTGTTGGTACTTCAGCCACCTTGGTAACTGCCTTGGTATTTAACCAGGTGCGTACAGCTGCTGCCCCTGTGATACAGAAACTGGCCAGAGATCGCTTTAAGATCAAACTAAAGAGTACGAAACCCGTACTCCACTTTGTGGAAGAAGAGGGAGAGGTGAGTGTTATTGAATACTCTGACAAAGGTGTAAAGGTTCTAAGCACCCGTGTTCAAAACCCGGAGCAGTATTTGAGGGACCTGATAGACGCCGACCATTTATTTGAAACGGATCACAAAATTATTATTGACGAGCCGGTGAAAGAAAGATTCACTAAGGAGGGAGCCAAACGATTTAACTACTTCGTGTCTGCTAAGAAACTGGCTAAGAAAATGTCTGCCAAGTTCACTTTCGGATGACCACGTCAGCACAAATAGCGGCGTAAGGTGACTGTGGGTGGAACTCAATACCTTGTTTTTTGGCATCACCGCATTTCAATAGACGTACCAGCTCGAAGTCCAACTTTGCCTTGGCGGTCTCTGCTTTCTGCCTATCAACTTCTGCTTGTGCTTTTGACTTGCAGAGGTCTTGGAGTTGATTGTCAAGCGGCAAAGAAAAAGTTACCGCAAGACCGGGATTTATGTTGTAGTTCTGAAAAGTTTTGGGGTCATCGCTGTAGTTAGTGCCCCCGTAGATAAAGGGAGAGAGGTTTAGGGAAGGACCCTGACACGATGTACCTCCCCCATACGAGTTTGTCATGTACATGCCGTTCATGACTTGCACTGCTTGATTCGTTACCGATCCTGTGGAAGAAGCGGAAGGTCCAGCAATATTTGTAACAGGGTTTTGCGGCGCTTGTTGCGCCAACACTGGCGCTACTGTGTAAAGACAGAAAGCGAGCGTGTGACAGATTCTTGTTCGGTAACTCGATCGACCCATGTTTCTTTAGCAATCCCGGGACCTAAAATGGTCTCACTGAACTGAAAAGGAGCGCCCTGCGTTTGAATCGTATAGTTGGCTCCGGGTTGTGGATTGCCAGGGATATTTATGTTAGTGCCACTTACAGTGTAAGAACTGCCCGTGGAGTAGTCTATTTGATGAATGCTTTCGGTGACTTTAGTCTTTGTAGTTGTTGTGCTATCTACTGTGCCCCTGCTGAACGTAGGGACAACAGACTCAGCCATTGCCCCTTGACAACCCAGCAGCACTAGCACTGCCAGGAGGTACTTCATTTGAACACACTCAGCTCGATGCTACGTTGTGCCATGGCTTCGGTGTTAGCCCCGCCAGCGGTAATTGTAGGAACGGTGTTAGCCTTAAGTTCTCCGGCAAGCGTACCAGCAACTCCGAAATCTTGTGTGGTGGTCACAACTCCCACTGCCGAGTTAGTCTCAGAAAAAGTGAATGCTTGACCGTCATTCTTCACAGAATAGGAACCGGCACCCCCAACACCACCCAGGGTGCCAGCGGTAATGTTGGAACCTGAAACAGTGTAAGTTGCACTGGTGGGTTCGCTAATAACGATTTTAGGATTTACTTTCAGAGAAACGCTATCAGTGATTCGACTGGTGATTTCGGCTGCATTCACGCCAGTTGTAAACAAAGTTAGAGTTGCTAAGAGAGCAAACTTTTTCATGGTTGAACCGGTGTAGAAGGGGCTATCGGTTTAACTTTTGGTTTAGCTGTAGGTTTATTTTTGGCTTCGTCAGGTTCGTTATCGTCTAGTCCTCGACGTGATTGCACACCAAAGTTGGCAAGAATACTTGTGAATATTCCTGCCGTGAAGGTGGTGTCGGCATTTTTAATCATGCCTAACCACCCAGCGGTTAGTATGCCTGCGGACCAAATCAACACGGTTATTTGCACAAGGGTGCTGATTCCCATCCCTTTCATTTTTCTTCGGTGCAGTGGTTTAGCGGGTGGTCGTCGAGAAACCATCACACTAAGTCAATGTGTAGTTGATTTTACCCCTTGCGCCTACTTTGACGCCTGAATAAACCACCCACTGCCAGGACCTTCTACCGTCCAACGTGCTTTAATTAAGTTCTCGCTGTACTTTTTCCGTTTACCGTCTGTGTCAGGATAAGTACCCGAGGCATTGTCAATTTCTCCCCACGGATCATTCACAATGTAGTTAGAACCCTCTTTACCAATCACGATTAACCAGTGACCTCCGCCAGACGGGGCACTAGCAGGACCATGGTGCAAAATACCAATAGGGACAGGAATAGCCTGGCCGAGAAGGCTATCCAGAGTTGAGAGCGATCCGTTTGTCTTGAAGGAGGCATTGATTCCAAAATGTTTCAGGGTTTGTATTTGAACGGCCGCATCGGTGCTGTCGCCCCTTTTGAATACTTGTTCGACATACTTATCATCGCCTTTGGCTCCAGGTAGTGTTCCGGGTTTGAGGAATTCGGTTAGCATCGCGCAACTTGAGCTGAAGCAAGTGCGTGAGGCGTCACGATAGTTGTCACGCTGTGAGAAGTATGGCACGTTCAGTACGGCACCCACTGCTGGCTGTGTGCGATAGATTTTGACCCAGTTTGCCTCGTCAGTCAAAAGAGAAGAGTCGAGTGCCTGAATCTTAGCGTATAGGTCGTCGTAAGCAGCTTTGTGCTTGGGGTTAGCAGGATCTGCGAACTGAGCGAAGTCAAAAAACTTCTTTGAATCAAAGTTTGCCATAGTAAGTCAGGATTTCCAAATAGCACCCTCTTCGGTGCGGCGTTTGCGAAGACCTTCTTCAAAAGCCGACCCAGGGTTACGGTATTTAAGCAGTGTAGTTGGCACGTTCGAGTAGTTTTTGTCGCGCAGATCACGAGTGATTGACCCAAAGTTGGACTCATCCCCGTAGAAATGAGCGCCAAGGTTGTATGCGAAACTAATCAGAGCAGATTTTTGCCCGTCTGTCAAACCAGACCAGTTGGGGATGGTTTTCTCCAGAACGGACACGAAAGACTTGTCAGTCACTACACGAAGGTACTCTTCACCTTGCTCTTTGGTGATAGCGGGATCTGACATTGAAACTTTACGACCATCCGGATAGAAGGTGCAACCGTACCCGATAGTGGCAACCCCGGCGGGGCAAATGTATGGTTTTTCTCGCCAACCTTCGTATTTTTTAATGAGGTCGAGAGCTTGCTTGGGAACCCGGTCCCCTGAAGATTTTGCTACTGGGGGTTCTTTGCGCCACTCGGCCTCAAACCCAACTTTGACTTCTTCGGGGCAATGTTTGTCAAGCCACTCAAGAGCGGCATCCTGTTGAGGTTCGCCTTGGTAGAACTTTGCTACGTTTTTGAATGAAATGGCCATAATAAAAAGGAAGGGTTGCCCCTTCCTAAAGTTACTTAATGAATGGGATTTTCTTGATCAGGTCTACAACCGGTTTCATAGCATTCAGTAGTGCCTCGATCCGCTGAGCAGTTAGGATTAACAAATCTAGTTTCTTTTCTAAAGCATCTACCTTTTTGGTAATCGGTTGAAGTCCCTCTTCAAGTTCTTGCTTAAGATAAGCACCAGGGTCGCCCGATTTAGCAATGTCGCCAACCAGTTTGTCGAAGTTCATACTTTCTTTGCCTGACACCTCAGTTATACCCGAAAGTGTGGGACGTAACTTTACTTCTCGTTGATCTTGATCTTAACGACCCGTGCCTGACGGAAGGGGAAGCGAATCTCAAGCAATCCCCAGCGCACGGACACTTCAATCTTCGACAGGTCGAGTGCAGCTTCCACGGGGTAGGTGAGTTCTCCCCGGTCACAAGTGATGGAGATGGAGTCGCTATGGGCTTCCATCTCGATTGTATCTGGGTCAACTCCGGGTACTTCTACGTTCAGAACTTTCTCGTCTTCGTAGGTAAGGATTTCATATGACAGCTGTCCAGGAACTCTGCCGTTGCCTTCGGGGACGCCCCGTTGTACCAGTGTGATGTCTTTTTTGGTAGTGTTTGCCATGTTGTTAGGGTTGAGTGTTAAACAGTGGTAGTGGGTGTGGTGGGGGTCGAGGAGCCCCCTTTGCAGCGTTTCCGGGTCTCGGCTGCCTTTGCTGCGGCCGCAGACCTGTCGCCCCCGTGGGAGCGTCCTGAGAGGGCCTGAGCCCTTGCTTTGTCCCCCTCCAGCTGGGCCTGGGTGCGTTGGGTCTTGTTCTGCTCACGGAGCTTTTTCTGACCGCATTTTCCCTCATAAGGATTGCGGCTTTCCGCAAAGAGCATTTGCTCAACTTCAGCGAGGGCTTCAGTTGTAAATCCGGGAACGTTCATCCGAGCATCCTAAGACCGTAGACTTCTTTACTTGACCCTCCCTGAGGATTCCCTGGCCCTTTTTCAAGAGCTGGACCAGAAAGCATTTCCGGTTCGTCTTGCTTAGGGTTATTGGCCCTTTGCGCTTTGGACGGAACAGGAGATGGTGCGGGTTTGCCAAACCACTTGTCCTTTTCGTAATTACCAGCGACTCTGGGACCAGGACCTTTTCCGGTACGGAATTCCTTTTCCCAGTCAATCTCCGCAAAGATTTCTGTGACCGCTTCGGCAACTCCTTCAGGGTAGCCCATGCTCTGCAAGGTCTCAGCGTATTTGCTTTGGCCACATGCGGAAAGGGCAATAGCCTTGGCCTGAGCAGGGTTGGTAACAACCTTGCCCCCTTTGCCAGAGTGAAGCTCACCTTTCTTAAAACGGTGAAGCTCCTCTCCGACGCAGTTTGGACCTTTACTTACCGGCATTGCCTTTGGTGGTCGACTTGACCAGAGCGCGAATTACGCCCAGAATCAGTTGCAGAGTGGAGTTGGCTTTGATTTTCTTGTTCGAAGCCAAGTATTGTTCAAACAAGACCCAAAGACCAAGCAGGGTTGCGCTGTGAGTTTGGGCAAAAGCGATGATCGCGGCGAGGGACATTGTTTTTTCTATAACTATTTGGTTTTACCCTCCAGTTTCTCAATGTACTCACGAAATTGTGTCACTTGATGAGCAAGACGAGCCGTAATTGAAAGAGATTCGGTTAGAAACTCTTCCAACTCTTCTCGGGAAAGTTCGTGAAGGCGGTGGCGAATGGCAAGTACACGGAACTCTTTCTCAATGGGCAGAGGAGTAATTTTAGGTTTCTTGTCCGGTTCCATAAGCTACTGACTGGAGTTCAAAAAACTTGTCTGCAGCCCATTCGCGTTCCTCTTCGCTTGTGGGGGCGTTGTCAATATACTGCATGAGCATTTTCATTTCCGCATCACTGAGCCCCCGAATTTCTTGTACTAACTCCGGTGAGAGCAAAGTTGCTTTATGCTCGTCAAAATCATAAACAAACTCCGGGGTGACCCAGTCCTCTGGGGAACTATCATAGGAAACATGATAGTTGTTTGCGGACATCTCACAATACAGAACTTTCTGCTCGTCTAGGCCTAAGATCTCGGCAATTTCTCTGTGGTTTTTCCCTTCAGAAATCAACTCAAACACTTGAGTCTTATGGGACGCAATCCAGCGGGGAGTTCGCACCATGCGAGAGTAGTCACGTAGTGCGTGTTGTATGTATCCGCGAGCGGTGTTCCACGCGTATGTGCTATACTTGATGTTCATGGTAGGGTCGTACCGGGTCGCAGCTACGCATAACGCGAAGTTAGCGATTGACTCAAGGTCATCCCGAGTAAGTGACCCTGTGTGCCCTCCAGTTAAACATTTGGCCCCGTGGGCCAGCCGTCCGGCAATCCACTTGTGCTCTTCAACTAGAACTTGTTGCTCCCGGGTAAGCTCCGGGTATTTTTTATGGCGGCGCCTTGGCATTTTAGGCTTCACAGGAGAGACAGTCGGCATACGATTCCTTGGTTTTAGATGTTCGGTTAATGTAATCGGTGTATCCCCCAATGTGTTCTCCGTGGAGCCACATTTGAGGCACCGTTTTCCACTCTTCATTCCAGAGACCGTCTGCTTGGGCACGTTCACGAGTCATTTCAGTGTATGTCATTCCTTCAGAATGAAGGAGCTCTTTCAGTTTGACGCACCAAGGGCAGTCTGGTTTGGTAATAATCTGTGCTGATGCGGATTGGTTTTCTTTGTCAGGAGTGACGAGGACTTTAGATAGTAGAGTGATTTCAGTCCCATTTTCCAAGCGGAAAGATGCAATCGCATAATGTAGGCTGGGTCAGACTCCGGGTCTACGAATAAGTTTAGCGATTGACCCTGACAAATAAACTTTTGCCTGTCGGCAGCTTGCTTGATCAGTTCAAACTGGTCAATCTCACGAGCTGTTTGAAAAATTTCTTTCTCAAGTTCCGTGAAAATGTCCAAGTCCTGAATGCTACCTTTTGCTTCAAGAATTTTGTCCCAAACCTCGGGCTCTACGCCACGCTCACAAAGGAGCTTCTCTAAAACCGGGTTCTTTCGAACATAAGTTCCTTTGGCTTGCTTGGCAACAAAATAGTTTGAATCAATTGGTTCAATGCCTTGGCTAAACGCTCCACTGATGACCGAATTAGTCCGAGTAGGGGCAACAGCAAGAAGATGAGTATGACGAAGGCCGCTTCCCACACACCACTCGGGCTCCCCGAACTTTGCTGCCAGTTCTCGTGAGGCAATCTCGGACTGCTCTCGGATCCAACGATGTGTTTCGATGTTGAGTTGGCGAGCGCCTGGGGAACTAAAAGGTAATCCACGTTTCTGGTAAAGTGTATGAAGGCCCATTGTCCCGAGACCTAGTGCCCGTGACTTTTCGGCAAAGCGTACAGAGCGGCCGAGACCAACTTTGTCTTTGGCTTTACGAATAAACTCCGTAACTACTGCGTCAAGAAGATGAATTGCAAGTTCGGGAACTGTGCGGCCAGATGTGGGAGATTTCCAACCGCTGAACTCGTCGTACCTGCTCAGGTTTAGGCTGCTGAGTACGCACACAAATGTGTGATGTTCGTCAGTGTGTAGGAAGATTTCTGAGCAGAGGTTTGAAGTTTTAACCGAAAGACCACGATCAGTATAACACTCGGGGTTTTGAGCGTTAGCATTGTCGATAAACACCAGGTAAGGGGACCCGGAAATCATCCGTGTCTTTAGGACCTCCCCAAACAGTTCCTGCTTATGGACGTCACCTGCGATCATCGACTCTACCCACTCGTCACTGATAGTGAGAGCAAGGTTAGAGTCAACAAACTTGCGAGGATCACCTTTACTATGATCTTTAGCCCTAAGGAGTTCTGGGACATCAGGGTGGTCGATAGGTAGATAGACCGCGAACGAGCCACGACGTACTCCACCTTGCGACACCACCCGAGCAGCTAAGTCATACTGCTGAGCCCAGGGCACGATACCGGTGGACTTACCCCCACCCGAGATGGGGGCACCGGCAGGGCGAACATCACCAAAATAAACTCCTACTCCCCCTCCGTTTTTGCTAAGTTGGGCGACTTCTTTGAGGTGACTGTAGATAGAACTAATGCTATCACTGAGGTGTACTGAATAGCAACTAATCGGGAGGGCTCGACTCGTTCCGAAGTTAGCAGCCACGGGAGAAGCGAGACCAAGCCAGCCATTCCAAAGACACGTAAATAGATCGTCAAGTAGTGTCTCATCTTCGTTAATCGCTGCGGCAGCTTTGGCCACACGTTGGAACATTTTACGGGGCGTCTCTCCAGGTAATAGGTAACCGGCTGAGAGAGTGTGCATACCCTCTTCTGAGAGCCATTCAGGGGCGATTGGTTCTGTCATGTAAGAAGAAGGTCTAAGGTTTTTAGGTTGACGCCCATGAAGTCTTGTGTGGGTCTTGAGATGTAGTTGCCACCGTCTTTTGACTGGGCAAAGAAGTCGGTGCTAGTAGCCCCAGCCATTAGAGGGTGGAACCAGGATTTGATGCGTTCAGCCGCTTTTTTATCGACGTGGAATAGGGGGACGGATATCCCGAGCTTTGTTATTCTTTCGTTCGCACGCCACCGAACGTACTGTTTTGTGTCGTAAAGGGTGATGGTGCCAAGGTTTCTTCCGTTGAAAATTTGGTCAAGAAATGTCTCTTCGTTGCGAAGAACTGCTTTGAAACCTTGACCGATTGACACTGCCTCTTCAGGGGTCAGGGGATCTTCCTCAATCAGTTCCCTGAAAAGGGCGATGCCTGTGTCTGAATGCTGTTGCTCGTCAAGTGCTGACCAGGAGATGATCTGAGCGATTCCTTTGAACCTTCCCGTGAGATTGAGGCTAAGAAGAACAGCAAAGGAGCTAAACAGACTAACGCCTTCACCAGCTCCGCTGAAGATAGCGAGCGATTCTTTAATTCCTTTTTCGTTGAGGAAGTACCCGATTTTTGACTGGGCCACGGGGTCTCCGAGGAATGCTTCGAACTCGTCCAGACCGAGCGTGTCGGAGAGAAGGTTGTATGCTTCTGCATGAACAATCTCAGAAAGTGCGAAAGCTCGGGCAACGGCAGCGATCTCATGTTTGGGAAACCAGTTAGGAATCCCAGACCAGTAGTCGCTAACGTGACACTCGAGTTGGGTGAAACCTCTCAGGATTCCTCCGATGATTTCTTTTTCATCTGTGGAGGAATTTTGCCAGTCTCGGATGTCCGATTCAAAGCTAACTTCCTGGGGGCGCCAAACAGACGACAGTGCCTTTTGGTAGGTCTCAAAGAACTGGGGGAACTCAAATTCCCCGTTGATTTTATACGGTTGACGGTACTCGCGAATGCTTGTCATTCTTTCTCTTTATACGTTTTTCCTCTCGCTCGGCGAGATATTGTTGACGGACGGGCTCGTGTGCAGCTTCGTCCCACCAGTCGGGTTTTTCGCTGTAATTCCAGACAGCGTAGCCTTTATAACCGTTGATGTAGTTACGGTAGGCCTGGACCGGATCACCGGGAATTTTGAATTGCTCGGGCATTGCTTGAACAAAATCGGTGTGAGCTTCCCATTGAAAGTTGGGATATTGCTCTAAGATTAGTTCGTCGAGTTGGTCAAGCGCAAACCGAGTACCGTGTTCTTTGCCGTAACGGCGAGTGTACTCCTCAGTCATTTCAAGTGCGTGCCAAAACAACCAGACGACGTTTGAAGGACTTTCGTAAAGCCACTTCGCACAAGGGTGGTGGGCAAATCCTTTCGTACCGTAGTTGGTACCGTCGGGTTTCTGAATGTACCTGCCGTGAACGTTGAACGCCCAGGGTGTCAGTAACTGGACTGACTCCGTTGGCATTTTAACGATCAGCTTGTCGGGTAGATCGTAGGCAGCAAGTTGAGGGTCGTTGTTTACGGTGAAAATGTTCATGTTGGTTTTGAACGCTGAATGTATTATAGCACAGGGGTAGGAAGTAAATCGGAAAGCCGGTTACCCCTCCATCTTCGCATAGTTGCGCATGCGCTCGTTTTCTTTCTGGACCATGTCCACGTAGGACTTGTGAAGCTCTTCTAGCTGGGCTTGCTGTTGTTGTTCAACTTTTTTAGCCATGGTTCCTAGGATCCAGAATACTGACAGATTCCCCAGAAATGCCCCGAGTAGGCTCGCTGCTGCCACTGTTAGAAAAATCATCACGTCCAAGAGAGTAGTTACTGTCGAGGCGAATCTGAGAGTTTGGAACGGTCCAACACTCACCGCCTTTGTTCAAAAAGACTACCCACAAAAGATCATGCTCCTGTGAATAGTCGATTAAAAAGTGGGCCCAACCTTTCCCTCTCGGTGTATGAAGTAGAAGGGGTGGATTGAGCTGTAAGATCATTTACCTTGACCACGGTACCTGCGAAGCTTAGCCCGGTTCGGGGTAGCAGCCAGGTTGGTGTTACGGGAGCGACCCTGCGCCGACATCTTCGGCTTGCTCTGGATCACTTTGCCCCCCGCCAGGGAGCCTTTCGGTTTGGCCATCGATTTCTTCCAAATAGTTTAGTAGGGTTTTGGTGAACTCTTTTGTGAAGAGTTCGTGATGTTCCGGGGACTGGTTCCAGTGGGCTAACCACTCAGCGCACTCGGAATCGTCGGGAGCAATGAGGGTGAAACCCTCCTCTGTATCCTCAACCGTCAGATCTTCAAAAGCATTGGGGGAAGGCCAGAAGAACTCAACCATCAGAACACGCCGGGGATAATCTGGCCTGTCACGGCATAGGCGCCCAAAGCGGCAATAATACCGAGCATAGCCAGACGGCCATTCAGTTTTTCAGCTTTTTCGTTGTGTGTCACGGAGAAATCTTTGTTAGGGTCGGTGTACATTTTGGGCTCTTTGGCGAACATGTTTTGTTGTCCGCGCTCGTTCGTAGTGACTGTCATTAGTATAGTGTGTTTGCTGATTGAGTATAGGTTTTAGTTACAAAAGTAAACCTAAATCAGGAACATCTGTTCAAGGTCGAGCCGGTTCTGTTCTAGTCTCAGCCGGCTCTGCCTCTTTTTTGCGGCTTTCCTCTCTTTGCGAGCTTTTAGCCAGAGTTGGAAGTAAGCCAGTTCCCCCTGAGAGTACAAGTGGGGTACCTTCAAAGCTTGTCTTACAAGTTTGATTTTCTTACTCATCGTTTCACCTCCTGGATCGAAGTTTCGAGCGGGTTGAAGTGCTCGATAAGCACTTGCATACCTTTCATGGAGTTCATATCACCGCAGGTGTACACATCAATAGCGCACGAACCCTCCTCGGGGAATGTGTGGATGGAGATGTGTGACTCAGCGAGAGCGTAAACAATGGTAACACCCTGGGGATGAAACTGGTGCGAGAAACGGTTTAGCACCGTGGCCCCGCAGACCTCAACAGCTTTTTCAAAGGCTGCTTTGATGCCAGCAAGGTCATCTAGAAGATGGAAAGAAATGCCGTAAAGGCTAACAAGAACATGATGTCCCAACGTCAGTCTTCCTCCCAAATGCGTCCAGGACGCCATTCGCCCTGAGGTTGTGTGTCAAACATTTTAGTGTCCCCATTAGGGTTTACAAACCATCGTTTTTGTTTCATTTTTTGTGTTCGTGAGATAGTTGCTTCTTCAGTGGGTTTTCGTCCGTATGTCGGACTTAGTTCACCAGATTTACCATACATTGGGTTGTTTTTACCTAACTTTCTCTCCCTCATCGCTAATCGCCCTTCGGGGGTCAAGTTTGTAGGTGCACCAGGTTTACCTTTACCAAAGTTGGGGTTACCCTCCCCTCTACGGTTTTCCTTTGCTTCTTCACTCCACTTACTACCTGTATTTTTACCAGGAAACTTCCCACCTAAGGTGCAGAAACCCTCTGAAGTTTGATATGCTCGGTTTGCATATTGAGGGTCTTCCACGACTCTTAGTAACTTTTGAATACTCTCTTCTGCCTTTAATAGGGACTTCCTGTCGGGGTAGAAAGAGATGATTATTCTGGCAGTAGGATTGAAGGTTGAGTCTGAATAAGACCCCAGGTACCCGTCGTTCAAGTCTTCAGTGCTGTGGGCACCGATATAGTCTCTCCCGTTCGGCGTTTCTTCAAAGGAGTCGTAAAGGAGGTGATACATAGTTTAGGCACAGTGTAACTATTATACACTAAACTTACTCTGGTAAACTGTCTTCAAGACACTCTTTGATTTTGTCGCGCAGCTCTCCGATGGTGGCTGCACCAATTAAGTGTCCCTTGTACTGTCCTTTCTTGGACAGAAACACGTAAGCAGGTAAGTCCAGGGTGTAGTCCGGATTAACCGCGTACTTCTCTAAACACTGAAACAACCGGAGCTTCGTGAGGTTGTTATTGTGGTTGATTACGTCGTCAAGGATAAGTTCTTGATAGAGAATCTCCGGGAAACTCTCAAAAGTTGCTCGATCGTGTTTACTCATGTGTAAACAAATGTCGCAACCTTTGTCAAAAACTTTCGTGACAATAGTTGTTTTACCCGTTTCGGTCATTTGATTAAAGTTTCAAGTTCGGGGTGCTTCTCGCGAATGATTTTAGTAAAACGAGCAATGTGCGAGTTGACCGCTTGCTTCGTCATGTTGTATTTCTTAGCGACCTCGCCTTGACGCAAAGCCGGACGGCCCAACAAGCCGTAACGATCACAGACAATTTGAGCTCTCTTGCTCGTGACAGAACCGCAACCCTCCACAATCAAGTCGTGGATAAAACCAGCTTGGTACTCGTCGTGCACCTCGAATACGGATGGGTCTTCCAAGTTGCTGCCCCAATCGCTCTGCTCAAGTGAGAGGGCATACTTAGGGAGTCGGTTGTCTTTACGAGCAACACTTTGTACCGCTCCCCGAACTTTCGGGTAAACCCAGGTCATGAATCGCGTACCACGCCCAAGGTCAAAGGTCTCGATAGCGTGGATGATACCAAGCAAACCTTCCTGAACCAGATCGTCACGGCTGTGTGCTGGTGACATCCAGGCGTATTTGTTCACGATCTTGTGAACGAGCGGAGTGTATTGCTGCACGAGGGCAGTGATGGAGCGGGCGTCGCCGTGGACGGCGTCTTGCAGTAAATCGTTTTGCATCTTTCTATTATAGGTCATTTCGGGCTTGTTGTAAAGGCCTTCGGAGGTAGGGGTAACCGTACCTTTGTCACTCAGCGTTGCGGTCATGTTTTCTTTTGAACTCCCTTTATTATACAGCATTTTCCCTCAAAGGGAAAGGGGGTAAACCGCCCCAAGGGGTACGGTTAACCGCCCAACAACCCGTCAAGCCCTTGATCGAGTATCTTCATTCTCTCCTCCCACCCCATTCCACCTTCGGTGCCTTTCGCGGGGTTAACGCATTCCGCAGCTTTCTCACCGGTGAGTCCGCGACAAACAAGAGCGTTCAGGTCTTCATCCTTTCCGGCTTTTCCAGTAAACCAGTATAACTGGTCGTTGAACCAGTGTGCTCCGCAGACGGGGCAGTTTCGATTAGACATAAGTCAGAGTCCGTGTAATAAAGAACTTTGACGCCTGCCTCACAAAATAAATCGCTTGCCGCGAGAAAACTTTCTAACCAACGAGCCGGAGCGTCGATTGGATTCGGGCAAACAACTTTGGCAACACCTGCCTGAATGATCGCAGCAGCACACTGCGAACACGGGGGGAAGGTAACGTACAGAGTTGATCCCTCAACTTTGGTACCGTTTTTCGCTGCATTGAGGATGGCGTTCTTCTCGGCGTGAATAGTCACGCTCAGCTTGTACTCCCTATTCGCATAACGATCGAGGTCGTCAGAGATAGTTTGCGGAAATCCGTTGTATCCTGTTGACAAGATGCGCCGCTCACTTACGAGGACGCACCCAACTTTTGTCCCCGGATCCTTACTCCAGAGGCGAACTTGCTCGGCTATACCGAGGAACCTGCGATCCCATTTTGAGACACTCGGATTCACCAAGGTGGTCAATGTATTCTTTAAGGGCATCTGAAAACTCGGAGTAGATTTCTTTGCGTGATTTGAAAGTCAGACCATAGTCGTCAGAAGTGTGGGCAAAACCGTCCCAACACGCTTCTAGCTCACTTAATCCGTATTCCACTTGAATGTAGCTAGCAGCTAGGCCAAGCTCGTTGTTGTTACGAGCACCAATTTGCAGTTGGGCGAAAGAAATTTCTGAGGCTTTCATCAGCGATTGTCTCCGGAACCGGTAATAACCCCACGCTGTTGACGCGAGGCGAGTTTATCAAGATTGTTTTGAGCGATGGTCTCGAGATCGTAGTCCATCTCGGCAGCGAGAACAGAAACATACCAAAGTACATCACCGATCTCTTTAGCTACGGCGTCGCGGACAGTGTCGGTCAGGACTCCGTCGTTGTCGCGGATAACTTTTTTCAGTTTGTCAGCTACCTCACCTGCTTCACCCGCGAGTCCTAGGGCTGGGTAGGCAAAGTTGGCCCCTCGGTTAGGGTAGATAGCTGTAACCAAGGCCGCAGCTTGATAGTCGTTTAAGTCCATGGTGGTGAGTCAGACGCTTGTATCATAGCTGGGTGGTGGGCTCGGTAAACTACCAGCCGATGTCGACCTCTTCGGCGTAGCCGCCGCCCACCATCTCGTCCCATTCCATGGTGACAGCGCCCACAGTAAAGCGGATGGTTGTGGGGGTTTTACCCGCGAACCGGGCCACCCGGCGTAGTAATTCCTGGTAGAAAGTAACTTCGGTTACAAATTCGGTAACTAAAAGTGTTGGGATGAAAACCATGCAAGACATTTCATGGTCTTCGCTAGCAAAGAAGACTGTATTAGGTTCGCACCCACGAATGAAAGAAATCGGGTGAATGATTTGCATTTCATCAATTCGTGTCTGAACTAACAACTGATTCCAGTCGTGTTCTTCACGGGCAAACAAATTAGTAACTTGTCTTTCAACTCCCTCAGAGGAAGTATCATAACCGTAATCTTCACCGGCATCGGCAATGATGTTTGCACCGGTAAGATATACGCCGTACAGTTCGGACTTTCCGCGTCTGGTAACTAAGTTCCGGAGGAAGGTGTTAGGATCCGTAATTTTTGGTGCCATAGCTTTTTTGTGATGCCTGTGGTAGATCGTGGCGAATCAAGTAACCGCCATTCTCGACGGTCTTTGTCTGGTCGTGAGGCATTACTTCACGAGTGTTATTCTGAACTCGGTTCATCCGAGCGTTCCCTTTCTGGTCATACATGGGGTGCGTCTTAAGTAAGTCCCGAACATTGCGTTTGGACTCAATCGAGAAATCGCCAAAGTAACGCTTCGTGGCGTCATCTTTTTCCGACCCACCTGTTGCCAACGGACCCTCTTGGTATTGAGGGTCAGTTCCGTCACGCATTGGCTCTTCGCCTTCTTTTGGTTGGTCGAGGTCGTCCCTTGACTTCACCTTGCGCGAACCGTATTTGTTCTTCAGATTAAAATCCCCAGCAGCATTCCGGTAGCTCTGAGTTGGATTCCCAGCACTGCTAATCGGTGTGGGAGCGTCAGGTACTCCGTGGCTGCTGCTAAGGAACTCGTCCATTTCAGGTTAAAGGTAGACGAAGACTGGGAACAAAAGCATTCTCACCCACACGGCGAATACCCACCACATACTTAGCGGTGAAGTACTCCCCTGGTGTGGGGATCACGTAGTTAAACTTGATGATTTGCCACAAGGGGACCAGGTAGAATGAGTGCTCCAGGTCTTCGGTGCCTTTGGCATATAGCTTGCAGAGCAAGCGTGGGGTGTAAAGTTGACAGAGAGTCTCGACTTCTTGAACAGTGCCAATCTTGTCGTACAAGCCAGCAGGATCGTCAATGCACTGAAAGCCTTCTGACTCCAGTTGTTCTTTAAGTCGTGACTGTTTCTGACATTCATAAGAGAATGCGTCCACAGTTTCGTCAGGGATAGTTGTCTGCATTAGTTTTTACCCTCACTTTCCAGCGACTGATAAAGTTTCTCACGGGCAGTTGCTCGGAATTTCTCAGCGCGATCAGGACTGTATTGCTTGTTCTCGATCCACTTGTCGGAACACTTGGTAGCCACATTCAGGAGCCGTTTAACATCTCGTTCTTCCAAGTCAGAGAGAAGGTTTAGACCTTCTTCCTTAAGCTCCTCGCTGGCGTGACGCATGTTCTCCCAGTTTTCGATCACGTAGTTGGCAGAGCCACCGATCTTGAAACCATCCCGCATCACAAGTTTTTCCATGATGTCTTTGATAACTTCTGCGGTAGTGTTGTTTCCAGGGTTACGACCAAACTGTTCAAAGTACGTCACGGCTTTCTTGATGGACTCCCAACGAATCTCCCGGAAACCTTGGTAGTAGTGTGTCGAAGGTCTCCCAGCAATCTCCCACTCTCTCTTCATCTTCGTCATCAGCGGTAAGCCCGACGGATCAACCCCGAGGAAGTAGAAGTGGTCGAGACATTCTTGGAGCATCTCCGGCGTGAGCTCAGGGATATCCGTGTCTCCTGTCCGGAGCATCCACGCAAATGCCATGCCATTGACGAGTGCTTGAGTAACATCCGCCTTGAAGCGGATCCTCTGCCGTGTCGTCCAGTACCTGACCTCGACCTGGAGGCGGTTAATTGATGGGTCACGCACATCGTTGATAACTGCCCAGAATCTGTCGGTTGCGAGACGGAGGCACCACAGATAAAGAGCCTCAGAGCTGACCCCGAGTTTGTTCGCAAGGTACGGGATATGTGCCCGTGGTCGGAGATCCGGGGAGCCCTCCGAAATGGTTCCCTCAAGATTTTCCCGATTCTTGGCAACCTCGTACTCTCGGTAGGTCGATATGATCTTGATTCGGTCAATGATGCCAGGGTCGAGATCATAAGCGAACTTGCTGTTCCAGTCGTTGGAGTTAACCAAGATAACAGTCTTCGGCCAAATCTGCTCCGCACTCTGGAATTTCTCTTCAACTTGGAATAATCCATTGGTGATTAGGATCTTGGTTTCTTCAGCAGCTAGGAACTTTTTGAGCGACGCGAGCGACGTGTCGTCTTTGTAGGCGACGTCGCTGAGGGCTGCTGCTTTAAGTCCGAAACGATCTTCTGTAGATTTGAAGGTGTGGGTGACAAACCCGCATCGTTGCAAAGCTGCGGTGAGTCCGTTGAAGAGGGTTGATTTTCCAAGCCCAGCATCTTTGCCGACGATGACACCTGCCATTCGAGCTGTGTGATCAACGGGTTCGGTTCTTCCCGGGGGTTGGTGGTTAGCTCGTCCGACCCCAACTCGTCCCAGAATGAGTCGGAGCATTTCTTGCTCCGCTTCGGGGAAGATGGTGAAGATATCGCTAAACTCAACTTTGCGAAGCGCAGGACTAAACCAATCCCGGTCAGGAACCCAGATGCGAGGGTTAAGCACAACTTCGCCACCCCAGCGGCCAGCTGGATCAAACGTGTGTCCATAGTCGATTACTTGGTGAATTGTTTTTGTTTGACTTATACGTTTCATTTTCAGCAGGCGCTCAGTGAAACTTTGAAGATCACTGTCTCCTGCCTTCGGTCGGAACAAAGGAGTCCAGAACTCACGAACCGTGGCGTCACAGATATCAGGGTGAAACACCGCTTCAATAGCTTCGAAGTCGAGGTTATCCGAGATATCCTGCAAAGGCATGAAGGAGTTCGGGTATTTAATGCCTGCTACCTGGGGAGGAGACGCAGGTTTAAGAATGCGGTGGTTAACGTGGTCACCGGTCTCGTCAAGCTCAACTGTGAACCCGCTTGCGGATAGCATTTCAATGCCCGTCTTGTACAGCTTGCTTACAAGTGCGGGTGCTTTTGATGAATCTTTTTCTTTCTTGTCCGAAGACTTAAACGTCCGAGCTTTGCGGCGTTCGTTAACTTTTCCTAGAATGTCCACCTCTTGCTTGGTGGTACCAACCGCTCCGGAAAAGGGATCAGGCATATTTCTCCTTGTTTGTAGTTGTTGTTTTGGTTAGACGGTAGCTCATTCAGATACAACCATCCGGCGTATTATAGCAAAAAAGGGCCGGAAGTAAATTCCGACCCCAAGTAAGTGTGTAACTGAGTTTAGAAATCGAGAGCAAATGCCTCGGGGTCCTCAGCAAAAGCAGTACACTTCAGTAGAACTTTCGCAGTAGGGAATCCGTTGTACTCACCGTGTTCAATGACACGAAGGGTAGCTGGATTTTCACGATCGATCACAGGCTCGGCGGCCAGTGTTTTCTTGAGGGAGTTATTAGGCTTGACGATAGCCCAGTCCGAAACTTCGGTTTCTACATCCATCCACTCACCGTCAACTTGAGCGCGAACAGGAGCTGTGAAAGGTTCAGGGACTCTCACTTGGAGGAAGTAATCGGTGCCGTATTGACCGCCTTCCTTAACACGGTAGGTTGTAACGTCATATTCACCAATCGGGAGGTGAGCAACTTTGACGAACGGTCCTTGCAGACGGTCACCAGAGTTAGAGTTCTCACCACGCTTGGAGAGGTCGGAAGCCACTTGCACCTTTTCGGCAATAGCTTCAGGGTTCTCATCCAGGAGAAGGTCAAGGAGGTCCGCAGACACCTTGTCTTCGTAGTCAGCCGAACGAATAGGAATCGGCAGGGAGTAAAGAGTACCGTCAACAGAGGTTGAAACGGCGAGAACGGGCTCGGTAAACTTACCGATTGTTTCCTCTTTGAAAGCGAATTTAGTTCCTTTACCAACACCGGCAACAGTGATTTTGCCGGGACTTACTTGAAGGGGGATGTCACGATCGCCCCAGCGAATTACCAGACCTTTCTCTTCTGTGGAGAATACGGTCGGGGAGTAAAGACGTTTGAACACTCCGTTTGCATCAGCGCGAACAGTAAAGGTAGAACCTTCGCCGTCAAAGTCTTCGCCCGTTAGAGCGGTGAAGATAGCGCCAAGTCCTGTCTGATAGGTCTCAGGAAGGGCACGGTTGGGAATGTCAGTGTAAGCACGAGTGTAGGTTTTGCTCTCAAGCCTTGCACGATTGCGATCGTCGAGGGCGGGAGAGATTTTGTAAGTTGAAGTAGCCATTGTCAGTTAGAGTTTTAGGTGAAGTTACTGGCGACCCCAGACAAGTCTCTGGGCAGTAACACAGGTATTATACCCGTTTGCCGGGGTTGTAAACTCACATATCTACAACTTCCCACCACGGGCACTTTTTGTAAGGTCGGGAGGGGTAGGGGCAGATTGGTCAACCATCCATGCGTATTTGTCCCAAGCTTCAAGCGTCCAGTTCTCCCCAACAAGATTTTTCTGTCTGGCATACTCAAGAAACTTGTCAGCCTGTTTTTGATTCATCGGTGTGCCCACTCCGTACACGCGAGTGGCTTGGATGCCTATCTCAACTCGACCGTCGTTCTGATCATAGTTCACACTTTGAACAATCCAATCCTCAATGTACTTGCCCTTGAAAGACGGGATGTAAAGAATGTCGTGGGGTTTTACACCTAGGAGAGCTGGCATCAAGTATGTCTGCATCTGTAGCTGCGCAGCCTTTTCGTCATTTAGTGCGTTTTGATTCACAACTTGGTCAGGGTTATCTTTATTTCCCATGCCTGGTGTTGAGCGCCCATTACTTGTCCCAGCTGGAGCACTGGTTGGTTTAAGGGTGTCCGAAGTAGCAACTTCTGGGGCAGCAGGTGCTTTTTTCGTAAACCGACCGAGTTTATCTTTCGGTGGCAACGCTCGCGTTTGCGTGTTCGGCGTGTTTGAGTTGGTTTGTTGTTGAGGTTTGAACTCCATCGAGCGAGTGAGAGTGTTGATAACGGAAGGCCCAAGGAGGTAACCGTACCGTTTTTTAGGGTCGGGGAGAGACCCTTTGGGGATGTCCGTAACCCCGTTGTACACGATCTGTGTTTTGTCTTGGCTGAACGGGGGGAACATGATTACGCTGGTTCCCCCGATGTTACTAGGAAACGGCACCAGTCCGGTCTGTTGAGCAATGTTTGAAAGTTGCGCCCCAAAGGTAGTGTCAGTGCCGTAATTAGTGGCATATTTTGCTTTCTCCAGACTTTTTTTAGCAGTCTCGTTGTATGTGATAAGATTTTTCTTATCCTCCAGCCCAAACTGTTTCGTGGTGTAGTCAAGGACTTGGATCCCACTAATTCCTTTGTTTGTGGTATCCGCTTGGGCAATACTTCGTTGGTTTGAGTTGATTTGGCCAGCTAACTCGGACTGCATTTTGACGGTTATGGTCATGTCATTACCGTATGCAATGGACTGACCGCTCCAAACATAGTAAAGGACTAACTTCTTACCGTTCGGGTAGAAGAACTCGATAACAATCTGAGAAGACATTAGCTCCTTGCTCATTAAGAAACTTTCGTACACAGCAAATCCTTTTCCGGTCGGGTCCCACTTCATTGTAGCTGTGGGGCCTTCCGTTTCGGCTTGCAAGCTGGTCTCCACGTCGTACACGAGTGGTGTTCCTTTCGGAAAATCTAAGTCTCCGTTGTAACTCGTGAGATTGATCTTGCCCCAGGCTACGCGAACACGGGCTTGGATTAGGTTTCCTGTCATGGTTTATACAAAGATACTGGAAGATCGGGCGTCGGATACCCACTCGCCCATTTTTGCGACAACGATCGCAGCAAGTTGCTCGGGATCTTGCCCCGGTTGCTGTTGGATTGTGATTGTGTTGTTAAAGGTGGAGCCACCACCGAAGTTCTCTCCGGAGTTGGCAGTGATGGAAGCAACTTTGAGGGAGCCGGGAATCATTGCCCGCTCGTACTGCATTGCCGCTTCTGCTGTTTGGAAAGGCATTCCGTAGCCCGTGGCATACGCAACGTGAACGTGGTTGTAGTGAGCACCTTGAGCATAAGGGGCTACTTTCTGACCATTTTTGATACTAAACCCGAGTGGAGTGTAGATAAGTTCTTTAAGATTAGACCCGTAAGTGTTTGCCAAAAACTGAGCAAACTGCATCATCTGCGGCGTTGGCCCGGTACCGTTACTAAAGTCTCTAGCCCGGTTAGCACCGTGCCAACCTGGGTCGCCTGGACGATAGCCACTGGTCAGCTGGAGGCCGTACTTGGATGCCATGCCGGTAAAAGCATCTACGCCACCGCCGATAGCTCCACCTCCAAGACCACCCATCGACGGAGTAGTTAACTTTTGGTTGATTGTTGTGTTGAGTTTGTTCAGGTTGGCAATTTCAGAGGTGTGGTTGGTTTTGATAGTTGTGAGCAGGGTTTGTTGTGCTGTCTTATAAGTATCCACCATTACGGCAAAACCATTGCGGAAAACATTTATAAGTTCTCCCACACCGTTCCCGCCAGCGGCTGGAATTACGGTCTCGCTGCTATTTGCGATGACCAGGTTTGAGCCTGATGGTTTCATTCGAATCTCTTTCGAGATTGCGTCACCTAGGCCACCTTTGTATTTGGGGTCGGCAACCCATACTTGCCTACCCGAACGGTCGACAGTCACGTAGCGACCCGGCCCGACGCCAGGTACTACGGGGGGTAAGTTTGCTCCGACGCCCCCCATCAGTTCTGATTTTGTTGTAGCACCTGGGGTTTGTGATGTGTACCCTCCTCTGGGACCTCGGACAGGCAAACCGTCTGCACCCTGGTTGATGGCTATTGCCAAGTTTCTGGAGGCGCTTAGAATCAATTTTTGACTCTCAGCTGTCATAGCCATCCACCCCTTGTTGATTTCTCCAATAGCCACTGTTTGTTTATCCTTTGCTTCTTTTAATTTCGTCGCCAGCAAACCCTGTTCTTTAGTGCCAAGTTGTACAGCGGTGTCATACTTTGCTTGAGCTGCAGCTACACCTGCGGTAGTGGTGTTCAAGCTGGTCATCTGTTGAGCAAGCACTGTGTACTCTTTAGCCTGCTGCGCCGTCATGGAACCTGATTTTAATTGTTTATCAATGTATGCTTTTAGGCCAGCTCCACCACCCAGTGCCTGGCTGAGAGCTTCCACTCCACCAAGATTTTTGCCAAGGTCACCATATTTGTCCAGAGCAGCACCTCCTGCTGCTTCCACTTGTTTATTCGCCGCCTCAAGTTGTTTTTTCGCAGCTTCGGACTGGCCAACAGTGGCGTTGTAGAGGCCGTCCGCTATCGCACCACCTGCAATACTTCCGATCAGTGTGCCGGCTGGGCCGAAGATTGATCCGGCAGCACCACCTATGACGGTTCCGAGAGCACCGGCGGCAGCTTTACCAAAATTCTCACCAGAAGCAAGCGCGATACCCATATCAATGGCGCCGGATGCGACTGCACCGCCGGGGACAAATTTACCAACCCCTCTAGCAAGTTTACCTATTTTTCCGACACCCCCTAATCCCATTCTCCCCGCCCCCAGCATACCTCTACCCGCACGACTTCCTGACAGGTTATAAGCTGCCTCGTCGAGCATATCTACCTTCATATTAGCTGCCTTTCTTCTCATGCCAGCACTCATTCTTCTGCGCCTACTTTGCATAGCAGCGGTTGGGCCAAACATACCGCCGCCGCCCCGTTTAAGGTTTTTATCCCCCACCATGGTGTCACCCAACGAGTGAATCCAAGAAGCCAGCTTTTGGCCAAACTCCATGGTCACTGCTCGGATTGCGGCCTGCAGCAAAAGAGCTGTTCCAGCTAGTACGAATGCTTGTGGCGGTATTGCTTGAACCGCCATTTTGAGAGCTTCAAAAAGCAGTAAGTAAATATCTTTGAAAATATCCTTCAGTGCTTTTATTCCACCAGCTTTTTCAAACGCTGCTGAGAAACCTGCCCCAAGCTTATCACCTTTGAGCCGTTTGGAGAAAAATCCGGTTGCGGTTGCAATTTGCTTCAGAATGGTGCCGAGTAAAGTGCCAACAAATTCTCCGAGTTTTTTTGCAGCGTCGGAAGAGAAGAACGTCTCAGCCAACCCGGACATGACTTTCCCCAAGTCAATATTCGGGTCTTTTATTTGCTTCGCAAATTCTAAAAACTTTGCGTCACCGAATATGCCCATAGAACGGAACATATTGTTAATCGTAGCCATCGAAGCTCGAAGGTTACGAGTGCTTAGAATTTTTTCTTTATCGGCTCCCTCTAGGGTCTCCGCATATTTTTGAATACCCGCATTGTAATTTCTAAACCATTTCAGGAACTTAACCGAGTACTCCCGTGCTCCTTTTAAGGATTCCCCGATTTCTCTCATCGGGTCCCAAAGCAATGTCAAGTTGTCAATGATGGGCATTAAAGCAGCACCAAAGTTCGCGATAATGTCGCGGAACATTTCGTAAATGCCTATATCTGCCTTCGCGGCCAGCGCAGCGGTTTCTACTACCTCTCCGGCCTCGTTGATATACTGCCCGTACAAGTTGAGCTTAGGGGCAAATGCTTTCAGCTTACGCCCGATACCAAGGAAACCAATTTCCGGGTTCACGAACGCGCTACGAAACGCCTCCATCATGCCGGCCATGCTATTCCGCATCGCGGCAATCATTTCGGGTGGTACGATTTCGTCGTACATTTCGTTGAGGACTTGGAATCTCTTGAGCATATCCGGGCCCGCTGCTTTCAGCTTAGGCATGTATCGACCGATCGCTGAACTAATTTTGGGGTCACCAAAAATAGCCGCATACTTATTAAGCTTAGCTTCGCTGATGGATTCGTCGGTGAGCATCCGTTCCATCAACGCTGGCAAACCATGAGGTCCTCTTTGGCCCCCGGCTCCGGCCGATCCACCGAAGCCCGCCATCACGGTTTTCTTGGTGATTTCACCAATCAAGATTTGCATTGTGGATTTAGCATCCACGGGCGCTTTATATATCTCTTCTTGCCCTTGCCTCAGTTTTTGAGCATAGGCCATCGCTCCTTTTTCGTTCGCCGTCACCAAACGAGCAATGGAATCACCGACCCGTTTTGACACCTCGACATAGTCTTGAGTGTCACCCGGGAGGGAGGATGCCAATTTTGCCAAAACAGAGTTCGTCTCTTGAGTAAAATCTACAGCTTGTTGCAGAGTTTTTACAAACGGATCTTTCTGCCTTTTCGCAATCGAATAGTACCCACCTGCGGCGGACAGGTCTCCCATTTCGTCTTTAACCCTCTCTGCAAAAGCACCCGCGATGTATGAAAAACTTTTTTGCAGGAGGTTGACTCCCATGTTGAACCCGGCAAAGACAGCCGTTTCTATTGGTTGAGAAAGTCCTTGCCCAATCGTTGATCCAAAAGCAAACGCCCCCATGTGGAAATTCGATCCGGTGCCAAAGGCTTCCCCGCCACCGCCTCTACCACCCCCAGATCTTCCACCACGACCACCTCCAGCACCGCCACCCCCTCGCGGCATCCGTGCCATACGAGGTGCGCTCCCGCCTTGTGCGTTGATTTGTTTAAGAGTTCTGAGATATGCTTGCGCTTCTTGGTTTGCCGATCGCATATTTTTTGCGAACGCCGAGCTCCCTAAGCTGCCACCCGATTTTTGGAAAGCGCGATTCGCTGCTGCGGCTTTCCCCATCTCACTGCGATACTGTTTCAACACACTGACTGTTGACAGTAACTCAGTTCTAACTTGCTTGACTGAATCTGCTAAATTTTTATGTGCGGAAACGAGTTTGCCAATCTCTTTAGTGGCACCACGAAACCCTGTATTTTTTCTATTTCCAACGCCGGCAAAACTTGCTTTAAGATTCGCTAACTGTTTATTGATCTTCTCGAGTTCCGGAGTAATACCATCCTTGAACTCGCCTATTAGTGTGAAAGTTCTTGGATCCGCCATCCGGAGTGTCTTCCTTATTAAATAATTTTACCCGTCTCAGTTAGTTAGTTTTGAGGTTTCGATGGGTCAACTGGCGTAGGAGGTTTTTGACCGCCACCCGTAGCTGCTTTGGCGTTTGTGGGTTTCCCTGGGCCTCCCGTGCCTTTAACCACCCCTTGAGCGGTCTGACCAGCAACTGTTGCACCTTGTTTTGCCGTAGTTTTAGCATTGTTCACTGCCGAAGCTAAACCCGAACGAGCACCCGTAGTCACCGCGCTAGCCTGGTCGCGACCGCTGTTAACTTGATACTCGGGAACCTGCATCAAAGATATATCAACTTTTGCGCGAGTGGTGTCACCCTTAAGGTCACGCATTTCTTCTGTGACTTTTACATCTTTAATGATGAAGAACCCTTTCCCACCTTCCATGGGAGCACCATACTTTTTACTATTCGCCCAGAATTGATACACAGGTACGCTAACAAAACCGTCGGAGCTATTCGCACCGTAATTCATCAAATTTTCCAAAGCTTTAATCTTCCCCTCCACAGTCACACCTCGAGAGAATCCTTCCACCAGTGCGTTACTGATTGACATGTCTCTCATGCCACGAGTTCCGGCAACGACCGGAGGGCCATTTGATCCGAAGATATCAACGCGATTTGACTGGTTGGAGATGTCCCAGGAAATACTTTCCGGAGCGCAGATGAATGTCCAAGCTGGTTTTTGTTCGCTGCCATAGGCAGACGCAAAGTCTATTGGGTTTTTATCTGCGGCCGAAGGATCGAAATACTTTGAAAAGTCTTTCCCATCTTTTACTAGGTCTGACGCTCCAGGTAGTAGCTCAGTTATTTTTCCTAAGTTATCCTGACTGTACGCCGCACCAATGTTATCTGTAACGGACGAAAACTGGTTAAATGCCTGAGTTGTCGCACTCTTCGGCACTACATTCTGCAGGTCCAGAGCCTGAGTCTGTACCTCTGCGTTTGCTGGTTGTAGTGTGAAAACTACGTCTGGCCCGTTAGGGCCAAGTGTGTAAAGTGACCCGCCGTAGTCGGCGTCTGGGTCTGAAGCATCGGCGCCAGGGAACCTTTGGCTTGCCCCCTTGGGGCCAGATGCTCCCTCACCGGCTCCGCCACCAAGCAACTCATCTGCCGCTCCCGCAGCACCTCCACCACCTAACCCCAATGCGTTGGTGAGACTACCGAATAAACCGTTGACTGCCGTGGATGCAACTTGAGAAAGTACGGGGCCAAAAGGACCTGCCGATTTCAGTGCGCCTGAAATACTCGTGTTCACCAAATCCGCTGCTGCGCCTGTTATACTAGGCGTGATAACGGACGCGAGGATTGTCTGACCTGAGGAAAGGTCAATGCCAGAGATCCCGGTGATTTCACTACCAAGGACTGCGTTCAGTCCAACGTTCAGGACATTCTGAGCAACCCCTGACACAATAGCCTGACCTGGACCAGCTAGGAAAGAACTTCCGGAACCCTGAAATACTTGGCCAACTAATTGCGCTGCTTGGTTTTGTGCCGCCGAAACTACTACTGGTGCAGCTGTTCTAGCTATGTCTTGAGCAGTTACCCCGATGAGGGGGATCTTACCACCTTCAAAGAATGATGCCATAGCTACTTCCAGCCCCGGTGACGAACTTGACGTGTGTAGTCAGATTTTTTCTCGTCGTCCTGGTTTGTGAGGGAGGGAAGTTTGTCAAGATCTTCCGCACTCATGCGGTAGGTTACGGTCCAACCTTGCTCGTCAGGGAACACCTCAAATGCGAATTTCTTACCGTCGTGCTTGAAAGTACCTGCGAAAGTACCGTCTTCTTCCTGCAAGAAAGAATTTTTGTGGTTGGCAAAATACCCCTTCTCACTACGTATGTCGGAGACCCGGTCGCCGAACACGGAAGAAATAGCTTCGGTTAAAACCCGCTCTGCTTTCTCGGCTGTACCTAAATTATCCTCAACAAAATCAAACTCGGTGAAGTCGTGGAGAAGGGCCTCCGCCGAAATGCTCTCGATATCCTTGGGGTCTGGCCAGTCGTTGGGAGACACTTTCCCTAGCATCTCAATCGCTTCTTCGATCTCCCAACCTTCCAGGTGTTCCGTATAGTCAAGTTTTGAAATCAACGGTGCGAACGAAACGTCGCCGTCCATATACTCGTGACTCAAATACTCACAGTAATCCGAAGGAATATCCCCCGGATTACCATTTACAGAGTCCCAGAGCAGTCTAGCCACTGACAGGTATTTTGCTTGGTAGGCAGCATCTGCCATTTGTCTCAACGTGATATAACTGGTTTTACCCCTCTAAAGCTTGATTGGAGCCTCGAGGCAGATCTTAGCAAACTGACGAAGCGTTTGCTCCAAGTGGTCAGGCCGATCATTTGCCTTAGGGTCGTTACACGACTCAGCAAACTCCACAAACACCGGATGCTTGTCAATGTTAAACTCAGGGTGAGGCTCACACAGGTCGAACAGTTCGATCGGAGTTCCTTTAGGAAGGTTGTCGCCCATGTCAGAATGCAACACTTTGAAACTCGCAAGTTGAGAAGGGTGCGTGATGTCGTACCCCATCTTGTGAGCGGTGTGCTCAATCACACCTTCATTCCCGACAAGCCTTTCTTGAATTTTCTCATTCGGGAACGGATATCGAGTGTTTGCAAAATAGATTTTATGCGCTTCATCAACGCATTGCGACCAGTCCCGATCGAGCGTCGCAAGGAAAATTTGTCTTCGACGGACAATTTCTTCTTCGCTAGAATCGCGGCTGAGCCTATAAACAGCCCCAGCAAAATCATCCGCTTCATAACCCTCAGCCTCAAAGAATGGAAAATAGGTGGTTGCGTAGTCTCTACAGATGTTGTAAACAAACCAGAACTCATCAGACTTCTCTCCTCGAGTGCCTTTGTAATCTTTTTTCAACTCGTTAAAGTCAACTTTCTCACGCTCTGCGTGATCGAGCCAAGCTTGACGAACTTTCGGACATGTCTGCATCACGTTGTTTCTCCAGTAGTTATAGGAGTCACTGAAACGTTTATCGGCAACAAAAAGCATTCGATAGGTGTGGCGGGGAAGCATGTCAGGTCCCCTGTTGATATGAAGAGCAAAAGCACCCCTTATCAACTTTTCCTCAACTTCTTTCTGGAAGGAACCAGAGATTTTTTCGTACCACTTAATTACGTGAAACACCGAAACGTTGAAATCCCAAACTACCAGGGGTACTGGATTAGTTTCTAGGACGATAATTTGTTCAAGTTTCGGTCGATTCATTTAGGCATTGGTAGATTACACCAGTGAGAAGGGTCTCCGTCGGGAGTGTAGCCAAACAAAGGCTCCCACCCCGTTTTCACATTAAAGGTCCAGATGTCCAGGTCCCCGTAGCTCCCGTCACTGGTAAGGAAACAAACAACGTAGTCCCCATCTTTCTTCGGGTAGTCCTCTAGAATGTACCAATGAGCGTGAACGAGTTGCTTCGTAAGTACTGAAGTCATTTCTCCTGGTTGACGGTGATGTTCATAAATTTGCGGTAGTGGTTCTCGGACTGACTTCCGATGAAGCCAGACGGGAACGCATTGAAAGCCATGGTATAACGGGGTTCCAACCCTGTGTGGGTGGAAGCGCTATGTGTGAGTTGAGCCGGAAAGATAAGCATCTTCCCCACAGTGGTAGGATAGTTGAAGAAAACTCGAGAGTTATTCGGATGAATCAGGTTGAGCATCGTGTGACTTGGCCCCCAGATACTTGGAACACTGAAGATAGTTTCCGAGTCAGAGGGAGTCAAGTAAATGACACCACTGAGGAAAGAGTTGTCGTGGGTGTGAGCGTGGTGCCACATGCCCGTGTCGGTACGATTGAACCAATCTATATTGACACGAAGCTCTTCGCACTCTAAGTCCAAGTCTAGTTTTACCTGACACAAACAGCTGTCAATCCACTTGCGAATCGGTCGCATCTGGGGACTGTCAACCGTGTCTGGAACAAACGAGTTCAGGTTTGTCTGGTTTGTCTGGTAGGGCAGAGTTGTCGCCAAAGTCTGCATCTGATGCAGGGTCTCGGACGGTACGTCAAACTCATACATCCACTGTGAAAAACCACGAAGTTGATTCACGAGAACACCACCTCACTCACCGTTGGGAACTCAATTTGGAAGACTTGCTTGAGAGCCCTTGCGAGTTCGACGTGTTCGTATTGAGCAACTCCCTCGTCATCACGGACCCCAAGATAATGAATCCAACTCCGACAGTTACCTGTAACATACAGGCGAGTAAAAACACCTTGCGGGAGAACGAAACGAGCGATTTCCTTAGCGATGCCTCGTTGAAGAAGGTCGTTATAGCATTGGGCGGCAACCATGTATGCGGTGGACATTGTTGCCCACATTGCATCCGTCTTGCCCGGGTCTTGTGCGAAGACAGAGTTCTGCCGGTTCTTACTATCTTGTTCACGAGCTTCCTCCGGCATGTAGAAGAGACTGTTGTATGCTGAGAGGTCTTCGGTATGTTTTGCCATTTCTTGCTGGTCTTCGTACCTGCCGCTAAACTGCTGGAAGGTGAATGACCTGTGGCGCAATAGCTGCACCGCGATAGCGAGTGGGGTTACAACCTCAACCGTCATCGACGCTTGCTCAAAGACACTCCAGTGTCCGTGCTTCGCACAGTACTGCAACAGTCTCTTTACGTCGGGGTTACTCTGGTCTTTGCTTGTGACACGGGCAATGTATCCGATCGTACCTTCAGCGTCAGGCGTTACCGAGACGAGACGGGCTTTACTCGACCCCTCAATAATCCAGGGATTGGTATTCTCCATCACGAAAACGTAACGACACTGTTGCTAAAACCAGACCGCACGGGGCTGAAACTTATGTGGTCTTCACCCATTGCACCTTGCAAACCTGAGCCAATGTAGACAATACCGAGGTCGGATGAACCGTACGTGACACCCCAAGGATTACCCACCATTGAGACCCCGTCATCTTCCCAGAAAGACTGGTCACCAAAGTCGGGAGCCACACGTTCGATGACAAGTTCATGATCTTGGTCGAGGGGATAAGTTGCTGCTCGCAAAAAATCACCAAAGAACGAAAGCATTTCTGAAAAGTTAGCCTCAGCAGAGATTGACATATCAATGCTTGCTTCCGTCGAACCTGCAGGAGGCTTGTAGCTCAGTTGATATGTACCAAAGTCAGTCATTGATTTGAATAGTTTTACGGTTTAGTATAGCGGTTTACCCGCCGGGTAAATCAGAAGTCGAGGTTGATGTCGTCAGCGGTGAGCTGTTCCTCGTTAAACAACCCTGCCATTTTCTGCATCACTTTGAGTGTATTGCGACAATCAGTTAGGGCGTCGTGAGCGGTTTCACCGCTGATGTTTGGCAGACGTTGCCACTTGAAGTCTTGTTTTTTCTCAGACCATTCCCCAGACCACTCGGAGAACCTGTCCATACAGCAAGAAGTCCCAGCAACTTTTGGCAATTCTTGCTCATACTTCTTGAACATGTGCCACAGAAGTTTGATGTCGAAGTCGGCATTGTAGCAAACTACGTGCTTGTCCTGCAAGATGAACGAAATTATTTTCGCAATCTGAGGAAACATCGGTTGAGCTTGGATTTGCTCATTGGTAATTTTGTGGATTGCGATGACCTCCTCCCCCATAGGTTGAATCGGTTTCAGAAGCATCGAAAACAAGGGGCGGCCCTCGATGTTGATGATGGAGATTTGCACGATCTCGGTATCGGGATCTTTGTTGAGTAATCCCGTTGACTCCAAGTCGATGATAACCGTGTTCGGGTCAGCTAAACGATCGACTGCCCAAGTTTTGGCTTTGTCTTTAATCTCCTTTAGTTTCTGGAATGTTGGTTTCGTCGTTGATTGTTTCAAGGTAGTAATCATTGCCAATGCGTTCACGCCACTCGATAATTTTTGAAAAAGCATGTACAAGGTCGGTGGCATAACCGTGCACTGTTTCGATTCCGTCAGGTCCGTCGTGTAGAGTCCACTCAAAAAACTCTGAACCGTTTTTGTTAAAATGGTTGGTTATTTTAATTAGCATACTCTATCGGTTTGACTCCGTAGTCCGTAGTGTTAAAAATACCGCGATCAACACTTTTGCCTCCTAGGCGCCGGTAGGAATACACCTCACCGAAGAAGCGAATGCGTTCTCCCTGAACTGGGATGTGACCCAGCTTTTTGAACTGCCTGCGCAGAAACCATAAGTGTTCTACCGCGATAGACTCTCCGATTGGAATCGGTGTGATGATTAGATTGACCAACAAGATGGTGTCCAAATCTTTTCGTTTCTCATGTTTGCGGTATTCTTTAATGCGCCCGGAAACCAAAACTCGGGTTTTCTCAAGAAGCCGAAGGTCATCCCGACGCCGAATGATGGAGGTCACATAAGGTTCATGAGGACTATGAGTAATATAGCCGAGTGTCAGACTGGTAAACGGGTAAAATTTTCAAAACACCAACGGCACAATGACAATCGGCCGCGAAACTTTTCAACTGAACAAGACCGAGTACAACGACAAGCTGTCTCGTATTATCAATAATCACAGAGCTGGGAGCCTGCTCATCGGAGAACCTTTAGAGTTTGTTCTGCGTTCGTGTAGACTGACAGAGCGTTGGAGAAAACTTGCATCTGAGTCTGAGGTTCAAGTTAGGTTGCGCTACCAGGAAATTGCCGGTGGTCGCAAAGTAAAGATGATTTCGCTGGAACGGGGGCAGACAAAGCAACCCGTAGGGAAGGCCAAGTTGGTTAATGAACTATATCCAACTAAACGGATTGCCACCTCGGCAACTCCGGAAGAGAAGCATTATAACGCTGTAAAAGCTGCCATGAGACTTGGCATCAAGGGCCAGCTGAAAGAGTACAGAGACTCCGTAGAACTTCCCATACTTTGTCCGATCTCTGGTCTCCGAATTCGTAAAGGTGTGAGAACCGACGTGGACCACGTTGGAAAAACTTTCTCAGAAATTGCCGATACTTTTCTCGCAGAGCAGGGATATTTCTACACCGACATTACTCTTTGCGGGCCACCCACCGGCAAGCGTTTCAAGGATAGCGAACTCTGGAGAAACTGGCAGGACTTTCACCAAGAGCAAGCACGATACGCTTTGGTCATAGCGTCCGCAAACCGGTCCAAAGGTTGCGACGGATATGTAACCCCTGACGGACTGGTTGGATCTTTCTCTGCGGAAAGCCCAGAAGATTTATCCCTGGACTTTTAATTACCAGGTCGTAATAGGTGTGCGCTTCCAGGAGTTGGTGGCAATGCAGACATAAATATAGTTAGCGTCCCAAGCAATCTGCCCGACTGCGCCAGTAGAGGTTGCCGTTGGGGGAACTGTGGGAGCGGGTACAAAGAGCTCGCCATTAAGGGTGGTGTCCCCAGCAACCGTCAAGGTTGTGGTGAGGTCTGTGTCGGTTGCGTTGACCGTAACTACCGGAGTGGCAGTGTGATCCATCCGAATCTCAAAGTCACCCGAGGCTGCATCCTGGGTCAGCTCAACCCCGTCACCACCGTTGAAAGCAGAAACAAACTTAACCAGACCGGCCTGGTTAGCAGCTGTGTTTCCGACTGCCAGGTTGGTTGTACCGACATAAGTTACAATGTTTGAGGAACCAATCGAGGCACCACCCAAAGGAAGTGTAAAGTCACCGGTACTTGCGAACTTAGCAACTTGGCTATTCTGTGAGTTTTCAAAGACGATGTCTTTTGATACAGCGGCGGAAGTACTCGCACTGAATAAGAGTTCGGTGTTTGTATTCTCAAAGACAGAGTCAGCACCAGGGTTGGTAGCCGCACCGACGAAGTTAATGTCCTCGTAGCAATAGAAGAAGTTATCGTCAAACTTGGCAACCTTTGTGCCATTTACACCGATGTTAATTTGGTCGGTTGTACCACCGTAGAATCCAGTACGGTTGCCAAAGAAACCGAAGGTAGGGTTAATTGCATCCCCACCGAGGGCAGTGATGTAACCGTCTGCGTCAAGGGAGATGGAAACGGCGGAGGCACCGTTTCGAATCAGAACATTCTGTCCAGCGGCTGTGGGATAGAGGTCGGTAGCACCACCGGATTGAGTCCAGTACCCTGTGACGCTGTTGACGTTGTCCCAACGAGTGGTGCCATCTGCGTTCGTGAACAGGGCGTAGTCTGTTACGCCTCGGTTGCCAGGGAAAGTATAGGAGTTGCCCGAACCAGGAATCGGCACACCGGCATTCACGGTCAAACGGCCACCAACGGTTACGTTACCGTTCAGCCCCTCAACGAACAGAGCGGGAGCCAGGTTGTCAATGTAGCGACCAGTCGAAAGGTCACCCTCGTCATTGATTGTGAAGAGTGTGGTATTGATTCCACCGATGACCGCCTTCAACTCGATGTTGCCAGAGTTGCTGACGGTGAAAGTGGTTGCGGGGTTTGTAAAGACGCCACCCCAAGGCTGCAGAATAACTTTGTTACCTTGGACAACAATGTTTCCAGGATTTACTGTGTTTGTAAAAGAGGTGACAGAAGAAACGCCAGCCGCCGCATTCGAGTCCAGAACAATGCTCTGAAGACCGGTTGCAGCTTTCACTTTACCGGTTGGGTCCAGAATGACCCGGGAAATTGACGAAGTGTCAGTTACTTCAACAGAGTCACCCGGAATCGCCGGGCTGACGATCGTTCCGGTACGCTGCCAGTAGTTAACCCAAGGACTGGAAATCCAAGCAGTCGTACCATCACCGTTGCTGGACAGATACTCACCTAAGCCTCCTCGTGTAGGAGGGGTGTAGAAACTATTGGCCGTACCTGAATTAACTTGGACACGACCCTGAGTCGTGATGTCCACTGTCGAGGCCAGGGAACCCTGGGTGAGAGTGATGTTGGAGGGAGTGTTGAGAAAGGAGTTACCGTAAGCTGCCAACTCAAGCTGCTCACCCCGAATCAAGAAAGGCTTGGCCGCAGTAGGAGAGCTTGCAGCAGTAAGGGAGGAGAGGGTATTATCAGGCTCAAACTGAAGGAAAGTAGCACCGGCACCAGGTGCGGTGAGTTCCAGTGTGCCAGTCGCGCTGTCAGCAAAGAAAGTAACTTCGTTGGCAGGGTTACGCAGAGCAAGGTCGTAGGAGTTGCTGACGGGTTCCAGAGTGCTGCCAGCAAGTTGCCAGTAGTTGGTGAAAGGTGAAGCAACCCAACTCAGAGCATTGGCACCGTCCGTCTGCAGAAACTGACCGGCTGCACCGTCAGCATTTGGCCAAACGTAGTTGTTCCAGGCGGATGAGTTATTTGTCTTAACGTAAGCCTGACCAATCGGAATATTTGTCGCTAGGGTAATTCTACCGGTTGCGTCAATGGTAATTTGAGGAATATTGTCGGAGTTACCATACACCCCCGCAGCCACGCCCGTAGCAGTTCCGAGTAAGCGCCATGTGTTGCTAGCCGCCTCCCACTGATACTGATTTTGTCCGGCAACAGGGGTCAACGGATAAAATTGACCGTTGGTAGGGGTTGTCGGAAATGTCAGAATTGCCACGCTTCTACGACTGGGTTATTATTTAGGTTTTACCCGTAGGTAGTATAGACAGTTGCAACAGTCACATAGAATGAATAGGTCCCAGGAGGTATGTTTGACCCATCAATTGATTGCAGGAAAAATCGAGCATTTGACGCTGTTGTCCCTGTCGTCTGCAAATGACTTGCAAACTGGTATGTGTAAGATTGAATTATTCCCGAATTTGGTACCCCTGTGGGTTGAAAAATTAGTGCAGGTATTGTTATATCAACAGTAGTGCTAGGGGAACCACCGGCCAAAGTCTTGGTTACAACAGTACTCCAGGATATGGGGTCGATTGAAACTGCATAGGGCAAAGCTGCGGCAGCGTTTCTGATGTTGGTGATGCAGTTGTTAAAGGCATTCGGGCCAATATTAACTCGTTGGCAGGCTGCGTCAACAACAATGGCTGCTTCCGGTGAGAACCAATTTTCAAAGATATTACCAGAAATGTAATTAGTGAACTGAATCGCTGCTTGAGCACCCAAGTAAATAGCACAGTCGGCAAATACCGTTGCACCCGAACCTGTAAACTGATTTCCAATAATTGAGAACTCAGAAGAGTTTCCAAGCATTTCGACTGCAACAAATTTTTCTGTCGCACCCCCAGAAGGTACGTTCTGATAAAACAATATGCCACTAATTGTCCCACCGATCATCCCCTTCAGATACAGACCTCGCTTGAAAGTATTCATATGCCCGTTCGACACATGCAATCCCGACTCAGCAGCTACATCAACGTAGATGCCGTAGTTACAGCCTACAAAATCTGTATTGACAATATAAATACCTTCTGTGCCTACGCCAGTGAGGTATATACCTCTGTTACCGTAGACGAAACCACACGAGGTTATACGAACATCTACGGGTGAGTTTGCCTGAGCAGTGCCAGACCAGACAATTCCGTCACCCTGATTGCTCGGTCCCATCGTGAACTTACAAGCAGATATGGTAATACCCCCTACGTCATGAAGCCAGAGCTGCGTTGCCCACCCTTGGTTAAAACTATTGAACCCCTGAAACTCGACGTTTTCAATAATGGTTTGCCGTGTGGGTCTCCCCTCTACGCAAACACCTTCAAAAGCCAAACATTTACTACCAGCGACGAATGTATTTGTGGTTGTGAAGGTAAGGTTTCTAAAGGCACAGGCTGTGGAACCTGGGGGAACATCAAACAACCACCAGTTTCCAGTATAGTTTATATTGATACCGTTGCCCCCGGTATTCAGCATAACAACGGACACACCGTTACCGTCGCCAAAAATTGCGTTACTGGACGACCCAGTTACATTCAGTGTGAGAGGGGACGTAACCAAGTACCTGCCACCCGGAATATAAACTCCTATTTGCTTTCCACTGGCATAGTTCAGTGCCGCCTGGATTGCCCCGGTGTCGTCAGTGACCCCGTCTCCTCTTGCACCGTAGTCCTTGACGGAAATGTACTGAGACTGCACTAATACAGGTGCCATGAACTTTAGTTCCTTTTTCTAAATGGGGTCACTCGTTCCTTATGCGGTAACGAGGTTATTGATGTTGATAAAGTTTGTGGAGCCACCACCGATGCTCACGCCGGTACCAGCAGCTTTGATGTTGTTAAGTGAGATGATGAACTGAGTGCCTACACCGTTGCCAAAAATACCCGTGTTACCCACATTACGAATGGTATTTGAAGTGATGGTTAGTCCAGGCGACTGGTTGAACCAAATGGCACTGTTAGGAACGTCGTGAACTACATTACCACTAACAACCGAGTCGTTTGCGTAGTCCATAGTGATACCAAAAGCACTTGGGTCTGTTGTACCGTCAAAGTTTGCTGTTCCTAAAGGACCGATCACGTTTCCAGTAATACTGATGTATTTTGACAACGTTACACTGCTGTTGCCGTTGTAAGTTATGCCGAGGGTCTTGCAACGAGTGATGGAGTTCCCCGATATGGTGACATTGATTGGAGCCTCGAGCCCGGCGTAACCGAACCAACCCATGTTAATACCATATCCACAGGAGTCGATATTGTTGCAAGATATTGTGAAAAGACTTTGTGGGTTAGCAGTTGAACCTTGGGGGCCGGCACCGATACCAAGCCCACACTTAAAGATGGTGTTTCCAACGATCTCTCCGTATGCCCCGTTGTTAAAAGCAATGCCGCCATCCCCACCGTTCATCGCTACATTGCCAACAACAGAATTGTAACCCCCGTTGAAGTTGTAAATGTCGCCCCCGCATTTTGGGCAGTAGTTGAATGCTACGTAACACTTATCCCAGTCCCCGGCCAAAGCATGCATCCTCTGACCCAGAGTTGTGGGGATGTCCAAGAATGAATTATTCTCAATGCGACAGTTGGTGTTTACACCCTGTGTTGCGATGACACTAGACTCTCCACCACCCGCAGCAGGGTTAAGTCCAGGAGTTGAAAACCTCATGTTGAGGATATTGATGTTTGTGGCGCTGTTAGCTAGCTTAATCTGGTAGCCGATAGTACCTAGACTCTTAACGATGCCACCGAAACCGAACAGGGTCACGTTTGACGGGACATTCAACTGCGTACAAGCAAAGGTGCCGGAGGGGAACGTTACGGTACCCCCACCTCTTGCGGAAGCCTGGTCAATCGCAGCTTGAACCTCGGCTGTGTCGTCTGTTGTGCCATTACCCGTAGCCCCGAAGTCATAAACCGATATAACCTCTCTCAGTTTTGCCTGAACCGTTTCGGTTACAGCGCCGGCTCCGGCCTGTGTGAATGAGAGTTTGGAGGACTGTATAGCAGCGGTGTTCGACACCATTGAGTCAACAATACCGAGCGGGGCAATGCCCACCGATCCGGTAGTTGTGATGCCTCCGGCAGGTGAAGTGGCCATACCTGAACCAGCGGTGACGGAAGTAACCGTGCCTGTACCGGCGGCGGGTCCATTGGCGGCACTGGTTAGCCTTCCCTGGGCATCAACAGTAATGTTTGCGTTTGTGTATGCCCCGGGAGTAACGGTTGTGTTAGCCAGAGAGATAGTGCCCGTAGTAGTAACTGGTCCGCCGGTAAGTCCGGTACCGGTAGCAACGGAAGTCACGGTGCCTGTTCCAGGAGCCGGTCCGCTAATGGTTACGTTTCCGGTGGAACCACTCAGAGTAATGTTCGGTCCAGCTACGAGGGAAAGAACTCCGGTGTTGTTCAGAGTTACGGAAGGTGTGGAACCGCCACCCGAGAGCCCGGTCCCAGCAACGACCGTAGTGACCGGTTGCGTACCACTACTCGCCAACGTCACCCGGCCGAACGCATCCACTTTCACAGTGGAGTAGGTGTAGGTGCCGGCTGTAACACCCGAAGAAGATAGCTGGATTGTGCCGCTCGTGGTGATCGGACCACCTGTTAAACCGGAACCGGTACCAACCGAAGTCACGGTGCCTGACCCTGCGCCAATGTTTGTAATTGTGATATTGCCTGTACTTGCGTCCAAGTTAATGCCGGACCCTGCCGTCAAAGACAGCACTCCCGTGTTATTCAGTGTAACGGTGCCAGAGGTGCCTCCACCAGAGAGGCCGGTGCCTGCGATTACCCCGGTGATTCCGCCAGGGGCTCCGCTGCTGACAGCCGTGAGACGGCCAAACGCATCAACAGTGAGGTTAGAGTTTGTGTATGAACCGGGGGTAACCCCTGAGGCAGCGAGAGAGACTGTGCCGGACACAGTGATAGGGCCACCTGTCAGCCCGGCTCCGGTACGAACCTCTTTGACTGTACCGTCGGCTTTCGCATCAATCTCCTGTTGCAAGAGATAGCCAGCGGCTGCCGTTAAAGCTTTTGTTGAATCGTTCGTAGTTGTGTTATCGACCAGGGCAACCAGCCCTCGGTCAGTTGTGGTTGAGTCAGGAATCGGAACATCTTCCGCAGCGTAGATGTTGCCGGAATCGGTTACAGAAAATTTCCCGACACTCGTGGCGGAGCCATAGGTGCCGGGTGTGACAGTCTGGTCGGGGACCAACGCAACCCAGGTCTGAGTAGCAGCGTTGTACTGGTACTGTATTTGACCTGGGGAGGGTTTGCTAGGAAAGACGGTCCCGTCGGTTGGGGTGCTGTAAGTTGCCATCTTTGTTATTTTCAGTATGAACTTAAGAAGCTGATGGAAATCAGCCTTCGATGCCGTTGCCTTCGGGAGGATTTGCTTCAGCAGCTGCAATAGCGTCTTCGACACGCTTCGTATCCAGGAAGCCTTCATAGTAAGGGCTGGTAAGAGCGTTTTTTAAGAAACTGAGGTTACTGTCGTACATTTCTTTGGCCAGTTTTGCCCGTTCTTCCGGTGTCTCGTAAGGATCCGGTTGCCAGCCAGTGGCTAGTTTTTCCAGGACGGCGATAGAATCGTACACGTTGTTGGCAGCCCGTTGCCGGACAGCGGGGTCCCAAATGTCGTTGTTAGGCATGATGATTACTTGTGTTAAGGATTTTTACCCTCGAGGTCTTCGAGGCGTTTTGTCAGCTCCTTGACGGAGTTGATTAGAACCGGGATGAGGGTTTCGTAAGTCATTGACAAGTACTCGTTTTTGTCGTAGACAATGACGGGGTTCTCCGGATCAGCTTCGTTCTCTTTGACCTCTTGAGCGGACAGACCGTAACGGAACTGCTCGTCGGTGATTTCCCCGGTTTTGGGATCTTTAAATTGGTACTCGATCGGATTAAGTTTGTTGATGAACTCCAGACCAAGAGGCACAGGACCTTTAACCTCTTTCTTGCGCTCGTCAGAAACGACCGTCCAAGGAACTTGAATTTGGGCCAGTGTGTGGCCCCCGTTGCCCATATTGATTATATTGCTAGCAGAGACAGGGAACGGGGTAGCACCGCCAGCTGGCCAGTTGGTTCCAATAACAATTACGTTATTAAACGCATTAGCCCCGTCGTTAGCATAATAACCCACAGCAACGTTACCGGACCCCGTAGCGCCCGACATAGACTGCGTTCCTATCGAAGTGTTGTATATACCTGCTCCAATAACCCTTAGGGCCCCACTACCAACACCCGTATTGTAGTTACCAGTAGTTGAGTCACGTCCAGCTGCTTGCCCGATGTATGTGCTTCCATTGCCGGTCGTATTGCCACGTCCGGAGTTCTGTCCTACAAAGGTGTTACTTACCGCAACAGTAGTGTTAAATCCGGCACAAAGGCCGACTGCGACGGTACGTACGGCGGTTGTTGCGCATATCATCGCGCAGTTGCCGAAAGCAGCGTTGCAGGAGCCAGAAGAGATGAACTGTCCAGTCCTGTTTCCAAACCACGAGTTGTAGCATCCTGACTGACCAGCGCCAACACCTTCACCAGCACCAACGCCTACTGCGTTGTTGAAGCTACCGGCGTTGAACCGCATTGCCCCGTTACCCAAGGCCGTGTTACCGTTGCCCGCTCCGTTGTTTTTAAGAGCCGCCTGGCCCAAAGCCGTGTTGTAGCAACCTGTCGTGATACCGCAGCCAGCATTTTGACCCACAGCAGTGTTAAGGTCGCCCGTACTAAGCTGGAACAATGAGCACCAACCGACACCCGTGCTCTGAAGGCCCGTGGTCAAGTTTTGACCGGCCCGTGTTCCAATCAATGTAGCTCCGGGAGCCGTAGTGACGAACGTACCGGCATTGTAACCATAGAACGCGTTCTCACAGAACGTGGTACCTACCTGAGCCCCTGCATTCACGCCCGTGGCGGTGTTGTAACAACCTGTGGTGTTGCCGCGAAGAGCCCCATTACCGACAGCAGTGTTGTTACAACCGGTGGTGTTATCCCTGAGCGCAGCCTGACCTATTGCGGAGTTATAGCAACCGGAGACCTGACTAAGGGCCGCATTTTGTCCAATCGCTGTGTTAAGGCACGCCGAAGTGGCAAATTGCATCGACGAGGAACCGATAGCGACATTTTTGCCACCCGTAGTGAGGCAAGCAAGTGCTGAATTACCGACGCCAGTGTTATAGCAACTGGAAACGTTGCCAAAACCCGCAGCAAAATCGCCAACAAAAGTATTGTAGTTACCATTTGTAGAACACCTGCCAGCACACGCACCAACAGCCACGTTGTGGCAACCGGTGGTCAAGCTGCAAAGTGAGAAAGCACCAACCGAAACGTTGTCGGAAGGGCTACCACCACCACACAACTGACTCTGGAAACCAACAGCAACGTTGCGGTTACCGCAGTTGTCGCAGCCAGCTTCGTAACCCAGAATGGTATTGCAATCTGCGGTTGTTGACTGATTCAGAGCACGTTGCCCAATAGCAACGTTGCAGGAACCGTCAATGTTGGCAACCATTGCCTCGAAACCAGCGGCAACGTTGGAATTACCGTTGGCTGTAGCAGCCATGGCATTGTTGCCGAGAACAGTGTTATAAGAACCCGAGGTGATTCCCTTTCCTGCCGTAGCACCAACTGCCGTGTTGCAGAGACCAGTAATATTATTTTGAAGAGCACTGTAACCAACAGCTGTGTTGAAGCAAGCTGTTGTATTTGCACAACCGGCACAGCTACCTACACCAACGTTAAAGCAACCCGTGGTGTTGCAGCACAGAGCTTGCGAACCGGCGGCAACGTTTTCATTACCAGTGGTATTTGAGCGGAAGCTGAAGGGGCCAACCGCTACGTTCTGTACGCCAGTGGTGTTGCAGAAACCTGCTTCTTCACCGATCGAAACGTTAAGGGTACCAGAAGTGTTACAGTAAGCAGCACAGTGACCAACTACAACGTTACAGCAACCGGTGTTGTTACCACCTGCACCAGCACTCTCACCGAGTACAGTGTTGAAGCAACCGCTAGTACCAGAGGCAAGAGCGTTGCTTCCTAAAACGGTGTTGCAGCAGCCGATGGTATTGGCGAACATCGCGCAAGTACCGATCGCTACGTTACCGCCAACGCTAGTAACGTTAAACAGACTGCAGCTACCGATCGCAATGCTTCCGCAACCGGTTGTGTTTGAGCAAAGGCTGAAGAATCCGAGGCCGATGTTATTGCAACCGGACAGGTTAGCGGGCAGGTTGCACACGCCAACGGCGATGTTGCAGCAACCGGTGTTGTTGGTGATTAGGGTATTCGGACCAATCGCGACGTTGCAGTTTCCGCTAACGTTGTTACGAAGGGCTTGGTAACCAAGACCAACGTTGCATGAACCGGTATTATTTGTGTAGAGGACGCAACCACCGATAGAAGTGTTGCAGCTTCCTGAAGTACCTGAGTAGAGTGACTGGAAACCAAGAGCGGTGTTGACACTGCCGCTCGTATTGCAGAACATGCTGCAAGAGCCGACCGCAATGTTTTTGTTTCCAGACTGGTTGCAGCACATCGTGCAGTAACCGAGTGCGACGTTCTCGGTACCGGATGTGTTAGCAAACAGAGAGCACACACCGAACGCAGTGTTTGTGCCAATGCAGCTTCCGCCACGACCCACAGTGAGTCCGTGAACGTCAATATCACCACCGCAGAAAGCGGCGGCACACTGCCCATTGGCAGCGGTGAAAGTCATTGCCACACAACCGGCTTGGCCGATGATGCTAGCGTAAGCACCGGTTTGTGGACTTCCGGGTTGGAGCTTAATGAAAAGGTCTCCAGGAGCTGGACCCCATGTTAGATTGCCGAGGCCGTCAGTCGTCAGCTGAGAACCTGAAACGCCATCTACGTTGGGCCAGATGTAGGAGTTGAATGCGGTAGGGTTATTAGTTTTTACTACACCGGTGGATGTGCCAGCAAAAAACGAAATGGTTCCGTCTGTCGCGATGACTACACCAGTACCTTGTTTTACACCCTGAACCTGACCGGGAAGGACGCACCCCTGAGTGCAGTTCCCCATCAGCAGTTGAGCGCGTGTTAACGCCATAGGACTTCGTCAGTTACACTTAAGGGTGTTTTACCCTTATTGCTGCTCGACCGTAAATGCGACGAAGTCGGTACCTGTTTGTGGCGGGTTTGTAAAGTTGAGAGTCGATCCTGCAACCGTGTAAGCCGTGTTGGGGGTCTGAAGCACACCACCCAAAATAACCACAAGGTTTGAAGAAGGGGTCGGTGTGTAAGCAGCCAGGGTTGCGGGGTTGATAATTGTGAACGAGGTTGCAATATTGTCGAAGGGTTGCAGCAGACCCAAAGGTACCAGGGTTGGATCCGAAGCGGCATCCCAGTAAAGGTTGCCAGCACCGTCGGTCTCAAGCTGCTGACCAGGGCCACCGTCCGTGTTAGGCCAAGCATATCCGTTGAATGCGGCTTGGTTATTCAGACGTACGAAGTTAGAAACGGTGTTCCACACACCAACTGTATTGTCCCACTCCCATTGCGAAACCCCGGTCGTACCCGGGTCAGCCGGATAGCGTTGGCCAGGGAGAGGTGAAGTAGGAAAGTCGAGAGCTGCCATGTAACTGTCACTTGTTAATCAAGTTTTACCCCTCCAAAATTCCAATTCTTTGCGCTCCCAAAACTCGTAGCACTCGTCTCCAAGTATCTCCCAGGCTGGTGGTGAAGTTCGTTTCAGCTCCGACTTCACGTCGTGAAGCCCAGGCATACCATACACATTGTCATTTTCGGGATTGGGGTTGACTAGTCCCGTTGTCGAGGGAACCCACGGAGAGACATCGAGGTAAGTCGTGATGAGGTTCATCGTTTTCTTTGGGTCGGAGACGATGTCGTCGTATTCCAGCAACAAGAAACATTCGGGATGGTTCTCAAACCCTGCTTTGAAATCACGCCAGCTACCGTAGATGTATTTCTCCCAGATGATGCGGCTTAGGGTCCAAACATTAGACTCTCTGTTTGCCTCACGAACCTCGTCCTCAATCTTAGACTGTCTCCCAATCTTTCTGGAGATGAGAATGAAAGATGCGATAATTTCCGGGATGGACCTTACGGGGGAAAGGATGCGAGGTTCCGCACCTGTTAGTTTTTGGATGAGGGGTACATCCGTTGCCCATCCCCGGTCCTTCTCCACTACCACTTCCTCAGTGATGTGTTCGTAGCCACCGTACAGCATCCCTCGCATTATCCCCCAACAGGGGGAAGCCGGATCCTTGACGTCGTAGTAGGGTGACTCCCCGAGTACAAACCTCTTAATGTAACTCAGCTGGTGACGCACCACAGATGTGGAGGTCGGATGTAAATCCGGGTGCTGAGACAGCAGGGTACCAAGAACGGTGCTTCCGGTACGTGGCAGACCCGACAGGAAGGCAAACCTATCCATTTTCTCTCAGTGCCTTGAGTGACGCAGCAAAGTCTCCCTGACTTTCTGTCAACTCCACTGTTCTGACAGTGTTCTCGGGGTTCAACCAGATTTCAATGCCAAGTTCCGCCAACCGGTAGGTCATTACCTCCTCGTGAGTGTGGAAGCGGCTGTAGATGTCACCTGACTGAAGCACCAGTTTGGTATCTCTACCGTAGTAGGACACGGTGGAGTGGCTCTCAGCGAGTTGCTCCAGTGCGTATGCAGAAAGGTAGAAAAAACCCAACGAAGCCATCTGGACTTTTATCTCCCCAGACTTCTCATCTTCTTGCAGTCGAGCAATCTCTCCCAGTGTTACGTTAAAACCAGCCTGAGTTACGACAGGAAGTGCCGCAGCATCTTTCTCAGTGCTGCATAGTTCGAGAAGACTCTCGGCTTTCCACCCGATGTTAGGGCCAACCAACACCAGGCCGTCCAGTTTTTCTTCCCAAGCCAAAGTAATTGCCTGGTTCGCTGCCATCGCCCAGTTACCCAAACTCCGAAAGAAGACGGGCAGGACCTCCACTTGTGCGGAGAAACCTACCCGAATGGTCTGAGCTAGGGAACTGGTGAAGGCGGTCGAACACTGGTCACTCTCAGTGATTGTAGCTAGAAGCACTCTTTTCATTTGAATTTTCTTCCTTTGACCCAGTTTGACCCGGGAGAACTTGTTTGAAATTTAGTCTCGCCTTCGGGATTGACCCACCAGCTCCTGCCAGTATTGTTCTCAGATCTTTTTACTGCCATTTTTAATCGTGCCTCTGGACTCTTGGTTTGCCCTGTGACTGCTTCTGCTATTTTTCTTCTGTGACTTTCAGTTTTCGGCACTCCTCTCACAGACTTAATCTGTGCTAAACGACAGGCTTCACTAACGGGCTTCCCCCTTTTTGCCTCTGAAAGGGCTGAACGATGCCCTTCAGTGAAGGGCACACCTTTGTTTGCCTCTGAAATTTTTCGTTTGTGTTCCTCCGATTTAGGAACTCCCTCTACGTTGAAATACTTACTTGTTTGCTTGGCTTTATTGGCAAATGACTTATTGCAAGCCACATCGTAAAACCAGTGGAAGAATATCTCCACCTCCAGAGCATGCTCTGAGCTGTCGCAAACAGCCAGTATCTCTTTTTGAGTAGGATGGAATTCCGAATCAGAGTAACTGCCAAAGTAGTTAATATCTTCTTCGGGCAAACAAAGGCAGGTTCTTTTTCCTATGTAGCTCCTACCCAAAGGCTCATAGGATCGGTAGACATAGTGGTGTTTAGAACCCGCCTGAGTCATTTTAACCAAACCCCTTACTGGGTTTGTTTGTTTGTTTCTCTAGTGAATCAATGATCTGATCAAGATTGTATAGATCTTTCAGATCTTCTTCCTCATAGGGAAACTCATTCTCATTCGCGTCGAAGGAGTAGTCAAAGTACACCGAGTTAGGGAGCGACTTATGTGGTTTCGGTTTGGCTTGAATGTTGGTATGCAGTGAATGACCAAAAATTACGCTCGACGTGGCGTTCCAGAGAACGGTACTCGGGAGATTAAACGCAGCCGCAGCATGTTGCAGACTGGAGTCGATCAGCAGGCGCTTGTCGGTCAGCTCAACCAAACCACAAAGTTCGGTATTTGACAACGGCTCGTCACGAACAAAAACACCTTCTACCTCAATGCGAGGGGAGGCAGGACGCTTCACCTGCATAACAAAGTGCGACTTGATAAAATGCTTGGCAACTTTGTTGGCTATTTCAATGGGCATATCACGCGACCAACAGAACGGACGTTCGTTTGTAAATAATCCCCCGTTACTGTGAATAAGCAGTAAAGGCTTACCTTCAAACTTTGGTTCGTAAAAGTTGCGAATAGTCTTTTTCTGCTCGACGTTTATCTTGAGAACAGGCTGTTCGTTCTGATATTCAAGACCATTCAATAGGCACCAGGACTCTACAAGGCGATGGGTCTTGTTAATGTGGGTCGTAGTGAAGTAGGGTTCTTGCAGGAAAAACAAAGAATCTTTACCGTCAACATAAGACTCGTAAAAATACTGTGTGTTGCCGAGGGGAAAAACCCGGTAAACAAAAGGCAAGTTAGCCCACAGTTCCGGCCAGGCGCACAAAATAATAAGTTCGCGGTCCGGGTAGGTGCGTTTGATTACTTGAGCAACAGCTGTCGCTGCAATGTGCTTGCCAAGGCCTCCAGAAATTTGGAAGATTGAGTATTTTTTCTCAGCCATTAGAAATGAGATTGGGTTGGTATACCGCTTTCAATATAGCGGAGTGGTGGAAAAGTAAATCAGCCGATTCTTTGGACTACCCGAGTAATCACAATGTAAGTCGGAGAGTAAACGATGAACTCAAACAGATCGACGGCAGAAGCAATAGGAGTTACAGGAACAGGAGTAAAATTAGCCCACTTCCAGTTTGAAGCCCAGGTAAGAACGTAAGGTGTGACCGAATTCTGACGAATAAGGATCGTTCCTGTTTGACCACTCTGGCTATTCTGCGGAGCTTGGATCACAGTGTTAGCCAGAAGAGTCCATTCCCAGTTCAGGTTGTTGTCAGCAAAGTTAAGAACCAGGTTGGGGGGAGCAGTCTGGGTAGCAACTTGGAAAGGTGCGTAGGGGTTTGCTTCCCCAGCACTGGTCACTCGACCGGTACCATCGACAGTAAAGGTGGGAATCAGCCCGGTAGAACCGTAGGTTCCGGAAACAACAGTGGTATTAGCCAGTGAGACTGTAGCTGTCGTCGGGGTCTGAGTTACAGTTACTCCACCAGTACCTACAACCGTAGTCAAAGTACCTGTGCTTGTCCAGCCAACTTCACCGGTAACCCGGTTAATGAGCGTGAGTAACTGACCATTGAGGCCAGGAGCGGCAGAGGGTACCGCAGGAATGGGGAAGATATAGCTGTTGTAAGCGTAAGGGTTATTCGTTTGAAGGAGACCCGTCGCATTGATGGTGCCGTCAATCGCAATGTTGATATTGTCGCCCGCTTTCACACCACCCAGTTGCAACCCGTCGGAGGTGGGAGGAAGGATCCGGAGAGTTCCGGAAGAAGTAATCGTGTCGTTAGTGGCAGGAGCACCGATGCCAGGTCCTGCAACAATCGAAGTAACTGTACCGTTATTAACCGTCGTGAGCAATCCCGAACCATTAACATTCAGACCGGGGCCAATCTTTACAACACCCGTGGACAGAGGTGTTGCTATCGGAAAAACAATGCCAGCATAAGTCTGACCCGGTGCAAAAATGACGGGGCCAGTCATTGTGCCGCCGGACCGTGGCAAAGCGGCGTTCGCCAAGTCGTAGGCAGCCTTGACAGCCGTCGGTGTAGCAGCGCGAGTGGAGTCAGTTGTGTTGAAACTGTCGCTGAGTTGAACGAAACCGGAGGCAGTCAGCGAACCGACCTTTGCCGCCAGAGTGTTCGGAGAGATGGGTTTGAAATTGACAACGCCAGCGATTACTTCTGCTGGTGAAGCAAAATTGACAGAAACCGTGACGGTGCCAACTGTGCCACCACCAAGGAGACCGCCGCCGACGGAAACCCCTGTGATTGTGCCAGGGTTTGGAGGAGCAACGCTAATCGTTCCGTCTACACCAATTAAGACGTTACTGCCTTGCTTTACGCCACCAATATTTCCGCCAGTAGGGGGTATCAGGCTGATGGTCCCAGTGTTCGTAATGGGACCACCCGTTAAACCTGCACCCGTGGTTACAAGTGTTACCGTCATCGGGAAGTTAGAGCTCTTTGAGTGTTTTTACCCGTTGGCTTCGAGTTTTGATTCGAGGGCTTCCACCTTGGCGGAAAGTTCCTGGATGGCCTTAACCAACACGGCATTAAAGTGGTCGTTTGTGACTTTCAGGTGATCAGGAACTTCTGTGTCCACAATCACGGGGTTTTCGCCTTCTGCCGCCAGCACTTCCTGAGCGAGGAAGCCGTAGCGAACCGGGCCAGTGGCGGTGTCGCACTCGCGTGATTCCTTGAACTGGAAGGAGACCGGGTTGAGTTGGTTGACGAAATTGAGACCCACTGGCAATGCAGTGACGTTGGTCTTGTCACGGGCGTCGGATGTAACGGTCCATGCAACTTGCACATATGCGTTTGTAGTGGCGGTCGAGCCAATCATTACGCGATCGTTTTCAGTGGTGGGGTCGAATACTGGGGCATAACCTCCGGCGGAGTTCGTACCGCCTACCATCACGTTTCCACAACCGGTTGTGCTGGTGCCAAGGGCACAGCTACCGATTGCTGTGTTACCAATTCCCCCAGTGCTTAAGTAGAGGGCTCTATTTCCAATGGCGGTATTGGAGTCGCCAGCAGTGTTACGACGTAAGGCCAGGGATCCAATAGCAGTGTTGAAGCAACCGTTGGTGTTACAACGCATGGAGTAGTAACCCGCAGCAGTGTTGTCATTTCCGGTTTGATTGCAACGCATTGCATAGTGACCCGTGGCCGTGTTGTTAAGGCCAGTTGAGGTTCGACCAAGAGCAAACGGGCCAACCGCAGTGTTGTAACTACCCGTGGTATTGAAGAACAGGGCGCTTTCGCCCATTGCAGTGTTGTAAATACCGCCGATGTTTGCACACAGAGCGTTGTTTCCAAATGCTGAGTTACTGGCTCCCGTGTTTACAAGCAGTGCGTTACAACCCAGAGCAGAGTTGGTGGCAGTTGTGCAACCTTTGATGATACCAGCCACAGTTGGAGTGGCGGCAGAAGCACCACCAGCAGCACCCCAGCAAACAGCAGTACCGGTGCTTAGCAGAGCTTGACCAGCAGTGCCTAGGCTGTTTGCACAGTCACGAATGCCCGCACCAGGTTGGATGTTTTTGCCACTGTCACCAGTGAGCCAGTTTTCGGTAGCAGAGAAACCAATAGCAAGTTGGCAGCTGGTATTGAAAGCAGGTATAGAAACGTTAGGTCCGATAGCAACAAGCTGACAGCCCGTGTATGGGTTGTCGTTTAGTGCATTGGCCCCGATTACGACGGAATTGCAGCTTCTGAGACCGCACCGAATTGCACAGTAACCGATGAAGACGCTATCTGTAGCTTTTGTTCCCGCACAAGTACCAATAGCTACTGACTGAGTCAAAGAGTCACCGTCAGCAGCTAAAGTTCCAATTATGACGTTGTCTGTCTCAGTAGTTAGGGAATTTCCAGAACAGTACCCGAGGCCAACATTTCGAGACCCAGTGGATAAATTTACAAGAGCTTGGACACCTAGGGCAGTGTTACTATCTCCCCCAATAAGGCTACCTAAAGAACCTCCCCCTGCGGCCATGCTACCGAAAGAGGTGGCGGTATCGTAGAAACCGTAACCCAAACCAAGAACACCAGGTGTTGCAACTCCTACCGGGTCAGTCCATGTGGCGTTGCAACCAACTTTTGGACTGGTGTAAGTAAGGTATTGCCCGGCTGTTCCCGGAGTAACTTCGGTATATGTACCAACTCCTGTGCCAATTAGTATTGTGCCTTTCGCTGTGAAAGCAGTAGGCGGAATAACGCAGGCAGTGTCAAGACCTACGGTTCCGGAAGTCGTGATTGTGCCACCGGTTAGTCCGGTGCCAGCAGTAATTGAGGTTACAGTGCCACTTCCACCGCCAGCAGCCCATTTGACACCACTTGCACAAGCGGCATCTGCTGTCAGCACAAAAGTATCAGATCCAACTCCTAGTGCTGTGAATGCGTTGTCTGCTGTGCCTACGAGAAGATCGCCTTTGGCATTAAAGTCGTTGACAATGACTGGAGTAGCACCGTTGCCAGCCGCAGTAAGACGACCCTGGGCATCGACAGTGAGAGAGGCGTATGTGTAAGCACCAGGGGTAACTGCCGTATCGGCAAGACCGATTGCAGGAGTTGCTCCACCAGTTGATGTAATCGGTGCAGTGCCAGTCACATCGGTGACAGGGGCCGTTCCACTCGATGCCGCCGTTAAACGACCTTGAGCATCGACGGTAAATGAACCGTATGTGTAAGCACCAGCCGTAACCGCAGTGTTTGCGAGAGCAACTGTACCGGAAGTCGTAATGGTGCCACCCGACAGCCCAGTGCCAGCGGTAATTGAGGTTACGGTACCACTACCACCACCAGAGCCATTCGCAGCGGCAGTAATCCGACCCTGAGCATCAACCGTGATGTTCGCACTTGTGTAGGCACCCGGAGTCACAGCCGTGTTTGCCAGCGCAATCGTACCGCTAGTTGTAATCGTACCACCAGTTAAACCAGTGCTTGCTGTAATTGAAGTAACAGTACCTGAACCACCACCACCACCGGTTGAAGAGATGAGGATATCCCCAGTTCCAGACGAAATCGTAATGCCCGAACCCGCCACAAGCGATCGCACACCAATGTTCGACACAACAACGTTACCGACGCTGCTGGACACGCTGATGCCAAGTCCGGCGATAATCCCAGTTACGTTCCCGTCATCTGAGTTGAGGGTGCCATTACTGAAATCGACTGAAAGCCCAGTACCAATGATGGTCGGTCCGAAAACACCGGCAACGTAGTAAGCCGTTGGAGAGTAAAAAGAGTTGTTTGGAATGGGGTTGTTGGGGTTGAAATTGGGTCTAGCCATTCCGAAGGTAGCGTTCAATATAGTGTTTTTACCCGCCTACGAAAAAAGGGGACCTTTCGGCCCCCTCAGTAAATCAGTTATTTCAAACTCACTTGGCTTCGAGTTCCTTCACTCGGGCCGACAGTTCCTTGACAGCGTTGATGAGGAGGACGGTGAGCTGGGCGTATGCCAAACCGTAACCGGACTCTTCCGTGCCACCGACAAGCCCACGACCCTCCAGGGAAGTACCCTCGATAGCTTCGGCAACTTCTTGAGCGATGAGACCGAAAGCAGGGGTGCCTTCTTCGCCTTCTTGAATGCCACCGATGAAGTCGTAAGTGCGGGGTTGCAGTTTTTCGACAACGTCCAGACCAGCAGCGAGGTCCTCAACCTTGTCCTTCATGCGAGCGTCAGAGCTGACGGTCCAGGCAACAGCACCTTGAACGAAGGTGGCGCAAGTGCCGCCACCGGCCCAACCAATCATCACTTGGCAGGACTGAGTGGCAGTCATGCCGTTACCGATGATGGTAGTGAAGCAAGTGTTTCCGGCAGGAACGTTGTTGAGGCTACCGACGTTAATGTTGCAACCACCGCTACCAACTGTGGCGTGAGAGGCAGAACCGATAACGATGTTGCTTGCGCCAGAAGTTACCGCAGGAAGGGCAGCAGTACCGATCGCAATGTTTGTGTTGCCCGTGACAGCGGCGCTACCGCAACCCAGGGCTTTGTAACCGACGCCAATGTTACAGGAACCCGTGGTTAACGTCAGGCTAGTCTGCCAGCCAAGAGCAACGTTGTAATTGCCCGTTGTATTACATCCGAGAGACGAGGTGCCCACTGCGGTGTTACCGGCTCCGGTAGAAACACCGGCACACCCCATTGCACAGAAACCGACCGCCACGTTATCGGCGCTGCTGGTGACTTGCTTACCAGCGTAGAGGCCCAGGGCGGTGTTGTTGTTGCTTGTGTTAGCACACAAAGCCTCGCAACCAACAGCGGTGTTATTGAACCCTGTAGTTACTGACCCTAGCGCGGCACAGCCCACGGCGGTGTTGCCAGCGCCAGTGGCGGACAGCATCGCGTTGCAACCAATCGCAGTCAGCGACGCAGTCGTGCAACCGAGGATGAGACCCTGAGCCGTTGGAGTGGCGGGAGTGGGAACGGCACCGCTGGTGACCCAAGTAGGGGTAGTACCGGGGCCACCGGAGGACAGAATTTGACCAGCGGTACCATAAGAGGTACCGTCGAAAGACAGAGCACCAGTAGCGTTAATTTGCGCCCGCAGGGTGCCTTGACCGTCGGAGATAATGACCTGACAGTTCAATCCGATAGCACCAACGTTGCCACCCAGAACCACGTTGAAGCACTCAGTCGTCAGAGCGCTGCCTGCGCTGTTACCGATAGCAACGTTATTGCCGCCGGTTGTGATTGCGCTCAGGGCAAGGAAGCCAGCGCCAACGTTAAATTGACCGTCGGTAATCGTGCAAAGAGCACCGGAACCAACACCCACGTTGCCGAGAGCGTTGTTGGAAACGGCCATTGAGTAGGGGCCGATAGCCACGTTGCCAGCGCTACTTGCGCCAGGGGTGCCTAAAACACCAACACCCAAACCTGTGTTGTAAGCGCCGGAGTTCTGGGTGCAACCAAAGACGGTACCAGCAACCAGAGGGGTAGCAGCTACGATGCCACCGCCAGCAGCAGCCCAGCAGAGACCGGAACCAGCAGCGGAGCAAGCGGTCAGAACCTGACCGTCAGTACCAACGCCAAGGCTGAACACGGTGGAAGCAGCGGTGCCGGTAATCAGAGCACCTTTGCCCGTGATTGCGGAGCAAGGAATGTCGGAAGCAGAGGAAGAGCCCCAGAAAACACCATTTGCACACCCTGTGCAAGCAGTCAGAACGGTGCCGTTTGCGCCAACCGCCAGAGCGGAGTAGGTGCCAACGCCGGTACCAGCCAGAATAGCTCCCTTAGCGTTGTAGTCGGTAGGGTCAACGACACAGGCATAGTCCAGTGCCAAGGTGCCGCTAGTTGAGATGGGACCACCCGTCAGCCCAGAGCCACTGTTAATCAGAGTTACGGTGCCTGCGCCGCCGGTGGCGGAGATTGTAACAGCACCCGTGCCGCTGCTAATTGCAACACCGGCGCCAGCAACGAGACTGGTTACGCCAGTGTTCGTGACAACGACGTTGCCGGTGCCGCCGGCGGGGGAGACGCTGATGGCAGTGCCAGCGACGATCTGGCTAACGGAGCCACCACCGCCACCGCCAGAGGTGTTCAGAGTGCTGTTTGCGAGATTAACACTCAAACCCGCCCCGATAACCAGAGGCCCTTGCCAGCCTGTCAGGAAATACTGCTGCACACCGTAGAAAGGGGTGTTGGGAATGGGTTGATATGGATTAAAGGAAGTCGGAAGTCCCATTGAAGTCTGATGATCGATATTAGAGTTTTACCCCGTGGCTTTGGGGTTGGTGGTGACGGCGATTAGATGATGCGGGTTAGGGGTGAGTGGTTTACCTTGTCACTTGTTCTAGACTTCGACGATTGTTATGGTTGATCCTTCTTTCCGGAAGGTGGCATTTCCTTGCCCAAGTTGCAACTGAATGGCACTACTTCCAGAAGTAGCTGTGAAAATCCAAGAAGAAGATCCGGTGAGATTATTAACATTCATCCAGGTTTCAGGACCGACTTGAAGACCGCCAGCCACCCATCTCGCAATGGGGTTGCTGGATACAGATGTATTAGTAAAGGTGAAAGTTAATAGATACGTCTTTCCTACTGTTAGGATAGCGTTGTTAAAAGATATAGAAGGCCCACCCCCGGCTGAAATCCCGGTAAGGGCAATAGTGTTAGAAGGGGGATAGTTTACCCCGTTTTGACCCACCAGGGCGTAGAGGTACTGTTTTGTAGGACTGGCCCACTGAACACCCGAGCCGGTCGAAGAGAGAACCTGACCTGACGATCCGAGGTTATTCCCGTTGTCACGAATACCCGCCCAGAACTTGACGTTCTTCGAGCTGTCACCCGTTATCCAGCATTGACCCGTGTTGTATCCGATGGCGAGCTGATTGTCCTGGTTGCCGAAGGGTACGGTAACGTTGGGGCCGAGGATAACGTTGCTGCTGCCAGTCGTGATGTTATTACCGGCTAGGGCGCCAAGGGCGACGTTGGACCCGCCCGAAGTTTGGTTGCAGAGCGCACTCCAACCAAGGGCGACGTTGTATGTTCCGCCAGTTGACGCACATAGTGCCTGTTCACCAATGGCGACTATCCGAGAGTCGTTTGTAACATTTTGGAGAGCTGAAGTGCCGATGGCGACGTTGCCGCTGCCACCCGTGTTTGCAGCAAACGCATTGTTACCAATAGCAACGTTGTTAACACCCGTGGTATTGCTACGCAGGCTGCAAAGACCAACGGCAACGTTTCCGGTGCCAGTAGTGCTAGCAAGCAAAGCATTGCAGCCAAGCGCAGCATTGGAGGCGTCGGTGCAACCAAGCACAATGCCGGCAACTGTCGGAGTAGCGGGCAAGGTAACAGGGACAGTGACCCAGCACAGACCCGTGGTGGCTGCGGCACAGGCTACAAGAAGCTGTCCGTCAAGGCCCACACTCAGACCAGCAGGGGTGCTGCCAGCGGTGCCAGTAACGAGAGCGCCTTTACCGAGGACACAGGCACAAGGTATGCCCGAAGGAGTTGGAGCGGTCCAGCACAGACCGGTCGAAGCGGTGGCACAAGCCACAAGAACGTCGCCGTCAGTGCCAACAGGCAGAGCAGTAGGGGTCGCAGCAGCAGTCCCAGAGATGAGTGAACCCTTCGCAGTGATGCAAGCGCAAGGGATGCCAGTAGGTGTAGGAGCAACCCAGCAGAGTCCAGTCGTGGCAGCAGCGCAGGCGACCAGAACCTGACCGTCGGTACCAACCGCCAGGGCGGAAGGTGTCGAGGCGGCAGTTGCGCTGACGAGAGCACCCTTGGCAGTCAGTGCGGTCTTGGCGATGTAGGCGAAGGCAGCGCCAGCAGGGGTGACGGCGGTAGTAGCGTCGGTGCCGGTGGCAGTCTCAGCGTTTGTCGCAAGTTCTACGACACCTGGAACTGTGGTGCTTGCGGCAGGAGCATCGAATCCAACGTTCAGGAAAGTCCAAGCGTACACGCCGGGAGAAGTTTCTGAAACAAGGAACCAGTCACCGCGAGTGGCTACGGTTGATGTTCCGCCGGGAGGAGTCATTGTTCCCGGAGTGGTTACAATAACGTAAGTGTTGTTGGTTGTTGCGCTAGCGGCGGGAAGAACAGCGCCAACCGTGTAGCCGTCAGCGGTTCCGACGGAGGTAACCGAAACGACCAGACCTGTCGAAGCGTCAAGGGTACCGGCCAGTTCGATTGTGCCGGCAACAAGAAGTGTGTCGATCTGGTCTTGCAGAACCTTGCCCTGAGCGGCTGTCAACGCCAGCGCGGTCGAGGTTGAGACCAGAGTATTATTCAGCTGAACAGCACCAGAGGCTGTGGTCGAAGCTGAAGCGATAGAAATATTTGGAGTTGTCGTGCCGGTTGCAACCGAAATCGGAGCATTTCCACTTACTGCTGTTACAGTTCCAACATTGCTCCAACAAATACCAGAAGCACCTGCAGAAGAGTAAGCACTTAGGACCTGACCATCAGTACCAGGATTGAGAGCGGTGTAAGTACCTGCTCCTGTTCCCGCCAGCAAGTTACCTTTAATGTTAAATGCACTGGGGGGGATGACACAGTTATTATTAAGGGAGAGAGAGCCAGAGGTTGTAATCGTCCCACCA
>OFSF01000034.1_pt1 | contig 53561 bp, 49 predicted proteins | sample 1543271 | NCBI WGS metagenome assembly OFSF01 (sample SAMN07774227, study PRJEB24372) | wastewater metagenome | isolation source: Exp Tend VB 100WW | collected 2016-02
ATACATCCAGTACTACAACGAAGAACGCATCAAACTGAAACTGAAAGGTCTGAGCCCGATAAAGTACCGGGAGCAGGCCCAATCGGCCGCCTGACCCCGTCCAAGCCTCGGGGGTCACTTCACCATGGGGGCTTGGTCGCGGCATCCATGCCGCTCACACCCCTGCCACCGGCCCCACCCCGCCTTCGACAGTTTCCCGTGATCTTTCAGAACGGCGTGGGTCGGATCGAAACCGGCTTTTGTAGAGTCGAGCCATGCTCGACTGCTGTTCGCCCTAAAACGCAGAACGCCCACCAAAAGGCGGGCGTTCTGCTTTCAAATCAACAACCTGGCCCGACTCAGGGCAGGCAGCGCACCTCGGCCTGCAGCGCTCCGCGCCGCAGGCATTCGCCGAACAGGCTGCCCTGCCGGCTCGGCAGGGACTGGATGTTCTCCAACGCCCCCGCTCCCGCCCGGCACGTCCGCGAGGCCAGGGCCTGCAGATCGTCCTCCAGCTGTGCGCGGTCGATCGCATGGCAGCGATCAACCGCCAGCCGGTACTGCGCCGGCCCGATCCGCGTGCTGTGCAGCGACGGATCGCTCCGGCAGCCCGCCAGCAGGAGCACGCTCAGCACTCCTGCGGCGGCACGCTTCACACCATCGCCTTGGACTGCTCCAGCTCCACCAGAAGGGTGCTGGCCAGTTCGTCGCGCGACACTTCGAACTGCTGCTCGCGCAGCAGGTCCTTCACCGCAACCACACCGCGCGCCAGTTCATCCTCACCCGCCAGCACCACGAAGCGGATGCCTGCCTTGGCCGCGTACTGGAACTGCTTGCCGATCTTCTTCGGCTCCATCTGCACTTCGGTGTTGATGCCACCGGCACGCAGGCGGCGGGCAATGTCCAGCGACTGCGGCATGCCCTGCTCGTCCATCAGTGCAACCAGCGCCTGTACGCTGCTGGCTTCGATGCCGTCGATCAGGCCGGCCTCACGCAGCTGCCAGAACAGGCGCGACAGGCCGATGGAGATACCGACGCCCGGCAGCTTCGACTTGCTGTAGTGGCTGGCCAGGTCTTCGTAGCGGCCGCCCGAGCAGATCGAGCCGATCTGCGGGTGGTCGGTCAGCGTGGTCTCGTAGACGGTGCCGGTGTAGTAATCCAGACCGCGCGCGATGGAGAAGTTCAGGCAGTACGCGGTTTCCGGCACGCCCAGCGCCTGCACCAGCTGCAGCACTTCGCGCAGTTCGGCGACGCCGGTGCGCAGGATCTCCGAAGAACCGGCGTCGGCTTCCAGCGTCGCCAGCTGCGCCAGCGCATCGGCATGGCCCTGCGAACGCACGGCGACGAACGCCAGAATCTTCTCGACCTGTTCTGCCGGGATGTTGAAGCCCTCGCCCACCAGCGTCTCGCGCACGTAATCGGCGCCGCGCTTGTCCAGCTTGTCCACTTCGCGCAGCACCGCCAGCTGGCGCTCGCCTTCGGCCACGCCCAGGCTCTCGAAGAAGCCGCGCATCAGCTTGCGGTTGTTCAGCTGGATACTGAAATCACCGATGCGCAGTTCAGAGAACACCGCATGGATGACCGCCAGCACTTCGGCGTCGTACCGCACGCTCAGGCTGTCCTTGCCGATCACATCGATGTCGCACTGGTAGAACTCGCGGAACCGGCCGCGCTGGGCGCGCTCGCCGCGGTAGACGCGCTGCATCTGGTAGCGGCGGAACGGGAAGGTCAGTTCGTGTTCGTGCTCGGCCACGTAGCGCGCCAGCGGCACGGTCAGGTCGAAGCGCAGCGCCATTTCCGGCAGCGAGCGATCGCCCGACTCGGCCGCGTTCGCCAGCGCCCCGGTGGACTGCACGAAGTACACCTGGCGCTCGGTCTCGCCACCGGACTTGGTCAGCAGCACGTCGGACAGCTCGAACACCGGCGTCTCCACCGGCAGGAACCCGAAGCGCTCGTAGTTGCGGCGGATGACGTCCAGCATGCGCTGGAACGCAATCTGCTCGCGCGGCAGCAGTTCAAGGGTGCCGGGCGGGGTACGGGGCTTGATCACGGGCGGAACTCCTGCTGGAACGGGACGTGGGAGGGGGCGACATTCTAGCGCCCCCGCCTCGGGCAGGGTCGAACGGCCGCTTGAAGTATCATAAGGCCCTCCCCGCCCGCGATACGCCCCCCGCAACATGTCACGGCCTTCCGGCGCTCCGCCCGCCACCAACGATCCCGCCTCGCCGTCCTGCACCACGCTGGACTGCCTGCACTGCTCGGTTCGCCACCTTGCGGTGTGCTCGGCGCTGTCGCCCGATGAAGTGCAGGCGCTGGAGCAGGTCACCGTCTCGCAGCAGGTCAGCATGGGCAGCACGCTGGCCCGCACCGGTGAAGAGCGCGACCATGTCTATACATTGACCGGCGGCGCACTGCGGCTGGTGCGCACCCTGGCCGACGGCCGCCGCCAGATCAACGGCTTCGTGCTGCCCGGCGACTACCTGGGCCTGAGCGGCAGCGACCACCATCGCTACGACATCGAGGCCATCGCCGACAGCCGCGTCTGCCGCGTCGCGCTGCCACAGATGAAGGCACTGCGCAGCCGTTTCCCGCACCTGGAGCGCAAGCTGCTGCAGCGTGCCTGCCAGGAACTGGATGCCGCGCAGGACGCCGCGCTGGCACTGGCGCGCCTGCAGCCGGCCGAGAAGCTGGCCGATTTCCTGCTGCGCCTGGCCGCGCGCGAGGCCAAGCTGGGCGGCGACGGCCTGCGCGTATCGCTGCCGATGGGCCGCGGCGATATCGCCGACCATCTGGGCCTGACCATGGAAACGGTCAGCCGTACCTTCACCAAGCTGCGCCAGCAGGGGTTGATCGCCCTGCCCCACCTGAACGTGGTGGAGATCCTCGACGAGGATGGGCTGCGTACGCTGGCCGGCAACCGCGTCCCTCTCCGCTCAGCGCAGCAGTACCTCACGCAATGCCGCGTAATCGGCCGCCAACGGTTCGGCGTGCGCCGGCCGCTGCAGCAACGCATCCAGTGCAGGCGGCACCGCCACCGTTTCGCCGATCAGCGGCTCGACCACGGCCTCGAACTTGGCCGGATGCGCCGTGGCCACCACCGCCCAGTCGCCCTTGGCACCACGCGCACGCAGGTCCTGCAGCACCTTCACTGCGGTCGCCGTGTGCGGGCAGAACAGCTCGCCATTGCTGGCATGCGCCGCCGCAATCGTCGCGCGGATGGTCACGTCATCCACCGCGAACGCGCGGAACGCAGCACGCAGTTCCGCGTCGTCGCCGTGGTAGAGCCAGCGCAGTCGCTCGAAGTTGCTCGGCGCACCCACGTCCATTGCATTGGCCACCGTCGCCACACTGGCCTGCGGCTGGTACTCGCCGCCATTGAAGTACGCCGGCAGCACCGCATTGGCATTGGTGGCCAGCACGATCTGACCGATCGGCACGCCCAGCGCGCGCGCCAGCACGGCCGCCATCGCATTGCCCAGGTTGCCGGTCGGCACCACCAGATTGAGCCGGCGACGATGCGCCGCGTAGTGGCTCAACGCCGCATGCGCGTAATAGCTCATCTGCGGTAGCAGTCGGCCCAGGCTGATGCTGTTGGCCGAGCTCAACGGCACCTGCGCCTGCAGTTCGCGGTCAGCCAGTGCCTGCTTGACCATCGCCTGGCAATCGTCGAACGCGCCCGCCACACGCAGGGCCTGGATGTTGTCGCCGAAACAACCGAGCTGATGCGCCTGGCGCGGAGATACGCGGCCATCCGGATACAGCACCACCACGCGCACGCCCGGCTGGCGATGGAAGGCCGCTGCCACCGCAGCCCCCGTGTCGCCGGAGGTGGCGACGACGATCGTCAGATCGCGGTCCTTGCCGGCCTGCAACTGCGACAGCGTACCGGCCAGGAAGCGCGCGCCGATGTCCTTGAACGCCGCGGTTGGTCCATGGAACAGCTCCAGCACGTGGTCACCATCGCCGAGAGCGCGCAGCGGGACCGGGAAGTCGAAGGCGTCGCGACAGATCGATGGCAGAGCAGACTCCAGCGCGTCGCCAGCAAAGAACGGCATCAGCAGATCGGCGGCGGTATCGGCCAGCGTCGCGCCGGCCTGCAGCTCACGTGGCGCCGGCAGCATCTGCGGAACATACAGCCCGCCATCGGGCGCCAATCCGGCGGCGATCGCCGCGCTGAGGCCAACGGCCGGAGACTGGCCGCGGGTCGAAACAAATTGCATGGGTTCGGTATCCAGTAAAGGGGTAGGATTCAGCACAAGCGGGCTCCCGGTGCATCCAGCGGTGACACCCAGGCATCGCTGTCAAAACCTGCGGCGGCGAATGCCGCCTGCACCGGTGTGGCGGCGGCACGCGCCTGGTCGGCATCCTCGAACCAGGCGAACACGCTGGGACCGGCACCGGAGATGCCTGCGCCCATTGCATTGGCCGACAGCGCCGCATCACGGGCAGCTTCGAAGCCGGCAATCAATCCGGCCCGGCGCGGCTCCACCAGCACGTCGCGCAGTCCCGCGCGCACCAGTGCGGCATCGCTGCGATGGCAGCCACTGAGCACCAGCGCGAGGTTCGCGCTCTGCGCCACGAACTCGCCCAGCGCATAGCTGCCCTGCAGCGCCTGGCGTGCGCGGCGCGTTTCCAGCACCGCGTGCGGATGCACCAACAGGCTGTGCCAGGTAGCCGGCACTGGAATCGGCAGCAGCCGATCGGCCGTGCACAGCGCAAGACCACCCAGCAGCAGCGGCCCCACGTTGTCACCGTGGCGGCCACCACTGGCCACCGCCTCGCCATCCAGCGCAAACGGATACAGCGCCTCGCGCGACAGCGGCACATCCAGCAGCGCGTTGGCGGCGACCAGCGCCGCGACACTCGACGCTGCCGAACCGCCCATGCCGGAACCGAACGGAATGCCCTTGTCGATCTCCACCGCGAAACCGAAGTCCAGGCCCAGCCCTGCGCGCAGCGACATCAACGCTGCACCCGCAGTGTTTCCAGCCGCATCCAGCGGCAAATCAATGGCACTGCCGCGGATCGCCTCGATGCGCACCAGCGGCTCATCGATGCGGCGCACGCTCACGGTATCGCCAATGCCGGCAATGGCATGGCCGAGAATATCGAAGCCCACCGCCACGTTGGCCACCGAGGCAGGCGCGAACGCACGTGCGATCACAGGCGCGCTCCTTCACCGGCCGCGACCCGCAGCAGGTCGGCAAACACACCCGCCGCGGTGACTTCCGGGCCGGCGCCCGGCCCCTGCACCACCAGCGGGTTGTCGCAGTAACGGCGGGTGCGGAACTGGACCACGTTGTCGGTCAGCCGCAGGTTGGCGAAGGCATGATCGGCCGGCAGTTCCTGCAGGCCGACCGAGGCGCCGTCGGCACCCAGCCGTGCCACATAGCGCAGCACCGCCCCCCGCGCCCGCGCGTCCTGCAGGCGCTGCAGCAGGCTGGCATCAGACTCACCCAGCCGCGCCATGAACTCATCCACGCTGCCATCGCGCAGCAGCGCCGGCACCAGGCTTTCCACCTGTACCTGTTCCAGGCTGGGCGCGTGGCCGGCTTCGCGGGCCAGGATCACCAGCTTGCGCGCCACATCCACGCCCGAAAGATCATCGCGCGGGTCCGGCTCGGTGTAGCCCATCGACCGCGCCTGCGCGACCAGCTGCGAGAACGGCTGGCTGCCATCGAAGCGGTTGAACAGCCAGGCCAGCGTGCCGGAGAAGATGCCTTCAATCGCCAGCACCTCGTCCCCGGTATCGACCAGATCGCGCAGCGTGGTGATCACCGGCAGGCCTGCGCCGACCGTGGCCTCGTAGCGGAAACGCGCGCCACTGGCCGCCGCTGCAGCACGGATGCGCTGGTAACGCGGCAGCGGCCCGGCACCGGCCTGTTTGTTGGGGGTGACCACATGGATGCCGGCCGCCAGCCAGCCCTCATAGCGCTCGGCCACCTCGGCACTGCCACTGCAGTCGATCACCACCGCATGCGGCAGGTGTGCGGCCAGCAGGTGCTCGGTGAAACGATCCAGATCGCTGGACTCGCCGGCTTCGCGCAAGGCCTCCCGCCAGTCGGCGTGCAGGCCATCCACTTCCAGGCGCATGCGCGAACGCGAGGCCAGCGCGCGCAGGCGCAGATCCACATTGGCCTTGGCCAGCAGCTGCGGGCGTGCGGCAAGCAGCTGATCCAGCAGTGCGGCACCGACGTTGCCCGGCCCGATCACACCGACCGCAAAGGTCTGCGGCGACAGCCAGAAGCCGGCATGCGCGGCGCGCAGGGCGCGGGTGGCATCGGCACTGTCCACCGCCACCGAAATGTTGCGTTCGGACGAGCCCTGCGCGATCGCCAGGATGTTCACCTGCGCACGGCCCAGCGCCTCGAACAGACGTGCGGCCACACCGGGCTGGCCGGCCATGCCGTCACCGACCGCGGCCAGCACGCTGACGCCCTCGCTGACCTGCACGCGTTGCACCTGGCCCACCGACAGCTCATGCGCGAACGCATGCAGCAGCGCTTCGCGGCCACGGCCGGCTTCAGCAGCACGCACCACGCAGCAGATCGAATGTTCCGACGAACCCTGCGAGATCATCACCACCGACACCTGCGCCTGGCGCAGGGCGGCGAATACGCGCTCTGCAGTGCCCGGCACGCCGATCAGACCGGTGCCTTCCAGGTTCAACAGGGCCAAGCCGGGGCTCAGGGTCAGGCCCTTCACCGGCCCACGCGGCGAGCGCTCGGCACTGATGCGCGTCCCCGGATGCGCCGGCTGGAAGGTATTGCGGATGAAGATCGGCAGGCCGAGGCGGATCGCCGGCGACATCGTCTGCGGGTGCACCACCTTGGCGCCGAAATAAGCCAGCTCGCAGGCCTCGTCGTAGCTCAGCGACTCCAGCTGCACCGCCTCGGGCACCAGCCGCGGGTCGGCCGACAGCACGCCGTCGACATCGGTCCAGATGTGCAGTTCATCGGCGTTGAACAGCGCGGCGAAGATCGCGCCGGAGTAATCGCTGCCGTTGCGGCCGAGCGTGGTGATGCGGTCATGACGGTCACGGGCGACGAAGCCGGTAGCGACCAGGCGTGGCTGCGGATGCTGCAGGCGCCACTTGGCCAGGCGGTCGGCGCTGGCTTCCCAGTCGACATCCACGCCCAGTTCGCCATGCCCCACCACCAGTACGTCGCGCGCATCCAGCACTGCACAGTCTGCGCCCAGCGCCTGCAGGTGCGTGCCGAGCAGCTGCGCGGAAAACACTTCGCCCAGGCCCTGCACGCGGTCGAGTACTTCGCGTGGCAGCTCGCCGATCACCGCCAACGCTGCCAGCACGTCGGCCAGTTGATCGAAGCGGGCGTCGATCCATTCGACGGTCTCGCCCACCTGCTCGCCCAGCAGCGCCACAGCGGCGCCACGATGGCGCGCGCGCAGCGCATGCCAGGCCTCGCGCCAGCCTTCGTCCCTCTTGGCTGCCAGCTGGGCCAGATCGATCAGTGCGTCGGTGACGCCCTTCATCGCCGAGACGACAGTGACCTGCAGCGATTCGGGGCGGGCCAGCAGCAGGCCGGCAACATGGCGGTAGCGTTCGGCATCGGCCACCGAGGTGCCGCCGAACTTGTGCACGACGATGGACGGTGCAGCCAGATCGGCCGGGGCAACGGGATGAGCGGGGGCGTGGGAAGACATGCAGACCTCGGTAGGAGGCCCCGTCGCATGCAGGTGTCGAGTTTCCCCGCCACCTGTATGGTGCGGGGCCGTGGTTTTCGGGAGTTACACGAAGACGACGGGCCGCACCAGGGCAGTGGTGACGGTGGTGGTGGTAATGGTGGTGGTGGCGACCGGCGCAGTCGAACGGCCCGCAGTAGCGGGGGCGATCAGGCTGGCGTGGGCGGCATCAAGAACCATGACGCACAGAAAACACCGTGCGCCGGGCCGCTGTCAAGTGCTGCGGTGCAAAAAGTCGTTGCCGCGATCATCGGCCAACGTGCCGACATTTGGTTGCATCTGAGACAAAGCGGCCATCAGTATGCTTGACGGCCGCATTCAGCCGGCATGTTCGGCGATCGCGCGGGGCGTGCGATGCGCATGCGCGCACAGCATCACGCCGGCCACCAGGAACACGATCGCCAGCGCTTCGAGCAGCGAGGGCCAGCGCTGCTGCCAGGCGAATGCGTAGAGCAACGCGAACAGGGTCTCGAACACGATCATCTGGCCGGTCAGGGTCAGCGGCAGCAGGCGGCTGGCACGGTTCCAGAACGCATTGCCAAGGATCGAGGCGACCACCGCCACACCCGCGCTGATCGCCCAGAAACCACTCCACTGCGCCGCCGTGTGCCCGCCGGTGTGGCCGATGAAGGCCATCGGCACCAGCAGTAGAGCCAGGCCGCCGGTGGTGACACCGGTCAGCAGCGACCAGTCGTGGCTGGACAGATCCGGTCGGCGCGCCAGCCAGCGGCTGTTGCCGATCGAGTACAACGCCCACGAGAACAGCGCGCCGAACGCGCACAGCAGGCCGATCAGGCGCTGCCGCCACGGTGTCGCGAGGTGCTCAGACATCAGTGCTTCCCAGCCAACCAGTGCCACGCCCAGCACGCACAGGCCCAGTGCCGGCAGCAGCTGCTTGAGCGGCACCGCGCCCTGCTCGCGCACACCGACCAGGGTCACCACCACCGGAATCAGGCCGACAATCAAGGACGCCGCCGCACCGCCGGCCCACTGCACCGCCGTCGCCAGCAGCAGGAAGTACACCAGGTTCCCGGCCAGGCTCAGCCACAACAGGCCGATCCACTCGGCGCGGCCCAGCCGTGGTGCCAGCCGCTTCCAGCGCGGCAGCAGCAGGGCTACAGCGATCAGACCGTAGACCAGATAGCGGCCGGCCGACAGTTGCAGGGCATTGAACGACTGCAGCACGGCGGGCGCGAGGAAGACCACGCCCCACAGCGCGCCAGCGGCAACGCCATTGGCGATGCCCAGGGCCATCGGGTTGTTGCGCATTCGGGTTCTTCGGGGGGAGAGAACAGGCCGCGCAGTGTAAGCGCTGGCCGCTGGGCGCTCTTGACCGAGGCTACTGCCCTCCCGCCTTTGTAGCGTCGAGCCATGCTCGACTGCCGTTCGCGAGGTGGTCGGTGCAGAAGCAGTCGAGCATGGCTCGACGCTACAGTCCGGCGTTCCTGCGCCACGCGGCGGGGGTCTGCCCACACTCACGGCGCAGCGCGCGGGTCAGTGCGCTCTGCTCGGAATAGCCTGCGGCCAGCGCGATATCACTGATCGGCGCCGTGCTGGTGCGCAGTTGGTGCTTGGCCCAGCGCAACCGGCTTGCACTGAGCCAGGCCTGCGGGCTGAGCCCGAACTCACGCTGGAACAGCGCGTGCAACCGGCTCTCGCTGACCCCGACAGACGCGGCCATGCGCGCCACCGGCCACGCCTGGCCCGGATCGGCCTGCACTGCCGCACACAGTCCCTGCATGCGCGCGCCACTGCCGGCCGGTGCAAATACCTGCAGCAGCTGCGGCAGCAGGGCCGGCATCGGCTGCCCGTCCTGCACGCCCGCCAGGCGTTGTCGCAGCGCATGCGGCAGGTGCAGCCAGCGCTGCCGGCACAGATGCTCCTGCGTGCCGTCATCAAGCACGCCCGGAGGACAATCCACGATCACGAAACCGTTCGGGCCATCGGCCATCTGGTCATGCGCTTCGCCGGCCGCAACGAAAACCCCCTGCAGCAGGTCGAGGCGACCACCGCGGCCTTCCATCTCGAAGTGCAGTTCGCCCTGCAGCGGCAGCACCCACTGCGCGTAGTCATGGCGGTCCAGGCCGGTGGCCTGGCCGTAGTGCCGCAGATGGAAGATGGCGCCCATCCGCGCAGTGTGCGCGTGTAGCAACGGCCGTGCAAACCGCTGCTATAGTCGAGCCGTCATCCAACGCAGGGAGTGCAGGACATGGCTCATCGGCAGGTGTCACTGGTGCTCGCCAGCAGCCTCGGCCTGGCGCTTGCAGCTTCGGTCTCCGCACAGGAGCGTACGCCCCCGGCCCCGCACTGCATGGACGCGGTCGGCGTGCAGGAAGTGGAGCAGGCATCACCGCGCTCGATCGCACTGCGCGCCGCCTCCGGACAGGCCTATCGCATCGACTTCAGCGAGGATTGCCCCGGCGTCCGCGGTGCTACCTCGCTGAAGCTGGAAGCACCTGCCGGTTGGGCCTGTGGTCGTCCCAGCGAACGCGTCGTGGTCGACGGCCGCCGCTGCGCCGTCAGTGCGGTCACCCCGCTGCAGGATCGCGACTACGCCAGCGTCGCCCGCGACAGCGACCGCCTGCGCACGGCTACCCTGCCCACCGTGACCATCCGCGAGCACAGGGAAATCCGCCGCAGCTTCGGCGGCTCACCGTCGTACTGCTTTGCCACCCGCAACGTGCGTGCCTGGTCATCCGACCCGCAGGGCATGCTGGTGGAGACCAATCCGCGCCGCAATGGCGGCCACCGCTACTACCGGGTCGAACTCGGCAGCCACTGCCGCCAGCTCGACCGTGCGCCGCAGCTGAGCTTCCACTCGGGCCTGCAGAACGGCCTGATCTGTGGCAATCCCGGCGATCGGATCATGACTGCCGAGTTCGAGACAGACGATCTGCGCGGTGAAAGCATCGCCCCACTGCCGCAGTACACCCGCGGCAGCTGCACGATCCAGGCGGTCTACCCGGCCTCCAGCCAGGCGTCGAACTAACCGTCGACGCCAAGGAAGGTGAACGGTGCGCTGGGCACGAACTGGCCCAGTGCATCGCCGGCAAAGGTGTTGCGCTGGTCCTTGCCAAGATCGAGCTTGAGCACCTGGCCGCCGAAATCGACCTTGTTCAGATCGACCCAGAAGGTGTTCGGGGTCAACGCCGACTCGAAGAAGTACAGCCGCCGCTTGTGATCGGCCACCGTGCGCCAGCGCGTGGATGAGATGTTCGGCTCACCCGGCGTGGTGATGCCATACGGCACCGACGCATTGCGGATCACGCTGAACACACTGGCCAGCGCCTCCACCGGATCTTCGGCCTTGGGAATGGCGTTGATGTAGAACGAGGCGCGCGCGAAACGATCGGCGGAGCGGTTGGTGCCCGGCAGCATCACCGTGCCGCCGATCTGCTGCCAGTAGCTGTTGAGGGCCAGCTGCTGCTCGAAGATCGGCGAATTGGTCATCACCTGATAGCGGCGGTCATGGTGAATCACCTGGCGACCGCCGATGTACTCGACGATGGCGCTGTCGCCGGTGGCATCGGACAGCGACAGGTGCAGCGTCGCCTGGCGGTCTTCGCCCGGCACCTTGTCGGTGACGATCGAGTACGGCTCACGCTTGAGCGCCGCGACCGCCTCGTCCACGGTGGCGAAATTGTCCAGCACATACTGCGCCCACAGCGAGATCGCCAGTCCCGGCTTGTTGCCGCGCTGCTGCGGATACTCCGATTCCACCAGCCACAGCAGGTTGGCCACCAGCCCCTTCTCGTTCATGCCATCGGTGGTCGACACGTCGTAGCCGGTGGCCACCACGCTGCCGTAGCGCGCAGTCCAGGCCAGCGATTTCGGACCGGCCAGGCCGGTGCGTGCGATGCCACGCGGCAACACGTAGAGGTTGGTCGCTACATCGACCTTCCAGTCCATCGAGCGCGCAGTGATCACATCGCCGTTGTCGCCCCGATACACCGCACGCGTGCAGGCCAGTGCCGGCGTGATCGCAGATGCCAGCGCCATGGCCAGCATTGCCTTTCCCTTCCACTTCATCCGTGCCATGTCGTTACGCTCCTTTCCCCGTGGTCCGTCGATCTGACCCGATCCATGGTGACACAGGGGTGAAGCCTCAGCGCACGAAGCGATCGTGCAGCCAGAAGCCCACCACCATGGCAGGCACGAACCACAGCGCTTCACGCGATGCGACAGCCAGCCCGGCGATGGCCGGTCCGGGGCAGTAACCAGCCCATCCCCAGCCGATACCGAACAGTGCAGCACCCAGCAGCAGGCGAGCATCGACATCACGCGCACTGGGTAGCTGGAAGCGCAGCGCGAACCACGGCTGCGCGTGTCGCAGTACCCAGCGCTGCCCGACGGCACTGACCAGCAGTGCCGAGCCCAGCACCCACATCAACGTTGGATCAAAATCACCGGCCACATCGAGGAAGCCGAGTACGCGACGCGCGTCGGTCATCCCCGAAAGCGCCAGTCCCGCGCCGAACAGCGCACCCGCCGTAGCGGCGGCCACGACCGCGCGACTCATGCCAGGCCTCCGCCGTGACGGACCAGGAACGTGGTCAGCATCGCGCAGGCCATGAACACCAGCACTGCCAGCAGCGAGCGCTTCGAGCCGCGGGCCATGCCACAGACGCCATGACCACTGGTACAACCACTGCCCAGGCGCGTGCCGAAGCCCACCAGCAGGCCGGCGCCGATCAACTGCCAGGCGGGCCAGGCATCGCGCAGCAGCACACGTGGCGAGGCCTCGGGCAGCGACTGCCACCACAGCACCAGCCCCGCTGCTGCGAGCAGCCCCAACAGGAATGCCCAGCGCCAGCCACGCTCGCCTTCCGCTGCGCGCAGGCTGCCCGCAGCGATCCCGCTGATACCCGCCACGCGCCCGACAGTGGCGAGCAGCAACACCGCAGCGGCGCCGATCAGCGCTCCGCCCGCCACCGCAGTCCATGGCAGGTTCATGCCCTGCCCTCTTTCACGCCGCTCATGGGATTGCCCTTTGATTTAGATTTATCTAAATTAGACACTTCTAAACAAAAAGGTCAACCATGGCCCGCACCCCGCTCGACAGCGCCGCCATGGCCGAACACGCCGCAGAGGCTGCAACGCTGCTTAAGAGCCTGGCCCATCCTGCGCGGCTGCGCGTACTGTGCCGCCTGGTCGAAGGTGAGGCACCAGTACCGGAACTGCAGGCATTGACCGGCCTCAGCGCATCGGCGCTGTCACAGCATCTGGCGGTGCTGCGCGAACTGGATATCGTCGCGACGCGTCGCGAAGCGCAGGCCATCCACTACCGCGTGATTGAAGGGCCCGCACTGGGCGTGCTGCAGGCGCTGCATGCCGCCTACTGCGGCGGCACTTCGCGTTGACGCTCAGCCGGCGTGCAGGGCGGGCTGCACGACGTTGTCGAGCAGATCCACCGGGGTCGGCGCCGAACGATCACCTTCCAGCGCCCGGCTGAAACCCGACCAGTCGCTGGCCGACAGCTGGCGCAGCAGCGCCGCATCCACCGGCAACGCGCGCATCGACCAGTACGGAAACTGACGCTGGCCCAGGCGGCCGCGCGCCAGCTCGATGATGTCGACATGGCTGCCGGCCTGCAGGATGCGCTCGTACACCGAATCGATACCGTCCGGCGGCCCCTCGATGTACTGCAGGAATCGCCCGCCGTCATGCAGCAGCACACCGGTCACGCCCGCCATCTTGTTGAAGCGGGCGGCATCGTCGACCAGCGCCTGCAACCGTTCAGCGGAAAGATCCGGCAACGCCTGGCTGACGTAGGCGATGGCACGCAGTGGCATGGTGCTTCCTTGACAAGATGTACACCCACGGTAGCAGTTGCGGACGAGTCCGTCTCAGTGCCCGTGGATGTTTCCTGAAGAATTCAGTTTGCCGCTGCAGGCAGCCCCTCTGCGCGTCTCGGCAGCAGGGCTTCGAACACCACCTGCCCGGCCTCGTTGCGCGCTGCGATGCGCCCTCCGTGCGCGCGCACGAACTGATCGACGATGTACAGGCCCAGCCCCAGGCCCTTGCTCTGGTGGAAGCTGGCCTTGAACGGTTCGAACAGCCGCGGCAGCAGCGCGTCGTCGATCCGGCCGGCATTGCTGACCCGCAGCAGCACGCTGCGCGGATCGCGCCCGTCCACCTCCACCCTCGCCTCGCTGCCATGGGTGAGCGCGTTGCCGACCAGATTGGCGGCAACCTGGCCGAGACGGTCCAGATCGCCCTGCAGCCGCGTATCGCCGTGCATGTCCAGATGGATCCGGTCCGCGCCATGCGCGCTGCCCGCTTCGGCCACCACCGCGCGGGTCACGTCGGCCAGATCGCAGGCACTGGCCTGCAGCCGCAGGCCACCGCTGCGGATCCGCGAGAAGTCCAGCAGTTGTTCGACCATGCGTGCCATGCGCAGAGTGCTGGCCTCCAGGTACTGCAGGGTCTGCTGCGCGCCCGCATTGTCCTGCGGGATCTCCATCGCCAGCTTGTCACTGCACAGCAGGATCGCCGACAGCGGCGTGCGCAGGTCGTGGGTCAGCACCGCCGCCATTGTTTCGTTGAGCTTGAGCGCGCGTTCCAGCGCCTCGTTGCGCGTCTTCAGCAGCTGCCGCTGCTGGTACAGCTCAATGAAGACGTTGACCTTGCTCAGGATCACCTGCGGCGCCACCGGCTTGTGCAGGAAATCGACCGCACCGCTCTCGTAGCCCTTGAACACGCGCAGGGGATCATCCGGGGAGGCGGTCAGGAAGATGATCGGCACGTCGCGGCTGCGATGCGAACCGCGCATCAGTTCGGCCAGGGTGAAGCCATCGATCTCCGGCATGTGCACGTCCAGCAGGGCCAGTGCCACCTCGTGCTCGAGCAGCAGCTCCAGCGCCTGCGCGCCGGAGCCGGCCAGCAGCAGATTCACGCCCTCGCGCTGCAGCAGCGCCTGCATGGCCACCAGGTTCTGCGGTACGTCATCGACGATCAGCAGGTTGACCGGGGACTGCGACTGCGCAGGGTCCGGTGGCAGCAGGTTCATGCAAACAACTCCTTCAGGCGACGACACATCAGTTCAAGGGGCAGCACGGCATCGGCGCCGGCGTACTGCAGGGCGGAGGCCGGCATCATCGACGCTTCGGCTTCCTCGGGACATTGCAGCCAGGCACGGCCACCGGCACGGCGCACGGCGGCAACGCCCTCGCTTCCATCACTGCTGGCACCGGTCAGCAGCAGGGCCAATACCCGCCTGCCGAACACCGCAGCAGCGGAGTCGAACAGCGGATCGATGGCCGGACGGGAGAACAGCACCGGCGCATCCACCGACAACGCCACCGCCCCCTCGTCCTCCACCAGCAGGTGGTAATCCGGCGGCGCGAACGTCACCGTGCCCAGCTGCAACGGCTGCTTGTCTTCGGCTTCGCGCACCGGCAGCGCGCAGTACGGCGCCAGCACCTCGGCGATGCGGCTGGTGCGGTCACGCGGCAGGTGCAGCACGGCCAGTACCGGCACCTGCAGCGTCGCCGGGAGCGCACCGAGTACCGCCTGCAGGGCCGCCACGCCACCGGCAGACGCGCCGATCACCAGCACGGCAGGACGCGCCGGCAGCGCCATCAGGCCACCTTCCGGTACAGGCGGTGCTCGCGCGAACAGACCTCGAAGGCGTCATGGTGGCATCCGAACTGCAGCGATTCCTTGCTGCCAAGACCGAGGAAGCCCCGGTGCACCAGCGCTTCGCGGAACAGGCCGACAGCGCGGTCCTGCAGGTCGCGGTTGAAATAGATCAGCACGTTGCGGCACGACACCAGGTGCACTTCGGAGAACACGGTATCGGTGGCCAGGCTGTGGTCGGCGAACACCACGTTGCGGCGCAACTGGCGGTCGAACACCGCGCCATCGTAGGCCGTGGCGTAGTAGTCGGACAGCGACGCCGTGCCACCGGCAGCCAGGTAGTTGCGGCTGAACTGGGCCATCCGGTCGATGCCATAGGCGCCCGCCTCGGCGGTGGCCAACGCGGCCGGATTGATGTCAGTGGCATAGACGATGCTGCGATCAAGCAGGCCTTCCTCATGCAGCAGGATCGCCAGCGACCACACCTCCTCACCGGTGCTGCAACCGGCCACCCACAGCTTCACCGAGGGATAGGTGCGCAGTACCGGCACCACCTGCTCGCGCAGTTCACGGAAGTACGCGGGATCACGGAACATCTCCGAGACCTGCACGGTGAAGAACTGCATGGCCTGGGCGAACAGCTCCGGCTCGTGCAGCAGGCGATGCTGCAGGTCCGCCAGGCGCTCGCACTCATAACGCTGCATGGCCTGGCGGATGCGCCGGCGCAGCGACGACACCGCATAGCTGCGGAAGTCATAGTGGTAGCGCTGGTACAGCGCCTCCAGCAACACCTTCAGTTCCAGATCGAACAGCGCCTGCTCGTTCATTGCCGCGAGCACCAGACCCGGCACAGCGAGACCAGCTTGTCGACATCGATCGGCTTGGCGATGTAGTCATTGGCACCGGCCTGCAGGCAACGCTCGCGGTCATCGGGCATGGCCTTGGCGGTCAGCGCGATGATCGGCAGGTCCTGCAGGTGACGCTGCGCGCGGATCTCGCGCATAGCGGCCAGGCCGTCCTTCTCCGGCATCATGATGTCCATCAGCACCAGGTCGACCTCGCGCTCGGCCAGGCGATCCACCGCTTCCTGGCCGTTGCGCGCGATCTCCAGCGTCACGCCCAGCGGCTCAAGCACGCTGGACAGCGCGAAGATGTTGCGCACGTCATCCTCGGCCAGCAAAACAGTACGGCCATCGAGCACGGTGTCGCGACGGCGGGCCTCGCGCAGCAGGCGCTGCTGGTCGGTGGGCAGGCTGGCTTCCACGCTGTGCAGGAACAGGGTGACTTCATCCAGCAGGCGTTCGGGCGAACGCGCGCCCTTGATGATGATGCTCTTCGAATAGCGGCGCAGGCGCTGCTCTTCCTCGCGGCCGAGCGCGCGACCGGTATAGACGATCACCGGCGGGAAGCCGACATCATCGTTGCCGGCCATGTGCTCGAGCAGGTCGTAGCCGCTGCCGTCGGGCAGCGACAGGTCCATCACCATGCAGTCGAAGGTGACCGTGCTGAGCTGCTCCAGCGCGCCGGCCAGCGTTCCCACTGCAACGATCTGCAGCTGATCACGGCCCAGCAGCAGTTCCAGGTTGTGGCGCAGCTCGCTGTCGTCCTCGACGATCAGCAGGCGCCGCACGTCGCGCTGGCTGGTCTGTTCCAGCTGTTCGATGGCCGTCACCAGCCGCTCGCGCGTGGTCGGCTTGATCGCGAAACCAATCGCACCCAGCTCGCGCGCCACCTGGCTGCGGTCCATCGCCGAAACCACGTGCACCGGGATATGCCGGGTATCGGGGTTGCGCTTCAGGCGCTCCAGCACGCTCAGGCCGGACACGTCCGGCAGGCCGATATCGAGCAGGATGCCGTTGGGGCGCAGTTCGCTGGCGAGGGTCAGCGCCTCTTCGGCGGTCCCGGCCACCACACAGTCGAAGTCCAGTTCATGGGCCAGGGCCACAAGCGCTTCGGCGAACGTGGCGTCGTCCTCGACGGCCAGGATCAAGCGGCCGGCGCGTTGGCGACGGCCGCGGTCATCGGCCACGCTGGCGGTGATGGGCGCCACGGATGCAACGGTCGGTGCGACAGGGGTGCGCGCAGCGATCGGCGGCGCAGGTGCTATTGAGGCGGCGGCAGGCACTTCGCCCGGTTCCGAAACCGGCGCGCCCTGCAACGGCAGTTCCAGGATGAAGCAGCTGCCGCGACCCGGTTCACTGTCGACCTGGATGCTGCCACCCATGCGCTCGGCCAGATCGCGCGAGATCGACAGGCCCAGGCCGGTGCCACCGTAACGGCGGCGGGTGCTGCCATCGGCCTGGCGGAAGGCTTCGAAGATGACCTGCAGCTGCTCGCGGGCAATGCCGATGCCGCTGTCGCAGACCTCGAACCGAACACGCCCCTGGCCACCGGCACGCACGTGCAGGCTGACCTTTCCATGCTCGGTGAACTTCACCGCATTGGCCAGCAGGTTCTTCAGGATCTGCTGCAGGCGCTGGCTGTCGACCACCAGCTGGCTGGGGGCCAGCGCATCGGCCTCGATCTGCAGGGCCAGGCCCTTCTGCCGCGCCATCGGCTCGAAGGTCTCACGCAGGCGCTGCAGTACGCTGCCCGTCACCACCACTTCATCGGCCAGCTCGACGTGGCCGGCCTCGATGCGCGACAGGTCCAGGATGTCATTGATCAGCGCCAGCAGATCGTTGTTGGACGACAGGATCGCGCGCGCATACTTCACCTGTTCTTCGGTGAGCGTGCCGTCCTTGTTGTCGGCCAGCAGCTTGGCCAGGATCAGCGAGCTGTTCAGCGGCGTGCGCAGTTCATGCGACATGTTGGCCAGGAACTCGGACTTGTAGCGCGAAGTGGCGGCCAGTTCGTTGCTGTTGCGCACCAGCTGGCTCTGCGCGACCAGCAGCGCCTGCTTCTGCGCTTCCAGCTCATGGGTGCGCTCCTCCAGCTGGACGTTGCTCTGTTCCAGCTCGGCCTGCTGTTCTTCCAGATGGGTCTGCGAGTGCTGCAGGCTGCGGCTCTGCTCTTCCAGCTCCTCATTGGCCACGCGCAGCTCTTCCTGCTGGGCCTGGAGTTCCTCGCCCTGACGCTGCGATTCCTCCAGCAGCACCACCAACTGTGCGCGCAGCAGCGATGCACGCAGCGCCATGCCGATGGTCTCGCCACAGCGCTCCAGCAGCTCGACATCGAGTCGATCCTGTTCGCCGGCGCGGGTGCGTCCCAGTTCAATGATGCCCACCACCGCGCCATCGCTGCTGATCGGCGCCAGGATGCGCTCGCGCACCGGCAACCGCCCCAGGCTGGTCTGCAGCTCAAGCACCGCATCATCACCCCCATGCAGGTGGCGGATGCGCTCGTCCCGTGCCACCTGCCCGGCCACGCCTTCCTGCAATGCCAGCGACGCCGGCATGCCGGACGGCAATGCCAGACCGCCGGTCAGCTGCAGTCTTCCCCCTTCCAGACGGTAGACGGCGGCGACGTCGGCCTGCAGCTGGGCCCCCAGGCTGGTTGCCGCCGCCTCGGCGATCTGCTCCGGACCCAGGTCACCGCGCAGGCTCATCGCCACCGCGTTCTCGGCCTCCTGCAGCCACAGCGCCCGCATCGCGTCGCGTCGCGCCTGGATGGCGCGGGAGACGATCAGCGCGATCATCAGGAACGCACACCCGCCAATGCTGCGGTTGACGAACGAGAACGCCGAGTTGGAGCTGGCCGGGGCAACGTTGTAGCCGATGATCAACAGGATGCAGGCGACGACGGCCACGATGAACGGCGCGCGTGCACTGCGCTGGAACAGCGTGACGCCAACAGCGAGGAAGTACGCCAGCCAGACGGCGTAGCCCAGCGGAACCACCAGTTCCAACGCAATGGTCGCTGCCAGCAGTACGGCGGAGGTCATCCAGATCCAGCGGTCACGCGTAGTCGCACCAGGACGCATGCAGGTCGGTTCCAGAGCACAAAGGGTGGGTGATGGTACTCCGTGTCGTATTCAGCCGCACAGGACCATTGGCACGTGCCGCGCCTGCACGCACTCTTCACACTGCACTGCCTAGCTTCACGTCCCTTCCAGGGGTAATGCTCATTTCCACGTGGACGCAGCTGCTTCTACGACGTCCGTGCTGACGGACCCTTCCCGCCAACTGCGACTGCTGATCGACAGCGTGCGCGACCATGCGCTGTACCTGCTTGATCCTGATGGCATCGTCTGCAGCTGGAACCCGGGCGCGGAGCGCATCAAGGGCTATTCAGCCGGTGAAGTGGTCGGCACGCACTTTGGCCGTTTCTATCTGGCTGCCGATCGCGAAGCCGGGGAACCGCAGCGCCTGCTCCGCCTCGCAGCGCAGCACGGTCACGTCGCCAGTGAAGGCTGGCGGGTGCGCCGCGATGGCTCGTCTTTCCGTGCCAGCGTGGTCATCGAGCCGGTCGTCGAAGCAGGCGAGCTGCTCGGCTTCGTCAAGATCACCCGCGACATCACCGAGCAGTGGCAGGCACAGCGGCTGCTGCGTGATGCCCAGCGTGCGCTGCGCAATACCCAACAGTTCGAGACCGTCGGCCGCCTCAGCCGCGGGCTGTCGCACGAGTTCAACAATCTGTTGACCACCATCGGCAACGCCCTGGACCTGCTGTCCCTGCGCGTGAACGGTGACGATGCACGCGCCGCCGAGCTGCTTGATGCGGCGCAGACCGCGACCGATCGTGGTGCGCTGCTGACCCGCCAGCTGCTGGCCTTCAGCACCGGCCAGACCCTGATCCGCGAACCACTGGATATCAATGCGCTGATACGGCAGTGGCTGCCGGACCTGCAACGCGCCTGCCCGCCCACGGTGGTGCTGGATGCCCAGCTGGCGCCCGGCCTGCCTGCGATCAACACCGATGCGCTGCAGCTGCAGACGGCGCTGGCCAATCTGGTCGCCAATGCCGCGGATGCTACCCTTGAAGGCGGCCGCATCCTGATCGGCACTGCGCTGGAACATCGCCTCGATCCGGATGCGGACTCCACGCTGCAACGTGGCTATGTCACCCTCAGCGTCTGCGATGAGGGCCACGGGATGGCGGCCGACATCGCCGAACGGGCGACCGAGCCGTTCTTCACCACCAAGGACATCGGCAAAGGCAGCGGCCTCGGCCTGAGCCAGGTGTTCGGATTCACTACCCAGAGCGGCGGCTTCGTCGACGTGTCCACCACGCCCGGTGTCGGCACCACGGTCAGCCTGCTGCTCCCCGCAATGGAGGACCCTGCCGATGACCGATGACCCGATCCGCGTATTGATGGTGGAAGACCAGACCGATCTGCGTGAAATGATCGGCCTGGCCCTGCGCGACCTCGGCATCGACGTGGCCACGACCGCCGATGCGCACGAGGCCGCCGCCCTGCTGAAGGGCGAAGCGCGTTTCGACGTGGTGTTCAGTGACGTCAGCATGCCCAACGGCATGTCCGGCATCGAACTGAGCGAGCATGTGGCGCGCGAACAGCCGCAGGCGCGGATGATCCTGTCGTCCGGTTATGCGCGCTCGCAACTGCCGCCCCTGCCGGAACAGGTGGAATTCCTGCCCAAGCCGTATCGGCTGCGCCAGTTGGTGCAGTTGTTGAAGCAGGCGTAAGGCACGGTGCCCCGGCAGCAGGGCCCTGCGGTCAACCCGTCATCGCCCCCCGCTGGAACGAAGCCAGCAGCGTAGAGGCTGCCGCTGCCGGCGCCAGCCGACCGCGCGCCAGTGACCAGGTGATGCCGTAGAAGCAGGTCCAGTAGAAGTCCGCGAGCCACACTGCGGTGAAACCAACGTTGAACTCTCCGGCCGCCTGACCACGCAGGAAGAAGGCCTCGAAGCGCTCGCCGATCGGCGCCCAGCGCTCCGGCAGCAGATGCAGGTCACCCTGGCGCTGCTGCTCTTCCATCATCCGCGCGAACAGCAGCGTCACCAGCTCCCAGTCCGCCAGCAGCGTGGCGGTGACCTGCTCCAGCACGTGGCGCGCATCACCGCCCTCATCGAACCAGACCGCCGCCGCTTCCACGCGCTCGAAGCCGGCCGCGAACAGTGCCTCGTCGATCGCCTCCCGGGTGGGCGCAAACCGGTACAGGGTCGCGCGGCTGATACCGGCCCCGCGCGCGAGTTCGCTGAGGGTGCAGCGTGGATGGCTGACCAGGGTGGCCGCCAGCGCGTGGGGCAGGTCGCGGCGGGTGCGTGCTGCAGCAGGTCGCATGAAAGCGCTGAGGTGTGGGTTCGCCCTCACGCTAGCATGAATCACCAATTAATAAACTGAATCACAGATGATTCATTCGGATCACCGATGCGCTAAAACAGGGATGCGTCCGGTGCACCCGGGTCGGTGCACGGCAGGGAACGCGTCACAGGCATCGAAGGAGACAACGCCATGCTGCATCCACTACGCGATATCGCTGTGCTGTTCGACGCCAGCGACACCGGGGACCGCGTTCTCAACATCGCCGCCCATCTGGCGCAGGCACAGCAGGCCCATCTGGTCGCGGTCTCCACCGCCCAGCATCCCACCGACATCGCCAACGGTTTCGCACGCGGTGCCGGCATCGCCGCCGCACTCGACCACGAGGCGCGCGCGGATGCCGCCTGCACCGCGCAGCTGATGCAGAACCTGCGTGCCGTGTCCGAGCCACTGCAGATCAGCAACGAACTGCGCATCGTCTCGGACTATCTGGGCGGCGCCGACCTGGCCCTGCAGTCGCTGTACTGCGACCTGATCATCGCCGGCTATCCGCGTACTCCCGGCGCCCCTTCTGGCTGGCACCCGCTGGGAACGCTGCGCCAGACCGGCGTGCCGATGCTGCTGGTGCCACCGCATTGGCATGGCGACCAGGTCGGCCATCGCATCGTGGTGGCCTGGAATGCCAGCAAGCAGGCACGTCGTGCGGTGGCCGACGCACTACCGTTGCTGGCGCGCGCACAGGCAGTGCACCTGCTGATGGTCGACACGCCCAAGGCCGAGGCCACACCTGGCGCCGAGATGGCCCAGCACCTGGCGCGGCACGGCGTCGAAGTAGAGATCCAGGCGATCAGTTCAAGCCAGGGCGGCGTTGCCGCGACCATCCGCCAGCACGTGCTCGATGCCGACGCCGACCTGCTGGTGCTGGGCCCCTACAGCCGCAGCCGGGTGGTCGAGCGTGTGCTCGGCGGGGTCACCGAGGATCTGCTGGCCGAAGTACCGGCGCCCTTGTTCGTTTCGCACTAGTACCGCCCTGCCCTGCCCGGCGATAGCCGGTCAGCGACTGCCCGGTGTGCCGCCGGAAGTAGCGGCACAGGTAGGATGCATCCTCGAAGCACAGGCGCTCGGCGATGCGACCGATCGGCAATTCGCTGTAGGTCAGCAGCGCTTTGATTTCCAGCACCACCTGGCGATCAATCAACGCCTTTGGCGTTTCGTCGAAGCACTCGCGGGTCAGCTGCGAAAGATAGAACGGGGTGATGCACAGCGCGTCGGCATAGGACTGCACGTCGCGCTGGCGCGTGCTGCGCTCACCGACCAGTTCCCAGAAATTCCAGGCCAAGCGCTCGCGTCGGCTGACCTGCGCCACGGCCACACTGCGCGCCGGCAACAGCGTTGCGAATTTGAGGAAGAACGTCTGCAGCAGGTTGCGCAGCATCACGTGACGATAGCGGCCGCCATTGTGCTGTGCATCCATCAACTGCTGCACCCAGCCCTGCAGCAGCGGCACGTCCAGCGGCGACGGCACGCAGTGGGGCTGATCGTGCAGGAACTTGAACAGTGCATTGGGAAGCACATAGGCCACCTCCGATGCCAGCGCCTTGGGCATCAGGCAGACCACCGCCAGAAAGCCGCGTGAGCGCTGCCGCAGCAGCGCCAGCGTGTCCTCTGCCAGCACCAGCACATCGTGCCGCTGCACCGCTACCTCGCGGAAGTTCAGTGCAAAGCGTGCGCGCCCCGATACGCATACCAGCACCGCCAGATAAGCGTGGCCGAACGACAGCGGGACGCCCTGCCCTTCGGCCAACGTACTGACCTCCAGGCGCATGGATTCGTCCTGGTCCAGGAGCTGGGGTACGCGATCCATCGGCCGATCCGGCTGTATTCCGGGCCCCAGCATACCCGGGCTCGGCCACCTGTTGTGAAAAGTACCGAAACCATCAAGGTCCCGCCCTGGGCCGATCGCGCCTGGCGACCTAGCCTGTGCACTCTCTTTGTTCCCGTGGAATTGACATGCAGCTGCACACCGAACGCTTGATCCTTCGCCCCTGGCGCGACACCGACGCTGCCGATCTGTACGAGTACGCCCGCGACCCGCGCGTGGGCCCCATCGCCGGCTGGCCGGTGCACACCAGCGTTGAGGAAAGTACCGAAATCATCCGCACCGTCTTCAACCGGCCAGAGGTCTACGCGCTGCAGAGCCGCGAGGACGGCCACGCGATCGGCTGTGTCGGCATCCTGATCGGCACCGACAGCAACTTCGAGATCAGCGATCGAGAGGGTGAGATCGCCTACTGGATCGGCGTTCCGTACTGGGGCCGCGGACTGGTGCCCGAAGCGGTGCGCGAAGTGATGCGGCACGCCTTCATGCAGCTGGAACTGGACGCACTGTGGTGCGGCTACTTCGCTGACAACCTGCAATCGCTCAGCGCACAGAGCAAATGCGGTTTCCAGCATCACCATACCGAAGTGAACAAGTTCAACAGCTTCCTCGGCGACTACCGCACCGAGCACATCAGCCGCATCACCCGCGAGCAATGGTTTGCCCTGCAGGCCACCTTGCCAGCATGAGCGAAGTTCAGGCCGACGTGCGCTGCATGAACAGAAGTTCCGGCGTCGAGGACGCATCAACCTGCTGGAAGCCGAGGTCGCGATACAGGGCCACGGCAGCGGTGTTGTCACGATAGACGCGCAACGTGAGGCGCTGCACACCGGCTTCGCGCATGGCCTGTGCACTCAAGGCCTGCATGAGCAGCCGGCCAAGGCCGCGCCCGCGTGCCAGCGGGGAAACAATGATGCGGCCCAGGTGCGCGGTGCCGGCGTCGGTCGTCCAGTACTGGCCAAAGCCCAGGCACTGGCCCTGCTCGTCCAGCAGCGCCCAGCCAGGCCTCGGCCCGAGTTCGAGCACCTGCGCGAACCGTTCCGGCGGCAAGGGGAACGGCACGCCGGGGCCCGCCCAGCGCTGGGTGGCCTCGGCGGAATCAAGCCAATCGGCAATGGTGGCGTAGTGGGAAGGCTGGACGGCGCAAAGGTTTGGTTTCATGACCCGCATGGTGCGTCATTCGTGGCGATTAGACACGCTGCGTGTCGACACTTGAGTTTTGTCATAGGACAATAAACAATTCTAGGCGTCCAGCCCATTCCCCCTTCGGGAGATCCCATGTTCAAAGGCCTCAGCGCGTTTCCACTGACCCCGCTCTCTGAAGCCGGCATCGACTTTCGTGCGTTTGCCGGACTGATCGAGCGCCTGGCCGATTCCGGTGTTGATTCGATGGGCGTGCTTGGCTCCACTGGCAGCTACGCCTATCTGGAGAAGCACGAGCGCAAGCGCGTGCTGCGCGAAGCCCTGGCGCACGCAGGAGGCGTACCGGTCATCGCCGGCATCGGTGCACTGCGTACCCGCGATGTGCTGGAGCTGGCCCTGGACGCCGAGGATGCAGGTGCTGCAGGCCTGCTGCTCGCCCCCGTGTCTTACCAGCCCCTGAAGTACCATGAGGTGCAAGCACTGTTCGAAACAATATGCGCAGCGGTCCGCACGCCGATCTGCGTCTACGACAATCCGGGCACCACGCATTTCCGCTTTACCGATGCACTGCATGGCCGGATCGCCGCGCTGCCCAACATCGCTTCGATCAAGATTCCGCGCCTTGCTGATGATCCGGCCGAGGCGGCCGCCCGCGTTGCTGCACTCCGTGCATGCGTTCCCGCGCATGTGACGCTGGGCGTCAGTGGTGACGCCTCGGCGGTGCGTGGACTGCTGGCGGGGTGCGATGGCTGGTATTCGGTAACCGCCGGGCTGTTCCCCGAGGTAGCGCTGCAGATCATGCGGGCCGTGGGTAGTGGCGATGAAGAGGGTGCTATTGCCCTGTCTGCGCGGCTGGCGCCGCTGTGGTCCCTGTACGACCGATTCGGCGGGATTCGCGTCATGGCCTGCGCGGCGGCCCTGTTGGGACTGTGCAGCGAGAACTGCCTGCCGTTACCGTTGCAGGGGCTGCGGGACGGTGAGCGCGAGGAGGTGGAGGCGGTGCTGGGTGGGTTGGGGTTGTTGTCCAACAACTAGTCAAATCTTGCCACCTCCGGTGGCAGACGTCCCCAACTGATCCAAGCACTGACGAAATCGCCGCTGCTAGACCCGGAATGACCTTCAGTCCACTCGTTCAGGCCTAAGCAAAATGCGCCATCTGGCAATAAGGACTTCGCTCACAACCTGTATTTTTTCGAGGACACTTCTACGCGACAGCATCGCAGGAAGTTCAATGCATCGATAACTGACAACGCAAGCGATGAGCAGTGGAAGCAACAAGGCTGCAGTCAAAGCCCAGTGCAAGGCGGGCGAGAGATCTGCAAAGGCAACCGTACCCAAGCTCTTGTAGGCAAGAAAGAGTACAAATCCGTGCAGGAGATAGATGCCATAGGACAGCTCACCCAAAATGGCTGAAACCCGAAGTGTAAGCAATCCGAACAAGGTGTTACCGCACGCAATCGCCGCAAAGAAAGCCGACCACAAGACGACTGCCGCTGGATGCCGGGCTGAATCGAAGCAGGCAACCGAGAGGATCATGCACGAAACCGCCAGAATCGAGCCCCACTTCCCACGGAGAAAGCTCACAACGGCCATTCGAGTTGTTGCGTAGTACGCGGCGACACCACCGGCAAAGGGCAACATCAGCACCCAACTCAAGCGGACAGCCGCATACGCCAGACCAAGTGCCGACAGCAGCAGCAATCCGCGCCGGACACGCTGACGCATGAAATACGCCAACAGTGGCAATACCGAATACCAAACCCATTCATAGGGAAGCGACCAAACGACTCCGGCCATGATGTAGCGGGTTCCAACAACACCATTGATATCAGGCGCCCCGAGAACAGTGAACGAGAACCATTGGATCACACCCACCCCAAACCGGAACAACGGGTCGACAAGGTGGAAGTCACTCTCGATCAAGACCAGAAGCAGCAACAGCACAACGCAGATCGCGTAAAGCGGCAACATACGCAGGACTCTGCCGACGTACAGCCTCGTCCAATCAGTGACGCCACTGGCAATTTGTCGATAAAAGAGATAGGCGGAAATCATGAAGAAGAGGGCAACTGCGGCCTCGCCAAGTTGCGCGTACAAGGCGGAGGCGGGAGCCTTCCACTCCCCACTCCTCGCGTAGACATACCAGATGGATGAGTGGTGGACGAACACACCTAGGGCAAGCAGCCCCCTGAGACCATCGATTGAAGTAGCACGTCCCTTGGAGTCCGGTAGCGGCACGAACCTCCCCAGTGGCAAAGCACACAGCAGTGCGAGCAAGGCGATTCCAGCCGGCACGAAAGGCGAATAAAGATCGATCGACACCAAGCCACCTGAAAATAAACAAAACAGCAGCGCGGGCCAGAACAAGCGCCCTCGAAGATTCAGACCCCACGACAAACGCATGGAAGCACTGGCGCCCAATGCACTGCCATCCTATCCCAACATCTGGAGGACGAACTCGCCCCAGACCCCCCAATCTGGGTGGTGACCCCGGCCCGATTCGAACGGGCGACCTTCCCCTTAGGAGGGGGACGCTCTATCCAGCTGAGCTACGGGGCCATTGGCAGCTGACAAGGATACCGCGTCTGGCTGAATGGACCAACCCGCCCAGCACCGCCAATGCAGTCGGTCCCGTTATCCTTTGCGGCTTCCCCAGCTCCAGCAGCACTGTCGCCACATGATGATTGTCTGGGAGGGCCTGTCCGCAATCGGCGACAGCCGTGCCCTTCTACCTTTGGTTACCGTACTGGCGGTGTTCCTGCCAGCCATGCATCGCCCCCTGCTGAGGCGTTGGACAGTGGCCATCATCGCCGTGGCCGGGGCGACTCTGGCCAGCAAGATCGCATTCATGGGCTGGGGCCTGGGCGTGGAGTCGCTGGACTTCACCGGCATTTCCGGTCATGCCGCCATGTCCAGTGCGGTGTACCCGGTCGCGCTGTGGCTGCTGGCATCCGGCCGCAGCCAGCGGGCCTGGAACTGGGCCCTGGCGGGCATGATGCTTGCAATGGCGATCGCCATCTCGCGTTTCCCACTGAAGGCTCATTCCCCGTCCGAGATTCTCAGCGGACTTGGCCTCGGCATCGTTGCGTCCATTTGGGTTCTGCGCCGATCACAGGCACTGGGGCAAACCTTGGCTGTGCGTATCCGCACTGTGGTCCTGGCCATCGTGGCCGCGATTGGCTTGCCATTTCTGCTGGCAGACCTGCACACGCATGATCTTGTGAAAGCCGCTGCAAAGGCTCTGTCCGGTCGTGAGCGCGCACTGGATCGTCACGACCTGCGCAACCATGCATCGCCGACCGATCAGCGTTACTGACATGAAATGCAACAAGCCTTGACAGTCAACGTTCAGCAACCGAACATGGCGCCAGAATTTTCCCTGACGGAGCAGGCCTCCCCATGTTCAAGAAGACGATCGCAGTTGTGGCCCTGGCGGCCTTTTCCGCCTCCCCGATGATGAGTTTCGCGCAGGAAGCGCAGGCCGTTGCTGGCGCGCAGTCTTCCGCGGAAGCAGGTGCGGCTGAAGTTGCCGGTGCTGAAGCGGCGGGCGTCTCGACCGCTACCGTGGTGGGCACCACCGTGATTTCAGTGGCAGCGGCGGCCGTGGCCTACAGCGTCGGCGGCGACAGCACCAGCGGCAGCAATGATGGCGGCGGCGGCACCGATCCCGGCGGCCCGGGCCCGGGCGGCCCCGGCACCGGTGGTACTGGCGGCACCGGCGGCACCGGCGGCACCGGCGGCACCGGCGGCACCGGCGGCTGATCGAAGCACCGTGTAGCACACAAGCCCTCGCCGGGCGCGACCCGGCGGGGGTTTTTTATGCCCGCCAGAATCTCATTATCATGAACAAGACAAACCTTCACTTTCTTGCCGCTGCACTTGCCGCGCTGACATTGTCCAGCTGCGCGCTTGCACCGGGCCAGCATCTGCGCCGCAGCGACGTGGCCATTGACCGCCACAGCGGCGACGGCCAGCTCGATATCGTCACCATCACCCCGAAGCTGATCGCACAGGAAAATGCCGCTCGTGCGCAGAAGTCGCTGCCAGCCGCGCTGTTCGACTACCAGCCCGGACCCTACAAGGTGGGTGCCGGCGACATCCTGTATGTCACGGTCTGGGATCATCCGGAACTGACCGTTCCGGCGGGCCCTCAGCAGCAGGGCTCGCTGGCAGGTCGACTTGTGCAGAGTGATGGCACATTGTTCTACCCGTACATCGGCAAGGTCGTTGCGACGGGCAAAACACCGATGGAGCTCCGCGAGGAGATCAGCAATCGCCTGTCCAAGTACGTGGAATCGCCGCAGGTAGACGTGTCAGTTCTCACCTACGGCAGTCAGCGCGTCTGGGTGACGGGCGCCGCACAGCGATCCTCGCCGATCGCGCTCAGCACTTCGCCCCTGACCCTGGCGGACGCCATCAGCCAGGCCGGCCTGGACAACCTGCAGGCCGACCTGTCGGGCATACAGCTCAGTCGCGAAGGCACGACCTACACCATCAACCTGGAAACCCTGGCCCGCGCGTTTGGCGGCCGCCAGTTGCTCCTGAAGGATGGTGACTCGATCTTCGTGCCCTATCTCGATCGCAAGGAAATCTTCGTGGTCGGCGAGGTCAATCAGCCGGGCGCGTACAGCTTCCGCACAGGCGACGTGTCGCTGAACCAAGCGCTCGGCCGGGCACGAGGCATCCTGCAGCAGACCGCAAACGGCAACGCTGTCTACGTCATTCGCGGCAGTGCTGACCTGCAGCAGGAGCCCTCTATGGTCTACCAGCTGGAAGCACGTTCGCCGACCGCGTTCGCCGCCGGCAGCCAGTTCCACCTGGAGCCAGGCGACGTTGTGTTCGTCGGTGCCGCCGGCGTGAGCCGCTGGAACCGCTTCGTGAATCAGCTGCTGCCCTTCACCAATATCCTGTACAACGCCGCACGTACCGGAACCGAAGTCAGGGACAACTGAAATGGCGCGCAAGGATGCGGCCAGACATCGGTCGACGCAGCGTGTGCCCGGTGCGCTGCTGTCGGCCGCTGTCGGGGCTCTACTGCTGGCAGGCTGCACCACTGGCAGCCGCTCCACGGCTGATACCTTCCGCCTGATAACCCATCGCCCGGCACAGGCGACCGTCGAAAGCGTGGCCAGCAACCGCTTCCCGCAGATGCAGGTGGAGACACCTGAAATCGAGGCTGTCGCGGTGCTGGGCTACATCGATGGAGGCCGCCAGCAGTGGTATGCAGGTACGTACGCCGTGTTCGAAATGGACCGCAATGGCTTGCTGCTGGGCGGTAGCGGCCTGGGTGAGGAGTGGCGTGCGCGCATCGAAGGCCCCTCCCCCTTCGACAACCTGCTTGCCGTGACCACACCCGTGACGTTGCAGCGCCGCTATGACTGGGTGCCTGCTTACCAGGTCAACGTGGCCGTGACCGGCACCCTGAGCAAGGGGGCACTGGAGCAAGTAGAGATCCTGGGAACGCGGCGCACCCTGCAACGATTCGAGGAGCAACTCCAGGGCGGCGGCATGCACGGCCGCAACGTCTACTGGGCCGATCCGACCACGGGCTTCATCTGGAAGAGCCGCCAGCATCTGGACCCGGGCCGCGTTGCAGAGCTGACCCAGCTCAAACCCTATCGCCCGGCCAAGGATTGAGCCATGAAATTTCGACTTTCCAACGCGGCGTTCATCGCTGCGCTGTTTGCCGCGAGCTCCGCACAGGCAACTCCGGTGCGCTTCGAGGGAGCCAGCGAGGCAAGCGGCATGCGGGACTTGCCTGCCAACGCCCGTCTCGCCGACGCTCTGCTGCAGGCTCGCCCTCGACCTGACGCCTACCTGCTGGGCACCAGCTTCGAGCGCCCGCAGGCGATGGAAGAACAGGTGCGCCTTCGTGCCGGCCTGCAGTACGGCGCAGAGCAGCTTGCAGACTCCAGCGACGCAGAGACCTCAGCCCTGGCGCAGACGCTGCTGGACTGGTTGGCCGCACACCCTGCGACCGGACGGAAACCCATAGCCGGTACAGCGCGACTGATCCAGGTGCAACCGGCCAACAACCCGGTACTCGCCGCCGGCGATACGCTGCGGCTCCCGCTTCAGCCACGCACGATCACTGTCATGGGCGCAGTTGGCCAAGCCTGCGTGCTGCGACACGCCCCGCAGCGCGACGCACGTGACTACCTGCGTGACTGCAATCCCAGCAGACTTGCCGACCGCAACGATATCTATGTGATCCAGCCAGACGGCCGCGTCCAACAGCTTGGCATTGCACTGTGGAACCGCGCCGACCCGCAGGCCATCGCCGCCGGCGGCACGCTATTCGTGCCCCTGCGCGCCCAGCTCATCAAGCGCATCGATCCGCTGTTCAACAGAGATTTCGCCGCGTTCATCGCCACCCAGCCTGTCAGCCCGTGATGACCCAGTCCCGCCTGCCCCCGCGCCTGCTCCGCCCCGCCAAGCTCACGTTGAGCGCGCTCGCCCTGTCTCTTTCCTTCGCTCTGCATGCCCAGGAAGCACCGCCCGCCACGGCCAATGAGTGGGGCGGCATAGGCCTGCTGCAGACACCGACCGCGCGGATGGCGCACGATGGAGACCTGAACTTCACTGCGTCCTACAACGCACCTTACGCGCGCTACAACCTCACACTACAGCCACTGCCATGGCTGGAAACGTCTTTCAGGTACATAAACGTCAACAACCTCCTGTATGGTAGGAGCGTGGCGGGCGACCAGCACTACAAAGATAAATCGATCGACTTCAAGCTGCGGCTGTGGAAGGAATCGCGCCTTCTGCCCGAAGTCGCCTTTGGTGTGCGGGATCTCGGCGGCACGGGCTTTTTTTCGAGCGAGTACGTCGTTGCCAACAAGAATTTCGGACCGATTGACGCATCCCTCGGCTTTGCGACGGGCTATCTCGGTAATCGCGGTGACTTTTCCAACCCGCTCGGAGCGATCGACAATCGCTTCAAGGACCGGCGGCCAATTGCAAACAGCGACATCATCCAGGCCGGCAAGTTTGGCCTGAGCAACATGTTCAAGGGACCGGTCGGTATCTTTGGTGGCATCACCTACCAGACGCCGATGGACGAGTTGTTACTGAAGGTCGAGTACGACGGCAATGACTATCGTCGCGAGCCTCGTGGCAACAACCTGCGCCAACGCGCGCCGATCAACGTTGGCGTGGTCTACATTCCCAGCCCCAACGTCGAGTTGACCGCAGCATGGGAACGGGGTGACGCCGCCATGTTCTCGCTTACGCTGCGCGGCAACCCAGGAAATGCCCCAGCGGCACCCAAGCCGTTCGACCCGCCACCTCAGCGCCTGCTGCCCGGGCCCTCCACTGCCGCCCAAGGCACGATCACCACGCCCGCGGCGGAAGCCCTAGACTGGGGCGCGGTCACCAGCGAACTGCAGCGCAACGCCGGCTTCCGCGTTGAACGCATCTCCCGCCGCGGCGACGAGCTGTACATCGACGGCTATCAGACCCGTTACCTGCACGCTTCCAAGGGCTTGGGGCGGGCCACACGCATCCTCGTCAACGCAACCGACGACGACTACAACTGGTACACCCTGCGCACCACCCGCGTGGGCATGCCCATCGCCGACCTGTCGATCAACCGTGAGGCGTTCGCGGGGTACCTCGATGGCACGGTCAGCGAGGATGTTCTGCGCCGCAGCACCGAACTTCAGGCGCCAGACATGCGTGCGCGCGAGACGCTTTACACGCCCAAGCGCTCCCCGTTCGGCGGAGGCTTCAACATTGGTTATCGACAGAATCTCGGCGGTCCCAACGGATTCATCCTGTACCAGGTGGCCGCCAACTATTCGGGCAGCCTGTTCCTGCGTGACAACATCTGGCTGACCGGCACCGTCAGTGCCGACATCACCAACAATTACCACAAGTTCAAGTACAACGCACCGAGCCGGTTGCCACGCGTTCGCACGGATATCCGCCAGTATCTCACCACGTCCGACGTGATGTTGCCGAACCTGCAGGCAAACATCGCCGGACGACTGGCACCAGACCTTTATGGCATAGCCTATGCGGGCTATCTGGAGTGGATGTATGCCGGTGTCGGCGGCGAACTGCTGTACCGGCCCAGCGGCGAACGCTGGGCGGTGGGCGCCAACCTCAATCGTGTGCAACAGCGCGACTATGATCAACACTGGGGCCTGCGCGATTACCGGATCACCACCGGCCACGCCACGCTCTACTATGCTTTCGACGCGCGCGAGCGCATCATAGGCTCACTCTCGGTCGGCCAATACTTGGCTGGCGACAAGGGCGCCACCCTGGATATCGCCCGCGTATTCGACAACGGCGTAACGATGGGCGCCTACGCGACCAAGACCAACGTCTCGGCCCGCGACTTCGGCGAAGGCAGCTTCGACAAGGGCATCTACTTCAGCATTCCGCTAGACGGTTTCCTGCCCCGCTCCACGCGCGGCCGTGCTGCCTTCAACTGGAACCCGCTGATCCGGGACGGCGGCGCCATGCTCGGGCGCAAGTACAGCCTGTACGGCATGACAGGTGACCGCGACGAACGCTTCTTCTATGACAACCTGCGCGCGATAGAAGATTGATGGCATCGCCTGAGCCGTCCGGCGACCCCGGCTGTCCACGAAGATACGGTCGGACAAGGGTGGCCGACCTCATATTGGTCGCGCCGTCCTACTTCGATTCTGGCCAAGCCACGCCCAAGGCTGCCCCTGTGCTGTAGAACGGGCAACAGCCCGTTACAGCCATCAAAGGACGTAAAGGAATCTGATGTCGCGATACTTGATCGCGAGCTTGGCGAGCACATAGCGCGCATAAAGCCACGAGAGCATCCGCGCCAGTGGTCTCCGTTCGAACACGACGGGCCACGAACTTATCAAGGACCGGATACGCCAGAGCATTCCGTCTGCGGGCATGTCCGACCAGAGCGCGGTGTCGTGGCGAATCACCGAGGGCATGACTACGAGCTGCCGCTCATTGTCCGCAAAGTCAATCATGAAGCGCGTGTCTATCCCATATAGGGTCAAGCGCTCGTCAAATCGCGGCTGCTGCAGGTAGCCAGAGCGAATCACCATTCCACTGGAGATCGCAAGAACATTCTTTGGGGACCGGACGCCTTGTTGCGGAGCGCTTTCATGCTTCCCCTTGAAAACACGGAGGCGCCCCGGGCTGACGCACCTGCCATTGGACTCCACGACAGGCAGGAACAGGCTGCAGTCCGGGTTGCTTGAAATCTCACGATCCAGAATCCCAAGGAAATCATCCGGCAGCATCGAGTCCTGATCAAGAATCAGAAGCAGGTCGCCCGGCAACTGTGTGCTGACCGTGTTGTAGACCTTTGCCAGGCCGAAATTCTCCGGGCACGCAATGTAGCTCCGATCGAATCCGGAAAGATCCAGGCCCGAGATTGAATCGGCGCCAAATGAATCGGGGCTGTTATCCCAGACCACGACACGCCCACCGAATCCCGCCGGGCGACGAAGTATCTCACCAAGAGACTGCAATGTCGGCGAGTCCTCTGGCGCCATCCGATAGAGCACGACAAGGATGACAAGGGTGGCAGATGGTCTCAACACAGATCTTGATCCATCGCGCGAGCCGCATCGGCACCACGCTGATGCCCATGCGAGAACGCCAAAAGCAACTCTTCGTACCGAGCTAGAATCTGCGTCCAGGTGAATGCCTCCTGATGACGGGATTTCGAAGCCACCGACATGGCGCCTAGCTGCGTCGTGTCTGCTTCAATCTCGTCCAGCAACGCAGCAAATCCAGGAGCGCCATCAAAGTAGCGCGCCCCATCGCCCGCAACCCAGTGATTGAAGAGATTGTCATGTGCAATGACCGGATTCGACGCGCCAAGCGCCTCCACCAGAGACGGATTTGTGCCACCCACTTGGTGGCCGTGGATGTACGCACCACTGAAGAATCGAAGCGCTTGAACGACCTTTTTGTCGTAAATCGCCCCAAGAAACACCACACCCTCTCCAGCCGCCTCGAGGACCTTCCGATGGTAATCGTTGTCCCGGTCATACTTACCCAGGATCACGAGCTTCCGTTCACGCGGAGCACGCGAAAACCCTTCAACGATCTCCAAGAGCGAATTCTCAGGCTCAGGACGCGCGATAACGGTGTAGTAGCTGCCCGGAACGAGTCCAAGCGAAGCGACAACCGACGGATCAGCCGATTCAATCCTTTCCCCGCCATAGGCTATCGTGGTGATCTTGCTGCGCCTTACACGTGTGGAGAGATGGTCCTTGATCCGGGGATGATCGGCAATGAGGTGGTTTCCGAGCCAGCAGCCGAAGCGCTCATTGATCCAGAACCACGCCTTTGCCACCGGCCCCCACTTCGCACGTGCCCACTCGATGCCATCCATGTTGATGACATTGACGACACCGCGCAATCGCAGGAACACGGAGAACACTGCTGTGTTATAGCCAAGTGTCAGGCACAAACCCTTCGTCCGGACCGCATGCAGCGTCGACTTGAGATCAAAGAGTACTGTTCCAGCCGGACCGGAAACCGAGACCGGGATCCGAACTCGGCGGATCCCATGCCACTCGTCCTCGAAAACAGGGCCCGTCCCCTCTTCCTGGCAGTACACGACAACACGCCAGCCACGATCTGCCAGATGGATGGCCAGCTGCTCGGCAAAGGTTTCAAATCCACCATGGGCGGCAGGAATACCTCTGATTCCTAGAATTTTCAGCTCTGTTCCAGACATGCAGTTGCCCCAAATTCCTTGAACAGTTCACGAACTTCACGTGCATAGGATTCCACCGAGAAGTGCGACATGAAGGCTTCACGCGCAGCAGAACTCATCGCGCAATACCCATCGCTCCCATGTTCTGGAAGGTGGCGAAGTACGGTGGCCAGGCTTTGCACGCTTCCTGGATCGAAGAGGCAGCCACTGGCGCCATCCGTAATGATTTCTAATAGGCCTCCATGGGCGGCAGCTACTACAGGCTTTCCAAATGACATTCCCTCAATCGCCACTCGCCCGAATGGCTCGGGCCGCGTCGAAGGTACCACTACGTAATCGGCCCATCGATAGTGCATGCCCGGATCATCACAGAATTCGAAAAATTCGACATTCACATTATCCGGCAGATCACGCGCCTGCGCCCTTAGCTCATCGACGATGTGCAACTGGGACGGAATCGATGAACCCACTATGCGAATGGATACCTCGCGCTCCAGTATCGCCGCCGCGTCCAGCAGAAGCCCTTGGCCTTTCCAGGCATTTATCCTTCCAATGACGAGGATACGCAGCTGGTCCGCACTCCGTCGCTTGCACGCCGCAGCGGAAACGTAGTCCTGCGGCGAATCCACTCCGTTGTAAAGCACTCGCCCATCCAACCCAAGAGCCTTCCTGGTTGCGTTTGAGTTGAAAACCAGCTCGGCGCGACAAACCCGGAGCAGCACACGGAAGAAAACCGCCTCAAGCGGGCGTGGGATCTCCCTGACGTGCACGATCAGACGCTTGCTGAACATGCCGCCGGACAGGATTGCCGACACACAGACCAGAGTATTTACGTAGATCACATCGCCGCCGCCGAGCTTACGCCTGAGGGCGGTGACGCCCCGCCAAAGCGCAGCCAGGAACCTCAGGGGCGAGCGGAGCTCTGAACGTCGCAGGTATCCATCCGGAACCAGGTCAACATTTGCTCCGATCGACCGTAGATGTTCAGTCAGCGGCCCCTCATCAGGCAGCACTACGCAAACCTGGAGCGGACTGCCTGCATTTTCGATAATGGCCTCAATTGCCGAAAGGAAACTCCGGTCAGATCCATACATCTCCGAACTCTGATGCACCGCGAGCATCTTCATTCAAGCGCCACTCCGAGCCGAGGCAACACCAGCCATCGCACGAGGCGGGCAATCCGACTCTGCCGTTGACGCTCTGCCGATCCCCATCGACATCCTTGATCCCGCAAACAGCAACATCCATATCACCTGATAGTAAAGAGAACCTGAAACGTGCTGGAAGCTACAGATTACCAGCATCGGAATCACCGACGAAAACATGAATCCACGCAACATCGTGTCGCCTGGCGGCTTCCATTTCGCCATCCTACCGCCGAAAGAGCGCCAGAAAACACGCAGCACGTAGATGAGCCACGCGGCGAAAATTATGCCAAACGTGAGGAATCCATAGATGTAGTAAGAGTCGAACTTGCTTCTGAACGACCCCACACCATGCCCCGCCGCAATGAAGTTCTGGACCAGGAACGCGTACTGCGGGATTCTGCCCTGCACAGAAGCATCGAACGCGGACGCGTGGAACATCAGTGCCCAGGCAAAGACGACTACGGCGCCAACACCAATTGAGATTGCAATGCCTGCCTTGAACCGACCGCCATCGCGGGCGGAGAAGCAGATGACATGCAAAGCGATCGATACAAGGACTATGATCAGAGACGCCCGTACCTGGCTGACATACACGCCCCAGGCACAGAGAATCATCAGAGCGCCCCAGCCAACCGAGGAGAGAAGCCGTCCCCGGCGAATAAGATCCGACGATCGGCAATAGAAATAGAAACAGGCAAGAGCAGCCGAATAGGAGAACTGCAAGGCACTGGCAAACACGCCGGAAGATCGCAGGTTTCCATCGCGAACAATCTGGTACTCCATCAACCTCGATTCGAAATCGCTATCAGCACGAAGCGCCTCCTGCAACAGGAAGTCATAACGCCACGTGGATTCGAAATCGCCGGAGAAGGTGTAGTACTGAAGCACTGCGAAGGCCGAGTTGGCAGCGATGGCGATGGCCAGGAAGGACATCAGCCTGCCGACACGCCTCTCGTCAAGAAGTCCAGCGTTAACCAAAAGAATCGCCAGAATGATTGGAAGGATAGAGCCTCTCCAATCGAGTGAGGCCAGCAGGAACCCATTCATGATGCTTCCGTAGAACAGAAGTAACAGAGTGGCACCGATCATGACGACGACCTTTCTGTCGATTGTGCGACGCGATGCAGCAGATGCACCGATGGCAAGCACGAGCGTGATCAACAGCATTTCCTTGAACGACTTCGCCAATGTTCCTGTAGCCGTGTCGCCCAACCTGAACAGATAGTTCGAATAGTCGATGATCATGTAGAACGCGAGCAAACCATAAGCTGCGACACCACGCATGTTCCGCGTGAACACGGTCAGCGAAGCCACTATCGACAGAAAAATTACAATCGCGTACACGTCAGACTCCCGTCTTGGCAACTAGCAGCTTTCGTGCGCGACCAACCAGCAGCGCACGCGCCGAAGGCACCAGCACCATGCACAGCAAACAGTAGACAATCGAACCAGAGAGAACCACTGAAACAAGCCAAAGCAGACTGGAACCCGAGCTGGACAGGCCCGCACCAAATACCAAAACCAGCGCAAGCACCATGAGAAGTGCGCAGACCGCTGATCGCCCCATCACGAACAGCATCCTGGCGAAACCTGCGCCGACGGTGCGTGTGCAGACGGCCATCACAAGGACAAAATTGATGACGTTTGCATACAGGTAGAATTCCGCCATCCGCTCAACTCCATAGGGAGCTGCCAGAACGAAGGCTCCTACCTGAAGAAGCGCACCAATGCATCCAAGACGCAGCAGCAGTCCTGGTTTGTTCGTGGCCATGAACACGACTCCGGAGATGCTCATCACCGACTGCAGAAACCCGGTCGGGGCGAACCACTTCAACAACTCCGATGTCAGTCCCCACTGCTCACCAAAGACCATGCCTATCACCTGCTCCCTGATCAGGTAGAGGCCCGCCATCATCGGCGCTACGACCAGAGAAATCGTCTCCACGACGGCAAGGTATGGTGCCCGCAGGGACTCGCCTCTTCTCAGCCGATCAGCGAGTACAGGGAAAAGCGACCTGGTCGCGACAAATGTCAGGCTCTGCAGTGGGAACAGCATGATGCGATACGCCAACGAATAGGCGCCCAGAATGGATGCCGAATAGAGTCGCCCGATGATGAGCCCATCAGCGTTTCGCGAGAAATAGTTCACGATGTTGAAGCCAACAACGCCCGCACTGAACGACAGCACCTCTCGATATCGACCGGACTCGGCCCGTGTCATTGGGCCCGGCCTCCAGGGAGATGCAAACATCATCTGCACCACGCTCAGGATTCCGGTAACGAGAACCAGTACGACGAGACTGAATACACCGGCACCAGCAAGAGCTGCCACAACAGATGCGATCGCCCCGGTCAAATTGGCGATCACTTCGATGCGTGCGAGCTTTTTGAACGCTGACTCGCGTTCGAGGAGAGCCTGATTTACCGCAATCAGGCCCGATAGCGGAAATGAAAGACCCAGCAGAACAAGAACAGGCGTAAGCGCCGACTCGCGGAAATAGGCGCTAACCAAGGGCGAGCTTGCGGCGATGATGGTGCCGACCGCCAGCGAGCTCGCCAAGGAAAGCCGGAACGCCGTATTCATGAGGCCTGAGGTCAGTTCAGCCCTCTGGATGATGACCGCAGTCACACCCATGTCCCGGAAAAGCATCGCAAACGCGGTAACGATCCCTGCCATGGCGATGACGCCGTACTCGGCAGGGGGTAGAAGCTTGGCCAGAACGAATGCGATGACCACCTGCGCAGCGATCTTGGACAGCTGGGACAGCGCGACCCAGCGCGCATTACCAAACGCATTCATCCGGCACGCCCGCGGAGAGCGCGATCGGAAGAGTGGGTGCGCTTGCTGGCGCATGGCAAAGCCATGCGCCGCGCGGGCGGGCGCAGCGGGTGACGACTCCACGGTTCGCAGCAGGCGTCAGTCACCACCGCGCGTGCGGGGCAAGCATCGTACTTCCTGCAGCGCTTCACCTTGCCCGGATCAGCTGCACTTACCATAGCCTTGGCCTCAGTCCGCGGACTTGTACTCGTAGTAGCCGTAGCTGTAGTAGCCCGTCGCACGCCGCTGGACAGCATTGAAGATGGCGCCCTTGATTCGAACGTTGTTCTGCTCGAACCGCCGCTTTGCCAGCGCCAGCTCCTTGGCCTGATTCAGACCGAAGCGCGCAACCATCAGACAGGTGCCTGCATGGTGAGCAATGATCGCCGCATCGGTCACCGCCAGAATCGGCGGCGTATCGATGATCACCAGATCGTATTGGCCCGCCACCGACTCCAGCATGCGCGTGAAGTTCGAATGCATCAGCAGCTCAGACGGATTCGGAGGCACATCTCCGCGCGCGATGAAGCTGAGATTCTCGACACCCGGCAGCGCACGGAGAACTTCGGACATCTGCGCCTTTCCGACAAGAAGGTCAGACAGCCCCGGCGTTTGGGGTACCCCCAACGCCTTGTGCAAGGTCCCTTTGCGCATGTCCGCATCGATGATCAGCACTTTCTGGCCTGCCTGCGCAATTACAGCGGCAAGGTTGGACGAAACGAAGGTCTTGCCTGCGTTCGGGCTGGCACCAGAAATCAAGACAATATTGTTCTTCGCTTCCAGGCGGGCGAAATGAAGACTGGTGCGCAGACTGCGGACCGCCTCCACTGCCAGGTCCGCGGGATCCTTTACTGCAAGCAGATGAAGGTTGCCGTCCGCGCGGAACTTGCCCCGAACCGAATCACTCTGCTGCTGCGCACTGACCGGAATCGACGCATAGACAGGCAGGCCGAGCTCTTCAATCTGCGAGGGATCCTCAACGCCTCGGTTCAGCAGCTGCCTCAGCAGCACCAAGCCAACGGACAGAGCGAGCCCCAGAAGCGTTCCAACAAGCACAACGATGGCCTTGCGAGGCTTCACTGGCGTCGTCGCATCGACTTCCGCCTCGTCAACAATTCGAACGTTGCCGACTGTGCCAGCGCGGGCAACGTCAAGCTGCTGCGCCTGGTTCAGCATGCCATTGTAGATCTCGTTGCTTACCTGCAGATCGCGGGTCAGCCGCAGCAGTTCCTGCTGAGCCTCCGGCAACTGCTTCACCTGGCCCTGGAATCCGTTCTTTCGTCCCTCCAGCTCACCAATCTGGCGCATAAGTGCCTGGTAGGCCGGGTGATCCCGGGTGAACTTGCGATCCATTTCAGCCTGCTGCAGACGCAACTGCTGGATGCTGGTCTCAACTGCTACAGCCTGATCGAGCAGGCCCTTCGTCTGAAGCGTGAGATCGACCGAGTTCGCCTTCGTCTGGTACGCACTGAGAGACTTCTGCGCCACGTCGACCTGGTTACGGACATTCGGCAGCTGCTCTTTCACGAACGCAAGCTGGGCAGATGCCTCCGCCGAGTTTCGCTCGACGTTCTGTCGGACATACGCCTGCGCAACCTGCTGCAGGAATCCGCGGGCGATATCGGGATCTGAATTCTCGTAGGCCAGCGTCAGGATTCCCGAATCCTTACCCGATTCACTGACCATGATCTTCGTCTGCAGGTCATTCACGACAGTCAAATGCCGCTGACGGGTGACCTCGAAACGCATTCCCGGGTGCGCCCGAAACTCTGCAATCTGTGCTGTAATGCCCTTGGCGGCCGCGACCTTGCCAACGTGCCCCTTGAGAAGCAGGTTGTCATCTTCGTCAAAGAGTTCATAGGAGCCACCCTCACCAGCGACCAGCGTCAAGGGGCGAGCAAGAAGAGTACGCGGCACGTCCAGCTGGAAGATGTCCAGCTTCTCCCCACCCCAACCATACCGGCTCATTCCGAACCAGACGTCTGCGAGCACGTCCGGCTCGGAACGTTCTGCCCGCCGAGCCAGATAACCCCCAATCAGAGGAAATCGATTGGGTTCGACTTCAACATCCAGCTTCAGCGCGTCGACAGCACTGCCGACGACCGCTCGCGAACCGATCAACGCGATTTCAGTGGTCGCCTCCGCTGACCCCATCCCCATGCCCAGCGACTGACTGATATCCGTCAAGCCAGGAAGGCTCGGAACCTTAGACTCAACTTGTACGATCGCATCGGCTCGATACACCGGGGTTGCCAGGAATGCGTAACCGACCGAAACAATGAGAAACAGGCCTGTTATGCCTCCAATCCACCACTTGCGGTCAACCAGCGTGCCCAGGAACTGCCGCAGATCAATCTCGCCAGTATCGTCCTGCGCGGTGGAACGGGTTTCAGTGGTCATTATTCAGAGCTCTTGAATTCAGGGTTTTACGGGCCGGGTGATCGGAGCGGGCAGCAATCAAAGATGACGCGCCCAACTCTCCACGCCCTCGGCCATCAACTTGTAGACATGCTCGAACGCCGGGCGCTGCTGGCGGTAAGGATCGGGGATCTCCCGATCCTGCTGCCACTTGCCCAGCAGGAAGGTCTTGCCCGAAGCTTGAGGGGCAATCTCGGCGATACGGCGCACGTGCTTTCGCTCCATGGTCAACACCAGGTCAGCAGCTCCAAGGATGGCGTCATCGATCTGGCGGGCACGATGAGCCAGGCCATCCATACCCTGCTCCACCAGCAACTCCTGCGCCGTGGCATCAATGCCATGCCCAACCAGCGCACCGAGACCAGCGGAGGACACCTGGATCCCCCTGCCCTCGACCGCCTGGCGCAGCATCACTTCTGCGGAGGGACTGCGGCAGATGTTGCCGACACATACAAAAAGAACGTTCTTGAACACTGACCTGGATCCTGTGGCATTCCTTGCAGCGCACGCGACCAGAACATCCGGTGTCGGCGGCAGCCGCACAGCATACCTTACAAGCACACTACAGGCGATGAAATCGCCAACAGATTCATGGAATTACGTCCCAGTTCCAGAAATCGACCACTCTAGTACGCCGACTTCTGCCCCAGCACCTTCAACGCCGTCAGCACGATGATCCGCACATCCAGCGTCGGGCTCCAGCGTCGGATGTAGTCGATGTCGTACTGCACGCGCTTCTTCATCGAGCGCAGCTCCGGCGTCTCGCCACGCAACCCATGCACCTGCGCCCAGCCTGTGATTCCCGGCTTGACGTAGTGGCGGTGCATGTAGCGTTCGATCACCCGCTCGTAGTGGTTGTTGTGCTGGATCGCGTGCGGTCGCGGCCCCACCACCGACATGTTCCCACCCAGTACATTGAAGAACTGCGGCAGCTCGTCCAGGCTGCTGCGGCGCAGGAAGGCGCCAAACCGGGTGACGCGCGGATCACCCCGCGTTGCCTGGGTGATCTGCCCCTCCCCCTCCGCGTGCACACGCATGGAGCGGAACTTGAGCATCCAGAACTCTTTACCGCCAAGGCCATGACGTTTCTGCCGGAAAAGCACCGGCCCCGGTGAGCTCAGCTTCACGCCGATGGCCAGCACGGCAAACAGCGGCGCCAGAAGGATCACCGCAATGCCTGCCACAACGATGTCCTCAACCCGCTTGAACAGGCGGAAGCGATGATCCACCAGACCCTGGCGTACGCCGATCATCGGCACGTCACCCACCTGGTGTACGCCGGGATTCAACGCACCCAGCCCCGTGGTATCCGGAATCAGGCGCACCGGCACCGGAAATCGCTCGATCTGCTTGAGCATGTCCTTGATCGCGGCCGCGTGCCCCATCGGCATCGACACCCAGACCTGATCGAATTCGCCGCGGTGCTGATCCATGTACTGCGGGACGTCTTCCAGTCGCCCCAGCCGGCACGGCGCGTCCCCACCGCGACGGGTGGCGATATCGCCCGCACTGGCGAAATAGCCGATGACGTCTTTGCCAAGCTCTGGCTTCCCACGCAGCAGACGGTGCAGCCTCAAGGCAGGCGCCCGCAGCCCGACCAGCAGGATCCGCTCATGATCCATCCCGCGTGAACGCAAGCGATGCAACTGCACTCTCAGCAGTACGCGCAGTGCAGCCATGGAGCCCAGGCCAAAGGCATACCAGCCAATCAGCCAGGTAGAGGGGACCGCATCGGCAAGTCCGACCAGGACGACGTAGAGCGAGAACAACGCGAAGGTGCCAGACCAGGCCAGCAACAACAGCCAAAGATCAGCCAGAAGGCCACGGATCCGCCAGTTGCGGTACATCGGCGCTACAGAGAAGCAAACGATGGCGCTGAGGATCACCGCGCCGAACACGATGCGCTGGGAGGAATCCGGCGCGCCTGCTCCGTTCAGCAGAATGTGGGAGAGCACCGCCATACCCGGCAGCAGCAACAGATCGCCCAAGCGCAACCCCAACTCGAGGGCGGCTCGGGCCTCGACGCGGCGGCGACCCGCCCGGGCCCGCTCTGCGGGAAGGTCTTCTACTGATCCATGTAGCAAAGCACTTCTCCAATACCTGCTCGACCGGACGCCGGAGCGTCCGCGGTCACGTGCATGGACTCCCCACCCAGCACGGAAATATCGAGGCTGCGTCAATTAAATGTGGGGGGATTGTGAATGAAGTCCGAAGCAAAAGATAGGAACGTCAAGTCGGGGACTGACTGAAGATATCGTCAGGAAGTTACGTAAGTCCCTAGAATTATTGTGAATTTCATATGTGTCACAATGAGTCAATGTGCGTCATTTTGCGTCGAAATCATCCATCCACGTCCGGATCGCATGTCGGCAAATTGACAGTCTCGAGCTCACCCCACCCCGCACCGCACCAAAGCCCAACCACCTCCCTCTGCTACCATCGGCGGTTCTGTTCATCGCGTCCCCCACCTGCCCGCGATGGCGCCAAACAACGTAACGAAACACAGGAGTCTGCATGTCTTCCGAGCTGCTCAAGTCCCTTGGCCTGGACGCGATCAACGCTGGCACGTACCTGGGCAACGGGGAGTGGTCGAACGCGACCAGCGGTGAGCTGATCACCCCGGTCAACCCGACCACCGGCGAGCCGATCGCGCAGGTCCGCGCGACCACCGAGGCCGAGTACGAGACCGTCGTCGCCCGCGCCCAGGAAGCCTTCAAGGTCTGGCGCACCACGCCGGCCCCGCGCCGCGGCGAAGCCGTGCGCCTGTGCGGTGAAGCGCTGCGCAAGCACAAGGACGCTCTGGGTTCGCTGGTCGCCCTGGAAATGGGCAAGAGCAAGCCCGAAGGCGACGGCGAAGTGCAGGAGATGATCGACATCGCCGATTTCGCCGTGGGTCAGAGCCGCATGCTGTACGGCTACACCATGCATTCCGAGCGCCCCGGCCACCGCATGTACGAGCAGTACCACCCGCTGGGCCTGGTCGGCATCATCTCGGCCTTCAACTTCCCGGTCGCGGTGTGGAGCTGGAACTCGTTCCTGGCCGCCATCTGCGGCGACGTGTGCATCTGGAAGCCGTCCAACAAGACGCCACTGACCGCCATCGCCTCGCTGAAGATCTGCAACGACGCCCTGCGTGAAGCCGGCTTCCCGGACATCTTCTTCCTGATCAACGATGCCGGCACCGCGCTGTCGGAGAAGATGGTCGATGACCGCCGCGTGCCGCTGATCAGCTTCACCGGCTCGACCCAGGTCGGCCGCACCGTCAACGAGAAGGTCGCGCGCCGCCTCGGCCGCTGCCTGCTGGAGCTGGGTGGCAACAACGCCATCATCCTGGACGAAACCGCCGACCTGAAGCTGGCCGTGCCGGGCATCGTGTTCGGCGCGGTCGGTACCGCCGGCCAGCGCTGCACCACCACCCGCCGCCTGATCGTGCACCGCTCGATCTATGCCGACGTGCTGGCCACGCTGGTCAAAGCCTACAAGCAGGTCGAAGGCAAGATCGGCGACCCGACCGATGCCGCCAACCTGATGGGCCCGCTGAACAGCGATGGCGCCGTGCAGCAGTTCCTCGATGCCATCGCTCAGGCCAAAGCGGCCGGCGGCACCATCGAAACCGGCGGCACCCGCATCGACCGCGCAGGCAACTTCGTGCTGCCGGCGATCGTCTCGGGCCTGAAGAACAGCGACGCCGTGGTCCAGCATGAGACCTTCGCGCCTATCCTGTACGTGATGCCGTACGACAGCATCGACGAAGCCATCGACATGCAGAACGGCGTGCCGCAGGGCCTGTCGTCCTCGATCTTCACCCAGAACCTGAAGACCGCCGAGAAGTTCCTGTCGGCGGCCGGCAGCGACTGCGGCATCGCCAACATCAACATCGGCACGTCCGGTGCGGAGATCGGCGGCGCCTTCGGTGGCGAGAAGGACACCGGCGGTGGCCGCGAGTCCGGCTCGGATGCATGGAAGGTCTACATGCGCCGCCAGACCAACACCATCAACTATTCGGATTCGCTGCCGCTGGCCCAGGGCATCAAGTTCGACCTGTAACGCTATCTGTAGTGCCGGGCCATGCTCGGCAGGATGCGCCATGAACACCGCAGGAAATACAGCCGAGCATGGCTCGGCTCTTCAGGCTGGCAAGCCGGTGATTGATTTCACCGGCCGCTGCGTGCTGGTCGCCGGCGGCAGCAAGGGCATTGGCCGTGAAATGGCGCTGGCGTTTGCCGGCGCCGGTGCGCAGGTCTCGGTCTGCGCTCGCGGCCAGGCCGGTCTGGATGCACTGCGCGCCGAAGCACAGGCACAGGGTTTCGAACTGCACACGTTTTCCACCGATCTGGCCGATCCAAGCCAGATCCAGGCCTGGCTGCAGGCCGCCGCCGATGCGCTCGGCGGCATCGACGTGCTGGTCAACAACGCCACCGGCTACGGCATGGCCGACGACGAGGACGGCTGGGCCGCCAGCCTGCAGATCGACCTGATGGCGGCGGTTCGGGCCTCTCGCCTGGCCCTGCCCTGGCTGCGCAAATCCAGCGACGCCTGCATCCTCAATCTGTCTTCGATCGCCGCGCAGCAGCCGCGTCCCGGTGGTGCGCCCTACGCCGCCGCCAAGGCCGCGCTGTCGCACTACACCACCTCGCAGGCCCTCGCGCTGGCCAAGGACCGGATCCGCGTCAACGCGATCGCACCGGGCTCGATCGAGTTCGATGACGGCCTCTGGGACCGCCGCCGCACCGAAGACCCGGCGCTGTACCACGGCACGCTGGCGAAGATTCCGTTCGGCCGCTTCGGCCACCCGCGCGAGATCGCCGATGCAGCCCTGTTCCTGTGCTCGCCTCTGGCGCGCTGGATCACCGGCCATGTGCTCAATGTGGATGGTGGCCAGGTGTTGATGGGCTGACACCGGCACTCCGGTAGTTGCCAACCTTGGTTGGCATGCCTTTCGTCGACCAAGGTCGACGTCTACCACGGCTGGCATGCCTTTCGTCGACCAAGGTCGACGCCTACCACGGCTGGCATGCCTTTCGTCGACCAAGGTCGACGCCTACCACGGCTGGAATGCGGTTCGTCGACCAAGGTCGGCGCCTGCCATCCCATCCGCCGGGCATGGGATTGCCCGGGCAGAGGCACTATCATGTGCACACTGCCAAGGAGGACCCCGATGAGCGTGGCACCCCGACAGACAAGCGCCCTGGCCGTGGTCAGCCTGGTCATGGGCATCGCCAGCTGGACCGTCCTGCCCTTCGTGGCCAGCATCGTGGCCATCATCACCGGCCACATGGCCCGCGCCGAGATCCGCCGCCGCCCGCATGAACTGGAAGGCGATGGCCTGGCCGTCACCGGTCTGGTACTGGGCTGGGTGATGGTCGGCGCGGTGATCGCGGCCATCCTGGTCTTCATCCTGTTCTTCGGCGGCCTGGCCTGGCTCGCTGCGATGTCGAACTGACTGCCATGACCGCCTCCGACAGCACTGAACGCTTCAGCAGCCGCGTCGCCGATTACGTCCGCTACCGGCCCGATTACCCACCCGCGCTGCTGGAATGGCTGCACGGCCCGATGGGCGTCAGCCGCGAGGCGCTGGTCGCCGACATCGGCGCCGGTACCGGTATTTCCAGCCGCCAGTTGCTGGCCAGCGGCCATCCGGTAGTCGCGGTTGAGCCCAATGCCGCCATGCGGGGCGCGGCCGAGCAATGGCTGGCACCGCAGTACCCGCAGTTCCGCGCGGTCGACGGCCGCGCCGAGGCCACCACACTGGACGACGCCAGCATCGATCTGGTCAGTGTCGCGCAGGCCTTCCACTGGTTCGACACCGGGGCGGTGCGCGCCGAGTGGCAGCGCATCCTGCGCCCGGGTGGCCTGGCACTGATCTACTGGAATTCGCGCCTGCTCGATGCAAGTCCGTTCCTGGTCGGCTACGAACAGTTGCTGCTGGATTACGGCACCGACTACTCCGCCGTGGCCGAGCGCTACCAGGACGATGCCACCATGCAGGCCTGGTTCGGCTCCGGCCTGCGCGGCATGGTCGAGCTGCCGAACGTGCAGCACCTGGACTTCGATGCCCTGCGCGGGCGCCTGCTGTCCTCCTCCTATGCCCCGCAAGCCGGTCATCCGCGCCACGCGCCGATGATCGACGCTCTGCAGGACCTGTTCGCCGCCCACGCGGTCGACGGCCAGGTCGCTTTTGAATATCGAACCCGAGCCTTCCTCGGCACGCTGGACTGAACCGACGCATGTATTCGCTTGCCCGCCCCTTCCTGTTCTCGCTCGACGCCGAGCGCGCCCACGGCCTTGGCCTGTCCGCACTGGACCTGGCCTACCGCACCGGCACCACGCCGCTGCTGGCCGCACGCATCGCGCCGATGCCCAGCACGGTGTTCGGGTTGACCTTCCCCAATCCGGTCGGCCTGGCCGCCGGCCTGGACAAGAATGGCGAGCACATTGATGCGCTGTTCGCGCTGGGTTTCGGCTTCGTCGAAATCGGCACCATCACCCCGCGCCCGCAGGCCGGCAATCCGCAGCCGCGCCTGTTCCGCCTGCCGGAACACAACGCGATCATCAACCGCATGGGCTTCAACAATGCGGGCGTGGACGCGCTGGTGCGCAACGTCGAGCGCGCGCGCAACCGCCGCGGCCTGCTCGGCATCAACATCGGCAAGAACAAGGACACCCCGAACGAACAGGCCGTGGACGATTACATCGCCTGCCTGGACAAGGTGTACCCGCTGGCCGACTACATCACCGTCAACATTTCCTCTCCCAACACCGCCGGCCTGCGTGAGCTGCAGGAAGAAACCGCGCTGCGCCAGCTGGTCAGCCAGTTGCGCGACCGCCAGGAAGATCTCGCGGCCCGCCACGGTCGCCGCGTACCGATGCTGGTCAAGGTGGCACCGGACCTCAGCGAGCGCGACATCGATGCCGCTGCCCGCGTGCTGGGCGAACTGCAGGTGGACGGCGTGATCGCCACCAACACCACCATCGACCACAGCAAGGTGGCCGGCGACCCGCTGGCCAACGAGGCCGGCGGCCTGTCCGGCGCGCCGGTGCTGGAGCAGTCCACCCTGGTACTGCGCCGTCTGCGTTCGCGCCTGCCCGAGTCGATGCCGTTGATCGGTGTTGGCGGCATCCTGTCCGGTGCCGACGCCGTGGCCAAGATGGCTGCTGGTGCGGCACTGGTGCAGTGCTACAGCGGCCTGATCTTCCGTGGCCCGGCCCTCGTCTCCGAATGCGTGGAGGCGATCCGTCGCCGCCGCGAAGCGCCGAGCCGCGGCGCGGTGGCCCCACTGTGAGCACACCCATGGATACCGTCGACGGCAACGCCCCGCTGCGCTGGACGCTCACCCGCAATGCGCCGCTGCAGGCCCTGAACACCTTCCATGTGCAGGCCAGCGCCGCTCAGCTGCTGGAACTGCACGATCCCACGCTGCTGCCGGAAGTGCTGGCATTGCCCGACGTGGCCAGCGGCCCGCTGCTGGTGCTGGGTGCCGGCAGCAACGTGCTGATCGCCGAGGACCTGCCGGGCACCGTGCTGGTGTTCGGCAACCGTGACATCAGCTTCCTCGAGCATCGCGCCGACCATGCCGTGATCCGCGCCGGTGCCGGTGTGCCGTGGCACGGCCTGGTGATGTGGTCGCTGCAGGAAGGCCTGTCCGGCCTGGAAAACCTCGCCCTGATTCCCGGCACCGCCGGTGCCGCGCCGATCCAGAACATCGGCGCCTATGGCGCGCAGGTCGGCGAGTTCATCCAGGCCGTCGAAGCCTGGGACTGCCAGGAACAGGCCTGGGTGCGGCTGGACAACGAACAGTGTGGCTTCGCCTACCGCGACAGCGTGTTCAAGCAGCAGATGGACCGCTACCTGATCACCGCCATCGAGCTGAAGCTGCCACTGCTGCATGACCTGCGCATGGACTACGCCGGCATCCGCGAGGAACTGCAGGCGCAGGGTGTGGAGCTGCCCAGCGCGGTCGACGTGGCCAATGCGGTGATCGCGATCCGCCGCCGCAAGCTGCCCGACCCGGATGTACTGGGCAACGCCGGCAGCTTCTTCAAGAACCCGGTGCTGCCGCTGGAACAGGTCGACGTACTGCTGCAGCACTTCCCCGAGCTGCCGGTGTTCCCGTCCGACCAGGACGGCAAGCGCAAGGTCTCGGCGGCATGGATGATCGAGTCCTGCGGCTGGAAGGGCTTCCGCGAAGGCGATGCTGGCGTGGCGCCGAGCCACGCACTGGTGCTGGTCAACCACGGCAACGCCACCGGCGCTGAACTGCTGGCGCTGGCGCGACGCATCTCTGCTTCCGTGCTGGAGAAGTTCGGCGTGCCAATCGAACCGGAGCCCCGCCTGCTCGGCGCACAGTGGTGAACACCCCCGCCCTCTCCCCCAGCGCCACCCCGATGCGGGCGGCGCTGCTGATGCTCGGCAGCACGATGGCATTCGGCCTGATGGCCGTGGCGATCCGCTATGCCACGCGCTACGTGCCCACCCAGGAAGTGGCGTTCTTCCGCAACGCCTTCGGCCTGCTGGCACTGCTGCCGATGCTGCTGCGGCCAGGCCACGCGCCGCTGAAGACCCAACAGCTGCCGCGCTACTTCGTGCGCAGTGCGATCGGCCTGGGCTCGATGCTGTGCGCATTCTGGGCATTGGGCCATCTGCCGTTGGCGCAGGCGGTCTCGCTTTCGTACTCCACCCCTCTGTTCGTCACCATCGCCGCCGTGCTGTGGCTGGGCGAGACCGTGCGCGTGCGTCGCTGGGCGGCGGTGGTTGTCGGCTTCATCGGCGTGCTGGTGATCGTGCGTCCCGGCACCGCCGGTTTCACCGCTGGCAGCTTGGTCGCGGTGGCCGCCGCCGTGCTGAGTTCGCTGGTGGCGATCCAGATCAAGCAGCTCACCCGCATCGACAGTGCCGACACCGTGGTGCTCTATACCTACGTGTTCTGGGTGCCGCTGTCGCTGATCCCGGCAGTGTTCGTCTGGGTCTGGCCCACCGGCATGGCGTGGCTGTGGCTGCTGGCCACCGGCGTGCTGGGCACCATCGGCCAGCTGCTGTGGACGCGTGCGCTGCGCCTGGGTGAAGTCTCGGCACTGACCCCGATCAGCTTCCTGCAGCTGCCGCTGGTCACGTTGTGCGGCTGGCTGCTGTTCAACGAAACGGTGGACCGCTGGACCATCATCGGTGCCGGCATCATCCTCGCCGCCAACGCCTACATCGCCCATCGCGAGGCCGTGCTGTCGCGCCGCGCCGCAAGCGCAGCGGCCTCGGCGGCAGCCAAGCCCGCCGAGTAGATCCGCGCCATGCGCGGATGATTCCTGTCCGCCCGATCAACGATGGCGGCACAAAGAGCTGCCGAGCGTAACTGTAGAGTCGAGCCATGCTCGACTCATCGCGCGAAGCGCGACGGTTCACCCATGGCAGGTGACGTGCATTTACAACGCGCGATACACCCGCTCCGCCGCATCGAACACATTGCCCGGCGCGAACTGCTCGCCCAGGTAATGCAGCGACTGCCGGCGCAGTTGCGGCGAGCGCTCCTCACCATCGCTGCCCAGCAGCACCTGCTGGAACTCGATCAGGTCCTGCAGGATGCGCCAGTGCCGGTACCAGGCGATCCAGCGCGGGTCGCCGCGGTCGCTGCCGTAGCCGTCCTCGAAGCCCAGCGGATTCTCGCGCCCCCAGCGCCCGCCAACTGCCGCACCGATGAACATCAGGTCGCGCTCGCGCGGTGCCAGCGACAGGCCATCCCAATCAATCAGGTGCAGCCCGCCGTCATTGCCCATCAGCAGGTTGCCGGCATGCAGATCGGTGTGGCACAGATGCAGGTCTACCGGCACGTCCTGCAAGGTCGCGAGCAGTTCCCGTGCCTGTGAATGCAGCGCCGCGATGCGCGCATGCTGCTGGTCCCATACCGAAACGAATGCGCGGCCCAGCCCGTCCTTCGCGGCCGCCAGGCCCTCGCCGGCCAGCCATTGCCCAACGGTCTCCAGCGCCGCCGCTTCAAGCCGCACAATCGGCAGCGCCTGCTGCAGTTCCGGTGGCAGCTGCGCGCCGTGCAGGCGCCGCAGCACCTCACCCAGCCGTTTCCACTGGGTGCGGCTCAACGCTGCCTCGAACCCGGACTGGCCTTCCACATAAGGGAACAGGGTGAACTGCAATCCCCAGCGCTGTACCGACGCACCACCGGTCAGTGCCGGCCACGGCGCGACGATCTCATCGATACCCAACGTGCCGCGCATCCAGTGCAGGCTGTCCCACACCGATGGGTCGACCTGGTAGGTGCGGCATTTCAACCACCACTGCCCGTGCCGCGCATCGACGCGATACACGCTGGCATTGGCGTCGGCGCCCACCGGGCGTGGCACCACGGCGGTGGGGGTGATGCCATAGGATTGTTGCAGGACTTCGCCGAGATGCTGCGCCGAAGCGAATGACATGGATGCAAGCGGAAAGTGTTACCTGCCGCCACTATCGCAGATGCGCTCGCCACGACACAGACATGTCCGTCACAACATCACCTCGGCACGACCAAAGAACTAGCCTGCAATACGGCGCATCACCGCCTCCAGCGGACCGCGCGCGAACTGCCATGACCACAGCCACGCCGCGCCGGTCGCCAGCATCAGGAACAGCAGCGCCCACAGCAGCACCGACGCAAGCGAGGCACTGCCATCGAGCAGGCCCAGGCTTTCCAGCGTGCCCATGCCCAGCAGGATGTGACCCACATACAGGGTCAGGGTCATGCGCCCGGCCGCGGTGAACGGCTCCAGCCAGTCGCCCGGTCGCACGCGCGTCAGCCACAGGCAGGCGGCGATGACACTGCAGGCCGCGCCCGCACCGGTAAGCACGTAGGCGGGTCCTGGCGGCATCGGCTGCGTACCCAGCCACGCCTGCCACGGCGTTCCCTGCGCAAGATGCTGCACGCCCTGGCCGGCGCCGATCAGCAGCAGCCCCAGCACCAGCAATGCATGCTGCACCCGCGGCTGCGACAACGGAAGGCGCGCCAGCAGCATGCCCAGCAGGAAGAAGCACAGCCACGGCATCAACGGGTGGAAGCCATTGAACAGCAGGTTGCGGGCCGCGCCCGGCCATTGCCACAGACCGGCGTATTCCAGCGTCTGCCAGTTCCATCCCTGGCTGTAATCCCAATGCAGCAACGCCCAGAACGAACAGGCAGCTAGGCCCACGATGCTGGCCAGCAACACCCGCGGCGAGGCACGCAGCCACACCACGGCCAGCGCGAAATACACCGCGTAGTAGTGCAGGATATCGGCCGGGAACAGGGTCAGGTTGAGCAGGCCCAGCACCATCAGGAACAGCGCGCGCCTCCAGGTCTGCACGCTGGCCGGCCACCACCCTTGCCGCTGCGTGGCCAACACCAGGCCCAAGCCAGCCAGCGTAACGAACGTCGCCGAGGCCTTGCCTTCCAGCAGATGGAAGAACCCTGCCAGCCACCCCTCACCCTCTGCCGGCACGGCCATCGCCAGACGGAAATTCACCAGCACCATGCCGGCCAGTGCCAGGTAGCGTGCCAGATCCAGGCCGTGCAGCCGCCGGTCCACGACGCTCATGCGCGTGCCCCGAGCAGCAGCGCGAGCAAGCCAAGATCCAGCGATGCTTCATCGGTGCCCTCGGCTTCGCCCAGCCCCCGACGCAGCGCATCGCTTTCGATGGCATCCAGCAGCACCTGCGCCTGCAGTGCCGGCGCCAGTACGGGACGCCGACGTTCGCGCTGTGCCATCTGCTGCAGGGCTTCGGCCAGCGTCGCCTGCAATTGCCTGCGATTGGCCGCGAAGGCCTCGGCCACGGCCGGATTGCGTGCACTCTCGGCCAGCACCTCCACCGCAAGTGTTGCCCATTCCGGCTGCCGGCACAGCGCATGGAAGTCCTGCAGGAAGGCCATCACCTGTGTGCGTTCGCCATCAGACGCGGCCAGTCGCTGCAGCAACGGTGCCAGTTCTTCGCTCTCGGCCACCGCCACCGCAAGGATGATCGCCTCCTTGCCCGGGAAGTGGTTGTAGAGATTGCCCAGGCTGACGCCGGCCGCCTGCGCGATGTCACGCATGCTGGT